>JAESGJ010000035.1_pt1 | contig 360180 bp, 297 predicted proteins | sample 9266241 | NCBI WGS metagenome assembly JAESGJ01 (sample SAMN14514841, study PRJNA621669) | algae metagenome | isolation source: Brasilonema octagenarum HA4186-MV1 and co-occurring heterotrophs from wet... | place: USA: Manoa Valley, Hawaii | collected 2009-07-20
ACCATTGGATTTTGTACGGTTGGCTCAACCGGAAGTGACGCTCGTAGACAAGAAGTAGCCGACTACCTTGGCTGAAGCGAGAAATAAACCGCATTGTTCAGCAATGTATAAGTTTTATGGAGCAGAACAAAATTTTGCAACCCTTAATAGGGGATAGTTCAGTGATTATGTTGGACGGCGATCGCCACAGACGACAACGCCAACTCCTAATGCCCCCCTTTCATGGGGAACGGATGCGAGCCTACAGTGAAATAATTCGCAATATAACTGAAAAAGTCTTTAGTAAGCTACCCCACAATAAACCTTTGTCGATTCGGACAGCAATGCAGGAAATTTCCCTGCAAGTCATTTTACAAGCTGTCTTTGGCTTATATGAGGGAGAACGTTGCCAACAACTCAAGCACTTATTCAGTGAAATGTTGGAGGTTTTTCAGTCACCACTCAGTTTTAGCTTCTTATTTTTTCGGTTTCTGCAAAAAGATTTAGGGGCTTGGAGTCCTTGGGGAAGGTTTTTGCACAAACGTCAGCAAATTGATAAATTGCTTTACGCTGAAATTGCTGAACGCCGTGCACAAGATGATCCAAATCGCATCGATATCCTCTCATTGCTAATGTCAGCACGGGATGAAAAGGGTAAACCGCTGACGGATAAAGAGTTACGCGATGAGTTAATGACTTTGTTATTTGCTGGACATGAAACTACAGCAACAGCAATGGCTTGGGCATTGTATTGGATTCACCATTTGCCACAAGTTGGTGAAAAACTCCTCCAAGAACTGGGGACTCTCGGCGACTCCCCAAATCCCATAGACATTGCACGATTACCTTATCTGAGTGCTGTTTGCAATGAAACCTTGCGTATTTACCCTGTTGGATTCTTGACATTTGGTAGAGTCGCGCAAGAACCCGTTGAGATTCTGGGACATCACTTAGAGTCTGGTAAGGTAGTCTTTGGTTGCATTTATCTTTTGCATCATCGTGAAGATTTATACCCACAGCCCAAGCAGTTTAAGCCAGAGCGCTTTTTGCAACGCCAATATTCACCCTATGAATTTATGCCTTTTGGGGGTGGTGCCCGTCGCTGTATTGGTGAAGCTTTGGCTGTGTTTGAAATGAAGCTTGTTTTGGCAACTATCGTGTCACGCTATCAGCTTGCACTCACTACCAATCAACCAGAACAAGCTCAACGACGAGGAGTCACCCTTGCTCCTAGTGGTAAAGTCAAGATGATAATAACAGGAGAACGGAAGTTTCAAGAGTCTCCAAAAGTAGCAGCAAGTGTTTAGAGTAAGTAAGCATGACTTTAGCACTTGGCATGATTGAAGTTTATGGTGTTCCTACAGCAGTAGAGGCGGGGGACGCCATGTGTAAAGCTGCGCGTATCACTCTTGTTGGGTATGAAAATACTGATTTAGGGCGAATTACTGTGCTTATCCGGGGAGCAGTAGGTGAGGTTAATGTTGCGATCGCAGCAGGACTTGAGGCGATACCGCGAGTGAATGGTGGTGAGGTGCTTTCTCATCACATAATTCCCCGTCCCCATGAAAATTTAGAATATGTTTTGCCGATTTATCAATCAGTAAATATTGAGCAATTCAATTCTGATATCCTATTTCCACCGCCATTGTCGGCGTAAAAACTGTTGAATACTGAGTTCTCGTCCGCCTAGGACTCTAAGTCCCAGGCTCATAGCCAAAGTCCATTAAAATGGACTAAAAGCAGAATTTTTTTGAGTATATTTCAATACTATTTCATCTAAGCATTAGTAGTTTATACCAAATCCGGGTCAATGACCCCCTTTTCCATTAGTCCGCGTAGGCGGTGAGTAAGCGCGCTCTTGGTAGGGTTTCCAACGCACGTTTTCGGGGGAAGCTTCCCCCGAAAAGCTGCCGCCCCGTTGTAGCAACTGGCGTGCGACTTCCAGTCGCCAGGATCAAAAGGGGGTTACAAAAGCGGATTTAGTATTACTTGTAATGGTGCAAGATTTCAGTCAACCTAATTCAATGGAATAAAACCTACTCGTTGGACAATCTGTTGTCCACCAGGAGAGACAGCAAAGTCAATAAATTGTTTTGCACCCGGACTCGTTTTACGCGGTACGACTAAATAAACGACTCGACTAATAGGATAAGTACTATTTTTAATTGCAGCTTGATCAGTAGGAGAAATTCCATTTACAGAAACAATACGAACCGTTTTTTGATTTTCTAACTGGGAAACTGTGCTGTAAGTGATGCCATTATTACCTAACTCACGTAATAGCGCAGTCGTTTCATCTTTCTTGATTGTGGTGAAGTTTGCACTATCAGGTGCAAAAGATTCCTCTAACAGCACAACTTCCTGAAAGAATGTATATGTACCACTATCTGGAGAGCGATTAATAACTTTGATTGGTAGGTCAGAACCTCCTAGTTGTGACCAGTTAGTGATTTTTCCTTGAAAAATTCCCTTCAACTGTTCCATAGTCAATTCCCCTTTATACGGGTTGTTGACGCCTACTGCGACAGCCAAAGCATCGCGGGCAATTGGAACTTGTACGAGTCCAGATTGTGCTTCATCAGCTTTTAGGGGACGTGAACTAGCAGCCATCAACACTTTGCCGTCTTTCAAGTTTTGAATCCCTTTATTGGTACCATTCGGACTACCATTTGGTAAACCATAAGTTGTGGGCAAGGAAGGATTTACCGGATTAAACGCAATTTGCAGCTGCTTGATCAAAGCGACTATTGTGACGCTACCATCAATTGTGAGCACGCTTGGGTTGGGCAGACTGGTATCCAAGTTTGATGTGTTAAAACCTTGAACTGTACTGGGTGTCGCAGTTTGCTGTTCAGAAGAATTGGCAGAAGGTTGAGTCTGTTGGTTGGATGCAAAAGGCAAGCTATTTCGGAAGAACCACACACCAAACCCTAAAAGCCCTAAAGTGACGAGCAGAGATAGCACCAAAGTGAATGTTTCTTTACTGTTGCTTTTATTAGCCATGAGTGCTTGCAGGTATTGGGAGTTTGTAAATTAGTATGGTCTAAATAGTGGCTAGTATTCCCTAGAACGCGGCTTCAGCTATCAATAGATGCGCCGAATAAACCGCTATCTCTATGCTACAGAAGTCTTTACGTATGTGGTGCGATCGCTCCGCGCAGAGGGCTTCTTCAATTTCAATGTCTGCAAATTCATCAAATTCAAGCTTTTTGCAATATTCCTACTACCCCTTCCCGGTGCAAGATTACCTATCTTCTTTTTGATTTTCTTGGCGTCCTTGGCGACGCCAGTCACCTACGGAGGAGCCAGTACTGCGGGAGGGTTTCCCGACAGCCAGGTATCTGGCGTTGGAAACCCTCCTGCAGCGCTGGCTCGTCTTGTTGCTAATCGTTAAATTAGCTATTCTTCTGGCGGGAAGGGAGTAAGTTAATGCGTACACGAGATTTTAGTCAATTGAAATACACAACACTCCTCTAAAAATCGCTTTGGAATATCTAGACTATCTCCCCAATGTTGATGAATGTAGGAAGCATGTAGAGATGGAAGCAAATTCCACCCTTCATCGCCTGTGGATTCTTCGGAGTCGTAGCGATAAGTTTGAAACAATGGCGAATTGGGAGTTGAAATTAAGCGGGAACGATGAAACTCATGTCCGTAAACGGTTGCACCTGCACTTACCAACAGACTATCCTGTAAAGCAACTGCTCGACGATACCCTAAGGTAAGACGCTTACCCATCACGGCTGTTGTAGGCAATACTCCTACCATTGACCAAGATTTATCCTCAAAATCGACGATTTGCTCGCATAGATACATTAATCCGCCACATTCAGCAATGGTAGGCATTCCAGAGAGAATTGCTGTTTTCACTGCATCACGGGTGGTGCTGTTTTGGGCTAGCTGTTGGGCAAAGACTTCTGGAAAACCACCGCCAAAATACATTCCTTGCACGTCTTTTGGTAATCCAGCGTCTTCTAAAGGACTCCAAAAAACCAGTTCTGCACCCAACTGCTGTAGCAAGTCAAGATTGTCTTGGTAATAGAAATTGAAAGCGCGATCGCGCGCCACAGCAATCCTTATGGAAAGTGGGGAGTGAGGGACTGAAGGAGTGAGGGAGTGAGGGAGTGAGGGAATAACTTCCCTGTTTCTTTGACTCTCTCCCTGTCTCGTTCTCGTCTCCTCTGTCCTTAAAAGTGGTAACAACCGTTCCCAGTCAAAGCAAGTATTTCCCAAATGGGCGAGTCGGTCAATTAAAGCTTGTAGTTGAGGAAGTTCTGCTGTCGGTACTAAACCCAGGTGTCGGTCTGGAATTGTAATATTTTCCTCACGCCGCAACACCCCAAGAATCGGTAATTGGAGAGGTTCTAGGGCATCTTTGAGAAGGGATAGATGGCGATCGCTTCCCACTCGATTAAGTACAAGCCCAGCAATTTTGACTTTTTGGTCAAATGAGCAATAACCGTGTGCGATCGCAGCCACAGAACCAGACAACCGACTGCAATCTATCACCAATACTACAGGTAAATTCAGTAACCGCGCTATATGAGCCGTACTAGCAAAGTCATTTGCCCCACCCCAGAGCTTGGGGAGGAGTTGAGGTGGAGTAACTCCATCAAACAGCCCCATCACTCCTTCGATTAAAGTATATTCACTTAGCTGAGAGTTATGAGTAAAACATTGCTTAATGTACTCTTCTGATGTCAGCACAGGGTCTAAATTGCGACAAGCGCGACCTGTGACGTGCTGATGAAACATCGGGTCGATGTAATCCGGACCAACTTTGAAAGATTGTACTTGTCTACTTCGTTGACACAAAGACGCCAAAAGGGTGAGCGTGACTGTCGTCTTGCCCACCCCACTGCGTTCTCCTGCAATAACTAAAGCCATAAAGAAGTTAAAAGTTACCAAAAAAGAACTCAGAACACAGTTGTCAGAACTCAGAATTAATTATAAGCACAGGCTGACCCTAAGCGACTTGCCTTGAGCGCAGCCGAAGGGTTTTTGAACAGTTAAATCAAGAGGACTTTATCCGTGGGGATATTCTGTGTTTTGCGTTCTTCTTAAAGCTATTGACTTTTATACAACTTTGTGAAATATTCTCATAATTATCCCCTCTCCTTTATAAGGAGAGGGGTGCCCGTGAGGGCGGGGTGAGGTCTTAACGAAGAAGAGGGGTGCCCGTGAGGGCGGGGTGAGGTCTTAACGAAGGAGAGGGGTGCCCGTGAGGGCGGGGTGAGGTCTTAACGAAGAAGAGGGGTGCCCGTGAGGGCGGGGTGAGGTCTTAACGAAGAAGAGAGGTGCCGTAAGGGCGGGGTGAGGTCTTAACGAAGAAGAGGGGTGCCCGTGAGGGCGGGGTGAGGTCTTAACGAAGAAGAGAGGTGCCGTAAGGGCGGGGTGAGGTCTTAACGACTAACGTTTTGCTCCCAACTTGAGCATTTGAGCTGTAAGTGCGAGACCTTCTTCAAAAAGTGCCTCATGACCCCAGCGTTGCACCTGTTGGCTGAGTAAAACTTCTGCTTTTTGCTCGGAAAGTGAAGTCACTTGTCGAAACACACCACTAGCTTGGGCACCACCTTGTGTTTCCATCCGCATACAACCACCAGTTTCTGAACAGATCAGAGTTCCGCAGTTTGCCTCTGGATTTGTGGAACTAAGCCGCAATGCAATCAAATCACCAGGAATGTCACCCGCATCACCAACTGGGACTCCTGCTAACTCTGCTTCTATTTGCCGTTGATTCTGTGCAAGAAACTGAATTTTCGTGATGTCGTAATCTCCGCTTTCTTTTTGATAAGAAACAGGATGCCATTCTAGGCGACTTGCTAGCCAACCCAAAAACATCAGTGCTTGTACGGAGTTGCCTTTTTCATAATCAATGTTAACTCTGTCGATTTCTACTAAGGCAGCACGACGTTGGGGTGGATCGTAAGCTTCGGCTGTTAATTCCTGCCATCCAGAAAGACGACGCCAGTTCAAATCAGCGAGTGGAATATCAGATTCTACCAACTGTTGCAAGTTGAGCAAATCAGTTTCTGACTTGTTAAAGTAGCAGGAGTCCACAATCACATTGTTACAAACTGCCGATAGTCTCTTGAACAAACCGTTGTTAAGGTCTGGTGTTGCTTTCCACCAGAGAAACTTGGGCAAGCCACCAATTAACAATGCTTGAATCATCCCACCAACCCGTTCTAAAGCAGCAGCCGTTCCTGTGAAAGTAATGTATTCACAGCAAACGAGTGCACTTGCGGACTGCTTTTGAATTGGGCAGTAGGCAGAGACTTGAGCCGTTACCCCTACATCTTCGCCACCTATTGGAGACAGGGCAATAATCCGACAGGGGTTACGGATGGCAATTTCATCAGCAATTCGAGGGCTACTGGCATCTGGAGCATAAGATCCACCATTAGAACCGTTTTGGACAGTTGCCCCATTACTTTGACGTTTGGAGAGTTCTTGCCGCAAGACAGCAAGCGTTTCTTCTGTTGCTATTCCTGTCTCTGTCAAACCATGAGTTTTTTGTACTTCTCGCAACGCTGCTTGTGTTTGGGGACCGAGAATACCATCAATAGGACCTTTGTAAAGTCCCAAACCAGCCAATAGATACTGGGTTTCCTCGGGTTCGTAAACAACCAAAGTAAATGTTGTGGCGCGAGTGGCAGCAGGAAGTGCGCCATCTTCACCTGCAATACCGTAACTTTGCCAAATCTGACTTAGTTCCGCTTCAATATCTGTCAGCGAAACATCCTTGGGAGCTTGAAGTGAAAAAATTGTAGAAGCTTGGGAAGTCATAACAATTGAAGTATGAAGTATGAAGTTATGAAGTATGAGTTGCAGAAGGATAAAGGAGAAAAAATTTTATTTCTATCCTTTACCCTTCATTCTTCTATAATCTGCGCCAACGGCGACCATCTTGGTTAATTAACAACTCCGCTTCGGCTGGTTCCCAAGTGCCAGCTTCATATCGGGGAACGGACGCGGGATCACTTGGCGTATCCCAAACGGAAAGGATTGGTGTTACCACTCGCCAAGCAGCTTCCACTTCGTCTGCCCGTGTGAATAATGTCTGGTCGCCCATCATACAATCTAAAAACAGGCGATCATAGGCATCGGAAGTTGCTTGGATACCAAAAGAACCATAAGTAAAGTCCATGTCAACGGAACGGGTACGGAATGCCGCTCCTGGCATCTTGACTTCAAAGCGTAGAGAAATTCCTTCGTTAGGCTGAATCCGCATTGCCAAAATGTTACCAGCCATTTGTTGAGCTGCAGATGGAAACATCCGCGAAGGAACTTCACGGAAGTGTATGGAAATCTCACTGACTTTTTTTGGCATCCGCTTACCAGTACGCAAGTAGAACGGAACTCCTTGCCAGCGCCAGTTATCAACCAGAAACTTCACCGCCACGTACGTGGGTGTTGTGGAGTTTGCAGCAACTCCGGGTTCTTCATGATAACCAGGCACAGGTTTACCCTTCATCCACCCAGCATTATACTGACCCCGTACTGCAGAACGGTGGAGATTTTGGACATCAGCTAATCGCGTGGCTTGGAGCACCTTCACTTTTTCCGTACGGATGCTCTCAGCATCTAGGGAATTGGGAGGTTCGATCGCACTCATGCAAAAAAGTTGCATGAGGTGGTTTTGCAACATATCCCGCAGTGCGCCGGAGCTTTCATAGTATCCAGCTCTGTCTTCAACTCCCACAGTTTCTGCCACAGTGATCTGAACGTGATCAACAAATTGGCGATTCCATAAGGGTTCAAAAATCGCATTGGCAAAGCGAAACACCAATAGATTCTGAACTGTTTCTTTCCCGAGGTAGTGGTCAATCCGGTAGACTTGCTGTTCTTTGCAATATTTCTGCACCACTCGGTTCAGACTTTGGGCTGATGCCAAGTCGCGACCAAAAGGTTTTTCAATGACTAGACGATGTTTGTCGGGGTCTTCCAGCATCCCCTGTGAGCCAAGTTGCTTGATTGCTTCTGGAAAGAAATTTGGTGCCACAGACAGGTAGAACATCCGGTTTCCCCGTGTTCCCCTTTTCTCGTCTAACTCACTCAATAATTTATTGAGTTTCTGATAAGTTTCTGGCTTATCCATATCACCAGAACTGTAGAACAGACCTTGGGAGAAGTCTTGCCAGAGTTCCTCCGCACCGACACCGCCATGAGCTTCTTCCATGCCCTTGCGCATTTGTTCGCGGAAGTATTCATGGCTCCAGTCGCGACGTGCTACGCCAACAATGGTGATTTCTGGTGGAATGCGTCGTTCTTGTCGCAGTTTGTACAGTGCTGGTACGAGTTTGCGCCAAGTCAGGTCACCGGAAGCACCAAAGATAGTTATAATCTGAGGTTCCGGCATCCGTTGCTGTTGCAGACCAACCCGCAGGGGATTTTCTAGCAGACTGACCATAACAATTTTGGGGTTTGGATGTAAGATTTGCGATTAGAAATTGGGGAAATTGTCCCTTTTGGGGATTAGGGACAATAGGAATTGTTAGTCGTTAGTTGTCAACTAGTTATCAGTTATCAAATAATTGATAACCCTTCGGGTTCGCCCTTCGGGTTCGCCCTTCGGGTTCGCAGTCGCCTACGGAGGGAGACCCTCCTGCAGCGCTGTCTCACCAGTTGCCTACGGAGGGAAACCCTCCTGCAGCACTGGTCTCACTGTTCACTGATAACTGATAACTGTTAAGTTCTTACACAGGAGACAACTGTTTAACCTTGCTTTCCAGGGAGTTCATCAGTGATTCAAAGGGCTTGACAAACTTATCGATACCTTCAACGAGCAGTTCGTCCATGACTTTGTTGATATCAATGTTGATGTCTGGGTCTTTGAGGCTTTCTATCAGGTTATAAGCTTCTTGTGTGCCTGTTTCAATGCGGCTGGCGACGTCGCAGTGGTCAGCACAAGCTTCAATTGTGGCAGGTGGCAAGGTGTTGACAGTGTCCGGACCTACGAGTTCATCAACATACATCACGTCACTGTAGCTGGGGTCTTTGGTGCTGGTGCTTGCCCACAGGAGGCGCTGTACTTTTGCTCCCTTGGCTGCTAATGCTTTCCAGCTGTCTGTCTGAATAATCTTTTTGTATTCTTGGTAAGCAATTTTCGCGTTGGCGATCGCTACTTTTCCTTTGACATCTCTAAGCTTAGCTTCCAGGGCAATATCATCAACGCCTTTTTTTAATTTTGCGTCAATTTTACCATCAATATTCGAGTCAATCCGGCTGAGGAAGAAGCTTGCCACAGAGGCAATTTTGCTAATATCCTTACCTTCGGCTGCCCGTTTTTCTAAACCAGTAATGTAAGCCCAAGCTGTTTTGATGTAGCTGTCAACAGAGAACAACAGCGTAATGTTGACATTAATGCCATCAGCGATGACTTGTTCAACTGCAGGTAAACCCGCTTTTGTACCAGGAATTTTAATCATGACATTTTCCCGACCAATTTCTTGGTAATAGCGACGGGCTTCTTTGATTGTTGCCTGTGTATCATCAGAAATGCTTGGTGGAACTTCGATGCTGACGTAACCATCCAATCCATCGGTTGCATCATAAACCGGGCGTAGGATATCACAGGCGTTGCGGATATCTGCAAAAACTAGCGATTCGTAAATTTTCTCTGTTGGTAATCCAGCCTTGATTCCTGCTTCTATATCAGCGTCATAAATAGCGTTTCCGGCGATCGCTTTTTCAAAGATGGCTGGATTGGAGGTAATCCCACAGATGCCTTTGTTTTCAACCTGGTCTTTGAGTTCGCCAGATTGAATAATATCACGGCTCAAATTATCCATCCAGATACTTTGACCGTAGTTTTTGATTTCCAGTAATTGATTAGTTGCCATAGCTGTATTTGTTTGACTCCTGCTTCTAATGTATCTAAGTGACGTTTGTCAAGTTGTTAGTTGTTAGTCGTTTTACTCACTGATGACGACTAACGACTAATCACTTGGTTATGCCTGAGGTGCCTACTACACCTTCAACTGCGCTTTCTACGCTCTTCTAGTGACCGTTTTGAATGAAAGACTCTACCTTTGCAACATTTTTTGGGCTTCCAATAATTAAAGGTGTGCGCTGGTGTAGTTTTTTCGCTACTACCTCTAAGATATCCATGTGTCCAGTAGTTGCGCGACCACCTGCTTGCTCAATAACAAAAGCCAAGGGAGCAGATTCATAGAGTAAGCGCAGTTTACCTTCTGGTTTCGGAAGTGTCCCTGGGTAGAGAAATACACCGCCTTGAAGCAAAATTCTGTGGATATCACTTACCATTGCCCCACTATAGCGAGCGGTATAGCCTTCTGTTCTGTGGACATAGCGGACATATTCCCGAATCGACTCATCCCACTGCCAGAAATTGCCCTCGTTTACGCTGTATACAGGACCGTGTTCAGGAATCCGGATGTTTTCTTCAGTCAGGATAAATTCCCCTAAACTAGGGTCAAGGGTAAACGAATGAACTCCCCTACCAATAGTATAGACTAGCATTGTGCTAGGGCCATATAATATGTACCCTGCTGCAAGTTGGTGGCGTCCAGAAGCTAGCAGATCAGCCGCTTCACCATTGAGATCACTTCCTTCCTGTTGCCGAATTGAGAAAATCGAACCCAAACTGAGATTTGTATCGGTGTTGGATGAGCCATCTATGGGGTCATACAAAAGAGTGTAACGACCTATGGGGCAGTTTTCTGGAATGTAATAGGGTTTTTCCATTTCCTCAGAAGCGAGGCGACAAACTAAACCGCTTTGCTTGAAAACTGAGATAAACACATCATTGGCATAGACATCCATCTTTTTGACGGATTCTCCCTGCACATTGACATCCCCTGTAAATCCGAGAACCCCTTCCATTAAACCTGCATGGCTGAGGCGACGAGCAATCAGTTTGCCAGCTAGGGCGATCCGATTCATGAGCGCACTCAGATCCTGTGCTTGAGGTGAGAAGCTCTGAAGTTGCTGCAGAACATGACGGGATAATGTTGTACAATCCCGATCTAACGCCTTGTCTGCCACAACGTTCGTATTTAACTCCAAAGATTCCGGCGCTCTGGCCATTTTTTAACCTCCCTAGAGACTAGGTGTTTATTGGGTTGATCCCATCCGTTGCAACTTGTGGTTGCTGCCTCTATCTTAGAAAGGTAATTTGACAACTTGAATGTGATTTTAGATAAACTAAAGAAATGAATGAAATATGAGTCTATACAACGCTGAGTCATGTGTCTCGAATGATATATTTGAGTAACTCTACTCAGTTTTGCGGAAAATTTAGATACAATATTAGTTCTTGTGATTGATCGAGGTATGCGCTGACACGCCTGGAATGAAAGAAACACCATCTCCCTTCTTCCCTATTAAGAGTTAAGCGTTCGGCTGTTCCCTGTTAAGCGTTCCCTGTTTAAGGTTGGAAAAGCCGACTCATCATGACTATGATTTTGGAGTCACAACAAAGTCGGGCATCACTTTTGACTTTAGCGAATTGTTTAATTTGTTGTTTCTAGATATTTCAGCAATAAATAGCTTGCATAACTAGAAAACAATCTGTTATTATGATTATTCATCGCTCTTGAGACTATTATCTTTTAACCCAACTACCTCGTCGCTCCTCCTCGCGCGGTTTAGACTTATTAACCCTGAGTTGACGACCCATCCATTCAGCGCCATCTAGTGCTGTAATAGCTGCATCCTCTTGGGAGTCTTCGCTCATGTCTACAAACGCAAAACCGCGTAAGCGGCCAGTTTCGCGGTCAGTAGGTAAGACAACTCTTTTGACCTCGCCATATTCTGCAAATACTACTCTTAAATCTGCTTCTGTGGCGCGGTAGGAGAGATTTCCAACGTAAATAGTCATGTGAATCACGTAAGTCGCAACGAATAGCGAATAATTCAGCTTTCAAGCAAGCAAACAAACAGCCGAAACTGGTTGCCTTTCGCCTGACTCACCAATAGCAAAGATTGCAGGTAAAAAATTCAACGAAGTTGAACATTATTACGACTTCGCCAGCGGTTGGAGTGAATTTTCGCATACGCTACATATGATAACTGATTTTGTCAATTTTCTTAGTATGAGATTTTACAATCGGAGAGCAATTGCAATTAGCTTAACTTATACGTTCTAGTACAATCTATAGTCAATCAAGTTTTGTTTTATTTTTTTACCCGTTTATTGCAAAGATACTAAGCAAAGCTTAGTATCTTTACTGATTTAGGTGATATCTCCAAAAATCTTGGTATATTTGAACTTTATTCAATGCTAATCGACTGAGGACCACCAGCTTTGCCGTTCTGTGCTTGAGCAGATTGAGTGGTAAAAGTCGTATAGCTACTTGAGTTGAGTTGCTCACTGAGCCAGCTTTTAACAGGATCGTCAGCAAGGTTGAGTCGTAGCACACCGGAAACGAAACCGCCTAGAAAAGAAAGTGGATGGTGGGTGAATTGTTGAAATATTGGTTTCAATTCATCAACGAACATGAAGGTTCTCCTTTAAAAATGACCTTTGTTAAGGCGATCGTAACTCAAGATCTCTTTTAACTTCTAGTTGATCGTTAGCTTCTTCGCCCTAAGCCCCGCACCATAGCCTAAGGCTTGGTGACGGGATATAAAGCGGTTAAACAAGGGGGAACTTCTAAGAGCAAATTGCCTGATTATTTACATCAAGGTTTGTTCAGGCATCATACACTTATCAGAGTCGCAACCTGCTGGTCCTGCTTCGATTAAGTCGCCGAAATCATAGCGGCTTAAAACAGCATGAAAGTCTTCTGTTTTGCGGTGCATTTCCACTTCTTTCATCAACTGTTCGTACCGTTCTTTTGTTATCGGCTCAAAAGGTAAGCGAGGAAAAGTTTGAAGATCGTCAAACCGTGCCAGAAGTGCAGCACTGATGTAGCCTTCATCATTTTTGATGGCTTCGTATATCCGAGTTCCTAAAGTTTCAACCTCATTTTCTCGTAACTCAATGGTGGCAGAGGTGTTATGTGTGACATAAAATCTCTGTACCTGCATGTAGAAATCTATTTGGGCGAACGCACTAAATTGACTGATATCTATTTTATCAGCACCTGGTAAATCAGCCCAAGATACAGCAACTGGGATTTCGACCAACCATTCGCTAACTCGCGGATCGAAGGGGTCATTCAACAATGTACCGTCGTCATCTTTATCTGATTGGGAGGGTATAATACTGTACCCATACTCAAGACAAGCCAACGCTACGGGATCATTTTTGCGACAGGTAATACGACGTATAAATCTTTGTGCTTTGGGGGGATGCCATCCCGGGCTAGCACCTGTTAACAGAGACTTGGTACCGCTTGGTTGAACTGTGGTGCAGCGGTTTGGACGTTTTAAACCGTGGCGATCGCAGTAATCCCAAACAACACGATGTACAGTCTGTTTCCAAAAACTTAAGTATTCCTCCTCTTGACGCTTAAACACCAATCCTTCAGCAGTTGCAGGTCTTCCTTTTTCCCACCAACGTAACCAATCAACCCCAAAAGCATGAACAAAGAAATCAAATAACCCAGTAAAAGAAACACCGACAATTGGGTCTAATTTGCGGCTGTACTGGTAACGGGCTTCAATAAAATTGTGATGTAGAAGTGCTGCTGCAGAAAGTGCACCAGCGGTGAAAGCTTCTTCCTGTTCTTTGTAGTTATTTGGATCAATTTGGTTGAGGTGAATTTCTGAGAGATTGCAATGAAAATTTGAGCCAATAATTTCCAATTTTGTTATCCTAAAGGCTTTTTATCCCTTAGTTCTGGAGGTTTCCCTCATAGCCATTCCTGGGATACAACTGGTCAATTCCAGTTCAGTTCAGCATAACTTTTCTACTATTTCGTAGCCGGGGACTCGTGGGGGTATTATATTCTCTTCACTTATCAGTTATCAGTTACAGCCTTCCTAAATAGGATATGAACATCATCCTCTTGTTCTCTTTCTTTTCTTTGCGTCCAAAGACAGCGGGAAGCCACTGAGTCCCAAGGGGACACGCTGCGCGTTCGCCCTCTGGGCGTGCGCTTGCGCTTACGTGTCTATGCGCCTTTGCGGTTCATTTTTTTGTTCACGACTTATCTAGGATTGCTGTATCACTGCTTAACTATGTGGTGAAAAGGTTCAACTCCTATGCGTTGCACTACCTTAGACTTTTAAATAATAAGGTTAGCTCAAGATTAGCATACAGTAATGAATGAGTCATTTCATAGTTAGTTAATAATAGTTTTTCAAAATTTAAATAACAATTAAAAACTCACTTTTTCTGCTTAGCCTTCCTTGAATTTCCCCGGTTTTTAACGTGAGGCAAAATTATCTACCACACGGATTTAAAGCGTAACGAGCCAAGCGATGCTCTAGTTCACTTTCCGGAATTTGAGGGTAATTCTCTTGCAACCAATCTTTGGCTTTCCCCAAAGTGTAAGCCTTAAGAAAATCTACTTTGTGTTCGTGATTTTTCAAAAGGTCACAATTAGCTCTAGCGATAGCTTCACCAGCCCATTGAATTGCACCTTCACCACTGTAATACTGTTTGCGGACAGCATCAATACATTCTTCTAATGTGGGCTTTTGGTGAAAAACTCTTGTATGGTTTGCCATCCTTAAAGCATCACGCTCTGGATCGATGCGCCAATTACCATTTTCATCCTGCTGCCAAAGATTATCCTTAGCATCTGCAAACAAATTATCCTCACTTGAGCCTTGACGCATTCCAGCTGAGCGCCTAATATTACCGGCAACAATTGTGACAGCTGCTTCATCAATCAATAAACAGCACTCAACAGAATTTAACTGTCGTCCAACAGCTTTATTCAAAATGGATGCACAATGCTCATACAGTTCTGGTAATTTTACAGGATTCGCAACTCCTCCAAAACCCTTGAGTGGCTCTCCTGCTTGACGTACGTCGCTAATATCAACAATAACTTGAACATCTTGTGAAAATCGTTCATCGGTTGAAAGTTCCAACAAACTTTGATAAGATTGCACCCAACCTTGACGGCTATCTCCAACATAGATAGTGACAAGATGACTCTCTATTTTGACTTCTGTCTGCTCACGACGCTGACTAGGAGGAGTCGTACCAATTTCACCTTGCACTTGTACATGAAGGTGATTACGGATAGGGGGCAACTTGTTGATATATTGTGGTTCTAAAACTGCTCCAGTCCCGCAGCCCATCATTGCTAAATCCATCATCAACCCGAAAGCACTCCAGTCTTGCAGGTTGGTAGACGTACAGTTATAAGCCCCAGAAAAGTTTTGTTCCTCTTCGATCCAATTTGTGCCGCCAACCCATAACCAACGTCCGCTGGGTAATGCTTTCAAGTTTCGCTGCATCCGTTGTATGATATCAGCTTCGTGTGGAAGTAATTTACCAAGAGTGATGAAGCTATCGATAGTGCGATCGCACACCTGATCCCAAGTCTCTCTCACTCCAGCCTCTTGACGACGGCTATAGGTTCTAAAAAACACTGGATTAGCAGCTGGGGCAGTTTCTGGAAATTTTGCACCTTGGCGTTTCTTTTCAAGTTCACGAACCATAGATAATCAAGCCTTGTTGCTCACCGACATAGATTATGACTATACGCCAAGTGCAATGAGAAGATAAAGATTGAAAAATTGTAAGATTTGCGCTGTGTGCCTGGCTAGACTGATTGCAGTATAATTTTCCTATATCTAAGCTGTCACACCTTTGATTTGCACACAGTTCACAGGCAAAATGTTTGCCAGCACCCAACTCTGTTCTTTTTGAATTTTAAATTTTAAATTTTGAATTTTGAATTACCTATTGCTCCTTGGCGTTCTCCTCTTGGCCGTGCCCTTCATCGTAACCGTAGCCAGCCATACTCCCGCTACTTTCAACTTGCAACAGTCCAAACTGACGGACGCCCAGCTAATCGCACTGTTGTGTTTCGCGGCTTTCTAGGCGATACTAATTTGCTAAAAATTATCGTTGACACACGCAGCCAAAAATTCGACCAAATACTCCATCAACCTTGGGCAGAAATTTGCTGGTACTTTACTATTACTCGCGAACAGTTCCGCATTGCTGGACAATTGTCTCTCATCGACGCCAATCATCCTGACTCAGAACTGCAAAAAGCTCGTCAGCAAACGTGGCAAGACCTTTCAGACAATGGTCGTGTACAATTTGCTTGGCCCCATCCTGGAAAACTTAGAGATGATCAAGAAGCTTTCTCATCTTCTGTTGCTGATCCCGCTCATCCTCCACAAAACTTTTGCTTGTTATTGCTCGATCCCGTGCAAGTGGATCATTTAGAATTGCGTGGCGATCCCCAAAATCGTTGGTGTTATCTGAGAGATAATTCTCAGAATTGGTCTACAACTGCGATTAATCCGTAAATAATTTTTGCTTTCCTTGAAGTTTAATTGCTGTCGAATCGCTTCTACTTCTAGCACAGTCAAGCTAACTAAGTACAAAGCAGATATTCCTTAGGTGTAGAAGCGGTGATATGCTTAATGCATATTAATTTCATTTAAAAAAATATATATAATGGCGTCAACCATTTCTGTAGATGACTACTACCAACTTTGGTATGATAACAACAAAAATATTCAGCAAAGCGATCCAAGCGACAGTTCTGATGTCAGTTATATTTGTCCACCACAGTTTGGCAGAGGGTACGAGCGCTGCATTGAACTACGTGATATCAGCTTGATGATTATTGATGAGCAATTCCACGATGATTTGATTTTTGAAAGCAAATCTGAGGAAATGTATGTTGATGAAACGGAAATTGGTTTTCACCTGGCTGGAAATTACAACTGTCTCGATGCTGGCAAAAATTTCATTTATAGCGATGGTTTCTATGGTACTGATACCAAAGTTGTAGCTTTAGGACAGAAGCGGCTTCTCAAGGTTGATATTCATTTCAAACCTCATATATTGAGTAGTTTTATTACAAATAGGACAGAGCAAATTCCTCCAGAATTAAAAAGATTACTTGAGCCTAACAAACAAGGTAATCGTAATCATCAAGTCGATACTACCACTGCGGCGATGCGGTTGCCGCTAGAGCAAATTTTGAACTGTCCTTTTCATGGATTAACCAAACAAATTTATCTAGAAGGTAAATGTTTAGAGTTAGTTGCTTTGAAATTGGAACAATTAGCCCAGAGTAACCATGAGTCAACAAAATCGACTCTTCTCAAACCAGATGACATAGAACGCATATATCAAGCAAAAAACATTTTAATTCAAAAATTAGACAACCCCCCAACACTAATACAACTGGCGCGACTTGTTGGATTAAACGATTACAAACTCAAGATAGGATTTCATCAAGTTTTCGGTACAACTGCATTCGGCTATCTGTACCAGCAGCGAATGGAAAAAGCACGCTTACTGGTTTTAGAAGGGAAGATGAGCGTTAAAGAAATAGCGCGTGCGACTGGTTATCAAAACCAGAGTTATTTTAGTGTCGCTTTTCGGAAAAGATTCGGGGTTAATCCTAAATCTTATCGCTTTAACGATGAGTCAAAAATTGGTGGGTGATATCAAGTTTTGTACGTGGCGATAGCTTCGGTGGAGCATAGCGGCAGATCGCTCCGTGAATACTGTCAAGAAACCACATTTCATTAAGAGTCTGATTGATTAGTGTTTATTGCCAAGAGAACCGAACTTCCACCATACACTTGTTTACTGGTTAAAACAGACTTTAAAAAAAGGGAATTTTTTAACTATACCTAAAAAATGCGGGTTCATCATAGCAAAATGATTGGCATTTATAAAAAAATCCGTAGAGCGTTAAAAAAAATCCGTATACCAGCTAAATAAGTCTTCCGGAAAACAGCCAATCCAGATAATCTTCTTGAAATATGTTCTTAACTGGTGTGGGTGAAAACCTTCTAAACCGGGAACAAAAATATTAAAAATATTATGGTGTGAGGAGATTATGCGCAAACAACCCCAATCACTAATTGGTTTGTGGCTTGCTGGTGTAGTGGTTTTTGCTCAACCTGCGTGGGGGAAGGAGCGAGTTAAACCAATCGGACAGATTCAGCGAGTCAGTGAGGTTGACAAAACTACGACATCGACTCAGCGTAGCAATGCTCCTACTGAACCCGCTCTTGGCGATGCAAAGAATCAACAATCACGTCTAGCAACCAATTCCGGCTTGGTTAAACCGATAACAGACATTCGGCGAGTCAGTGAGATAGAACGTCCAGCTAGGAGTGCCAAAATGCTGGTGCAATCGCCAACCCCACAAGCGACACCTACTTCACCAGTCGTGCAAGTCAGCTTCGTGAAGGCAAATCCCACCTCCAAAGGTTTGGAACTAGTTTTACAAACTTCCAAAGCTGCTACGTTGCAACTGCAGAATCGCACTCAGGTAAATAGTAATACCTTCATCGTTGACATTCCAAATGCTCAACTGCGTGCACCAGGTGACAGACCCTTCACATTCCGCTCACAAAAACCAATTGCGGGTGTTACTGAGATAACGGTGACTAACTTTGATGCCAATAGTATCCGAGTGACGGTGATAGGTGAAGCGAGTGCACCAACAGTTGAATTGTATGACAGTCCAAAAGAAGGTCTGATCTTCAGCGTGTCAACGGCTGCTTCCATTGCGCAAAACTCCACCCCAAACCAAAGGCAAGGGCAGGGATCACAACAGCCACAAACTCAGACACAGCCAACTCAACCATCAGCCCAGGGTGATGAACCGATTGAACTAGTGGTGACGGGTGAACAGGACGGATATAGCGCATCAGATGCAACAACTGCCACAAGGACAGACACTCCACTGCGTGATATTCCCCAGTCAATTCAAGTTATCCCGCAAACAGTTATTAAAGACCAACAAATCACACGCATTACCGATGCAGTCAGTAATGTGTCAGGTGTAACGGTTCAAAGAGATCTTGATCAGAGTGTAGACAGCTATAACATTCGCGGGTTTACAACGCAGAACTTCCTTATAGACGGGTTTTATTTTCCAGCATATGGATCACTCGATCTTTCGCCGTACAGCATTGAACGGGTTGAAGTGCTCAAGGGACCTGGTTCTGTGCTGTATGGTCAGCTTGAGCCAGGTGGCATCGTTAACTATGTCACCAAGAAGCCTTTGAGCGAACCCTACTATTCTGGTGAATTTGTGATCGGAAATTATGACTTCTATAACCCGTCGATTGATATTTCCGGTCCTTTAACTGAAGATAAACGACTGCTCTATCGCTTGAATGCGGCATACCAGAGTACTGGTAGCTTTGTCGATTTTGTCAACGGGGAGTCATTTTCTATTTCACCCACTTTGACCTACAAAATTGGGGATGCAACGACCTTAAACTTGAGGTACAACTACAGCAATACCGATTATCTCACTTATTCAGGACTACCAGCCGAGCCAAAAAGTTTTAATGCTCCGATCAATCGATTCCTGGGAGAACCGAACAGTGATAGTAAAGTACATTCTGAAAACCACTTAATCAACTTAAACTTCACCCATCGCTTTAACAAGCATCTGGAGTTTCGTAGCAGCTTCACTACCCAACTTACTAATTCTAACAATCCAGGAATTTTTCGGGTTCGAGGCCTTCAGGATGATGGTCGTACTGTCAACAGAGACTTCGCCGTAGATATCTCCGATATTGAAATTTATTCACTGCAAAACAATTTCATTGCTGATTTCAACACAGGTTCTATTCAACATAAGTTACTGTTTGGCGTTGATTGGACAAAGCTGAACGCACTTCAACCAGGTTTGCGTGCAGGTCAAGCCGAGACACCCCTGTCTCCTGGAGCTGTTGTAGCTCCCATCGACTTGTTTAATCCAATCTATGGGGCACCTGCACCAACAGTGTTTGATGGTTTTAGCGGTGTTGATAACGCAATATCTGGTACTTTTGTCGAAACCTCTGCTATTTATCTGCAAGACCAAGTAACCCTGCTGCCCAATCTGAAGCTTTTACTGGGTGGCAGATATGACTTTGTGAATAATGCTAGCACCAGACAGCCAATCGATCAGAATTTCAATACGTTGGGTGCAAGCACACGGGATGAATCTTACAGTGAAGCTTTTTCGCCCCGGATTGGTATTGTCTACCAACCAATAGAACCGCTTTCTTTATATGCCAGCTTCAGTCAGTCTTTTGTTCCGAATACCGGTCGTAATCGAAACGGAGGAGTTTTTGAACCCTCACGGGGAACTCAGTACGAAGCTGGGATCAGAGCCGAATTGCTCGATCGCCGCTTGATTGCCAACTTAGCTGCTTACGAGATTACCAAAACCAATGTGCTGACTAGCGATGCACAAGATCAGAATTTCCAGATCGCAACAGGTGAAGTCACCAGTCGAGGCATTGAATTTGATCTAGCTGGAAAAATTCTGCCTGGTTGGAATATCATTGCGTCCTTGTTCCACAACGATGCCTTTGTCAGTAAAGATGAGAGCATTCCTAAAGGAGACAGATTAACAGGTGCTCCCAGACAGGGCGGCAGCTTATGGACAACTTATGAAATTCAATCTGGCAATTTACAAGGATTCGGATTTGGTGCAGGAGTCTTTTTTGCGGGTAGCCGCGATGTCGTTCTACCCAACACTTTTAAAATTCCCTCCTACGGAAGATTCGATGCTGCTGTGTTTTATCGCCGCGATAACTGGCGCGTAGGGATTAATTTCAAGAATCTCTTAGACACCAAGTATTACGAGTCCACGACGTTTGGTGATATTCGTCCGGCAGCACCGTTTACAGTACTGGGAACAGTTTCAGTCAGTTTCTAAGACTGCAGTCAAAGTTTTTATATCAAGTTCGGTTGATTAGTTATTATTCCGAAATCTGTGCACAAAGAGTAAAATCCTTTCCCCCTGCTCCCTTGCAGCCTTCATGATAAGTCTTTAACCGGACACGATATTAGAGGCATCTGCCATGAAATCTCTCAAACTTCGCCAAATCGTCTTTACCCTACACTGCTATCTTGGTTTTACAGTTGGACTAATTCTTATTATTGTTGGTTTGACGGGTAGCCTGTGGGTGTTTGGACCCGAAATTGACCAGTTCCTAGTCAGACAACAATTTGGGCAAGTTATTCCCACCCAAGAAGCGCGAGTTTCCATTGGCTCAGCCTTTGAGACTGTTAAAGCCGCCTATGCATCGCAACCTGAGCTCACTGGGTGGATTGACACATCTGGAAACTCCCACTCACCCTACAGATTTGTACTTTCCACCAAGGATAGTAATGAGATTGAGGTCTCCCTGAAACCAAGCGCGGTACTGATAGTTTAGAAGATTCTTTATTGCCTGGACTACAAATTACGCCTCAACAAATCTTCCAGCAAGCAAGAATTTCCTAATCTCGACCAATTTAGCAGCAAAGTGCTGCGAATATAAGATGGATTAACCTCTTTTATCACTCTATAGTCATCCTCGTGAGCCTTCTATGAGAAGCGATCGCCTACGGCAGAGCTACGCTTAACGCCTTTTCACTTGGCTCTAAAGGATATTATTTATCAAAGGTTGACTTGCTTGGTCGTTAAATCCCAGAACCATCCAGGAACTCTTCTATCACCTTATTTTGCAAAAGGCAATAAGTGTGAGTTTGTGAAGATGGCTCATCTTTTAATATGTGGGAATTTGAGGTGTGAGGTGTTGACAATGATGAGTTAACGAAAGGAACTAAAACTTTTTGCTGTGGTTGTTGCAACTGTTCAATTTTTTGTTCCAGTTGCTCGATGCGATCCACTAAAGCACGTATGACTTGGGCTTCAGCATCTGGTAAACTTCCGTGTTCTAGGGGGTTGACTCGAACGCCAGAACGATATAGTATTCTGCCTGGAACACCAACTACGGTACAATCTGCTGGCACATTGCGTAAGACAACTGACCCAGCACCAATGCGGACATTGTTGCCAATTTCGATATTACCGAGCACCTTGGCTCCGGCTCCTACCACAACATTTTCTCCTACAGTCGGATGGCGCTTACCGCATTCCTTACCTGTACCACCAAGGGTCACACCTTGATAAATTAAGCTATAGTTTCCTACAATTGCCGTTTCCCCAATCACCACACCCATACCGTGATCAATAAAAACACCTTGACCAATCGTTGCACCTGGGTGGATTTCAACTCCGGTTAAAAATCGAGCTATATATGAAATCAGCCGAGGGATAAGGGGAATGTGAATGATATGCAGCCAATGAGCCAGCCGATGTAACATTAGGGCTTGCAAACCGGGGTAGCAAAATAATACTTCCAACCAGTTACGAGCAGCTGGATCGCGTTCAAAGATGATGCGGAAGTCAGCAACAAATGTAGATAGCACGCTTCTTGTACCCTAGTTTCGCCAATCAACTCAAACTCTATTTTAGCGTTCCAAGTGCCATAAATAAAATCGTTGGTTGTAATACCAAGCGTGAAAAATGATTGGTACACGCTTCACGAATTCTTGCAGCCGTAAACAGGCATACACCGAATAGGGTTTTATCACGCTCTGAGTCAAACCCTTGGGCAAAAACTAGCTGTATCTCTTGCTGTGTGAGAATTTTGGCGCGTCCGTACCGATTGACGTTCATCGTCAGATAAAAAACTACTGTGTCTACAGCTTACAATTAAAAGCCCCCAGATGCGGTACTGGAGGCTGAGAATTTGCAAAATGGTACTACTGGGGTTCACCGTGCCAAAACGGGAAAATTGTACGCGCTTGGCTGAACGATTTACCTCAAAACTTTGAAAATACGTTGAAAAAACCTCGTTTCCTTGGTGCAGAGTATAATAAATACTCTGCACCAAGGGTGATTACAAGTAACTGAAACGTAGATAGAGAGCGAGTTTCGATCAAGCGCGTACAATTTTCCTTTTCTGGTGCAGTGACGCCTACAACAGGAAGATGTAGTTACAGCAGTTTTAGACTGTATTAATATTGGAGGGACAAATTTCTGGAATGCCAATTTCTTAACTTGTAGCTAGTTACCAGGTTAGCTGAGATAATGTTTATCTTGAAATCAATCCACAAACTCTTATGAAAATAGGGCAAAAATTCAATTCTCTTACTTACAGTGAATATATATATATAATAGACAACCATAAAAAGTTTTCAGATTGGAACACACTTGGATTATTTCGCTCTCTTGTTGAAACAAAAAAATTAGATTTCAATCAGAAAATCGAAATCAGAGATTATGCTAATAAACAATTTCAGAGGGCTTTTGACTTTTTACAGTTGAAAGACCCTTCTACATATTTTTATTTAAAAACACTTGGAGAAAATATAACAGTAGCAGACGAAGATAAAATATGGAAAGGTATCCGATTTAATCAAGAAAAATTTTTGAAAAAAAAAAAGATAAAACATAGAAATTTCGGAGAGTATTCAAAACATAATTGTGGAAATGATTGGTGTCCATATAATGGATTGATGATAAAGCAAGGCTCGTTATTAGCAGAAGGTAATATGCGCTTTAAGAGTGATAAATCCCGAACTGTAAGCGTTGTCAAATCAGAAAATCATAGAAAGCAAAGAAAGAGAATGAAAAAGTTAATTCACCAAGAGCTTGTAACTTTTTGAGTAGAGAAGAGGCAGGGTACGTTCCGGGCTATATGTAAAGCATTTTGGACGCGAATATTACTACGTGTAGGCACCTGCAATGCTAATCGCTCAGACCTGCAATCAAGACATTTCTCAGCGATCCATAAGTAGTATTTAAGAAAAAACTTCGAGGTTACTTGACCAAACATTAGACAGGGTAGTCAACCGTAAAAATTGCAGAGGCACTGGAACGACGGCTAATCATCCAGTGCTTTTTATTTTAGTTTTGCTTTTCAGTTTCCAACCACTTATTTTAAATTCATAGGGATTCTTGAGTTAGACGACATGAAATCTGGTGACTGCCATTAAACCGTTGGTAACACATATAGCTATACATCTAGGTTGGGGAGGACAGTGCAGCAGGAGGGTTTCCGCTCTCACGGCAAGTCTGGCGTTTGAGGAACGAAACCCAACTCCAAAATTTTGATTTTGTTGGGTTTCACTCTTAAGCGTTCCCTATTAAGCGTTCGGGTGTTCCCTGCTATGGCTATTGCTATAAAAAAGCAGGGAAAGACTAGAAATAGTACTAAGTCTTTCCCTGCACCCTCTGTACTCCATGAACCAAGAATAGCTACAGCTTGGTTTATACAGATTTCGGGATTTAGCTAACGTAAAAATTGAAAAAATACGCCACCTTTGAGCAATTCTGTGTCACTACCATAACTACTGAGGGTGAGCGATCGCAAATTTTGGAAAAATGGCTTGCCCAGCACTTCCACAAACTTCAGAATTGGTAGTTGACGCTCTAAAATATCCTGACTCTTTGTCCAGTCGATATAAACGTAGCCTTGGTTCGGTTCACCAATCGCAGCGATACTGTCTTGGAAATCACGATTCTTAACTAACGGGTTCTCCTTAGCCGTCAAAGCTGCATTGATTGTCTCAACAGAGGATGCAAAAATCTGGTAATTTCCGATGTCAGCACGTGCGGCTACAACGTTTGCTTGAATTGTGAACAATTCTCGCTCTTTTGCTTCACTAGATTTATTGATAGCAGTTTTTAGCTGTGTCCAAGCAGAGATTTTTTGGTCATTTAAGGTGAAGGAATTCAGCGAAAGCCCTTCTGATGAGGCGAGTTGATCCAAACGGGAAATTGCTGTGGGTGTCTTTTCGGATTTTTGGGCGACAAAAATCCAATCGGGATTTGTTTGCTCTGCGCGGGGTAACAATGCGATCGCGAATTCTCCTTCCACCGAGTTAAAAATATCTTCTCTCCAGTTGATAAGCGAACGTTTTTGAACATCTGCCACCGGGAGGAACTTAGAAATCACATCTTCTGTGGAAGCAGAGAGGCTACCTGTGACTTGTTGCCAAAGTTGTGCCAAATCACTCTCACCCAAACCGCTTAAATTTGCTCCTGCTACTGCCAAACTTGCTGAAGCTGGGATATACTCCAACGCACCCACAGGTTCAGAGAGTTGTGCCGCTGGAGGTGAGGTTTCCTTTTTAGCCAAAAAAGCAGTTTCAGCGAGCAATCCTTTGGGGTTTGATACTAAAGAAATAATTTGGTTGTCATAAGTTTGAGCATTAGGTTTGAGGTTCTGCCATTTTGCTACTACGGGGAGATTCAGAAAAGCAACAGCCTGTGCTTCTTTGGACAGTTGTTTGGTTGCTTTTTGGTATTTGTTGGAACTGGTTAAATTCAAATCGGACACCTGTACATTATTAATTGCCTCTCGCAGCACTTTTGGGTGATTGGCAAACAAGACAAAGCTATTACCTACAACTGCACCAGCAAGACTATTTTGATTTTTGACTTGTTCCTTTTCAGAAGACGTTGAAGGAATCTGATTGTCAGAAATTAGCTTCACGCCCTTGTATTCTTCAGTTGCTAAATTTGCCCCAGCCAAAGCGCGCTTAGAAAACAATAGCTGAACAAATTCACGGCTTTTCTCGGGTTGAGTGGTTGCAAGTGCCATTAGATACCCTGGCTGCTGTCCGTTTTCAGAATCGTGATCAATGTCTAAGCTTGTGACAGCCAATGTTATTTCGTTTCCTAACCAAGGTTTAATTTCCTGTTGGTAATCTATACCCGTATTCGCGAGTAATCTTGTTTTCAATTTTGACAGTTGTCCATCACGCTCAAACGCCTGCAAGCGTTCTGGATTTACGAGCATCGACACCATAACTGGTGCTTGTTTAGACACAAATATGGCAGCATCTGACTGTCCTGTAGGAGCGATACCAATTAGGGGATTTTTGGCGGATAACCCGTTACAACCAGTCATACCAATCAATAGCAGCATCATAATACCCACTGCTACAACTCTGAAAAATGAGCGTTGTGTCATAATTTTTATACAGACCGCTAGGGGTGCAAATACAAATAATCAACTACCAAATTAAATTATCCAAGGTAGTTCTGTTACTAGAAATTAGTTTAGTACTGAAACTTACGCACAAGTCTATCAGAAATCAGGTTATCTCTTAATTGTTAAATGCTCACTTTACAGCATTAAGCCGAACTTCAGAGAAATTCTGCATTAAAACCGGATTTTTCAGTCCTTTTATGAAACGGCACTCACGTACTTACCAAACCCAAAGAACGAAGATTTTTTGCCAATATAATATAGTATAGGATTTTTATTAAAACTTCATGGTAGGCAAACCTTCCGAACCATCCATTACCCAAATTAACGTTGAAGAACTGGCACAACGCTTATCTTCAGGAGAGCCAATTCAGCTTGTGGACGTGCGTGAACCACAAGAGGTGGCGATCGCTCACATCGATGGCTTTGTCAATTTACCTTTGAGTCAGTTTCCTGACTGGGCAGATCAAGTCAACACCCGCTTAGATCCCCACGCTGAAACTCTTGTGCTGTGTCATCATGGCATTCGTTCTGCTCAGATGTGTCAGTGGTTAACTGTTCAAGGCTTTACAAATGTCAAAAATATTATGGGTGGAATTGATGCTTACTCAACTCTGGTTGACTCTTCCATTCCCCAATACTAGCTGCTGTTTTACATTGAGGGGATATGTAGTCTACTAAGACTGACGATTTTAATTTGCCTATGCTATCCTCTGTACAAGCTAGGATAGCTTTAAGTGTTGAGTGGTAAATATTTGTATTCTACCTACGTGCCTTTTTTGGCTGTTCAGGAAATTCGTAACTTGAAATACAGAGATTTCAATAAACTTATGCAAGTATGCATAAGTAGGGGCTAATTTACTTCAATCCAAAAGCTTTTTTCCAGCAATTTACCTGTATTAATAGTAACTTTACTCAAGGCAGTACAGTGTCTTTACTTTTCTTTACTTCTTTTTGCTTATTGTTGTAGAAGCAAAGTGCTTGTGATCTTGCTTTACTATTATTAATCCTTATTTAATTTAGAGTTATCTCTAAAAATTTTTTCAAAGCTTCGCTTACAATTCGGCTTCGGTAAAAAACTCCTTATGCAAGTCCAGCTTACAAATCGTCAACAGCAGATACTTGGGGCAACAATACGTCATTATATAGCCACAGCAGAACCTGTTGGTTCTAAAGCTCTTGTTGAAGAGTACAACCTTGGTGTTAGCTCAGCAACAATTCGCAATGTGATGGGCGTGTTGGAAAAAGTTGGCTTACTGTACCAACCTCACACTTCTGCAGGACGCGTCCCTTCTGACTCTGGCTACCGTATTTATGTTGACCAGTTGATAACACCTTCTGAAACTCTAGCACGAGATGTAGAATTATCACTGCAAAAACGCCTCAAATGGGAAGATTGGAGCTTGGAAGCTCTTTTGCAAGGAGCAGCTCACATTTTAGCAACTTTGAGTGGTTGCATCACCTTAATCACGATGCCGCAAACTGCGACAGCAGTGTTGAGACATTTACAACTAGTGCAAGTAGAAACGGGACGGGTGATGTTGATTGTGGTAACGGATGGATATGAGACACATTCTGCATTGATGGATTTAGCGCAAGCCTCGGAAGATTCACAACCAGATGCAGAAGTCATGGACCGCGAGTTGCAGATTGTCTCTAATTTTTTGAATACCCACTTGCGGGGACGCAGCATAACTGAATTAGCAAACCTGAAATGGAGTGAATTGGATCAGGAGTTCCAAAGATACGGAGAATTCCTGAAACATTCAGTTGCTGAACTTGCTCGTCGCACTCTGACACCATCTGCAACACAAATTATGGTTCGCGGTGTTGCTGAAGTTTTGCGTCAGCCAGAGTTTTCGGAATTACAGCAAGTGCAAATGCTGATCCACCTGTTGGAAGAAGAACAAGACCAACTGTGGCGGTTAATATTTGAAGAACAGCCAGAAGCGGAGGAGGTTGGTAAGCCACGAGTCATGATTCGTATTGGTGCAGAAAACCCTCTAGAACCTATACGCACTTGTTCGTTGATTTCTTCCACCTATCGCCGGGGTTCTGTATCATTAGGTAGTGTGGGAGTTCTCGGACCAACGCGTCTAAATTATGAAAGTGCGATCGCAGTAGTAACAGCTGCTTCTGATTACCTCTCAGAAGCTTTCAGTTATTTCAATCCCCAGTAGGGCTTGTAGCAGGACAATCGCTGAATTAATCAAAACTAGCTTAAATAATGATCAGAAAAATTACTTTTGGAGCGCTATGGCTGGGATTTATTATCTATGCCTTTTTCTTTGCTCCTCCCGATCAACCTGATACATTCGATTTAATTAAAGATCTTTCTACTGGTCAATGGCAAGGAATAAACCCCCTTATTATAGCACTTTTTAACATTATGGGCATCTGGCCTATGATTTACAGCTGCTTGGTATTTATTGATGGTAGAGCACAAAAAATGCCTGCTTGGCCTTTTGCTAGTATTTCATTTGGAGTTGGGGCTTTCGCGTTACTACCTTACTTAGCCCTGCGGGAACCAAATCAAAAGTTTCCTGGCAGCAAAAATGCTTTTCTCAAGATATTAGATTCTCGCCTAACAGGTATTGCTCTGACTGTCGCCACAGTTATCTTAATTGCTTATGGTGTAGGACAGGGAAATTGGGGAAATTTTGTTCAGCAGTGGCAAACAAGCCGCTTTATTCATGTAATGAGTTTAGATTTTTGCCTGCTTTGCTTATTGTTTCCAGCTTTGTTAGGAGATGATATAGCGCGGCGGGAGATAAAGAATTCTCAGTTGTTTTGGTTGATTGGATTAATTCCACTCTTTGGTCCCTTGATTTATTTATGTATACGTCCACCTTTAAAAGAAGCAGCTGACAAAATAATACAGAGTCAGCAACAAAGCGCCATAAATTAAGATTATGAGTCGAAAAATTGCTCTTTGGTTACTGTGGGTTGGATTTATCGCCTACCTTTTGTTGTTCGCTCCTCCACTGCATTTAGAGGAAACTCTGACGCTACTCAAAAATATCTTTACTCTAAATTGGGCAGATGTAAATCCAGTTCTCCTCTGTTTGTTCTCCCTTGTTGGGATCTGGTTGTTCATTTACAGTGGTGTTCTGTTCTTTGATGGTAGGATGCAGTGGATTCCTTTCTATCCTTTTGCAATAGCGTCCATTGCTTCAGGTACGCTTGGTCTTATACCTTATTTGGCTTTGAGGGAAGACAATCAACAATTTTCTGGACGGAAGGATGCTTTTTTGCAGTTGTTGGATTCTCGCTTTTTTGGTATTGGTCTGAGTTTAAGTACTCTTGGTTTGTTTGCCTACGCTTTTGTTCTCGGTGATTGGGTAGGATTTTGGCAGCAGTTTTTGGGCGATCGCTTTATCAATGGTATGAGTTTGGCATTTTGCTTGTTTTGCCTACTCTTCCCAACCGTCTTAGGCGATGATATGGCGAGACGGCGTTGGAATAATCCTCAAGTGTTTTGGGCAGTATCACTTGTTCCACTCTTTGGTCCACTTGTGTATCTTTGCTTGCGTCCGCCGATACCAGAAAATGTTGCGCAACAAAGACCAGCATCTTTTGGCAGTAGTAGAGTGCGATAATCATGACGCATAGTTGGCAAGAAACACTCGTTGAGAAACGAGTGACTTACACAATAGAACTAAAAGGTAGGGGTTTTCATCCTCCCGTGTGCAGCCTGATAGCCTGTAAGCTTATCTGATTCAGGGCGATCGCTCCTCATTCAGTCGTGTGATCAAAAGGGCGATAGCTAGCCCCTAAGGGGCAAAGCTCGCCGGGGGGAGTATCCCCCCGGCAGACTTTGGCGCTGCGCAAACGCTGCTGCCTAAGCGCAAAGCGCACGCACTCGCGTTCGGCAGATCGCCCTCATTCACTTATTTCACTATTTCCACTTTCTCTAGCTGCTTCTACTTCATGGTAATGCTCCATTGACCATTGACACAAAGATCTCAGTGGCTCAATGAGCGTTTCTCCCAAAGGCGTTAAGGAATACTCCACCATTGGTGGTACAGCAGGATATACATTGCGCTGCACAAGACCATTTCGCTCCAAATCGCGCAGTGTACGTGTTAGCATCCTCTGCGAAACGTCTCCAATTTCTCTTTGAAGCTCACTGTGGCGTTTAGTACCGTGAGATAGCACATAGATCACCACTGTCACCCATTTGTCACCTACTAAGTCGAGCGTTTGTCGTAAGTAGGGATGCGAATTGAGAAGGCTAGGATATTGATCCACTTTCAATATGAATGTTACGTACAAGCGTGTAACTATGGCACTTTTGTGTATCTACTTGCGGAACCGTTGACTTCATTGAATAATTAAGCCTTGAACCGCTTAAGGAACTGTCAATGACTAACATAACAGGTAACAGCGACGCATTTTACGATCCACTGACACCTGATAATGCCGCCATGTTGCTGATTGACCATCAGGCTGGACTTTTTCTAGGTGTTCATAGTATTGATCAGCAAATTCTGAAGAATAACGTGATTGGTTTGGCAAAAACAGCAAAGGTTTTCAATTTGCCGACTGTGTTATTCACCAGTTCTGCTAAAGGTCCTAATGGTTCTACGATTCCAGATCTCATTGAACTATTTCCCGATCATGAAATTTTTAATCGCTCACCGATTAACCTTTGGAATGATCCTAAATCTCGTGCGGCTGTAGAAGCAACCGGACGCAAAAAGCTGATTATGGCTGCGATCACAACCGATGTCTGTCTGGCGTTTCCGGCACTGTCAGCACTTAAAGCAGGATATGATGTTTACGCTGTCATTGATGCATCTGGAACTTGGAGTCCACAAGCAGAAATGGCGACGATACTGAGGCTTACGCAAGCTGGTGCAATTATGACAAACTGGGTTGCTGTTGCAGCGGAACTGAAGCACGACGAAGATCGCCCCACGACACCTGCAATGAACAAAGCATATGGCGAACATATGGGACTCTACGACTTCCTAGGCGATATTGCTGCGGTAAAATAAGCTATTGTCTGACAAGTCCTTGTAATACCATTAATAAAGCACTGCTGCCTAAGCGCAAAGCGCACGCTACGCGTTAGCCCTTGGTGTGCCCTTGCGCTTACGCGATCGCTCTATTGATCATGTAGCATAGGAGTGATCTCTTGTTGGACAGCCAAATGGCTGTTGTTCCTTGCGTATTTCTATCACTCTTGAGCAAGCTCAAGCTATCCATTCATGGACTCTCGCATTCAATCGTACCTGCGCGTCGCGGCGAGCCAGGAACGTGACACGGAGCAGATAGGTCCGTTCCTCGCAACCTTCAACCGCTACAACGCCAACCCCTTTCTTAACTATGCCATCCCCGACAACGATGCCACGCCGTCCCTCAGCGACGTGAACGCACTTATCACTGCCTACCTTGGGCGTAAACGAAAGCCACGTTTGGAGTATGTTGCGAAACTAGCACCTGCTGTCGAGGAAGCGCTGACATCCGGTGGTTTCACCGTTGAAGGACGCCTGCCGCTTATGATCTGCACTCCTGGTTTAGAGCAATTGCTTCCGGTCCCTTTAGGCATAGAACTAATCGTGGCGGTTTCGGATGCTGATATGCTGGCTACTGTGACGGTGCAAAACGAGGTCTATGGAGATTCTACACCAAGTTCCGAAGACGTTAAAAGTCTACAAACTAGCATAGCTGCAGGTGGAATCGCGGTACTCGCTCGTGTAGCAGCAACAGGCGTAGACGCCGGGAGGGCGGCTTCTCGTAGAGTAGCTGTGGGGGCTGGAGTATGTTCTGTGCCCGCAAACCAGACGACAGAGATCGCTGGCATTGGTGTGCGTGTCCCTTTCCGCCGACGAGGTGTAGCAGGAGCCTTGACGACTCGGCTAGTGCGAGAGGCTTTTGACGCAGGCGTTACAATGGCTTTTCTGATGGCGGCCCATGAGGAAGAACGGCGGATCTACACCCGCGCTGGATTCTCGACAATTGGCGAAATTTTGCATATTTCGCTCCCGCACCCGCAGTAGATTTTTAACCTCACTGCTAACGTGCGACAAATTTGGCTGATGAAGTGGAGTTCGATGAAGGTCTATTGTGTATTAAAATGCAAAGTTTGTAACCCAGGATCATTTACATATTTGGTGCATTAATTGTCGATCGCTTCAACATATGAGCATCTGGCAATTGCCACCAAGGAAGATGAGGAGACTCGTGATGTTCTTCGTGATAGCCAAAATGATAGCAGGTAAGAAATGACCACCAAACAGGATATGAGATAGTTTGCGCACGGTGAGGTTCACTATACCCGTCTTTTGGCTCACGATGGGGCAAAAATGTGCCGAAATAAAATAGCTGTATTGAACTGATAAGTGCAGGTATTGCCCAAAACAAAGTGAGATTTACTCGGGGTATATGGAGTATAAAATAGGCTAAGTTATAGATAATTGTTATGATAAGCATTTGCCCCCAGCTTGAGTAATTTTTCATGAAATAAAAATACCAAGCAAATAAATTTTTATGTTCGCCATCGTGAAAATCGGGGTCTTTATCACTAGCCGGATGATGATGATGCATCCAATGTTTTCTTAATAGTTTTTGATAAGGTAAAAAACCATAGAGTGTTAAACATAGTGAACCAATAAAGTGATTAATTTTATTGTTTGCAGGAAAGACTGCTCCATGCATAGCATCATGAGTCGTAATAAATAATCCTGTGTATAAAAATGCCTGCCAAAGCATAGCAAGCGATAAAGTCAAAATATTAAAGTTAGAGATATCAACAGAAAGTAATAAAATCAAGCTGGTAACCCAAGTTGCAATGATCACAATAGCAATGACAAGTCCTCCGGTAGATGGACTGGAAAGTTTTTGTTGATGAGTGGTTGGTTTTTCTAATTGTTGAATCACGGTTGTACTTCGTTTTGGAGGAAAATTCATAAAAATAAGCTCATGACGAGATACATTAACAGTTCACACAAGCCTAGGCAGTTACTTGTCAACTAGGTGAGATAAGGTGGGGAACTGTTTCCATAATTCCCGGACTGTATTTTATCCAGTCGTAAATAGATGTTGCCCAAAGAACAACATTCGCCTTACATTTCACATTATGTAGAAATGTTAATTTACTTTAATAATTACATACAATTGCCAGAGCGAAAACTTTTTCCGTCTGAAGGTTGACTGTATGGGTGTCATACAGCAAAATTTTAGAGAAAGATTCAGAACCCAGAACCCAGAGTGCACAAGAGGTTAGCTGTTGTGTCTGTAGTGTCAGCTTATATGTCCAGCGCAGTTCTGGGTTATTTCAAATTTAGTGAATGAGGTTGAGTACGTCGCGCAGAACGCTGTAACCGCTAAGATCCCAAAGTAGGTAGGCGATAAAACCAATCATGGCTAGGCGACCTTGCCAAAGTTCAGACTGTGGAGTAAACCCAAACTTAACTGCGTTGCGATCGCTTCCGTTATATGCCTTTTCAGTAGCATCAGTAGGATAATTTCCCATTGTTAAGTTTCCTCAAGTATCTAAATAACACTTTTCATAGTAGTGATCCCTCTAGTGTGCGCTATCTCTCTACAGTGTCAATGCATTCGCTAGTCCAAAGGATGAGATTGTGAGTGGTTAATGTAAAGGTTTCTAGTGCAAAAGGTTAACAAGAGTATGATGCGCCTGCTAAATAGAGGATTTTTTTTGTCATCAGGTAGTAGTCAGGTATACCAAGAGAATTTAAAAATTGAAAATCTAACGCTAGTCAGAAGGTTTCTTAAATTTTGTTGCTCAAACTAATAGATAGGAAATAAAGTTTTTAACTGAAAAGATGGCTCCTACAGTACTCATTACAGGTGCTTCCCAAGGTATTGGGAAAGCAACAGCACTTCTATTTGCTCGCAAAGGATATGACCTGGTACTCACTGCACGTCAACTTGACGAATTGGAAAGTGTAGCACAGGAGGTGCAAAGCCTTGGTCGTCCAGTACCACTTATAGTTCCTTGCGATGTTAAAGATCCATTGCAGGTGGAAACACTCGTAGAAAAGGCTTTAGCTCATTACGGCTACATTGACCTACTGATAAACAATGCAGGCATTTTCGCAGAAGGACCAGTGGAGCAGTTTTCTCTTAGCGATTGGCACCACATCATAGATACTAATTTATGGGGATATATTCACACAATTCATGCTCTTTTGCCTCATTTCCTTCAAAGCAGAACTGGAACAATTGTGAACATAAGTTCCATTGGGGGTAAAGTGCCTATTCCTTACTCAGTGCCGTACTCCACTAGTAAGTTTGGCGTCACAGGTTTGACAGAGGCGTTGCACGCAGAATTGAAGCCAAAAGGTATTCACGTTTGTGGAATTTACCCCAATGTGATCAAGAGTCGTTTTGTGGAAGCGGCTGTTTTTCGTGGTAAGGATGAGCAAGATGTGAAATCCCGTCGTGATCAGATGAACAGCGTCCTAGAAATTCCAGGTGTGGAGAAGCCTGATGACGTGGCAAATGCCATCTGGGACGCTGTTAAAAACCATAAGTCTGAAGTATTTGTTGGTTCGGCGAATTTGTCGCAAGCGTTTTATCGATTGTTTCCAGGTTTACTTCAGTGGGTTTCAAACCTTGCTTTGAAAAATAAAGATAATTGACACTCCCCTGGCTTTACGAACAAATTTCGCTGTCGCTCATTTGTTCGTAAAGCCAGGGGATTCTACATTCTACGTCAGCACTTGCTCAACCAGGCTTGCGCCCTTCGGGTTCGCAGTCGCCTACGGAGGGAAACCCTCCTGCAGCGCTGTCTCACCAAGAAGAGTAGAGGTTCCAACTCCTGTAGCGTTACTTCGGTTGTGTCCCAACCTAGCTTGTTTTCCAAGATTCAGAATATTTATTGCTGCATTCACATCCCTTTGGAGTTCACATCCGCAATTACATTTATGAGTGCGAGTTGAAAGGGACTTTTTCACAATTGCGCCACAATCCGAACACTTTTGAGATGTCATTCGAGGATTGACAGCAACAATTGTGGTTCCAAACTTAACAGCAAAATATTCTAGCCAACGACGAAACAGAGTCCAAGCTACATCATTAATAGACTTGGCTAAACAGTGATTCTTTACCATGCCTTTCACATTCAAGGCTTCATAGGCGACTAAGCTGTTAAGCTTGCACACGTTACGCGCAATTCTCTTTGCGTGTTCATTCCGTTGCCTACTTACTCTTAAATGCTTCTTGGCATATCTCCGTCTAGCTATTCGTCGTTGATTTTTACCTTTTTGGTAGAGTCGAGAGGAGGTATTATCCTCCGTCCCTCTCTGTTAGATCCGGACGTGCCCGTTTCCGTGCATCCGGCTCCCGATGTTCTAGGGTTTCCCCTTGCTCATGTGTATGTAGTCGTGACAACTTTCATGTATGGCTAGAAGGTTCTTTGCTTTCCAATTTTGGTGGTTGCCGTCTACGTGATGTAGGTGGGCTGTTTCACCTGGTAACATCTTCATGCCACAGTATCCACATGCATGGTTTTGCTTTTTAAGAGCTTTAGAGGTTGCACCATCGTAGAGTTTGCTATTACGTTCACTCCAATAGGTGATGTCTCCGTCGAAAGGTGTTTTTGTACCTTGGACGTTAACGTGTTTATTCTCGGAGTAAGGAACTGCTGGGAATGCTTCATTAAGTAAAGTTTTACTTGAATGTCGGTTATTCTTGGCTTCCTTATTGAATACCTTGTAAGTTCTCTTTTGGATGAAATATAGCGAGTTACGCGTTCCATCCATCTTGCAGAACCTATGGTAATTCCTCCATCCTCTAACCAAAGGTGCCAGCTTTTCAGCTTTTCCCTTGGAGCCATAGTTCGAGTTGTTAACTATGTGTTTTACTTTCTGCCGGAATGCTTTGAAGTTATCCACTGAAGGGACACATCTAAACTTTCCGTTGCTTTGCACTTTGAAGTGCCAGCCTAGGAAATCAAACCCATCTGTCGATGCTGTGGTCTTGGTTTTCTTCTCACTGACATTCATTCCTCTTTCTGCTAGAAACTGGCTTATTTTCTCAAGTATTTCTTGTGCATTGTCTCTAGGTCTTAGTATTATAACCATGTCATCCGCGTATCGGATTGATGGTTCTATAATGCTACTTGATGGTGTTTTGTCAGTTATTTGATATCCATGTTCATGGTATCTGAAAACACTTTCAATACCGTTGAGCGCAATGTTTGCCAGAAGTGGGCTAACCACACCACCTTGGGGGGTTCCTTGTTCGGGAAAGTTGGGGTGTATTCCTGCTTTTAAGCATCGGAGGATGCCAATTTTCAGCCCTTTTGGTGCTATCAAATTATTCATGATAGTTGTGTGGTTTATTCTGTCAAAGCATTTTTCGATATCGAGTTCGATCACTCGTTTTTCTATTCCATTCATTTTTGAGTTTAGGTTTAAGAACAACATCTTTTGCGCATCATGCGCTGAACGTCCTGGTCTAAACCCATAACTCTTAGCATGGAAAGTTGCTTCATGGGCTGGTTCTAGTGCATATTTCACAAGGCATTGCCATGCTCTATCTGCGATAGTAGGGACTTTGAGGATTCGCGTTTTTCCGTCCTTCTTCGGTATCGGAATCTCGCGTAGTTTGTTATGATGCCAATTAGAGTAATTGAGCTTGAGAAGTTTCTCAAGTGAAAAGCGTTCTTCAAAGTTGAGGGACGCTTTCCCATCAATTCCCGCAGTCTTTTTACCAGCGTTTAATTGAGTTACTTGACGAATAGCCAGCATTCTTGCAGCTTTGGACTTCAGAATCAGCTTTTGAAGTGACCGCGCTTTACGCATGTCGCCAACTTGAACTGCTTTATACACGCGTCGTTGTAGGCGGAATAAGTTTATCCGGAATTTCTTCCAGGGTAGGTCTTTCCAAGATTCACTAGTTGTGGAACTGTGCCTAATCATGCTCTTACTTCAACGTATGTTTTCTGAACACCTCAGCGAAATTACTCGCTGTCCTACCCGAATCAAAGGAGTTCTGTATCTCGTCTTACCTACATGAGTTTCGACCTTCTCATGACCTTTGACTCGTTTTTATTCGTTCCCCAAAATAGATTGTTTGTACCGTTAGGTGGAACCAATTCAACCGTTAGAACCCCTTACTCTTGCCGCTTGTAGAAAACACCATCGGCGGGATTTTTACTCTAACGAAGTCAGGGAGTTTGTGTTATGCCCTGCTTTCTACTAGGTTGCTTTTTCAGGTTCTATTTTCACCGTGGGTACTCCCTTTTAGCACCAGTGTCAGCCCATAACAGCCGTCTGATTGTGCCCTGTTCCCAGCTTCAGTCTTCGAAATTCCGAGTTCGGTCGCTGTGGGCAGATAAGGAGTCACTCCTGAGTTTGGAGGACAGGATTTTCACCTGTATCTTATTTGGAGTTCAACCGTATTTGGTTGGTTAGTTTATTTGCGGACTGGTTACCGGGATTCAACTAACAACGAATCGCACCTTTCTTGTATATCTGACGTTGAGCGTGCTTGATGGCTTTGTCGACTTTACGAAGAAACCTTGGATTTTCTTCATGGTGACCGTTGGAATCAGAGTAGAAAAACTCTAACCCAACATCAAGACCTAATTCACCATCAGCCGTTCTGGATTCAGGTTTTACCTCAATGTCAACTGCAAATTGACAGTAATATCCGTCAGCTTTCAGAACCAATCTAACCCGTTTTATGGATTTAACAGGGTAGGTGTGAATATCCCACTTTCCTAATAATCTTACCTCTGAAATACCTTTGTCATCGGTAAAACTGATGCGTCGTTTTGTGGGATGCAATGACCACCCGCTAGTCTTGTATTCAACTGAACGGTTATCTTTCTGGAAATGTGGAAAACCCTTCTTTCCTATTTTCTTAGACTTGCAGTTACCGTAAAATCTATCAATAGCACTCCAAGCTCTTTCTGTCGCAGCCTGACAAGCCATTGAATTTAGTTCTTTGACAAACTTGAACTCTTTCCGCAGTGCTGTTGAGTAATTGTTTAAGGCAATTCGATTAATTTTTGCTTCACGAGGTGCATCTATCCAATATCTAATAGCTTTATTTCTGATGAACTGGGTCGTACGAATAGCTTCATCGATAGCTCGATACTGCTGTTGCTTACCTTTCACTTTGTACTCTAAAACCAGCACTGCGTTATCACCTCCTTGTTTTACTCTATTTGATACATATTATTATGAATATGAAACGTTTGTATGTACAATATGAAGAAAAAAAGGTTAAACTGTCTTTTGACTGACCGCAGGCATCGCAAGCTACTTTTGTTGTCTGTAGAACTAGACAGAACTATTAGTAGTATGGTTGATGAATGGATTGATTCACTTCCTGAACCAAAAAAAGAAAATATCAGGGCAGGGTAAACCCTGCGTCGTGGCTTTCATCCCTGGGCTGATAGCGAAGCGTGGCGTCAGCCATAGCCGCAGGGTTTTCAGCCTACCCTTTATAAAAGCTGAGAATGTACAGAATTTACTCAAGGTGCTAATAGTGACTCGCATTCACGTTTCGTCACAAAATGTCGGTAACGAAACATTACTTCTAACTGGGCTTGCACCAGCCAACCACTGACAAATTCCACAGGTTCTCCACCAGGCATAGAAAAGGAAATGTCATCAGTCAATCTCGTTGAACCATTTTCTGGTTCAAACAAATGTCGATGCTTCCAATAATCAAAAGGTCCGGAAATTTGTTCGTCGGTAAACAGGTGATATTCTTCGTATTCTGTGTGACTTGCTAACCAACGCAAAGGCAATGGTCCCAAAAAAAGGCGAAACTCAGTGATAGCACCCCTTCCAAGTCCCCCTTCGCGGCGGAGGACTTGAACGGGTTGCCAAGGTGGAGTCAGCAGTTGCATAACATCTGATCTTTCGTGGAATTTCCAAACAACCTCTACTGGTGCATTAATGACTGATGAATATTTAAAGTGCAGCATTTCAACGGTTTTCAGTTCTGTAAGTAATAATTGGTAGTTGTTAGTTGTTACTTACATTTTTAATAACGACTAAGCATCCTTTACGATTTCTTACCAAAAAATTTCCAATTTAAAATCAGTAGAAAAGTTTATTCTTCGTATTCAGTATCTATCTCTACATCAAGAGTCTCTTCATCAATCCGCACATAGAGAAGATTGGGACGACAACAAACTTGACAATCTTCTACGTAAGATTGCTGTCCACCTGCACTCAAATCAATAAAGGTGGTATTGGGTTCACCGCAATAGGCGCAGTAGTATTCGGCTGTTGTTTGCATTTAGTTGTTTGTATTTAGTTATTTAACGGTTGTAGTTCTCTTTGGGATGAGTTGAAATGACTGGTGGCATCAGCCAAGTGCTTTTGTAGTGTAGACTGTGGTAACGGACCTTGCAAGTGGTTCCAAGGTAAGATTTGGTCTGTTGACCAATTGGTATGAACGTAAAAATCTAAGTCGGGGATTTGTCCTTTGAGTTGTTTGAAAGCACGTTTGTAACTACCTAGAGAATCACCGAAGTTGCGGGTTAGTTCTAGGAAGTGGGAGAGTCGGCGATCGCCTCTCGACAACAAAGCCTGAATAATAGACCAATTATAACTTTCCGGGCGAAAGTCTATTCCTTGAGGCTTGAGTTTTTTCTGTAAAAACTGCAACCTTTTTTCTGCTTGCGGATTCACCCCAAACCACTGAAATGGTGTATGTCCTTTAGGAACAAAAGTACTGCATCCCAGTGTTAACCGTAGTCCAGGAGCAGCTTTTTTGATATCGCGCATCATCGTTACAGTTGCATCCAAATCCTCTGGTTCTTCACCAGGAATTCCCACCATTCCGTAGAGTTTCAAACTAGATAATCCCCCAGCTTTCGCATTCAATGCTGCTTGGATGATTTCATCATTGTGCAACTTTTTATTGATAATCCGTCGTAATTTTTCCGAACCACTTTCTACTGCAATGGTGAGGGATCTTGTATCTCGTTTTGCCAAAGTCTGCGCCAATTGTACAGTGACTGTATTTGTTCGTACTGAGGAAATGCTCAGACGTATATCATCGTACTTTGGCTGATTGATGTAATCTAGCAAAGCTTCAAATTCAGGATGTTGAGTTACCGAAGCTCCCAATAATCCTAACCGATTTGTGACTGATAAGCCTTTCTCAATTGCTGGAATGAGTGAACTTTCAACACTCGCTGTTCTAAAAGGTAATGTGAGATAACTTGCCAAACAAAAGCGACACATTTCTGGACAACTTCTCACCACTTCCACCATGAAGATATTTTCCCAAGCCGCTTTTTCTGTCACCACTGTTGATGCTGAGAGGACATTTCCTCGGTAAGTTTGCTTTTGCACCACAGCAGGAATTTCTGGTGAAATTGGTTGAATTGATTTTACAGCGCCATCTAATGCGTGATATTCTACCTCATACAAACTAGGAACATAAACACCAGAAACTTGTCCTAATGCTTTGAGTTGAGTTTGTCTATCAGCGTTTCTAACTTCTTTGTAAGCTTCAATAAAATTACCCAGCAAAGTTTCCCCATCTCCCAGCAAAATTACATCAAAGAAATCAGCGAAAGGTTCGGGGTTAGCTGTGAGTACTGGACCGCCACCAAAAACTATGGGATGATGATTATCTCGGGCATTTGCTCTAATAGGGATTTCCAAAGATTCCAGCAGATTCAAAACATTAACATAATCGAGTTCCCACGACAAGGAAAAGCCCAATAATTCCGGCGTTCTTGGGAGTTGTTCATGAGTGTCGGTGAATAAACGACTCACCTGCACATCAGAACGCATTGCTAAAGTTGCCCATACTACCTGATAGCCAAGGCTAGTAATACCGACAGTGTACTCGTTGGGAAAAGCAAAAATGGTGGGAACAGCGTCAGTGTCAGGAATAGCAGGGGTAAATAAGAGGCGTTCAGCAGTAAAGAAAGAAGATGTCACAGGTGTTTACAATAAACAGATTATCTATATTTAATTTTAAACCATAGAATTATGAGGTTAAAAAATAATGTTACGGCGTTAGCAAGAATAATCGGTAAAGCATTTAGAGAAATCCCATAGATTAACCATAGAAATATCCCCAAATTGAAGAAGATAAGCATGACAAATGAAACATCTTTTGCTGATTTGGATTGCCATGTTTTCAGCATTTGCGGCAAGAAGGAAAATGTAGTTAACGTTGCCGCAACTAATCCTAATATGTTAATCCAATTCATGGAGATGCAACCCTTATAATATTTGTTTAAGATGATATCAGCGTAGGCGTGCAGGAGATACGAGTCGAAGCGCATATTTGACTTCTGCTGGGGATCATGCTCCCACACTCCAATTATCTTTGCATAACTTACAATCTGTGCTCTAAAAGCAGGTAAGCGAATAATATATCAAGTTTTCCGTAATCACCTTCACGCGTGCTGTAGAACTTAGTACTAACAAATTCAATAGATATTAATAGTCATCAATAATGCAATTTCGTCCTCCTTCTTGGCACCAGTTAATTTTATATGCAGTAGGTGTATGTTCGCTGTCACTTCCTTTTGCGCAAAGTGTTCAAGCAACTCCAGCACAAGAAGTGCGTAACTTCTGTCGCAAGCAGGATAGTGTATTTGTTGCTGCGGAGACTAAGAATTATTGGGTAAGTATCTGTGGTAGTGATTCACCACTGACTTATGTAGGTGTAAATAAAAAGACTGGTCAAACTGTACGCTTACCTCTAAGTGTAAATGGGCGAGATTCCCAGAGAAAATACTTTGAAGCTGTTAATAACGATTATACTTATATTCTGGCAGAATCGACCAAAGGCAAAAACTTGACCGTTGCTAAAGGTATTCGTGAAATTCTGCGCGAACCAGTAATTAGAGGTTGGTAAGCATCAAAATTGATTCTTCCAACTGTTAATTTAAATTGTCGATTAAATTCTCAGCACGCAACAATTCTTCCAGACGATTAATCAAGTTATTAGCTTTACAAAAAATGCCTTGATCACTAAATGGATATGCAAGACAGCAAATAAGGCTGTTTATATTTTGCTCCATATTTACAGGTAACTTTTGACATAGCTGTTTGGCAAATTGTATCAAGCGTTTCTCACCTGGTGATGGTAGATAGTTGATAGCAAAAATAATATCAAAGTAACTTGCTATTAATGCAGCTATTCGATGGTTGACACTCACAAAATCATTGCGATTGATTGCCACTTCTATCTGATGTAGGTAGGAAGAAATATTATTCCTTAAAATGGGATAATTTTTGGCAATGATAGCTCGTCTTAAAGGTTCGGGATAGGGTTGATTAGCTTTGTGTTGCAGTTGTTTAAACCAATCATTTCGGTCATAGAAGCATGTTGAATGCAAAACATTCCACCAAAAACAAGTGGAATAGCCAACTGAGGCTTGATGCTTCACAAGTACAGAATCTAACTGTGCTTCAATCCATTGCGGTGAACGGTACATAATATCAATCCCATTTCCAGAATTGGTTTCTATCCACTCATCCCCTGGTTCCCAAAATTGATTATTGATTTCGCTACGATTAGCAAATTTGTGACTGATTTCGGAACGAATGTCTATGGGAATTTCTTGTTGTATGTAAACATAAAAATCGAAATCAGAGAATTCATCGGAAACTTCAGTTGCTTGAGAACCTGCTAAAGCAACAGCTATGACTTGAGGTAGTTGACTAAATTCTGAGGCGATCGCTTGAGCTAAAGAATTATTTGTGACCATAATTTCTAGCAATTTGGATTTAGGTGCTATAGCAATCCTATATGAATGGTGAAAATTACTGGAGTTCAGAAACCCGGTTTCTGCTAGAAACCGGGTTTCTAATTTTTCAAAAATGATTTATGACTCACCCTACAGTCCTATAAATCAATCATCCTACAACACCTTACACTGCCCGTGATACCGTAATAGATGATCGCATAGCACCAACGCTACCATCGCTTCAACCATTGGGACTGCACGCGGTAACACACAAGGGTCATGGCGTCCTTTTCCTGCTAGAATCGTTTCTTCACCCTCGTTTGTAACTGTCTTCTGTTCTTTTCTAATCGTTGCCGTTGGCTTAAATGCAACACGCAAAATAATGTTTTCACCGTTGGAAATACCGCCTTGAATTCCACCAGAACGGTTGGTTACAGTGCGAGTTTCTCCATTTTCATCTATATAAAACTCGTCGTTATGCTCAATACCAGTGAGTAATGTCCCCGCAAAACCGGAACCAATTTCAAAGCCTTTGCTAGCTGGCAGAGACATCACACCTTTAGCGATATCCGCTTCCAATTTATCAAAAACTGGCTCACCCAAACCTTTGGGCACATTTCGCGCGACGCATTCGACTACGCCACCGACAGAATTACCTTGTCTGCCAGTTTGCTCAATCAATTCAATCATCCGCTCTGCACATTCCGCATCGGGACAGCGGACGATATTGCTTTCAACTTGTTCTAAAGTAACAGTGTTGGGGTCAACTCCACCTTCCAAATCTTTGATACGTTTGACGTAACCAATAACTTCGACATTGGCGACTTGACGGAGGATTTTTTTGGCGATCGCCCCCGCCGCAACTCGTCCTATAGTCTCCCGCGCCGATGATCTACCGCCACCTTGCCAATTGCGGATACCATATTTCGCGTCATATGTTGCATCCGCATGAGAGGGGCGATACTTAACCGCCATCTCATCATAATCCTGAGAGCGAGTGTCTTTATTACGTACCAGAATTGAAATTGGCGTTCCCAGGGTTTTCCCTTCAAATACCCCAGAGAGAATTTCGCAAGTGTCCGTTTCCTTGCGAGGCGTTGTAATCTTACTTTGTCCGGGACGTCTTCTATCTAGTTCTACTTGAATTTCCTCGGCAGAAATTTCTAATTGCGGAGGACAACCATCAATCACAACTCCCACACCGCCGCCGTGGGACTCGCCGAAAGTGGTGATGCGAAACAGATGCCCAAAAGTGTTGCCCATAATATTGAGGAAGTATCTTCAAGCGCCGTATTCTACGTATAGCATTTTCTGATCACAAAGCGAAAAACTAGATGACTGAGATTTTGCTATTTCTTTGACTTTTTTTGCTGACTTAGCCCCCCTTTGTAAACTTCAGAATTAAATGGCACTAATTCTTCAGAATTATTTGGCACTGCAACTTTGTTGAGAGCATTTAAGTTCACTCATGGACGGGTAACTCCCACCTGGGGTTAATCCGCTCAAATATCTTGCGCTGTCGATTGAGATCAACTTGTGGTAGTGTCTTCTCTACGAGATCGAAAACTTCCTCAACAAGTTGGCGTAGTTCATGGGTTCCGCTTACAGCATCAGTTTGAAAAACATACTCCAACCGTGCAAAAAACTCAGGTGGTTTAATTTTCATTTTTTCAACCCAGTAGCGTGTCCACTTAAAGCCGGGATGATAAATGTGATTTAGCCCAAACAGCAAGTTGAGGAGCCATCGCACAATCATACACCTGTTTTCATATAGCATCGGAATCTCAAGGCGTTCGGTCATGATATATTGACCATCAAACGGGCGGAATTTCAGGTGCTTCTGAACCATTGCAACTGCCAGGTCTTCAGGATAAGGAGAAAGCCGATTTTGCCACTGTTTGATGATGTCTTCGCCGTAAAGAATAATTGCGTGCTGAAGATTAGACGCTGACGCTTGCTTCTCAAACACAAGCCCATTTTGTGACACATCGTAGCGCTCAACAACATCAGTCACAATCTTGTCCATCGCATCTCGTGCCCAATGACCTGCTTCGACTTTCATCCCGTATAAATAGAACTGCTCCAACCATGCTTCTTTTGCTTCCTCATGCGGCTGAATTTCCCATCCTTTAACACCAACATTTTGGGCTGTAGCTTGTAATTCTTCGGCAGACGGTAATTGTGACCAAATGAAAGCTAGCTCAAGGTCAGAGTACTGGTCTGAGATCCCTACTGCCGCCGAGCCAAACACAAAACACGCTTCAACTTTGGGGTTAGCCGTGAAAGCAGGAGCGATTTTGTGAGCCAACGAAATTCGCCATACGCTGTGTTCAGTCATATTGAGGATTCTGTAGTCTCTACTGCAACAATGTAGCGCAGCAGGCTAACTATTTATTATGCGCAAACTTTCTATTGGACTTCCACACCGTTAAAGCGTACTTGAAACGCATAGAATCAGAAGGTCAGATGCACCCTAACAGTGCTAAATAATTCTGAAGAATTGGTGCCATTTAATTCTGAAATTTACAGTTATATACATGTAAATAACTCAAAAGGGGGGTTAGGGGGGATCTTCACGTGATGTAACCTAGACTTTAGATCCCCCAACTGAGTTAAAAAGCTTGCTCAAGAAAAAGTCGTACATGGCGTTACATATATCCAAAAGAGCGATCGCCCCCATATGTCAACTTCCCATTCCCAAAAAATTACCTACAGCCCTGCTTACACAATCGTTCCGACTTACGAGTGCTTCAATCGCTGTGCTTACTGTAACTTTCGCACAGAACCGGGTAAGAGCGAATGGCTAACAATTTCAGAAGCTGAAAAACTTTTCAAACAACTTCACAGCCAAGACGTTTGTGAAATCTTGATACTGAGTGGCGAGGTGCATCCTCTTTCCCCACGGCGTCAGGCGTGGTTTCAGCGGATTTATGATTTGTGTGAGTTAGCTTTGGTAATGGGATTTTTACCACACACAAATGCTGGACCTTTGAGTTTTGAGGAAATGCAACAATTAAAGAAAGTTAATGTTTCAATGGGGTTAATGTTGGAACAGTTAACGCCAGAGTTGTTGAAGACAGTGCATAAACATGCGCCGAGTAAGACACCAGAAGTGCGTCTACAACAATTACAGTGGGCGGGAGAATTAAAGATACCCTTTACCACTGGGTTACTGTTAGGAATTGGGGAAACAGAACAAGATTGCTGGAAAACATTAGAAGCCATAGCCGAAATTCATCAACGTTATCATCATATTCAAGAAGTTATTTTGCAACCTCATAGTCCGGGAAATCAGCAAACTTTTGACGCACCATCTTTTAATCCTCATCAATTGCCAAAAGTTATTTTTCAGGCACGTAAAATTTTACCAGCAGATATTACAATTCAAATTCCGCCGAATTTAATCAAAGATGATCAATGGTTACTCGCGTGTTTAGAAGCTGGTGCGAGAGATTTAGGCGGAATTGGACCAAAAGATGAAGTGAATCCTGATTATCCGCATCTTCAGGAGCAGGAATTGAGGGAAATTTTACAGCCTGCTGGCTGGGAGTTAGTGCCAAGATTGCCCGTTTATCCTCAGTATGATCATTGGTTGTCAGTGGAATTGCAGACGCCTGTTAAGCAATGGCGACAATTATTGCATCCCTCGTTCCCAGGCTCAGCCTGGGAATGCCACACAGGAGGCTCTGCCTCCGGGATTGCTGAGTAAACGAGGCAGAGCCTCTATAACTGCATTTCCAGCCAGAGTCTGGAAACGAGAAAACTGAGGCAAGTCTTCTAAGGAATCTTTTCTAAACACAATTCCAAAACTTCTTGAAGGTTTGTTTTGAGTTCATCTAAAGTAGCTCCCTGAGTATGAGCGCCAGGAATTCCAGGAACAATGCCAACGTATAATTTTGTTTCAGAATCCCATTCGATATATGCTGTAAATGTTTTCATAATTTGCTGTCTGAAGCTGAACAATTGTGCTATTTTCTAAATTTATTATCTCAAAATTATCTCAAAGGCTGTTGTGCAAAAGAACTATATTCTATAACTATAGGCTATAGTCAGAATTGCAGACTCATCTTAAGCATTGCGAACTTTATTTTATAATTGACCGTCGTCTGATAAAGATTGCAATATTTTTTACCTATGATTGATAGTCAAGAGTTACTCACCAAGCTCTACAACGCCTTTAACCCATTTGAAGCCTTAGCCGCAGGTGAAGCGGTAGCAGAAAGCTATATTACTTTTTTGAGATACATCTAGTGCGAGCGCTTCTAGTTAGCGCTTGCGTTACTGCTCACATAAGTTATCAGAACCCATACATTTCCCATTTGATCTCAGCTGAGTTTACTTAAATTTCATAATGATCAACGATCAGGAGTTTCTCTACGGTGCTGCGTTTTTAAGGCTAATAAATTATGGAAAGCCGCTCAGCATAACTCACGCTTCTTGGATACATCTCTCTTTCTACTTACTTGAAATTGACAGCATTAAGTCAGCTATTTTCTTCAAGGTTTCCAAGAAACCGAAATCTGCATGGTCTTTCACTTTGAGCAGTCATGAAGAATCAGCCTTGGATACTCTAGATAGGAAATATCCTGGCATTGCGGTATTCATAGCCCTCATCTGTCATAAAGATGGCATCTGCTGCATTGCTAAAGAGCGGCTTTGGAGCGTATTAGATAATAATCATAATATTAGTGGTCAACACATATCCGTGTCTCGAAAGCTACACGGCAGCTATCATATAAGTGGTCCAGGCAGGCAGCAGATGCCTCAGACTGTGCCTCAGAGTGATTGGCCTCGTATTATTTTTTCAAATAAAGATGAACCACATGAATGAGATTTCTATTAAAAATGATGGATATTGCATCAACAAGTTTGTTGAAAGGGTTAAAAGTAAAAACGGGGATGCAGCAGCAGAGCAATTAAAGCAAACTGCTATTCAGATTGTTGAGAACTGCGTTGATGTTTATTCACGCACATTCGGTTTTGATGATGTTGGTGCTATGGGTAAAGGCATAGTTAATAACCCTTACAAAGGCAAGATACCCAATGGTACTACTGGACTAATCTACGGCAAAGTTCAAAGCGGCAAGACTAACACTACTATTGCTACGTTAGCGATCGCTCAAGATAACGGATTTCGCTGTTTCATTGTATTGACTTCTGACAATACATGGCTAGGTAAACAAACTGCTGAACGTTTTGGAAATCAGCTTAAAGGTGGACCAGTTGTCTTTAATTGGGAACAATGGAGAAATGATCCAGAAGAATTTGCTAATCAATTACTGGACTACATACATGATACAGGAGTTGTCCTAGTATCTACAAAAAATGTACGTCATCTAGATAATTTACTAAAAGTTCTTAAGTCTGCTAAAGCTCGAAACGTACCTACGTTAATTTTTGATGACGAAGCAGACAATGCCAGCCCAAATACAAATGAAGCAAAGCAAGCAAAGAGTGGAAAAGATTCTGTTCCTGATAGTGCAATTTTTGAAAGAATCGGTAAAATAAGGCAAGAAGTTGCAAATCATATATACTTACAGATTACAGCTACTCCTCAAAGCTTACTGCTACAAAATCTTGACCATCCCTGTAAGCCTGCTTTTTGTGTACTCTCCCAACCAGGCGACAGTTATATGGGAGGAAATCTGTTTTTTGAAGATAACAGTAAATATTGCTGTCCAGTTGAATCACAAGAACTAGATATTTTAAAAAAACAGGGAGGAAAGATAAATCCAGGTAATAATTGGGATATTCCTTCCGGACTTAAACTGGCTCTTTGCTGTTTCTTCTTGGGTTCGATCTATAAGATGCAGCATACAAAAAATCCAGATTCAAAGTATTCTTTTCTGGCTCATATTGACCATAAACGTATTACTCACAGTACCTTAGAAAAGGTTATTCGTAGTTTTGTAGTAGAGATGGATAAAGCTCTTCGAGGGAAATCATCTACTACAAAGCGTGAGGAGGCTCTAAAGTTACTGAATCATGCTCATATAGAACTCAGCAAAACTGCACTCAGTATACTACCACTTAATTCCCTAATTGTAGAGCTAGAGTATGAGCTAAGGAATGCTATGCCAAAAGTAATTGATGCCAGCAATCCAGATAAAGAGCCAAAGTACAACCCAGGTATGAATATCCTGATTGGGGGAAACAGATTAGGGCGTGGGGTGACGATTGAAGGATTGATGATTACATATTATGGACGTGATGCGAAGCAAAAGATGATGGACACAGTTCATCAGCATGCACGAATGTTTGGTTATCGCCAAGAACTGCTAGATGTTACCCGTCTTTTCCTACCTCAGCATATTCTAGAAGACTTCCGCTCCATTCACGAAGCTGATGAGGGTATGCGTCAAGCTATTGGTGATGATCCTAGCAATATTAAAATCAAACCAGTCTGGGTTGGTCCGAAACTTAAGCCAACTCGTTCTAATGTCATAAATCCAGCAGCAATTAATGCCTTCACACCGGGAACGGCTATTTTTCCGCCCGATCCACTTTGGAAAACTTCAGAAATCAAAGAGCATACAGAGGTTTTAAACAAGCTTGTAGAGCCTTACACAGATGAAGATAATCTTTATGAAGTAGATATTGACTTTTTAGTTGAGCTTCTTGAGCAAATGCCAAGTCGCCCTGCAGGCAATTATCCTTGGGAAGACAAACGAGTTCGAGAAGCACTAATAGCAATGAAGAACGAGGTGGATATTCAGCAGGGACGGCTCAACGTACGTCGGGGAAAGGAAACAAAAGGTAAGGGATTTAGATTAGTAAATAGACCAGCAAAAGATGGTTCAGGAACGTGGAGGGGAACATCCGGTTTTGCTGACACTGAATGGGTACATAAAGCAAAACGAGATTACCCTGACGTTCCTACACTAATTATCATGCTAGAGCAGGGGAGAAAGGAAGATTATTGGGAGGGTTTACCATTTTATCTTCCTACTTTGGTTATGCCTAAAAACAAGTTTGTTTTCATGTTCAATTACTTAGATAATTCAGAAGAATCAGAAATTGATAATTTAAATTGGCAGGAAGATAGCAAAATATGAGGCGTAGGTTGGGTTGAGGAACGAAACCCAACGCCTACAATCTTTGTAAATGTGGGGTTTCACTCTGTTCAACCCAACCTACATATTTGTCGCATTCTTTTCTAAAATCGGTATAAACTCAAGAATATCTCACAATAATATGTCATTACAACTGAAAATTGACTACCCAGAAACTTTACCAGACGCCCTACAACAGACTCGAAAACAGTTTGAACAAGAAGCCAAAATGGCAATGGCGGTGAAGCTGTTTGAAATGAAACGCATTTCCTCAGGCGTAGCAGCACAATTAGCAGGCATGGATCGAGTTTCTTTCTTGCTCAATTTGCATCGTTACGGAGTCTCAATGATTGATTTAACAGAAGAGGAACTGCTTACCGATTTAGAAAATGCCTGATTGATGAAACTGCAGGTAGAAGGTAGCAAGATTAAGTAGTCTTTCAGTAACAGGTACTATTGGCATTTTGTTACGTCCTAAGAGAGAAGGATACCCAGTTTCATTACAGCAAGCTATTGAGCGGATGCTAACTCGCGGTATTCGACTGAGTGCAACAGTCATCACTTTTGCACTTGAGCAAGCTGGTGAAAGTAGCTAACTTTAAAAAACCAGCAATTGCACTTAGAGTAGCAATTTCATTTATCAAAGTTCTTTTTTAACTAACTAACTATAGACAGATGTTACAAGTATTTTTTTTTACTAACATCTGGAAGTTGGTAAAAAAGCAATTAACATGAACATACAAATCTCCGCTCTTTGGGACAAAATCCAGGGAATGATAAACGGATTTATTATCCTACTCCCTAATATGGTGCTGGCAGTCATTGTTTTTGCAATCTTCTTTTTTGTTGCTCGAACAATCAAGCAAATAGTCAAACGTTTTACCAGTAGGTATCGCCATGCTCGAAATTTAGGATTAGTTTTAGGACGGTTGGCACAGGGAACAACTATTTTGATAGGTTTATTTGTTGCTTTATCGATTTTGATTCCTACATTTAGAGCAGGTGATTTGGTTCAATTATTAGGAATCAGTGGGGTAGCTATTGGGTTTGCCTTCCGCGATATTCTGCAAAACTTTTTATCTGGTATTTTAATTTTACTAACAGAACCTTTCCGAATCAATGACCAAATTGTTTTTAAAAACTTTGAAGGAACTGTTGAAAATATTGAAACACGCGCGACAATTCTTAAAACTTATGATGGTCGGCGAATTGTTATTCCCAATTCGGAGTTATTCATTAATTCTGTGACTGTGAATACTGCTTTTGAGAACCGCCGATTGCAGTACGATGTTGGCATTGGTTACAGCGATGATATCGACAGAGCAAAAGAATTAATCTTGGAAGCAATGCATAGTGTAAATGGAGTATTGAAAGACCCTGCTCCTGATGTGCTATTGATGGATTTAGCTGAAAGTAGTGTTAATATCCGGGCACGTTGGTGGATTAATCCGCCACGTCGGGCAGATGATCTTATATCACGCGATCGCGTACTATCTGCCATCAAGAAAAAGCTCCTCGAAAACGGCATTGATTTACCTTACCCAACCAGACAAATCTTATTCCACGATCAAACTGAAGAGACAGATGGCGACCGATCGCGTCAACGTGAAGGCTGGCCTGCTGGTAAAGGTGAGTACCCAAAACCTCGACGTATTAGTGACAGTATCAGAAAATTAGCACAATTACAAGCTCAACGAAATGGCAAGGTTGATTCTCAAATCACGAACGATGAAACGTGATGATAATCCATACATTGCAGAAGATGAACTGCAAATAAGCTGATTTTTCAACCTTTGCAAGAAATTAAATTCAGAGATTATCACCAATAGTAGATGACTGGATTTAATCACTTAATATTTAATCAGACAATCAGCATTGAATGAAGTGACAAACTGAGGATTAGACTTTGCTAGTAATTATTCGCGATCGCTTCAGGTTCTTTCGACAAAATCGACCAGAACCAACTATAATCCATGAACTACAAACAGATTTACTTGATGAATCTACCCTGAATTCAACTTACTTAATTTTGATTGTTGGTTCATGTGCCATTGCTACTTTTGGGTTACTCAGCAATAGCACTGCGGTGATTATCGGAGCTATGATTGTTGCACCTTTAATGTTACCAATTCGCGGGTTAGCTTTTGGCGCATTGGGGGGTAATGTTGATTTGTTTCGTAAAGGTTTAATTGCAGTCACAGTTGGAACTCTGTTGGCAATGGCGATCGCGTGCACTTTGGGTTCAATTGTTGGTATTTCCAACTTTGGTAGCGAAGTTTTAGCACGTTCTCAACCGACTTTGTTAGATTTAGGTATTGCAGTAGCTGCTGGTGCAATTAGTGGTTACGCCAAAGTGGAACCGAAGATATCTAGTACTTTAGCAGGAACGGCGATCGCTGTTGCACTAATGCCACCTGTTTGTGTGATTGGTTTGGGTTTATCTCAAGCAAACTGGGCACTTAGTCAGGGAGCAACTTTACTCTACCTGACAAATCTTTTGGGCATTACTCTTGCTTGTATGTTGACTTTTTTAGTTGTCGGTTATTCTCCATTAGGAAGAGCTAAAACACCTATTATTTTAACCCTAGTTTTTACAGGTGCATTGCTCATTCCTCTAACAGTCAGTTTTGGTAGATTAGTCCAACAAGCGCGATTAGAAAATAGTGTAAAAAAAGCATTATTGAATCGAACTGTTACCTTTCAGCGCCTAAATTTAATTGAAAGCGACACTAACTGGTTAACTAATCCGCCTGAAGTACGATTAAGTGTGCGGGCAAAAGAACCTGTGACACCTAAACAAGTAAGATTGTTAGAAGAATTTTTGTCAAAAGAAATGGGACGACCATTTCGGTTAATATTTGAAGTTGGACAAGTTAAAGAAATTACAACAGATACCCCAGCTTCTGATGTCAACGAGAGTAATTGAGGCAGAATTCTTCTAGGTAAAATTTGTGGGATAGGAGAAGCGATGGACTACTGCAAGTCCGTGAAGTGTAAATAATAAAGGCTCAAAGCCAGATACAAATCCCTTTTTACTTGTAACTTAAGAATTGCTGTTGTAAATCCTTTCCTTCACCCAATTCCGAAAATTCCGCGTCATTCCCATCACCCCAATTCTTTGACTTTCCTCCAAAAATCGAGAGATTTCAATTAAAGGCAATTGTCCAAAAGTAGGCGAATTATTACACTCCACATATTCCCCATGTTGCAGTTGGTAAATGTGCAGCACACCTTCGTCATAGCGCCAAAGTTCAGGAACACCCAAAGAAGCATAAATCTGGAATCGCTCCAAAGATGAACTGGTCAAATCTACTTCTACCACTAAGTCTGGTGGCGGATCGTTATTTAAATTAATTTCTGTTTTGTTTCTCACCCGTGCTTCATTGCGGATGTAGTAGCTGCTATCGGGTTCAGCACCACGCCGCAAATCTTCCCGTTTCAAGGTTGTAGAACCTGTAGGAAGAATTTCTAAGTTCAACTCTTCCCCAAGAACAAAAATCAGACGTTCAATTAATCTATTCCAATATTCATGGGGCAAGAGTGGAGTCATAATTTCCAGCGTACCTCTGTCATAAGCAAGTTGGGAAGCTCGGTCTTCCCCGATTTCCGCTAGTATGGTTTCAAAGGTGTGCCAGCTGATGTTTTTTAAAACAACTCTTGATTCTGAGGGGATGCGTGTTGTTACCATTGCTCTATTGGATGCAGGCTCATATAATACAACATAGCGTTATATGAAAAATAAAAGTATTCCAAAAAAAGCATCCTCCCTAAGTAAGATTTGTGACAGAAAAAGAGTGAGATAAAATAGAATAAGTAGGATTCGGGGGACCATATAACTGGTCATAAATGCTTATCGAGACTATCTTTGGTAATCTCCAAGGTCTAAAGTCTAGTCAGCTGAAACAAATACAGCGACTGTATCACCAGCGCATATCAGGCGATCGCATCACAACGCCTGAATTTTCTCAGCGACTGGCAGCAATTAGCACTGAAATCAATCAGCCAGTGTGTGCTTACCTCAACCGTCGCGGACAAGTGATCCGCGTAGGAGTAGGTACACCGCGCCAAACGCAAATTCCACCTTTGGAATTACCGCGTTATGGCGCAGAACGATTGAGCGGTATTCGTTGCATCGCCACTCACCTAAAGCCAGAACCGCCTAATGAAGTGGCGCTGACTGCTATGGCATTGCAACGATTGGATGCCTTAGTGATGCTGAACATAACCGGGACAGGATTTCAACGACGCGGTGGCGGCGCGACGGGCTATGTCAAGGAAGCTTACTTAGCTCATTTGAAACCCCAAGACGCTCGCGCCCTGATCAGCAGCCCAAGTATGGAAAAAGTTTCTCATCTTCCACCTGCAGGCGGGGAGAATAAGGAGGGTAAAGAACAAAACAACAACCTTCCATACACAAGTTGGAGCGTTTCGCCACCCATGAGTGTGGATATGCTGACAAATCAGGACTTGATGGAGTTGGTGGAAGGACTCGAAGCAGAGTTCCGGCGGGAATTTGTCGCCCAAGATGTAGACACCGACAATGATCGCGTCCTGATTGTTGGCGTTATGACTGATGATACGACTGCTCAACAATTCCAAGACACGTTGGAAGAATTGGCACGGTTGGTGGATACGGCTGGAGGAGAGGTGTTGCAGATGATGCGACAGAAGCGATCGCGCATTCATCCTCAAACAGTCGTTGGTGAAGGTAAAGTCCAAGAAATCGCCGTAGCTGCTCAAACCTTAGGAGTAAACCTCATCGTTTTTGACCGCGATCTCTCACCCACCCAAGTTCGTAATTTAGAATTGCAAATTGGAGTTCGGGTAGTTGACCGCACCGAAGTAATTTTGGATATCTTCGCTCAACGCGCTCAATCGCGTGCTGGTAAATTGCAAGTTGAACTGGCACAGCTAGAATATATCCTACCACGACTGGCTGGTCGAGGTCAAGCAATGTCTAGGCTGGGGGGTGGTATTGGGACTCGTGGTCCTGGTGAAACCAAATTAGAAACAGAACGCCGTGCCATTGGGCGACGTATTTCCAGACTACAACAAGAAGTTAACCAACTACAAGCACATCGGGAACGGTTGCGCCAGCGGCGACAACATCAAGAAGTTCCCTCAGTGGCTATTGTTGGTTACACCAACGCTGGCAAATCTACGCTGCTAAATACTCTCACCAATGCAGAGGTTTACACAGCCGACCAATTATTTGCCACTCTTGACCCCACTACACGCCGCTTGGTTGTTCCCCACGGCGAAACGGATGAACCTCAAGAAATTCTGGTGACAGATACAGTAGGGTTTATTCACGAATTGCCCGCATCTTTAATGGATGCGTTCCGCGCCACCTTAGAGGAAGTCACAGAAGCTGATGCTTTGTTGCATTTGGTAGATTTGTCTCATCCAGCTTGGTTGAGTCATATTCGCTCTGTCAGAGAAATTCTGGCACAAATGCCCATCACTCCCGGTCCCGCGCTAGTAGTTTTTAACAAGATTGATGAAGTCGATACCAAAAATTTAGCATTAGCGCAGGAAGAGTTTCCTTTAGCGGTGTTTATTTCCGCGAGCGAGCGTTTAGGATTAGAAACCTTACGCCAACGTCTCGGTCAACTGGTTGAATATGCGGTTTCTTATCAGTAAATAAATTTTATTTTCGTCAACATAGGGGTGTGGGGTGTTAGTGCAGAATTAGCACAACTCTACACCTTAATTCTTTCATGTTAAGTAGCTCAACATATCCCGAACGGCTAGAAAATTACCTATCTTCTTTTTTCTTCCTTTGCGTCCTTTGCGTTCTTTGCGGTTTTTTAATACCAAGTTATGTTCAAAGAGAATAAAAAACCGCAGTGAACCAGCGCTGCGGGAGGGTTTCCCTCCGCAGGCGACTGGTGAACCCGTAGGGAGGCGCAGAGAACACAGAGAAGACTGGCGTAAAGAGATAGAAAGAGGGAAAATTCTCATCAATGAAACTTAGTATAGGTATTCTTCGGACGGTTCGGGAGTATGATGACTAGTGAAATAGGAAGCAAAACGATGAGCAACACAAACACATGGTGGATCTATGCATTATTGTCAGCTTGTTTTGCCGCATTAACAACCATATTTGCCAAAGTTGGGGTTGAAAATGTAAACTCCAACCTGGCAACAGCAATCCGAACTGTTGTCATTTTAGTAGTTGCTTGGGGAATTGTATTTGCTCAAGGCAGTATGGTTAATCTTTCAGAAATTCCCCCAAAAACTATGTTTTTTCTATTATGTTCTGGGGCTGCTACTGGCTTATCATGGATTTTTTATTTCAAAGCTTTACAACAAGGAAAAGCCTCACTTGTTGCACCAATTGATAAATCTAGTTTGGTATTAGTTTTATTGTTTTCCGTACTTTTTCTTCATGAACCGTTAAGTTGGAAAATTCTTTTAGGAACTTTCTTAATAGCTATAGGAACTTTGGTCTTAATCTTTTAATAATATTATTGAGGGATACTCTAATTAAATCTTTCGAGCACAAACTCATTGCGATAACGAGACAGACTACCAAATGTGATGGCAAAGCGCGTTAGTGTCAAGATCCAAGTTTTCCCGTGAGATATTTTACTCATTTTTTAAAGCTGATTATTCTCAAGAGTACTGAGCTAGTCTGAACCGAAACTTGTTCATGGGTTACTGTGGTCTAGTGCCCATTCAACACTTTACGAAACACAATCTTATCAGCGCCCGCCGTGTAGAAGTCCCGGATGCAAGCCTCCTCCTCGTAGCCGCACTTCGCGTAGAACGCCCGTGTGCGCTCGAAGCTCGCTAACGTTTCCACCAGTAGCATTCGCCCACCGCGCGCCTTCAAAGTTTCTTCAACGTAGCACAGCAGTTTCCCACCGCGTCCTTGTCCCTGGTGGTCGGGGCGAATGGCGATCAATTGTAGGTTCCACGTCTGATCGGTCATCCGTTCAGGCTCACAGTAGGCGACCCCCACGGGCCCGTCTTCGTCATCGTCGTCGGTGATCCAGAAGGGATCGCTGTCGCTGTTGCCGCCGAGGTAGTCAGCCAGCATTTTGGCGAGATCCTCGAGCTCGTTCGGCTGGAAACCGATTGTGTTGGCTACGGCAATCAGCGCCGCTGCATCTTCGGGTTTTGTAGGTCGGATCATGGAGAACTTCAGTGTATGCTTAACGAGAGTTTTCAGACCATCTTGCATGATTTTACAAGGATCTCGGCTCAATACCTATAGCGCTTCTCGTTGGAATCAAGTACAGATTTATCTGCGTGTATCTGCACGGCAGGTGCGTCTCCCCTTGGGAGAAGGAATCATGCGAACAAGCCGGGGAACCCGTCCAACACACTACCTCGTCCATCTGCTCTTATTAGAGTTCTCCCGTTGTCAGAGGTGTCACCGGCTGCACCGTAGGTAACCGTTCTTGAAGTTCTGCAAGCCTAACATTCGGCAGATGAGGTAACACAAGCTTGGCAAAATAGTGAGACTCCTCAATCAGGGGATAGCCAGAAAAAATGAATGCTCGAATTCCCATATCCAAGTAACGATGCAGTCGTTCAAGTATTTGAGAGGGATTTCCCACGAGTGCTCCTCCACACCCAGAACGCGCTCGTCCTATTCCCATCCATAAGTTCCCCTCAATATAGTCATCTTCGTCAGCAACTGTTCGCAGGGCATCTTGTTTCAAGACGCCTACGGAGCGAGAATCTTGTGTACGAGATTTCAACTGTACACCGCGAGCTGCATCGAGTTCCGATATCAAAGTTTTTGCCCAGAAACGAGCTTCTTCCTCGGTTTCGCGTACAATTACATGAATGCGGAGTCCAAAATCGATACTTCGTCCATAAGCAGCAGCCCTGTTGGAAAGGTCTTGCATACTTTCAAACAGTCCTTCTTCAGTATCGGGCCACATCAGAAAAACATCGCAGTATTGAGCACAGACATCGCGAGAACCTGGTGATATTCCGCCGAAGTAAAGCAGCGGTCCGCCATGTTGCTGATATGGTTTGACTGGGTAACTTGGTAGGCTAAAGTCATAAATCTCTCCTTGAAGATTTATTTTTTCTTGCGTCCACGCCTGTTGAAGAATTTGGATCACTTCTTTACACCGTTGATAGCGATACTCAGCGTCTTCAACAAGTCCGGGGAGTTCGGAATTAATGATATTTACAGTCAGCCGTCCGTGCAACAGATGGTCTAACGTCGAAAGATGACGTGCCAACATAGGAGGGTGAATCTCGCCTGTGCGTATTGCGGTGAGTAAACTGATTTGCTGGATTTGGGATGCGATCGCCGCCGCAAAAGGTAACACTTCCTGACCCAACATATAGCTTGTGGGCAGTAGAATATTCTTGTAGCCCAACGAATCTGCTGTGAGCACAATATCACGGCAATGTTCGTAGTTGCTGCACCGAGAGGGGTCAAGCTTTCCTAAACGATCAGTGTCACCCCCGCATAAATCGGCAAACCAACCCACCTCAGATACCCTCTGATGCGTCCTAATAGTCGAAAGCCGAGGTACATCGCCTTTAAACATATTTTCTTTCTCCTAAATAACTCTGTAAGTTGTACTCGACTTTAGTCATTTTTGGATCAGACGGCTGATTGCCAGCAAAACTACAGAAAAACGAAGTAATAATAATTTATCAGTAATTATCCCGACCGTATAAAGAATAATATTGTAGCGCTATGAAAAATTTTACCAGTCTGCTGATATCGATAGTTATAGCTTCATGGGTGATGGGAGTAGCTATCCTCTCAGTACAAAACGCTCAACCAGTCTCTTTGAAATTTCTAACCTTCGAGTCCATTAAAATTCCAGTAGGTTTAGTGCTAGCTTTTTGTGCTGTTGTAGGGATGGTTGGTGTAGCATTGCTGCAACCCTTGTGGGGTGTTGCTGGTTCTGAGCGAAGGAATTTGAGATCAGAAGATGAAAACGAATTCTTCGCCGATGAGGAGTTTTGAGAACCAGGTAGATCAAACAATACCTTCGCCAAAAAAAAGAATGAGCAGTTGACACTCCCACACCTTGTATATCACTCTTGGTTTCTTCACCATTAGCAATTCGCTCAAAATTGCGCTTAAGTTTTGGGGTGAAATATAAAATTGTGAATCTAGCCTGACAAAACATCAGAGGATTGATATCCGTGACACTCAAAGAGTTAGAACAACAACTTCTTGCCCTTAGTCCTGGTGAAAAAGTGCAAGCCATACAATTACTGGCTCAAAGTCTCGGTAGCAATTGGCAATGAATTGAGAAAACTCCTAGAGTCTGTGGTGGAGAAGCACGCATATTGCAGCACTCTTACCTAATAAAAAGTTTGCCTTGACTTTTCGCTGCTGCGATCGCACCGCTATTTGCTGTAAAAACTTTAATACCTGGGACAGTCACATAATCACCATCATCAGTAATTATCTTTGTGACTCCTGCTTTGTCCATCGCGTCCAGTATCAGCAAGTCGTAACCGTCAAGTAATTGGGTTTGGAATCTGGTAAGCGCTGCATTGCTTGTTTCTTCGCTAACCAAAACATCTGTGCATACAGAACTAGATATCACCTGACTCCAAGCAGCTTGAACTTCGGCTACAACTTTTGCTCTCTCAGTTGGGAAGTTATGACGGTATTCTTTAGATTTTAATGTAGAAGAAAATATTTCTCTTTGTGTTTGCTCAATGTTGTGTGCTAATTCTGCCAATGAAAGACCGCAGTATAAAAGCAATGAGTTAGCAGAAATGGCTTTAGCAATGTAGGAAGGATACTCTGTAATCTGATAGGGACGAGATGAAATACTGGCATTAGTATAGGTATACCAATACCAGGCGTTTGTATCTACTAAGAAAATATCATCATTTTTCGGAGCGTCAGACCGGATATCAACCACTTCAGCCTGAACTGTGTAGTTGACTGGCATTACTGTGTATTTGCTTGTTCGCTGATAACTTGGTCTACTCTACTACGGAAATCAGGATCAGAGTAATACCGCTTTGAATTTTCGATTACTAGTTTAAGTATTTGCTTACCAACCGTATTTAGATTGGAGAATTTGAGCAGACGGTTTAGGGTTTCTGGCTTAATATCACGAAGTAATTGTCCAATAGCAAAGTTAAAGAACGGGGAAGCAAAAATTTCTACTCCTGCAAAGTCTAGCTCAACTTCATTAAAAGCTAATAATTCACCGATGACCAAATCGTACACTTTCTGACCATCGCCAGGTGTAATACAGTTTTTGCCTACAAGGGTTAGGATTTCGTGTTTCATAGTCCGCATATGACCCTTAGAACAACGGCTCATCATCTGGTTCAAGCTCCAAAGCATAATACGATTCGTCGCACAGGAGTGTAATATTTACCAGTGTTCCTCCAAAAAAACTTTGTCTGTTTTCGTAAATTTCTTGTTTTTCATCTATTGTCGCACATCCATCATGGCTTAAAATTTGAAGTTTTCCCTTATTTATATGAACGAATTGCTTTAAATAGTCAAGACCAATACCACCTGTTACTCGTCCACCCCTGGTAGTTGTCCCCTTTTGAAAAGCCCATTGCAATGCTTGGTCTGCTGGTAAGTTGGGATTTTTCTGGAAATCGCGCACATTCTGAGGGATTCCTACGCCGAAGTCAACTACACTCAGTTTGAGTTTGCCCAGCTTGGGATAGTGCTGTCCGCAGCTAAACACACCGATATCAGTTCGTCCATGTTCAAAGGCGTTGGCATATATTTCCCAAGCAGTTGATACAATAATAGACCTTAAAAAATCGCTGATGTGAACCCAGTCTCTACCCAGCCATTGCTCTGCTAAGTAGTAAACTAAACCATCTCTATCTTGATATCGGTCTTCTCTGTAGGGAATGGAATTACCTTGCCAAGGTTCCTCACTACTGTTAAAAGCGTAAATGAAGCCGTTTTGTTTAAGATTCACGCAAATGTGCTTTTTCACTGTGTCCCAGTCAAAGATGACTTTACCACCGCCTGACTCAATCAGTCGAGCTAAACCACCTAAAAATGCAACGGCATTTTGTTGTAAAAAGAAACACTGAGAAAAATCAAAAATTACTTCTTTTGTATCTTTCTGAACTTGCTGCCATAGTTGGAACAAGCAGTCAAAGTCCTTTGGTTCATCGTTGATAGTTGGAACTGTAACAAGGAGGCTCACACTACTGATTGTAAAGCGTTAACTAATATAATACTAAGTAAGAATAGCTGATGAGGGTGTTTTAAATCGAATTGTAGGGGCAATTCATGAATTGCCCCTACAATTGCCCTTTGAATGCTTTGTCCAAGATGGAAGGTAGCAGCCCATCAAGTTCTTTCATCGCTTCTTCTCTGAGTCGTTTCATTGTGTCTACTTTGGCTTGCAGTTCATTGAGGTAGGAAACTATGCGCCGTTGTTCGGGGAGGAGCGGGACTGGAATTTTGAAATTTAAAAGCTTTGGCGTTTCTAGTTTACGTGTATCATGTGTAGACTTTTCTACTAGTTCCAGAAGTAAGTCATTTAACCCCCAAAGAACACAGCATAAATACTCAGGCATGATTTTTTCATTAGGAAATAATGCTTTCATGTCCTGATTAATGGCTGCTGGTACTCCTAGGACTGCTGAGGGGACTGTGTGAGCGAGAATCATACCCCTAACAACAATTAAAACTGAACCTGTTTCCAGTAGCTTTGCTGGTGACTTAAGAGTTGCTTCCTCTGATATGTGATCGATAGAATCAGTTATTTCTCGCCTCTTCATATCTTTAGGAGATATCCAAGGTATTGAACCTTCCCAGAAAAAAGGATTTTGCTTAGACGGGGTTCCACCCCCTTGAACAGTTACCAATTCTCGCAAGGGTTGTGTACCTACTTGAGCTAATTCAGTAAAAATAGCTTTGGTGATAGATGTTTGAAGAACTTGTGTTTCCTCAAGTGCTTGTTGACGTAGCGATCGCGCTTCCTCAATCTTCCCCACCAGTTCTTCAATCCTCGCCACAATCCGCCGTTGTTCCTCTAGTGGGGGTAGGGAAATTGTATATCCTAGAACATCGTTTGCCCGTATTGCTGCATAGTTAGTTGATCCTTGAGCAGATACTTGATCGCGGAATGCCGGGGTGCGAATAAAATAGTCTAAAAATTTTATATCTAGCAGTGTTTCATTAATTTCAAATAAAAAATAATGGCTGCTAACAATAGCTCCATCAAGATTTATAGGTACAATACCGAATCCGCCTATTTTGGCATCAATTTCAGCAATTAATAAATCATCAGTTTTGCAAATCTGTTGTTTTTTAGTTTTAATCTCAGCACCTTGGACAACATCTCTTAATTCAATTCCTTGAGCGTGTAACTTGACACGACATCGCTTATATTTTCTTAAATCATCAATTTCAATAAATTCTTTCCTATGCTTAATCACTTTTTCTAAATTGACGACATCCCAACCTTTACTCATTCTGCCCCTGCCAACAACTGCTTAATTTCTGCCATAATCTCAGCAACTCGCCTATCTTTCTCCAAAATATCTGCCACCAACTGCTCAGGGGGTAAATGCTCAAAATCCTGCTGAGAGTTGGGGTTTTTCTGGTCAAGATTATAAATCGCCCAGTAGATAGAATCGCCTTTTGCCTGCTCATCCTTAAAAATCTCGCGCTGACGTTGTTCCTTTAATTGAGCCTGTGTTATCTCATCCTTTAGGGCTTTAATCTCACCTTGAATCTGTGCATTTTTTTCTGCTGGCGAGAAGTCTAAAATTGAATGGCGCAACCTTTGGATTTTTTCACCTAACTCCTTAGCTGTCTTAACGCATTGGTTAGCAGTTTCCTCAGCTTTCTTCGCTGCATCCCAGTGAAGCGTTGCTTCTTTTCTCGCAGCGCTGTTTCCTTGGTTTGTCTATCTGGGGGAAAGTTCTTTTTAATTCTGTCTTCTTCCTCACCTCCAAAAGGCGGGTTAGTGAGAATCACGTCTACCCAATCGTTTTCACCCATTTCTGAGAGGGTAAACCGTAAGCTGTTTCCATCATCAATATCGGGATATTCAAACCCATGTAGCACTAAGCTCATGTGCGCTAACATCAAAGGCAAAGATTTTGCCTCAGCACCGATAATGCTTTTTTGCAGAATCTGCCAATCTTGGGAACTACACTGCTTCTTTAGATACTCATACGCTTCAACCAAAAAACCACCAGTACCGCAAGCGGGGTCAAAAATCGTTTCCCCCAGCTTCGGTTCCATCACCTGCACCATAAAGCGCACCACAGGACGGGGGGTGTAAAATTCACCCGAATCTCCCGCCGCGTCCCGCATTTCCTTAAGCATGGACTCATACAAAGTGCTGAGGATATTCACCTCTTCTGATTTATCAAAGTGAATCTCATTCACCTTGTTAATCACATCCCACAGCAGTGTCCCGCTTGTCATGCGGTTGTTGACATCTTTGAAGATTTTGGCAATAACGTCAGCGCGTTCGCCTCCGGCGGGGCTTTGCCGTTCGCGTCCTGTTTTACTCTTGAGATTTCGCAAATAAGCAAGCAACCCTGCTCCCCGCGTGTCATCGGGTAAAATTGCCTCATCATTGTTGATGAAATTTTTCAGGCGATCGCCAGTAAAGTTTTGATTAGCTGCCCAATCTCGCCAGCGATAAGGCTGTTGGATCGTGGGTTTATAAGAAATTCCCTCTAATTCTGCTTCCACCTCATGCAGTTTTTCGGAATCATCCAACAGCTTGAGAAACATAATCCAAGTCAATTGGGGAAGGCGGTCTAATTCTCCATTCAACCCCTTATCTGTCCGCATGATGTCACGCGCTGACTTAACCACGCTACCAAGTTTTTGGGCTGTCGTGACTGGTTTGTCGTTTTGCTTAGTGCTTCGTTTTGCCATTGACTCATGCTGAATACAATAAATTTTGGAGTAGGTTCACTGCTTCCCTCAGTTGTTGAACGCCACCAAACCGTTGAGCAATTTCAGCAACGTTACCATATTTATCAAACTCTCGGTTCGCTTTGAATGTTGTCGGGATATTAAACTCTTCAACTCCTTTTTGCACATATTTGTCCAAAAGTATCTCTAAAATTGCCCTTGCATCTTCGCCATAGCGCTGAAAAAAGTCTGGGTTACGGCGACGTAACTGTTCTACCCGTTGCTTGTAGGTAAGCACTGGGGCATCGAACGCAATATGACATATTAAATCAAAAGGGTCAGCATCGAGAAGATTGGTAACTTGCTTTAACTCTTCAATATCAATACCCCTATCTGCCAACAAATCAATAATTTCTGAACGTTGTTGAGAATTTGCCCAACGTTGCTGTATATCCAACGTGGAACAATAGAGAATGCGGACTTGCTCTTTGGTATGCTCAATCAATTGAGACAAACGCAGTTGATTGTTTGTGTCTAAATCGTAAATTTTTTCTTCAGTAATTTCTTCGGTTCCCCCGTCAGCATAATATTTTCTTGGCGGTGCGTCATCATCATTTGGCAGTCCCCAAAATCCTGAGTTTTCATTGTCCTCAAAATCCTCTGCCTCTGTTTCTGACTCTGCTGACTCCATTTCTTGGACAGTTTCTGATAAGATTTGCCCTTGATCATCCATTTCCGATTCTTTAATTAAGGCAGGTTCGCCATCAAATTCTGTGTCTTCAAATAAAACCGTGCTCTTGGTGTAGTCAAGTATATTAAAATACAACTTACCGCTATCCTCTCGCACACGAGTTCCTCGTCCGATAATTTGTTTGAAGTCTGTCATCGAACGGATAACACGGGCAAGGGCAACATTTTTACAAGTAGGGATATCCACCCCAGTTGTGAGCAACTTAGCAGTTACGGCGATGATGTGAGTAGTATCTAAAACGTCTTTAAATTTGTAGAGATGTCCCTTACCCACCTCACCAGCATCAGCGGTGATGCGAGAAACATACTCAGGATTGTTTTTGGTAATGTCGCTATTAAAGTTGCGTAGTTCCTTTATCATTGCCTTAACGTGTTCCTCATCGACACAAAAGACAATGGTTTTAGCGTAACGGTCGGTGCTTTTGAGAAAATCGGTAATATGTTGGGCGATCGCTCTTGTCCGTACCTGTCTGACTAATTTCCGTTCAAAATCTGGGGTCAGATAAACTTCATTAGGAATGGTGCGTCCGTAGCGATCTAGTTGTCCAGCAGTGGGTTGCCATCCTTCTCTATCCGAACGGGTAGTAATCCGATAAACTCGATAGGGAGCTAAGAAACCATCTGCAATTCCTTGTTTGAGGGAATAAGTATAAAGAGGATTACCAAAGTAACGATAGGTGTCAACGTTATCATCCCGTAGCGGTGTTGCTGTTAATCCTAACTGATATGCTGGTTCAAAATACTCCAGAATTTGCCGCCAGTTACTCTCATCCCTGGCACTGCCTCGGTGACATTCATCAACAACAATCAAGTCAAAATAATCACGGCTATATTCTCTGTACAGTCCGAAACTATCTTCTCTATCACCAATCGCTTGATAAATCGCAAAGTAGATATCGCGTCCCTTCTTCGCTGTTCCCTGAATCTTGTAAATTTTCTCCTGATTAAATGCGGAGAAATCCTTATTCATCGGGTCATCTACTAGCACATTCCGGTCTGTCAAAAACAGGATTCTGGGGGGACGAGATTCGCCAGTCACATTCCACTCTATGCTTGAGAGTTTCCAGCAGATTTGGAAAGCAACAGTCGTTTTACCCGTTCCCGTAGCCAGTGTCAGCAGCAGTCGCTTTTGACCTTTGAGAATTGCCGCCAGTGCAGCATTAATAGCATTGCGTTGATAGTAACGTGGCTCTTTACCTGGCATTGGATAAAAAGGAGTCAGGAGTTTTTCAGCAATATCCTCTCGGATTTGCTCCTTAGCTTCTCCCCTTAACCGTCGCCAAAGTTCATCAGGACTGGGAAACGAGTCTATCACATCAGACTGCTTGCCTGTGATGAAGTCGTATTCTACAATCCCTTTGCCATTCGTGGAGTAAGCAAACTTCACCCCCAGAATCTTGGCATAGTCTATCGCCTGTTCCAGTCCCTCGTCAGGAGTTGCGTATTTCCGCTTCCCCTCTACTACAGCCAAAGGAAATTCCCCGTTATACAGCAGCAGATAATCTGCAAACTTCCTTTTGCCACGAGGTTGGCGCTTATTCTTGGGTCGAATTTTACCATCAGTGAAGTAATACTGCTCATAGTAATCATGGGGTTGTGTCTCCCACCCCGCTTCCTCTAACTTTGGCTCAACATACTTACGACAGGTATTCGCTTCATTGCTCATAGTTATTTACTTTACTGCAAGATTTTCGCTCCTTAACTGCCAACTGCTGATAAATCACGTCTAGCCACACGGGAATCACAGATTTAGCTTGATCAACAGATGCGTAGACGCGTAGCGGTGAAGCAGCGCTGCGGGAGAATTTCCCTCGGCAGGCGACTATGAACCCGATAGGCGCAGCCGTGCAGCAGGCATAGGGCTTGTCGTCAGACATCCCCTTTTCTCGATCAAACTCCAAAGGTAAGGCAGAGGTCTGCCATTATTAAATTGTGTCTTTATACGAGCCTTGACAGATAATCTGTTAACAGTGAGATGTATTTGTTAAATGTGACATTAATCTATTAACAGTAACAAATAATTAATTAATGTACATTTATTAAAGGCGACACCCGGATTTGAACCGGGGGATAAAGGTTTTGCAGACCTCTGCCTTACCACTTGGCTATGTCGCCGCTTGTGCGGTTATTTGCACTTGACAAGTTGCACTGCTTTTTATATGAGCTTTTGAATAGCTATATGCATTGAGTGCTAATCCATTATAGTTTAACTCATGACCAATTACAACCTTTGGTGTGAAAGTTAGAGTCAGCGTGAATTTGGCAGCAACTAGCATATCACAGGAATGTCCAAGTGCTAAGTTCCAAGTGATTGGATGTCGTTCCAAACTCAAAACTCAACACTAACCTTTATTCAAAGGTGCTTTTGCACTCACTCAGGAGTTAGCACTCTCCGACTCAGGAGTGAGTTTCACTTCATCTGCAAAATTAGCCCGACGGAAAAAGTAAAATGGTCCAGCGATCGACCCCCAAGCATGCTCATCGGTTTCTATATCGCGTCCTCGGTCAAGGCTAATCAATTTTTCTTCATTGACTTCAAATTCATTGTCAAGATAAGTCTTTTTATTATTGCGAAACACGATACAACCTTTTCCCGGCTCTACTTTGCCTTTGAAGCTGTGACCCGTCCATTCTACAATCATGTTGCAGCCTGGCATTATTTCCACATCGTCGGCGCTGAGAGTTTTCAAGCGCTCAAGGTTACGGGATGCACCGTAGAACCGTTGTTCTTCTTTGACAGTATAGTTTTCCAAAATAATATGGTTTTCTGCGTTTCTGAAGTTCAACACCCGCAAACGATAGGGGTCATTGATCATGTAGTCATAAGCTTGTTCAAGAAACAAACTCACGCCTGATGATAACCCCAAAAACACAGGACGCATACAAACACGGATGTGGGCATAAAAAGGCGGGTTTTCTATAGCTTGTTCTTGATTGCTAAAATCTGCTGCCATCCAACGGGCTAACGTGGCAATATCAGTAGAATGAGTCATTATACCAATCTTGAATTCCAGATTTTGAATTGGGTCAACCAAGCTACTTGGTATTGAAAGCTACCAATGTGTAGCTGGATAAATATAAATTGTATTAGAAAGTATTGTATAGCTTGTAGTTTACTGTTTTCTCAGGAGAATTTTTTGCTGACTCTCGTCAGGTAGAGGAAGATTGCAAATTTTGAGAGAAGTCTGATCGCTGGCTTCTGGGGATCAGAACTATGCCCTAAGTCCTTACGGACACGCTGCGCGTTCACGAAGTGTGCGCTTTGCGCTTACGGGCACGCTGCTTTGTATCTCCTGCGGAGACGCTGCGCGAACGCCCAAGCCGCGTGCGCTTGCGCTTACGGTGGTTTTAAATTTTGAGTTTTAAATTTTGAATTTTGAATGAGCGAATTTTGAATTGTTAACTCCCTTGTCCCTTTGTGATCCGACGAAAAGGTAAAATGTCCATGCTACGACGCTTAAGTGTTACCATTACTGCGACTGCTACATTCTGTCTGTTTTGCAATTCGCTAACATTAGCAGCGAGCACAAAGCCTCAACAGCCAGATAAATTTCCCCCGAATCCGCTAGAGATTACCACACCTGACCCACTACTACCACGTTCACCAAAAGATAAGCAGCCGCTGACTTTGCAAGAAAGTCAAAATTTGGAGGCGGCGCTAGATAAGCTCAATCAGCAAGCTACAGCGACACTACAAACAGGAGACAAGATAACAGCATTCGATATCTGGAATCGAGAGTTGCGCTTGCGTCGCTTTTTGGGTTCATTAGCTGAGGTGCAAGCACTGTCGCGAGTGGGTGAAATTGCTTGGAGAGAAAACAATCGCCAAGAAGTGCAGTACATCACACAGCGATTGCAAGCTATTCAAAAACAGGCGCAATCCCAAAAAACAAAATCCCAAAACACGATCGCCCAAAATACAATAGAAAACACGATAGATTTACAACTGTTGCGAGCCATAGGTCAAGCTTACCAACAAGTGCGATCGCCTAGAGAGGCGCTGCAAGTTTATGACCAAGTTTTGACAGCCGTGCGACAGCAAGGAGATACTGCAGCAGAAGTAGACACCCTAAAGACGATTGGAGAATTACATTTAAGTTGGTTTGATTACGTATCAGCAGCAGCGACTTATGAAAAGTTGCTCACTTTTGGTGACTCTAAAAACGATTCTGCCAACGAAATATCATATTTACAACAACTTGCTTACATTTACAAGCAATTAAAACAACCAGAGCAATCAATAAAGATACGTAATAAGCTAGCAGAAATCTACCAACGCCAAAATAACCTTGTGCAGTTAGTAACATTAAAGCAATCTATTGGCTCAGACTACGAATCTTTGGCACGAGAAAATCCCAGCTTCCTACAAGAAGCTTTCAAGAATTACAAAGAAGCATACACCATAGCTTGGCAATCACAGCAATATATTCGTGCTAGTGAAGTTTTGCAAAAGTTAATTCCACTGTATCGTTCTCAAGGACAAGTAGAAGAGGCTTTGCAAGCCAGCCAAATTCTTCTACAGGCAGAGGAGCAAGCCGTCAACTTTTACGGTTTAATGAGGGCTTATGATCAAATTGGGCAAATTCATTTGCAACGCAAAGACTATCCACAAGCATTAACAGCTTTTCAAAAAGGTCTTGCGATCGCACAACAATTAAACTCTGACCAAACATACTTCACCCAGCAAATTCAAAAAATATCTGGGCAAACTTCGCGGTAGAGAGGGCTTGTGTGTACACACATCTCGCTCAAAACCTCACCCTCGCTTTTTGCGTAGCAAAAATCTTTCCCTCTCCTTATTAAGGAGAGCCAGTGCGTTGCGGGGGTTCCCCCCGTTGTAGCACCTGGCGTGAGGGATGCCCGATAGGGCAGGGTGAGGTTCCGTTGGCGTCTCGTACTGCTATAGCTGTTTATGTACTCCAACAAGCTCATAAAGTTTATTCTCAAACTTCTCCATACAGGCAGACCAATCAAATTCAAGTATAGAGAAGCGAGCGTGTTGAGACATTTCTTCTTTGAGTTCAGGGTTTTGAAGAATTGAAATCACCTTGTCAGCAAAATCAGTTGAGTTATTTGGTTGGGCTAACAAGCCGTTAAAACCGGGTTTGATTTGCTCTGAGGTTGAGGGTGCAATAGCAGCGACAACAGGAGTACCAGAAGCCAACGCTTCGTTATTTGATGTGCAGAAGTTTTCAGTCAGTGAGGGATTGACAAAAACATCTGCACGAGCATACCAGCCTAAAAGTTCTGTTCCGTGGGACTCACCCCATACAGTCACACCTGATTTAAACTCTTCAGCACGCTTGCGGATTTCTGCATCATAAGGACCACTTCCAATAATGACCAAATGGACATCAGGAATTTTGGCAGCGATGAGTGGATATGCGTCTATAAGTTGGGTAACATTCTTTTCTGCGGTAATGCGTCCGACAAAAAGAAGGGTTGGTCGGTTATCGTTGGGGATAGGGTTATAACAGATGTTTGCTGGATTAAATTTTTGACAATCAACTCCTTGGTAAGGGAGATATTCACTACGTTGAGATTTCATTTCTTGGTACTTAGCAAGCTGTTCTCGGGAAGAAAAGAAATTGACATCATAAACTTCGCTGAACTGCTTAATCAAAAAGGGAATGATCGGACTAATCAAGCTGAAAAACTGATTTCCTAAGTAATATTCGATATAAGCAACAATATCTGTATGAAACAGAGATATTATCGTGGTACCTGTTCGCTTTGCGTATTCACTCCCAATTGGACGACCGTAACCTTGTAAATAAAGTGAGTAAAATCCTCTGATTTGTGCCGCTTCTTCAACGACTATAATATCAGGCTGGAACTTTTCTAATAACTTAGTATCACTCCAATGCCGATAGTGTAATGGTTGTGGAAGAGACTTGTAAAATATTAGCGGCTGTGTGGGAAATGCGTAATCAGAAAAATTAGGGAAAGCTTTTAACTCTTCTATCCCTGGCATGGGACGATTGCTCACAGATTTGGGATACTGGTCGTTGATTTGAGGGTGAATAAGAAAGACTTCATGTCCTTGCTGTAACAACCAACGAACCCGCTGGTGTACTGCTACAGAAACTCCTGTTAAAAAAGGAGCATACAAGCTTGTAAAAACCGCAATGCGAAGAGGTTCCTTGTTCATAATTTCTATGTATTTTTGTATTTTTGCAAAGCTAAAAACTGGTGTCCAACAGAAGTACACTTGTCAGCAATAGCCCAGATAAATTTAGGATTTACGCATTGCGAGAGATTATTAGTAAGCAGAAAATATTTTCTGTTTTTACTAACCCTGACTTGAAAATAGAACGGGCTGCGCCCTTGCACTCTACATCAACTCAGAACCCACCAACTCAGAACACAGAAAAAAGAAGATAAATTTTTATGTGTCCGGTGGTTTGCAGTTCATGATGGCTGCTATTTTTATTGTTTGAAAGTTAAAGTCTCATCATTAACTCTGGATATCTTCTTTCCAGCCCTTTTCAGAAATACCAATTTTCATTGATTATCTATTTTACTGATTGTGAGTCAATTCAATTTATGCTGTTGACTGCTATTTTATATTTTATTGCAAATATAACTGATGAATCTGCAACAAAATTATCAAATTCTAGTTTGTATAAAAACCTCACTAATGTTCCTCTGTTACAGAAATAAATAATTTGCTTGTTGTCAATGTAGTATTTTTTCAGTGATAGTCATACTAAAATGATATATAAAATATCCTAGAAATTAAGAAATTCTATGTTAGAGTGAATCTGGCTCATATCAACTAAAGATGACTGTTTATTGCTCCTTATTTTTAGCAAGTGTATATGTTTTAGAATGTTGGGTAAAATTTCGTACACTAAGTGTTAAGAGGATAGATAAAGCAAAAGGTGACGACTCCACATACTCACTGCAACGAGCGTTAATGTAGGTTGGTGAAGAAATTTATAAGCACCGAAGAGCTTCTAAAAGAAGATAAAGGAAGCGACTATAGTGCTTCACTTACCTACCCAATTTCAAAAAGTGAACTAGCACTTTGAATACCATTACAAACTCATCAAAAGCTAAGTGAAAAGCTGGCAAAATTAGATATTTTCTGCGTATTTTGTACATCTTAGAAAGTACGCTTTTTTCCTTGTGTTCAAGTTGTATAGTTTTTTTGAAAAAGGCTTGAACAGTAAACGTAGTAAAACTAAGGAGACAAACGAATGCGTGTGTTTGTGACTGGTGGGTCGGGGTTTGTTGGTCGCAACCTAATAACCACTCTTGTGCAACAGGGAGTTGAAGTACAGGCGTTGGTAAAATGGGAGACTGAAATTGACATACTCAAGTCCTGTGGTGCTGTTCCAATCTTTGGAGATATTAATGATTTCGAGGTACTGAAGTCTGGGATGGAAGGATGTACAGTTGTCTTTCATGCAGCTGCAAAGGTAGATGACTGGGGAGTTTTAGAAGAGTTCCAGAAAGTTAATATAGATGGAACACAACAAGTCATTGCTGCAGCAAGGGAAACAGGTGTATCACGCCTTGTCTATGTGAGTAGCGAAGCTGTATTGATTGGAGGAAAAGCAATCATTAATGCTGATGAAACTCGACTTCGTCCTGTAAAACCATTAGGTCCTTATCCACTGACTAAAGCGATCGCAGAAACAAAGGTCATTGAAGCAAACTCACCTGAACTCACAACAGTGGTGGTTCGTCCGCGTTTTGTGTGGGGAAAAGGAGACACCACATTGTTACCACGCTTTGTTAAAGCTATGCGCAATGGAGAGTTTGCCTGGATTTCCGGAGGTCGCTATCTGACTTCTACCTGTCACGTAAAAAACTTGTGTGAAGGGCTGATTTGTGTGGCAGAACGAGGAAAGGGTGGTGAAATTTACTTCATTACTGATGGTTCGCCTGTGGAATTTCGAAGCTTTATTACAGAGTATGCACGTACTCAAGGAGTTGAACCAGGTACACTCAGCATACCACGTTGGTTAGCCTGGACATTAGCATGGAGTTTAGAGAGGGCTTGGGAGTTGTTAAAGCTTAAAGGTTCACCTTCAATCACCCGAACAGCGTTGTCTATGATCGGCTCCCAAGTCACAGTAGATGATAGCAAAGCACGACGGGAACTGGGTTATACACCAGTGATTTCACGACAAGAGGGATTGTTAGAGATGGTATAGAAACAAGTTGTAAGAAATATGAGCTGATGTCATATAGACACCTTACTATTATCAGCTCGATTTGAAACCTGATAAGGGCGATATTCAACTAGGCGGATGTTCCAAGGACTTTTGATTCGATAAGTCACGCCACGCCAGTTGACTTTTCGCATCCCTAGGGATGATACCATCGCTAACCCATAAACCCACTGTGTCAAAGGAATCGCTATTAGCATTTTCACTACTGTTAGAGCTGACAATTTTGTCATCGGCTCACCATGTTTGCGAATCACTTGCTGTACCCCTTGCTCCAATGTCAACATCATTAGGAGTAATCCCACCGTATAAATGCTAAAGCAGCCAAACGACAAACCTGCAATATTCCATTCTCCGCTCAACAACGCCACCAGAAACAACACTATGACGAGAGTAGGCATCAGTATGCTGGAAACAACGTCACTAACTACAGCCAACCACAAAGGGTGATAAAGCCGAGCCGACAGTAGTTGGCGCATTAGCGAGTATCTTAAGCTCGGTAATTCGCACTCTTCCCGATTGAGCATTATTAGAGAAGGCACAAACTTGACTTGCATCCCATGTTTTTCCAAGACCTTGCGGATCATGGTATCTTCGTTGAAGGCTTGCCCCCACTTATCTAGCAGTTCTGTTTGGTGAAGTAGTTCTGTTTTCACAGCCAAAGTACCACCCCAAGGAATTCGGAACAAGTACATTTGCACCACTGTAGATACATTGCCTACGTACCGCACCAAAGACCCCCAATATCTACCTGTCGGCAGGTACCAACGGTTACCCGTTGTCGCCCCGACTTTGGGATGGGCTAGAGGGCTGACTAATTCACGCAACCAATTGGGATGGACGACTGTATCAGCATCTACTAGGGCAACGACTTTGTAGGAATCGTCCAACTCCGAGACAGCTTGTATTAGGGAACTGCATTTGAGACTGCAACTTTGGCGCGCTATCCTCAAAGGACTGATTTGGACGTTGGTCGCTTTTTGCTCACGGATGGTATCAGTAGCAATTTTCCAAGCCGGATCTTCGTGACTATCAACGATCAGCTTTAAATCATATTGTGGGTAGTTCTGGTTCAGTAGCGATCGCAAGCAATGAGTCAGAAACGGATCAGCTCCGCGTAAACAGAGAATAACCGCAGTTTTGGGCAATTGCTCGTCTGGTAATGAGTTTTTCTGGGATAAGCGCAGGTACAACAAAAAAACAACCGTAAAACATACCTGAATAGCCAACCAGCCCAGTAAAGACTTAGACAGGAATATCGCCAACTCTTTCATAATTCGGTGTAGTTTTTTATTCAGTGAACAGTTATCAGTAAACAGTTAACAGCGTTAGCTTCAAATCACTGATAACTGTTCAGTGGAATTTGATGTTTTATGGGTCGAGCGAATATTTCATGACTATATTGATGGTTGTATTTTGTTTCAGCAGAAAACTCGCATCGCGAAACTTTGGTGTACCCGTTGCTATTGATACAGTAGGATTTTCGGAAATACCAAATCCTTCTTTTGGAATACCGAAAAAGTCTTTGTTTAGTTTGTGGTCTCCATTTTCGTCATCAACAACGGCGACAGCATAAGTTCCTGGCTTCAAGCCTGAGAACTGCTTCTTCACAGAACTTCCTGTTATCTTAGTGCAGCCACTTTGTACTTCACTGGTATTACTATCAGGAAATCCTTTTTCACCGGAGTATACTCTTAGGCAAACTTGACCGTTTTTGTGATGTAGCCCATTAACTACGACAGTGAGTGTTGCAGTGGATTCTGCATTCACTGTTCTAATTAAACTGATGCTTGCTACGATAGCGAGAAAGAAAGTGTTGGCTTTAAATATTCTAAGCATAATTTTCAATAAGTTCTTTTACCTTTGTCTTGAGAAGTAATGTGTAGAGACGTAGCATTTATGTGCTCTACATTGCTTGGTAACAGTTTTGGTTTCAGCACTAACTGTATTGCGGTATAAATAGCTTCTGTCTGTAATATCAAGCCTGTATATCGCCAGTTACAGACTTGATATTAGAATGGAATTAAGTTAATTTCCAAAAAAGCTTGCCTGTTCTTGTATTGATTTTCTTTGCAAACGTTTAGAGAACACTTGAGCCGCTAGAAGCAGGTCTTTTATCAAAAGATATTCTGTTCCTTTTAGCTTTTTTAGCAAACTTACATGGCAACATATTCGCTCATGGTAATTGAGTGGAACATACCATATGGAGAGCAAATACTCCCAAAAGATTCTCCAATGTGGAAACAGAATTTTCCCTTTTTTAGAGGAATCAAACCACACTGTATAGGCATAGAAATCAGGCAGCATACTCAATGAGTATTGCGGATTATTGTTAGTAAACGACAAATAATCTGGAAAATACAGACTCAATGATTGTTGTGAATGGCTTCTAGCAAAGAATAGGTATTCAGGAATTTCATAAAACCGTCCAAGCAGACCAAGTCTTAACAAGAAAATGGCGTCAGCAGCACCATGACTACCTATAGGTGGTGCCTTTCTGAGGGCGCTTGCGCGTATCACCCCGTAAGTTTGGTAAGAGAGGTAATTACTAAGAAGCTCATGAAAACGCTTGTGTGGCTTTGGTGAATCTGTCTGGAGTTGAATATCGTAGTTTTGTAGGAATTTACCGTGTTCGTCAATGAAATAAGTTTTGGAATGACACAAGATAAGGGTAGGATCTTGGTCAAGTACCTCAATGCACTTCATCAAAAAATCTGGAGCATGCAGATCATCATGGGCAGCCCATTTGAAGTACTCACCTGAAGACAATTCAAACACACGATTAAAATTACAGGCGCCGCCGATATTCTTTTCGTTACGGTAGTAATGAATGCGTTTATCTTTAACAGCGTATGCTCTACAAATTTCCTCAGTCTTATCTGTAGATGCATTATCTGAGATAATTAGCTCAAAATCTTCAAATGTTTGAGCCAAAAGTGAATCTATGGCTTCTTTTAAAAATTTCTCGCCATTGTATACAGGCAGTCCAATGCTCAATCTTGGCTGGTTATTGGTCATAAAAAAAGGATGCAGAGATTCCGTGAGATATGAGAGTTGTTGCTTAACAAGAAGTTTATGGAGAAACTTCTTGTTGTTTGGAGTCTGGAGTAAAAAGTAAAGTATTGCCCGACAACTTTATTGAACAAATTTTTGAAGGTCTGTTTTTTTAAGCCATTCCTGTGTCAGCCGCATACCCTCTTTCAAATCAATTGTTGGTTGATAATTTAACCGGTTTTGTGCTTTCGCAATTGAATACGCGTAAGGGCGAGTCATAAAATCTACAACTTCTGGTAGAAGATCGGCTTCTTTGCGAAAAAGTTTTTGTCCTTGATAGCGCAACTTGAGAAATAATTTCAGTTCATCTTTTGGTAAAGAAAAGGGTGCGGCTAAACCTGCTACCTCTGCTAAGTGTGTAAAATATTCTTTCCAAGTTGTTTCTTGCCCATCAGTGACGTTGAAGATTTCCCCGTATGCTTCTTTTTCGATAGCAAGAAAGATAGCATCAATCAGGTTATCAACGTACACATGATTAATGACTCCTCGACCATCATTAGCATATGCAAATAATTTTTGCTTCATCATCATAAGTGGTCGAATTGTCCAGGGAATACTCCCAGGTCCGTAAACATCTCCTGGTCTAATAATAATGATGCCAAAATTGCCAGGATCGTTCAGTTCTAGAAGTGCTTTTTCAGCTTCTATTTTTGTTTGACAGTAAGGATTATCTTCACCACGTAATGGTCCATCTTCTGTGATGCGGTCAGGATAGTTAAAACCGTAAACTAAAACGCTTGAGAGATGAACAAAAGTTTTCACTCCAGCATTTTTAGCAGCTTTAGCTATGTTAACTGTTCCCTCAACATTTATCTCACGAAATTTATCGAGTGAACCACCTTCTTTAGCCAGTTCATCTGTGTGTAAAACTATGTCTACTCCAAGACATGCCTTTTGAGCAGCAGTCGGATCAGTGACACTGCCATAAATCACCTTAGCACCCAAGTTTTGTGCTTTTTTATTCTTATCTGAAGAATCTTGTAATCCACAAACCTTCATCCCTTGTGCCATAGCTAGTTCAGTAGCACGCAAGCCAATAAATCCGCTAATTCCAGTGATGAGGAGAGTTTTGTTGTTCAGGTTCATAGAGGATAAAAGATAGAGGATTGTAATGAAAAACTGGAGTCCTTTTTAAGCACTAATCTTTCGTCATTAGCAGCCACCGCGTTACGTTCTGTTGGAGGATTCCCCCTCGTGGAGTGCAAGTGGCATTCATTTATATTGACAAACGAAAAATAACTAATGACTAATAGACCTCTTCAAAAATCATTTTTAGTGCAAGCGCGGTAAAGGTTTCATAGCGATTTTTGGAGAAGTCTAATGCTAAAAAATCTCTGCTGGATCTGTAGAGCGAAGCTTGTTAACAGCTAGTGATCCAGAAATGATACACATTAATATTGTTGACATGAAGACGATGATTGCATTGTTCACAGACATCATTATTGGTAATTTAGTGACTTGCATCGCAAAATTATATAAACCTAAAGAAAATATAAATCCAGGTATATAAGCTAAAACTGCCAATATGATAGCCTGCTGAAAGACAACGTTAAATAGATAATTGTTTGCGTAGCCTATAGCTTTTAAAGTTGCATAAGCAATTAATTGATTGGCAATATTACTGTAAAGAATTTGATAAACAATAACGATACCAACGACTGAAGCCATTGATAACATGAGATTCAGGATAAAACCAATTGGTGTTCTGTTAGCCCAATATTCTTTTTCAAAGTCAATAAATTCTTGACGAGTAAAAACCAAGATATCATTAGCTAAGTTACCTTGTAACTCTCGCTGAATATTTTGTGGATTAACACCAGGCTTAAGGGTTATTGCACCTATATCTATCATTTCTGATGGACGGCTATTTTGAAATATTCTCAAGAAGCTAGAGTCACTGACAATTAAATTTCCATCTACCCCAAACGAGGAACCTAAGCTGAACAAGCCACCCACTCTCACTCTATAACCAGATAATGAGTTAAACGGAAAAATCTCAATAAATTGTTCTGTCTTTTCTTTTTCAAATCTTTCAGCAATATTTCCAAATTCTGGTCGAGAATTACGGTCAAAAAGCACAACATCAGGGATTTGAATTTTATCTAAATTTGCCTCAATTTCTGGAAGATCCATAACAGGCTTTCCTGGTTCAAAGCCAATAACATATATTGAGTATTTTTGACCGTTAACAGGATTTTTCAATTTCGCAAATCCTATATACATAGGACTGACAGACTCGACTCCATTAAACCCCAAAGCTTGATACAAGCGAGTCCGGAAAAAGCTTTGATTTGCTGTTAATGCTTTGTATTGAGAACTGACTAAAAATAAATCACCTTGGAGATGTCGATGCACTTGGGTTGCGCTGGTATAAAGAGCATCTTGGAAACCAAGTTGGATAAACATCAAAATTACAATAAAACCAATACCGGCGACAGCCACAAGAGAACGAAATTTGTTTCGGACAAGTTGCAGCCATGCCAAAGGAATTTTAACAGCCATGATTCCAGCCTTTAATACAGTTCTCAGTTATAGGACTCATATTTGATTTTTGCGAAGCTAGGTACACTTTCTGTTAAGCGTTCCCTGTTAAGCGTTCCCTGTTCCCTACCTCCACGAGTCAATTCACCAAATCAAACCAGATTCCTATATCAGTTATCAGTTAGCAATAATCAGTTCCAGTTATCAGCTATCACTGTTCACTGATGATTGTTCACTGTTGACTGAATGTGAATGGCGACATCCACTTGTAAATTGGTTAAACCTGCGACTCTTTGACTATCTGCTGGATCATCAATACGGATTTTCACCTGAATGATTCTGCGGTCTGTATCTGCTGCTGGATTGACACTGAGGATATTTTGTCTGTCAACTTGCAAACCAATTTCACTTACGGTTCCTTTTATTTTTTTGGAGAACGCAGTGCTGGTGATGGTCGCTTTTTGACCGATACGGACTTTGCTAATATCAGTCTGATAAATTTCTGCCTCTACATACATTTGAGATGTTTTGCCTATGTCAACAATCCCTTCATTAGTGCTCACTTCTCCTGTTTTGGCGTGAACTTTCAAAATTCTTCCATCTATGGGAGATTTGAGATACGTTAAATCGTAGTCTGCTTTTGCTTGTTGGACGGCAGTGATAGCGCTTTGGACTTGAACATCTGCCAATTTAACATCGACAACACGTACTTCTTTGATACTCCCCAGTTTGGCTTTTGCCTCCCTAAGCTGATCGTTGATTGTGTTGACAGTGCTATTAAGATCTGCTTGAGCTGCTGTCAGTTGCTGTTGCACTGTCTGTTGTTGCAAACGCTTGCTGTCTGCTGTGGAAGCAGAAATGGCTCCTTGGTTGTAGAGTTGCTGATATCGATTGTTTTCGGTTTGAGCATTTTCTAATTCAGCCTGCAAACGAGTAATTGTCGCTCGCTTAGTCGCCGTATCTCCTTTTAATTGTGATTCCAAGCGAGTGATCGCCGCTTTTTGAGCGTCTACCTCTCCTGTTTTAGCTCCAGCTTTCACTTGCGCCAGTTGAGCTTGAGCAATTTGAACTTTGTCTGAAGCTTGTTGTAGAGCGGCTTTAGCGCGAGCATAACTTTCTAATAAAGCCACAACCTGTCCACTGCGAACCTCATCTCCTTCTTTGACCAACATTTTTTCAACTCGGACACCAGAGAGTGAGCTAGGAGCAAACAATCTAGTAACTTCACCTTGAGGCTGCAAACGTCCTAACCCAGTCACAGCAACTCTGACAATCCTTGCTGGGGCAGTCTTTGGCGCTTTTACTGCCTGAGTGTGAAGGTTGGATCTTCTTGCTAAATTATGAAATAATACAAGTCCCGTTGCTGAAGCAACAAGAGCTGCTAATAAAATTGGCCACCGATAGGTGGGTTTGGTGTATAACTGACTTCCTTTTTCTGTTGCCATCTTTCATCTCAATTGTGTCATGTTGAAGATTAGTCTAAATACCTACATCTATTGATTGCCGTAAATAGATATGAAAATTTTTCAAGAGAACTTTTCCTGCATAGCTCTGATATTTTTGACTGGAAAAGTCTTAATAACTTTTATAAACTCTTCTACGTAATTGCTTAGAACAAAACGACCCAGAATAACTATGTCGGTAGTAAAATGTATTGTATTGTTACATCGAAATCCACTATTTTATCCAATATTTCTATTGGATAAATGACTTTAAAGACCTAAAGATAGTATTTGAGAGACCTCAGTCTCAAGTAACACGAAGCGACGTTATATCTAATTTACAAAAACCTGTCTTCCATACTCGCAAAAAACTTTTATATTGTCAACAGAAAATTCATATATTTCATCGCATTTTTTTTACTCTGTTAAAGTTTTAGAGAACAGAGTGTAGAGAAAAGATTGTTGTCAAAAATACAAACATAAGAAAAATATGATAACGTTTTTCAATTGATTTCACTATATCTATCCCTTTCTCACTCTCTCACTTCCTCTGTGTTTAAAACGTAGTCTATATACCTGAAAATTACTGTAGCTTCTGCCTTTCGCGCACAAGCATAAAACTCAAATGCTAAAATAGGGAACTTTCTTATGGCGATTAACTTCCGTAATTTTAAGCCTAGCCTACTAAGAGCAATCAATCATGATAAAAGACAAAGGTTTAAAAATGAAGTAAGAATGAATATACAGATATCATTCTCAAAAATCCAAAACGCGTAGCGCCGCGAGCGGAGCGTGGCGGTCTCATTCAAAAATATTAATTGGTTCAACAGCTTTCTTCCGTGTTTTGGAGCAATCCGTGAAATTTACGATTCACCATCCAATTTATACTTTATTCTTTATATGACTATCAGCACAGTGGACAGACATAAAACATTTTTATCAAAGTTCTTATGAAATTTCTGTTTTTGATAGTACTGATTAAATAAACTAGCGATATCTTATTGTTAGTGTTTTCGCTGACAACACTAAAGAGCAGTAATTATGCCTATAAAGTCAGTACCCATAGACCAAATTAAAATAGGTCATAACCGCCGTCCAATCAACGGCGACAAAGTTGAGGAGTTGAAAGAATCAATTCAGGCTAATGGTCTATTGAACCCGATCACAGTAGACCGAAAACTGAACTTGATTGCTGGGCTACACCGTCTGACAGCTTGTCGGCTCCTTGGTTTAGAAAAAATCGAGTGTAATATTGTTGATTACGAAGATGCTGATCAAGCGCGTTTGGCGGAGATTGACGAGAACTTTATCCGCAATGAGTTAAAACCTCTAGAGCGAGCAGAAATGCTATTGGAACGCCAGAAAATTTTGGACAGACTCGGACTCATCGCCAAAGCAGGGGATAACCAACATACCCTCAAAGGTCGTGAAATGATTTCACCACCTGCCAAAACGAATTTAGAGTTTGCCAAAGAAATTGGATACAGCGAGCGTAGCTTGCAGCACGATAAGCAGATAGCCAAAGATATTCACCAAGAAGTCAAAGAGAAAATCAAAGGTACGCCCATCGCTGATATAAAAACGGAACTGCTCAGGATAGCTAGAGCGGGGACTAAAGAACGTACTTTAGCAGAACAAGCAGAACAAAGTTTGGAGTTAGCTCAGGCTAAAAAAGATAAGCAAGAAGCCCAACAGCAAGCTAAAATAGCGGCACAATCGCGACTTAGGCAACAAGAGTTACAGTTGCAAGCCTTTAAAATTGCTATGGCAAAGAGAGAAGCTAAGTTGGCTGCAAAGAAAGCGAAATCTTTAGTTGAGGAGCATCAAGCAGGAAAAGCAACAGTTGGGCAAGGTAAGCCTTGGGTTAATGTTGGTGACGAATGGATACTCAATCAACAGCATCTCGTTTATTGTGGAGATACTGCTGGTAAACAATTTACAAACCTGCTTCCTGGTAATGCGGCTCTAGCCATTGCGACTCTTTCCCCGAGTTGGAATCATGATTACTTAATAAATGAAGCTAGAATTGTCGCTGTGCTACGCTCCGAGGGTAACATTTATAATTTTTGCAGTCGCACATCTATGCCATTTCAATACGAATTAGTCCTTAACAATTTGTATGTAGGTCTTTTTTCGCGCCAATCAATATCCAAGCCACAGATACCAATTCATATAGAAGGAGTGGAGGGAATAGTTGCTTACTTACTAAATATGTATACAAATCCAAATAATTTTGTCATTGCCCCATTTATGGGACACGGTGAAATTCTGATTGGTTGTGAAAGGATGGCACGTACCTGTTTTATTGGAGGTGAGAATCCAGAATTGATCAGTCGCGGAATTATGCGCTGGCAAGAGTGGACTGGTAAGTCAGCTTCAAAAACCGAATCATCTGAACTATAAAGTTGGGTTGGTTTGGTTCACTTCAAACCAACCTAGCTTGAAAATAGGGAACGCTTAACGCTTGCAGCGGTTTTCATCCCAAGGTTTGTGGGATTTTCTCATGAATGCCTGTTTTGAAAAGAGCAGCTAAAAATTACAAAAACTGTCATGTTCTTATCAAACTATTCTGTTAGTGTATGCATTTGTTAAATCGCCCATGAATTAAAAAAAAATACATTACAACGGTTTTCTATAAGGTGGGCATTGCTCACCCGGAGGGTGAGCAGTTCCTTCTCCCAAAGGGAGACGCAATCATGCGAACAACGGGGGGAACCCCCGCAACGGACTGCTCACCAATATCTCAAATGTCTATCACATAGGTCTATTCATATGAAAACCGCTGTAATTGCTTCCTGAAAACAAATTTTATCTAAAAACCTTAAGAAATAACTTAAAAAACGCTAAACAATAGTAAGCACCTATACTTTTTGATGTTTGAAAAACTTTATGTATGCAAAAAATCAATTGGATTTTTCAAATTGCTAAAAACGAACTATTCATTTTTTTTTGTTTATGCTAGTCTTTTTATTAATTATCATGCTTCCAGGTAATAAGTATTGAGTTAACGAAAAATGAAACATAAAAAATGCTCTGCCTGCTATCACGTGGTGCTCATGCACTTATGTTTCATCTTTTCCATTTCTTCGGATTGAGAGGGGTGTTTTTTCGGTAACGGATTTGTCAAATTTGATTTGTCAAACTCCATAGAATATATTATCTTGAACGTTTAAACTGGCCATGGGATTTATCAAGATAGAGAACGTTGTTATTAACACCAGCTACGTTGCCGCAGTTATACTCAATCATCAAACTAGCTCTGGAGAAAAAAGCGTTTCTGTCCTCATAGCTACTCCCAAGTTTACATTGTCTCAGTCGGAAACAATTTCTCAAAATCCTCAGAATCACTTGCCTTCTGAATGGATCGAATTTACGGGTTCTGCAGCTAACGCACTACAGGACTATTTTACAAGTTTCAATAATGTCATCGATCTACTACCACAACATCAGGAGTCAGGCATTGTATAGCATGTTTAGGAAAAATTGCTGTGATACTGCCAAAATCTCCGAGAAGCCTAAGAGCATTAACTCTCCGGGATTGTATCTCTTAAGCTGTCACGCTAAAAGAAGTTCATATAACTAGGGGCTAGACCAATTGCTAACACTGATTTTCTTCATTCATTTTGTATGCGCAAAGCGCACGCCAGAGGCGAACGCGCAGCGTGCCCGTAAGGCATACTTTGAATTTTGAATTTTGAATTGTTATGTGGTGTTGATTGGAACTGAATCTTTTACTGTTTGCAGATAGAATAGCTGCTGAAAATAGGAAATAGTCCTTTTTTGACTCGCCACATAAATCACTGTAGTTACACAAAACACACTACTCACAATTAGTCTATGTTCTATGTCTGCTTATTCAATTGATACTGCGTTTGCGGAATTGGAAGCCCAGGTCAATAACTTTGAAAAGGCTGTGTATAAGTCTATTGAGGAGAAAAAAACGATGTCTGATAAATCCTTGTCCGTTAACAAAATTAATAGAAAATTACAAGATAATCCTATAGCCATCGTTGGTATGGCTTCTCTTTTCGCAAAATCTCGAAACTTACGAGAGTACTGGCAAAATATTATTAATAAAGTTGACGGTATTACTGACGTTCCATCGACACACTGGAATATAGAAGAATACTATGATCCTAATCCTAGAACACCTGAGGAAAAAACCTACTGCAAAAGAGGTGGATTTATCCCAGACGTTGATTTTAACCCAATGGAATTTGGAATTCCTCCTAGCATCTTAGAAGTGACGGATGTGGCGCAACTCTTAAGTTTAGTCATTGCAAAAGAAGCAATGGAAGATGCTGGCTATAATACATCCCGCGAGTTTAATCGCGAGACGATTGGGGTTATTTTAGGTGTCGCAGGAAACCAATTGGGATTACCACTTGCCGCCAGGTTAGAGTATCCCGTGTGGGAAAAGGTGCTTAAAAGCAGTGGCTTATCCGATGAGGATACACAAAAAATTATCAAGAAAATTAAAAGCGCTTACGTCAACTGGGATGAGAATGCTTTCCCTGGGATGTTAGGTAACGTTGTTGCTGGCAGAATTGCTAACCGTTTAAATTTAGGCGGAATAAACTGTGTCGTTGATGCTGCTTGTGCCAGTTCATTAGCTGCCCTAAAAATGGCAATTAGTGAACTCGTAGAACATCGCTGCGACATGATGCTAACGGGTGGAGTTGATACTGACAACACCATCATGGCTTATATGTGTTTCAGCAAAACACCTGCTGTCTCTCCTAGCGACAATGTCAAACCCTTCGACGCTAAGTCTGATGGGATGATGCTAGGTGAAGGTATCGGTATGGTTGTCCTTAAGCGCCTAGAAGATGCTGTACGAGACAACGATAAAATTTACGCAGTCATTAAAGGTATTGGCACTTCCAGCGATGGACGGTATAAAAGCATTTATGCTCCCCGACAAGAAGGACAAGTCAAAGCCTTACAGCGTGCTTACGATGATGCAGGTTTTTCACCTGAAACCATCACCTTAATGGAGGCGCACGGTACAGGTACGATGGCTGGTGACCCCACCGAATTTGGGTCACTGAGAGAATTTTTCGGGGAAAACTCACACAAGCAGTACATTGCACTTGGTAGTGTGAAATCTCAAATCGGACACACAAAAGCTGCTGCAGGTGCTGCAAGCTTAATAAAAACTGCTTTAGCGCTACATCACAAGATACTACCGCCGACAATTAACGTTACTGAACCTAACCCCAAACTCAATATCCAAAATTCGGCGTTTTACCTAAATACCGAAACAAGACCTTGGATTCGTGCTGAAGGGGAAGCACCAAGACGTGCGGGTATCAGTTCTTTTGGCTTTGGTGGTACAAACTATCACGTTGTCTTGGAAGAATACGAAGCTGAACAAGAGCGTGCTTACCGTATACACAACACTCCCGGTGAGGTGCTGCTGTTTGCTCAAACTCCTGCACAGTTATTGGCAAACTGTGAAGAGATTTTAGGTAAGCTGCAATCTCAGGAAGGTAACAGAAATTACGTGGATCTTGTGGAGGAGTCTAAATCAAAAGACATTCCTCTTAATGCAGCCAGAGTTGGATTTGTTGCAGCTTCTTGTGCTGAGGCTTGCAAATTGCTGCAAATCAGTATTGAGTTACTGAAAACCAGAACCTCAGATTCATCTTGGGAACATCCCCAAGGAATTTATTACCGTTCTTCTGGTCTTGAGTTGACTGGAAAAGTTGTTGCTTTGTTCTCTGGACAAGGTTCTCAATCCTTGGGTATGGGTCGGGAATTAGTGATGAATTTCCCAATTCTGCGGCGTCTTTTCGGCTACATGGATAGCCTTTTGCTCAAAGATAATTTACAGCCGGTGTCGGAAATCGTTTTTCCCCGTCCTGTGTTTGAGGAAGTGGAAAAAAATACCCAAATTGTTGCATTACAGCGTACAGAATATGCTCAACCAGCAATTGGGATGTTGAGTGCAGGGCTATATAAAATACTGCAACAAGCTGGATTTAAGGCAGATTTCGTTGCAGGACACAGCTTTGGAGAACTCACAGCATTATGGGCTGCGGGTGTTTTGAGTGAAGAAGATTACTGCTTCTTAGTGAAAGCTAGGGGTCAAGCAATGGCGGCTCCCCAAGATCCTGATTATGATGCAGGAGCGATGTTAGCTGTCAAAGAAGAAGTCGGCAAGGTAGAAGCAGTTCTCAAGCATTTCCCTCGGGTGACAATTGCTAATCTCAATTCTCCCCGTCAAGTGGTGTTAGCAGGACCTGCAGTGGAAATAGCAAAAATACGGCAAACTCTACAAGAGCAAGGATATGCAGCCGTTTTGTTACCTGTATCAGCAGCCTTCCATACACCCCTGATTGCTTTTGCTCAGAAAGCCTTTGCCCAAGCTATCAAGAGTACGAGTTTTCAAAATCCAAAAATACCTGTTTACACCAATGTGACAGGAAAGCAGTACCCCAAGGAAGCAGCAGAAGTCTCTAGAATTCTAGAGACTCACATCTCTAATGCGGTGCTGTTTAAGCAGGAAATTGAAAATATTTATGCGTGTGGTGGTTCTTGCTTTGTTGAATTTGGTCCCAAGAAAATTCTCACGGGTTTGGTGAAAGATATTTTAGGCGATCGCCCCCACCTCACCGTCGCTTTAAACCCCAGCAGCCAAAAAGATAGCGATCGCTCTCTAAGAGAAGCCGTTGTCCAATTACGCGTAGCTGGTTTGTCTTTGAAAAACCTCGACCCCTACCAACTACCACAACCTATACCCGCAACCGAGAAAAGCAAAGGGTTGAACGTGCGTTTAAATGGCATCAACTACGTGTCAGAAAAAACAAAAATGGCATTTGAGCAAGCTTTGCAGGATGGACACAAAGTGAAATTACCTGCAAACACATCTGAAAATAACGCTCATATTGACTCCAAATCACTCTCCGCGACACTCACCACCATCACCACCACTCCCCCAACGGTTGCAGAAAGTAACGGACACACAAATAAATCCCTACTTCCCGTCAGCGAGAAGATTGAGGATAAGGGAACGGAACAATTCAAAATTCAGAACCTGGAATCTTCCTCATCTCCCCCTACTCCCCCTACTCCCCCAACTCCCTCCACTCCCTCCACTCCCCCCACTCCCCCAACTCCCCCCACTCCCCCAACTTCCTCTCAACCGATTCCACAGCCGAAAATGCCAAAAAATCCAGATGAACCCGTGAACTACCAACAAGTTTTAGCAAGCTTAGAATACGTCCTGACACAATTTCAGCAAAATCAAAGCGACAGTTTACAAGTTCACGGACAGTACCTCAGCCATCAGATGGAATATGCCAAAACCTTTTTCCAACTGATGCAGCAGCAGAATTCTTTGTTTGCCAACAGCAAATCTTCAGAAGAAGCTGCACAGCTTAAGGCAGTTCTTATGGAAAGCTTAGAGCGTGGTATGATGCAGTTTCACGCTCAACAAGGTGAAACTCTACGCGTTCACGAGCAATATCTCAACACTCAGGTAGAATACACCACAAACTTTTTGCAACTCATACAGCAAGAGTATGCACAGGTTGTCAATGCTGAGGTGCCAAGAACTCAACCTGTGGTGTTTCTTGACGAAACAACAGCCGCAAATAAAAAACGTGAACGTGTCATTGCTTTAGATACAACAACTATTAAACAAGACAGTTCAGTTCCTCCTACTCATCAAAAACCAGCAACTGAAGCACAGCTACATTCAGTTGTAGAAATTGGTACTCAAACGCAGATACACAAAGCAACGGATTTTGTGAGTACGAATGAGTTCTCAGTAAGTCCGACAAATAACTTATCCGTTACATCTGATGCCCCATCTGTTGTCCCCCTCCCCATCTCCTCACCTGTAATCACCGAAACTGTAGCAGTCACAACAGAAACCGCCCCCACAGATACTTCTACATCTGGTGCCCCATCTGTCATCACCGAAACTGTAGCAGTCGCGACAGAAAGCGCTCCCACAGATGCTTCTACAACGACTTCTGATATCAGTGTAAATGTAGCTGATTTGGGCACAAACCTGTTGGCAATCATCAGTGACAAAACAGGTTACCCAGTAGAGATGTTGGATATCAACATGGATATGGAGGCAGATTTAGGGATTGACTCCATCAAGCGTGTGGAAATCCTGGGAACAATGCAGGAAATGTACCCAGACTTGCCCAAACCAAATGTGGAAGAACTGGGAGAACTACGCACGATTGGTCAAATTGTCGAATGTTTGCAAAAGACTGCTTCTTCATCTGTTGCGGTGACATCTATTGCTGTAGAAACTCCGATTTCTATACAAGAGGATGCAAAAATACAGGAGCAAGTGGAGATTGAGAATTCTTTCATTACCTTATCACCTGAGTTCCCCATCTCTTCTCCCACCCTAGTGAGCGAAAGTGTCTCAGTTACTGAAGAAGCAGAAGCACCAGACACAGATTTAACAGATCTCGGTCAAACCTTGTTAGCAATCACGAGTGAAAAAACAGGTTACCCAGTAGAGATGTTGGATTTGAACATGGATATGGAAGCAGACTTAGGGATTGACTCCATTAAGCGTGTGGAAATCTTGGGGACAATGCAGGAGATGTACCCCAACTTGCCTAAACCGAATGTAGAAGAACTGGGAGAACTGCGTACCATTGGTCAAATTGTAGAGTATCTGCAAAAGTTAGTTGGTACGGAAAAAAAAAAGTCTCTGAACAAGTCCTCCAACCCATCGGGTAACTCAAACAACAATCCTCTGCGTCGTCAAGTCAAACTGAAAATCCTGCCTCAACCAGATTTTCTAGATTTCACCTTACCAGAGGGGCACATCGCTTTACTCACCGATGATGGGTCCCTCACCACTTCCAAATTGGCTCAACTTCTCACCGAACAAGGCTGGAAAATCGTTGTTCTCAGTTTTCCTCAATCGCTGGTTCCACAACACTCACCTTTACCCTCAGGAGTCAATCGCGTAAATCTTGTTGATTTAAGTGAGGAACATCTGCAACAACAATTAGCCATCATTTCCACTCAATATGGTTCAATTGATGCCTTCATCCATCTCAATCCCTTATTTGAAGTCATCTACAACGGCAAAATTCCTTATCTTGAACAGGAAAAGGCAATTGTTAAGCACGTTTTTCTCATAGCAAAACACCTGAAAAAATCCCTAAATCAAACCACACATTCTGGACGTAATTGTTTTTGCACTGTGACTCGTCTTGATGGAGCCTTTGGATTAGGACAAAATGTTAGCTTTGGTCCCATCAGTGCTGGTTTATTTGGATTAACTAAAACTCTCAACTGGGAATGGCAACAGGTGTTTTGCCGAGCAATTGACTTGAGTCCTCAGATTGGTGCAGAACAGTCAGCACAGCACATTTTTGCTGAGCTACATGATCCCAATCGTTACATTACCGAAGTTGCTTACAATTCACATGAAAGAGTCACCTTGATTAGTGCTCCCGAAATGTAACCAGAGAGGAAAGACGAGGAAGTTGGGATGAATTAACAAGTGTGGGAGTGTGGGACAAAAGTTATTGAGCATTAACTTTTTTCTCCCTCTCTTTCTTTCTCCTTTTTTTCCTCTCTTCTTCTCTCCCTTTTTTCCTCTCTCCCTCTTTCCCTCTCACCTAAAACTATGCTCCATAATCAAGAAATTCATTATCTTGGTCGCGTTCTCGATAGAGAGAAACAAGCTCCTATAAGTGGAGCTAAAGTCTTAATAAATTTGTCCGGTTATTCTTGTGTTGTCTATAGTGACTTAGAAGGAATTTATCATTTTAAAGTTCCATTTGATAACCACAATGTTTTTGAAGGAGAAATAACCATAGAAGCAAAGGGTTACAAAACATACTATTCCTTCATGAGACTATATCCGGATGAAAGAGACCTTGGTGATATTCGACTAGTCTATCCTCATTCTCATCAGGAACAGGAAAAAAATGATAATTTACTCACAATTATAGCAGGAATCATGATAGTGTTAGCTTTAATTGTAGCAGCACTAACTTTGCCTCCGCCTCAAGAAACACCGCCTCAAGAAACGCCAGATACTCGCATCAATCTTCAACAAAACATTTACTTTTCAAGCCAGCCTGCAGTTATTCAAGGTTTTTCTCTTTCAATCAATTGTCAGAAATCCGGCTATGAACTAGCCTCTTAATCCCAAGGTTTCAAGAGGTTTAAAAATCATTTTTCTAACAATCCGACAAAGTAAACGGGTAATTTATGACACTAATCACTACGATCCGTCCAACATCAGTTTTTCTCGTAAGTGGCGGCGCAAAAGGAATTACAGCTAAGTGCACTATCAAATTAGCACAACACTCCCCTTGCAAATTTATTCTCATAGGTCGTTCCGAACTCCTAGACAAAGAACCAGATTGGGCTAAAGATTGTTTTGACGAACCAGTGTTGAAAAAGCGCATTATGGAATACCTTCTCTCACTGGGAGAGAAGCCCATACCTGTAAATGTACAAAAGCTCTATAACAAAGTCATCTCTAATCGAGAAATAAAACAGACTTTAGAAGCGATTCAACAAGTAGGAGGTCATGCTGAATACTTGAGCGTTGATGTCACGAATGGAGAGGAATTAAAACAGAAACTGAAGATTGTTACTGAGCGTACTGGATCGATTAATGGCATTATACACGGTGCTGGTAATTTAGCTGATAAATTGATTGAAAAGAAAACAGAACAGGATTTTGAGAAGGTTTATACAGCTAAAGTTAAAGGTTTGGAAAATCTTTTATCTTGTATCAAACCCAGTGAACTGGAGTATTTGGTTTTGTTTTCTTCTGTCACAGGTTTTTATGGAAATGTTGGTCAGACGGACTATGCGATCGCCAACGAAATTCTCAACAAATCAGCCCATCTCGTCAAGCAACGTTACCCCGAATGTCATGTTGTGGCTATAAATTGGGGTGGCTGGGATAGTGGTATGGTGACACCACAATTGAAAAAAGAGTTTGCCCGACGTGGTATTGAGATTATCCCTGTTGAAGTTGGAACGCAAATGCTTGTCAACGAACTGCATCCTGCTAACCGCCAAACAGCACAAGTTGTCATTGGTAGCCCTCTTATTCCGCCTCCTGCACCACTAAACCCCGAACTACAAACCTACCGCATTCGTCGCAAACTATCACTTGCAGCTAATCCATTTTTACTCGACCATACCATTGCTGGTAAACCAGTTTTGCCAGCGACTTGTGCGGTATCCTGGATTGTCGATGCTTGCGAACAACTGTATCCAGGTTACAGATTTTTCAGTAACACAGATTTCAAAGTTTTGAAGGGAATTACTTTTAATGAAACCTTAGCAAGTGAGTATATTTTAGACTTGCAAGAAGTTTCTAAAACTGATTCGCAAGAAATCATCTTTCAAGCAAAGATATGGAGTAAAACTCCAGAAGGTAGAACTAATTATCATTTCAGTATTGCTCAAGTTCGGCTAGTGCAAGAACTACCTACTAGTCCTACTTATGAACCATTAAATCTTGAAGAAGATAACATCATCACGATTACTGGTAAAGATTTTTATCAAGCAAAAACAACATCTCTGTTTCCATTGTTTCATGGAGACTCTTTTCAAGAACTCAAAAAGGTCTTAAACATTAGTCCTGAAAAAATCACAGCTGAGTGTATTTGGTCTGAAATTACAGATCAACAACAAGGACAATTTCCTATTGGGTGGGTTAATCCTTATTCAATTGACCTGAGTACCCATCCTTTATGGATTTGGATGCAGCATTTTCATCAAGAAATCTGCTTACCCGCAGGGCAGCAAAAATATGAGCAATACACGCGGGTTCCCTGCAATACGCCTTTTTACGTTTCTTGTGAAATTAAGACGAAAACAGCAAGTAGTATAGTCGCTGATTTTATCGTACATGATGTTCAAGGAAAAGTTTGCTCGCGTCTGTTGGGAGGTAAAGGGACTATTATACCAACTCAATCCTTGAGAAGTAATTAACGAGAAAACAAGTGCAATTTAGCTCTTATTCCCTACCTCAGCTAGGGAATGCTTACCAGAAGGTCTCTTTTTTAAACGTGCTAAGTAGGTCAACATAAAATACGATTGTTGGGATTGCTGAGTCCCAAAGGGACACGCTGCGCGTTCGCTCTTAGCGTGCGCTTTGCGCTTACGCTCCACTGCGTTTTGCTCGCAATGACATTTTACGTTTAATTAGGTTGAGCTACTTAGAAGCACAAAGAAGCTGACAACAACCAATCTAACAAGAGCAGGACTTACGCAAAACAATGAAATAATGAACCGCAAAGGACACAAAGAGCGCGTATGCCTGCGGCACGGCTTTGCCGAACGCGTAGCGTGCGCCTTAGCGCATAGTTAGGTTTAAAAGGGTTTTTGCGTAAGTCCTAAAGAGAATATTTTTTCATTCACTCAAAAAAAGAAAATCAATCATGGAAAAAATAGCAATTATTGGATTTTCATGTCTATTTCCTGATGCCAAAAATCCTGATGATTTTTGGAATAATCTTATTCAGGAGAAAGATTCCATATCATCAATCACTTCTCAGGAAATAGGAGTAGATCCGCAAGTTTTTTATGACCCAGTCAAAGGTAAACCAGAAAAAATCTATTCTTTAAAGGGAGGATTCATTCGCGACTTTCAGTTTGATACAACAGGATATAAACTACCAGCAGACTTTCTGCAAAGTTTAGATAAGACCTTTAAATGGTCACTTGATGTTGCCAAACAAGCTTTGGAACATAGTGGGTATTTAGGAAATGAATCTGTTTTGTCAAAATGTGGAGTCATATTAGGAACTCTCTCCTTACCTACGAAATTATCCAATCAATTATTTGCTCCTATATATCAGCAGATACTAACGCCTGCATTGAGAGAACTTTTGCAGTGTGAAGACTTCGATTTGGCTGACTTGAAAGCATCACCAGAAGCCTCAATTTACAACGCAATGGTTTCCGGTTTGCCAGCTGCTATCATTGCCCAAGCTCTGTCTTTATCCAACATTCATTTATGCATTGATGCTGCGTGTTCTTCACCATTATATGCAGCGAAGCTTGCTTCTCATTATTTGTGGACACACAAAGCAGATGTGATGTTGGCTGGAGGAATGAGCTGTTCTGATCCTCTGTTTTTGCGGATGTTATTTTCTGGTATCCAAGGATATCCAGAAGACAACGATCTCAGCCGTCCTTTAGATAAATCTTCCAGAGGACTGATCACCGCTGATGGAGTTGGGATGGTTGTGCTGAAACGATATAGCGATGCAGTGCGAGATGGCGATCGCATTTATGCCACCATCTCTGGTACTGGACTCTCCAACGATGGGCGAGGAAAACATTTGCTCAGTCCCAGTTCCAAAGGACAAATTCTCGCCTTTGAACGCGCATACAAAGAAGCACAAATCAGTCCAAAAGACATTGATTACATGGAGTGTCACGCAACTGGCACATTGCTAGGAGACACCACAGAGTTTAACTCAATAGAAACCTTCTTTGGTCAGCATCAAGCAACTCCTCTAGTCGGTTCCGTCAAAGCAAATGTTGGTCATTTACTAGTCGCTGCTAGTTCAGTCAGCTTAATTAAAGTGCTTCTGAGTATGTCCAAGGGTGTCATCCCTCCGACAATTCATGTTGCTGACTCCATAGGAACTGAAAACAACGTCATTTCACCTGAACGAATTGTTACAAGTACAGCCAATTGGCCCCAAAAAGCACCAGTCAAACGAGCAGCTATCAGTGCATTTGGTTTTGGTGGTACTAATGCACACATGATTTTGGAACAGGGAACCGTAGAAGATGGCGAACAAGAGAATACACCCGTGCAACCAGCTAGAGTCGCCATCGTTGGTATGGATGCCTTTTTTGGTTCCTGCAATGGATTAGATGCCTTTGACCGCAGCATTTACGATGCAAGGCAGCATTTTATACCTCTTCCTGCTGATAGATGGCACGGCTTAGAAGACCAACAAGACTTACTCCAGAAATACGGCTTACCAGATGGTAAAGCACCAGTAGGAGCTTACATTCAAGATTTACAAATCGATACCTTATCTTACAAAATCCCTCCGAATGAACTGTCCAAACTGAATCCGCAACAACTCTTACTTCTGAAAGTCGCCGATCGCGCCCTAAAAGATGCCCAAATCAAAGAAGGTGCAAACGTTGCAGTGATCATCGCCGCAGAGACAGAATTTTCTGTTCACCAGTTACAGCAGAGATGGAATCTCTCTTGGCAAATTAAACAAGGCTTAGTTGCCGGGGAAATTTCTTTACCAGAAGAAAAGATTGCTGAATTAGAAACCATTGTTAAAGATGCGATTCACCATCCAGTAGAAACTGGCGAATATCTGAGTTACATCACCAACATCATGGCGAGTCGAGTTTCTTCATTGTGGGATTTCACAGGTCCAACATTTACTATTACGGCCGGAGAGAATTCCACATTCAAGGTGTTGGAAATCGCACAAATGCTATTGAGTGCAGGGGAAGTGGATGCTGTGCTTGTGGGTGGTGTTGATTTAGCTGGCGGGCTGGAAAATATCTTGCTGCGAAGTTCCAGATCACAAATAAACACAGGAGTCAATACCCTAAGTTACGACCAAAAAGCGAATGGTTGGACGGTTGGTGAAGGTGCGGGAGCAGTTGTTCTGAAGCGCCAAGATACAGCAAGAAAAGAGGGCGATCGCATTTATGCAGTTGTCGATGCTATTAGTTTTGCACAACAGCATTCTACATCTAATGACTTGCACAATCGGCTAACAATACCTGAACCAGCAGCTGTCAACTCCGTCTGTCAACAAGCTTTCCAGATAGCAGGTATCAAACCCACAGACATTGAATATTTGGAAGTTTGTGGAAGCGGTATTCCCCAAGAAGATGAAGCAGAAATCAAAGGTTTAGTTCAAGCTTATCCTTCAGATAAAAATGGTCTTAATTGTGCGATCGGTAGTGTCAAAGCAAATATTGGTCACACCTATGTCGCATCAGGAATTGCCAGCCTGATTAAAACTGCTCTTTGTCTTCATCACAGATACATTCCTGCAACTCCCAAATGGTCTGGTGTCAAAAACCAAGAGATTTGGCAAGGTAGTCCCTTTTATGTTGTTCCAGAATCAAGACCTTGGTTTTTAGGCAAAGAAGCGAAAAAGCGAGTTGCTGCAATTAATAGCATGGGGATGGATGGGACTTACGCTCATGTTATCTTGTCAGAAGAACCACAGCAAGTACAGCGCCCAAGCAAGTATTTAGAGCAAACACCATTATATTTGTTCCCCATTGCAGGTCAGAATCACTCAGATTTACTAGACCAGATTAGCACTCTCAAAACAACCATCGAAAATTGTAGTTCTTTAAACGTTGCTGCAAGCCAAACTTTTGCTATCTATAAACAACATGTTGAGGCAAATTATGGGCTTGCAATTCTTGGACGCAACAAAAACGAATTAGTAAGAGAAATTGAAGCTGCTTTCAAAGGTGTAAATAATGCGTTTGAAAACGGGGAAGACTGGCAAACACCAACTGGCAGTTATTTTACCGCAAAGCCAGTCGGTAAAAAGGGAGGTGTAGCATACGTTTATCCTGCAGCAATTAATTCTTATCTTGGTATCGGTCGCACACTCTTCCGCTTATTTCCCAGAGTTTACGATGACTTGGTCATCAAAAATCTTTTCAGTCTTTTCGCCGAAGTTTCTCAGCTTGTTTTTCCCAGAAGCTTAAATAAACTATCAACTAGACAGTTAGAAAATCTCGAAAAGCAATTGCTTAATGATTCCTTGGCAATCCTTGAAACTGACATGGCATTTGCCAGACTCATTACTACAATTATCCGAGATGATTTCCGAATTAAGCCAAAGTATGTTTTTGGGTATAGCCTCGGCGAGACAAGCATGATGTGTTCAATGGGGGTATGGAGTAACTTTAGCGAAGGAATTAGTGCTTTTCACACATCCTCTTTGTTTGCAGACAGGATATCTGGACCGAAAAACGCTGTACGCGAATGTTGGGGATTACCATCAGCACAACAATCATCAGACGATGATTTCTGGAGTACCTATCTTTTGATGGTAAGTCCATCCCAAGTTAAAGAATGCCTCAAAAATGAAAATCGCGTTTATTTAACTCAAATCAATACACCAGAAGAAGTTTTAATTGCTGGTGAGACAGCAGCTTGTCAGAGAGTGATAAAAACTTTGGGTTGTAATGCTTTCCGTGCTCCCTTTAATCATGCAATCCATTGTGAACCAATGCGATCAGAGTATGAAGAAGTCGTTAGAGTCAACACTTTACCATCTCACAATATACCAGGTATTGTGTTTTATTCTTCAGCGGAGTGTCAACCCATCACATTAGAAAGCAGTGTCATCGGTCGCAATCTTGCACAAGGCTTGTGTCAACAACTTGATTTTCCTCGCTTAGTGAACCGAGTTTATGACGATGGGGCAAGAATTTTTATCGAAGCAGGTTCTGGTAATATCTGCTCTCGATGGATTGATAAAATCCTAGAAAACAAAGAACATATAACCGTATCTGTTAATAGAAGAGGTGTAGATGACCATACTTCTATTATCAGGGCATTAGCAAAACTCTTCAGTCATCAAGTTTCTCTGGACTTATCAACACTGTACAGTCAGGCAACAGAAACATCCACTCAACTTAAACCAACTGTGAAAACTCTCACTTTAGGAAGGGGAGTTCCTCAAAGCCAGACGCCTATCGAAGGAAGTGTCCGTTCTGGGAACAGAATTCTTACCAAAATATTGAGCGACGAAAACCGTAAAAAATTCCAAAACTTAGCGATGAAAAAACCTCTTCATACTGTAAGTAAGCAGTATCAGAACATTCCTCTCCCTACAGATTCTGAAGTCATACATTCTCCTCAAGACTCAACCACTATCCACAATGCTATAAGTCATCCCCGCAACATATCCACATCAATACCTATGCAAGAAGAAGAAAACGTGAAAAACACCACGAATAACAGTTTTGAGCCTAGAGAACAGTTACAATCTGGTGAGTTGACTGAAAGTCAAAAAATCATTACTCCATCCATTATTCCTCCAATTTCCACAACTCATCAACTTAAAAAATCAGCACCTCTAAATAACTTACATCTGTCTCAGTACGAAAAGTTCAGCAATAACCATTATCGGGTTCATAAAACTCACGCTAACTTCTTAAAATCCCGACAAGAATTCAGCAAACAAATCAGTGAAATGATTCAACTACAACTAGCTTGTGCTGAAAACTTGCTCAATAAGTAATAAGTGATAGGTTATAGGTTTTCCTGTAACCTGTCCCCTACCTCCTATCCTCTGTTCCCTATTCTCTCTCCTCTGTCTCGTCTATTAATCATTTAAGGGAATCGCCACTGTGAAAATCGAAGATCCAGTACTAGGTAAATACAATAACGGTCTTAACTTTTTTGGTAACTCCTTCAATCACAATGAAGTTTGGAAAGGTTCTTTAGATTGTGTTGCTTTTGAACAATCAGCCATCAAAGATAAATTACTGAATATAAAGAAACCTTGTTACGTCGTAAGAGTAGCAGGAAAAATTGGTGTCACCAACGAGGGTTATTCTTGTCCTACTGATAATGGGAAAACAGGACAAGTAGAATTGTTGATGACAACTCCACCCATGCCAACACATCATTTAGGAGACCCCAGTTTTCTTGCCTCTCATGGTGTAAAATATGCTTATACAACTGGTGCAATGGCTGGTGGTATTGCATCACAAGAGATGGTCATTGCACTAGGAAAAGAAAAAATATTGAGTTCTTTTGGTGCTGGTGGTTTAAGTCCAGACCGTCTTGAAGCAGCTATTAACTGTATTCAACAAGCTTTACCTGAAGGTCCCTACGCTTTTAATCTCATTCATAGTCCGAATGAACCTGCTATTGAACGTCGTGCTGTGGAGTTATACCTCAAATATGGGGTTAGAACCATAGAAGCCTCAGCATTTTTGGACTTGACTCCCAATATTGTTTATTACCGTGCGGCTGGGTTAGGCGTGAATGCAGCCAATCAAATTGAAATCAAAAACAAAGTCATTGCCAAAATTTCTCGTCGAGAAGTCGCCAGTAAATTTCTCCTACCTGCACCATTAAAAATTCTGAAAGAACTGGTTGAAAAAGGACTTATTACTGAGTTCCAAGCAAATCTTGCATCTCAACTTCCTGTTGCCGATGATATCACTGTGGAAGCCGATTCTGGAGGACATACAGATAATCGTCCTCTCGTTTGTCTTTTGCCTTCTATCTTGGCATTAAAAAATGAAATTCAGGAAAAATATCGCTACTCAACACCTATTAGAGTTGGAGTCGCCGGAGGAATTGGGACACCAGAATCAGCAATAGCCGGCTTTATGATGGGTGCTGCTTATGTCGTCACTGGTTCTGTTAATCAATCGTGTGTTGAAGCTGGAACTTCTGAACATACCAAGCAATTGTTAGCACAAGCAGAAATGGCTGACATGATGATGGCACCAGCCGCTGATATGTTTGAAATGGGAGTCAAACTTCAAGTTTTAAAAAGAGGAACTATGTTCCCTATGCGAGCGCAAAAACTGTATGAGATATACAGAAATTATAACTCACTTGAAGATATTCCTAATGAAGAAAGAGAGAAACTAGAGAAACAGATTTTTCGTAAGACTATTGCTCAAATCTGGGAAGAAACTGCAACTTATTTATCTCAAAGAAATCCAGAAAAACTCGCGAAAGCAATCAATAATCCCAAAATTAAAATGGCAGCAATTTTTCGCTGGTATTTAGGATTATCTTCTCGCTGGTCTAGTTCTGGAGAAAAGGGTCGAGAAGTCGATTATCAAATTTGGTGCGGTCCAGCAATGGGTAGCTTTAATGACTGGGTTCGTGGTTCTTATTTAGCTGAGCCAAAAAATCGCCGAGTGGTTGATGTTGCTCATCATATCATGACGGGAGCAGCATATTTATACCGCATTCAAAGTTTAAAACTTCAAGGACTGCAAATCTCAGATGATTACTGTCACTATCATCCAGTGAGTTCTACTGACTTGTAAGCAGTACAGAAAAGGTTTTTAAAAATCGTAGACTATTTTCTTAGAGGTGTCTCAATAATGGCTTCAAAACAGTCTCATACAGCGGAAGAAATTCAAGCATGTTTGGTGTCTATTCTTGCTGAGGCACTGAAAATCGCACCTGATGAAATTAATGTTCAAGATTCATTAGAAAACTACGGTTTGAACTCAGCCCAAGCTATGCTTCTCATTACCCAAGCAGAAAAAATGTTGGGATTTGAAGTCTCTCCAATGCTGCTGTGGCATTACCCAAATATTGAAGCACTTTCCGAGCGTTTAGCTGAAGAATCGCAAGATTTAGAGTCACAAGTTGAAGACAAAGTAACTCCTCGAACAAATGTTTCTGTTTCCAAAACGCCAACGGTCAATTTGCAGGCAGAAGCTGTTCTAGACTCGAACATCCGTCCGTCATTGAGTTATAAATTTAGCACAGAACTAAATAATGTCTTCTTAACTGGAGGAACAGGCTTTTTAGGTGCTTTCCTAATTGATGAACTACTACGGACGACTGATGCAGATATCTACTGCTTAGTACGTGCTACGACTTCTGAGGAAGGCAAGCAGAAGCTAAAGAAAAACTTGCAACAATATTTACTTTGGAATGAAGAGTTCAGCCCCAGAATTATCGCCATTCCCGGAGATTTATCTCAGCCACTCTTAGGGATGAGTACGGAAGGGTTTGAAATGCTGGCAGCTAATCTTGACGCTGTGTATCACAGTGCCGCCATGCTGAACTATGTGTATCCCTACTCAGCATTGAAGACTGCGAATGTTTTGGGAACGCAGGAAGTCATACGCTTGGCAAGTTTAATCAAAGCCAAACCTCTACATTACGTTTCTAGTGTTGCTGTTTTTGAATCACCTGCTTATGCTGGCAAAGTTGTTAGAGAACAGGATAGCTTTGACCATTGGGAAGGGATTTATCTGGGTTACTCTCAGACGAAGTGGGTTGCGGAAAAGTTAGTCAAAATTGCTGGCGATCGCGGACTTCCCGTTACCATCCACAGACCACCACTCATATCAGGGCACAGTCAAACAGGTATATCTAACACCCATGACTTTACCAACTTGATGATCAAAGGTTGTCTTGAGATGGGATGTTTTCCAGACGTGGATTATATGCTGGATATGTCTCCTGTAGACTATGTGAGTCAGGCGATCGCCTATCTATCAAGACAGAAAGAATCCATAGGCAAAGCTTTCCACTTGCAACATCCTGAACCTATCTCCTTAAAGATGTTAGTTGAGTGGATGCACTCTTTTGGTTTTCCAATTGAATTGGTTCCTTACGATGAGTGGCAATCAATGTTAGTAAAAAATGTCACTTCCCAACAGAATCCTTTGTACACACTGCGACCATTCTTGCTTCAGAAGTGGTCTCAAGAAGGACTCACCATTCCAGATTTGTATCTGCAAGCGAAAAGACCAATTATTAGCTGCCAAGATACTCTTAAGGCACTTACTGGAAGCTCTATTGTCTGTCCACCAATAGACTCTAGATTGTTTCTGACATACTCTTCTTACTTGATTTCGAGTGGTTTCTTGAACGTTGCATAAAACGACAAGATTCAAAGGGGTGTAGGGGTATAGGGGTATAGGGGTGTAGGGGTATAGGGGTATAGGGGTGTAGGGAAAATGCATTTATATTCCTATCCCTTTACACCCTTACACCCTCACACCCTTACACCCTTACCCCCCTAGCTTCTTTAATTGACAAGTTGGGTTAAGGCAGATGCAAAACCCAACAATTTTTTTTGCTTACACAAACAGGCAAAGACGCAAAGTTCTTCTGAGCGCCTTTGCATCTTTGCATTTTTACAGTGAACAGTGAGTCCAGCGCTGCAGGCGGGTTTCCAACGCCAGATACCTACGGAGGCAGACCCTCATCAAGTACTGGCTCCGCCGTAGGCGACTGGCGAACCCGATAGCCGTAAGGCGTGGCGTTAGCCATAGGGTGAACAGTTATCAGTTATCAAATTATTGTTCATTGATAACTGGTAACTGATAACTGGTTTAACAAAAACTATTTTAAAATTGTCAAATCTTGCTGTTAGCAATGCTGGCAACACTGCCATCTTGATTAAATGGCAATGTCTATGAACCGCGTATCAATATTGCCAGCACTTCAAATTCAAGCCATAACCTTCCACCGCAACAACCGCAACAGAATTGTTATCAGGTACAAGCTCTAGCAAGCTCCACTGTTGCTCTGTTTTTAGCAATGCTTGTCCTCCTGGAGTCAGAGAAACCTCTATTTGCTCTAGCTGAGCAATTCCTACTCCAGTTGCTTTTAAATATGCTTCTTTGCAAGTCCAGTAGCGGAAAAACACCTGTTGCATTTGATGGGGAGGAAGCCCAGACATCACTGCATATTCCCCAGGAGAAAAGTATCGTTTCGCAAGGGCCAGAACGTCGGAAATTGGGCGGACGTACTCTAGATCTACTCCGACCAGGCGATCGCAACTCACTGCACACAGAGCTAAGCCTTGCGAATGAGTTAAGTTAAACCATATTTTACTATCAGCAAATGTATCTGCTAACACTGGCTTGCCAGAGGATTCATAACAGAACTGCAACTCTTGCGGTTCTACACCCAAATAGCGACCCAATATCGTTCGCAGTATACCCCGACCAGCAATAAAACGTTGTCGATGCTGTTCTTTATAGAACCGTTTTGCCCGACAAACTTCGTCGCTGGAAAGGGTTGCTGTCAAATGTTGCAACTGTGTTTCTGGTCTGTCAAGGTCGATTCGCCAGACATGAATTTCATCCTGCAACAAAGTTAAATCTGCCGATGCAGGTAGCCACAAATGATTATTAACAGTCATTGAGTCACGCAGTAATAGTCAGCTAATGTCTGAATTAGATACTTAAATTTCGAGAGGACTGATAGCTAGCACCGGTATCGAACGCCCTCCGGGAACGCCCGTCGCTTGGCTGTCGGGAAACCCTACCAAGAGCGCTGGTCTCACCGGTGTGAACTATTATCCCTAACTCATTGTCCAGTAATTTACCACTCCTGCGACAAGATGTAGAGGAGGCAGTGGGTTGCGGTGAGACAGTGCCCTTCGGGTAAGCGCAAAGCGCACGCGATCGCGTTCGCAGTCGCCTAGGTCGGGAGACCCTCATCAAGCGCTGTCTCACCGTGCAGGGGGTTCCCTTCGTGCATGCAAACCGCTGTGATATGTGGATTTAGCCCAGTTTCCCCTCGTCTGGGTTTTCATCAGAAAACCCCAATCTCACACTCAAATTAAAGTCAAACGGTCTTGTCGCTTTTTTCAAGAGATACAAGAAAAAGTGCGTTGTCAAAATCAGTTTTGCTTTTTGACTTCCCGTTATTATATAGCTTTTAATGGTTGTCCTGATAGTTTTTTTGTAACCGATTTTTAATTTTTTAACTATATAATAAGTTCTTCTAACATCAAGACCGCCTCAGTTCACAATTGAACTGAGGCGGTCTAATTTCGAGAGGATATTACTATCTGCTTTTTCTGATTTGATTGATAATTACACCTGTTGCTGCACCTGTTGCTGCACTGCCAAAGGTACCTCTACCACCGTTAGTAATACCATTAGTGGCTGCACCGGCGGCTGCACCTACTCCAGCATCTTGAATGATGCTGCGTTGCTGCCTTTCTTTACGAGTGCCTCTAAGACCATTAGCACCATTGATAGCAGCACCAGTACCAGCACCATTAATGGCACCGTTGATCACGCTACGTCCTCTAATGATGCCTGAGACAGCGCCAACACCGGCTCCAATGGCTGTATCCTCAAGGATTTTATCATCAGCAGACGCAGGTTGAATTGGAACCAAACTGACACCAGCTAAACTTGCAGCCAATAGGCTGGGCATAAATGCGCGTTTCAAAATTTTGTTCATAGAATCTCCTTTTCAACTTATCAACCGATTAGAGAAAAGTTGAAGTTGTTCCAGTTTTTACCTTTTCTCTAGTCTAGACAATAAGAAACTTTTTCTCCATGAAAATGCTTTCATGATTACCGTACCTTTTATTCAAAAAGCCTGAATCCACTCTTGGACAGAATATTCAGTCCAGATGCCATTTTGCCAATACGGATCGGCTTCTACTAATTGGCGTACGATCGCTTCGTCTTCGGCTTCATAAATGCCAAAAACTTTAGTGACATCTGTCGTAGGACCAATAGTAACCAACACACCGGATTCTTTCTGTTTTGCTAGTCCATCTAGATGTGCTTGACGGTAAGGGGCGCGTTTTTCCAGAACGTCTTGGCAGTAAGTTCCCCACATGACATATTTAGGCATAATTTTACGAATTCAAAATCCAAAAAATCAAAGTTCAACAAAACACGAACAAACAAGAGCAAAAAATTTCTTTAGTTTTCACTCTTGTTTGTTGTGGCTTAACTCCTCAAAGTTACGCCAAATTTCTCCGCTAGGGCTTCGCGGACTTTATTATGTACTGGTTCAACTTCGCTATCGGTGAGGGTGCGATCGCTTACTCTATAAATCAAGCGAAATGCCAAACTCCGTTGTCCTTGGGGCACATGCTCCCCGCGATATTCATCAAACAATTCTACAGATTTCAGTAATTCTTTACCTGCTTTGGTGATGACTTTTTCAATTTCGGCAACACTCACCTTAACAGGCGCAAAGAAAGCAATATCTCGGTCTGCGGCTGGATAAGTGGAGTAAGGGTGGAATTGTGGTGTTAAGATTTCATCTTCATCTAGAGAATCCAAAAGCACATCTAAATCCAACTGGAACAGGTAGACTGAATCTGGTAAACCTTTTTCTTGCCGCAGTTGGGGATGCAATTGCCCAAACAGACCAAGCCTATTACCTCCTATCCATAGGGAAGCAGTGCGTCCTGGGTGCAAGCGGGAATCTCTGCAATCCGGTTGATATTCTACCTGCAAGCCAAACTGTTGAAACACATTTTCTAAAATACCTTTGGCTTCAAACCAAGTCATTGGTTGTTCGCGATCGCTTGTTGTCCATTTACTGGAGGAAATATCGCCTCCCATAATCCCAGCAATAACGTCTGTTTCTTGCAAACCTTCTTCTTGCCAGAAAATTCGTCCAATTTCAAAGCCGTTCAGCGAACCATTGCCCTGTTCCAGGTTGTATTGAAATGCATCAATTAATCCCGATATCAAGTCAGTTCGCAACGCCGAATATTCCACAAATAACGGATTTGCTAAAACGATTTGTCTATCTTCCCCAGGTTTGACTAAGGAATAGTGGATTAATTCTGTCAATCCTTCTGCTCGCAATAGTGCTCGTAACTTGCGAACCAATTCTTGATCAACAGGCAAATAACCTGCTTCTGCCTTGTCTGGCAAGGTATCGCAAAAGCGATCATAGCCGTAGAGACGAGCAATTTCTTCAATTAAGTCTATTTCCCGTTCTAAGTCGCGGTAACGATAGGGAGGTACGGAAACCATCCACTTGTTATCGGGTATGGAAGTGAGTTGACATCCCAATGCTGTGAGGATGCGTTCAACATCTTCGCCTTGGATTTCTCCTGTTTGCTCACCTAAATCGGTTGGTCCGAGAACCTGGTTGACTCGATCCAAGCGTAATTCAATCGAACGCGACCAACTAGAGCGATCAGGACGAGAATCATTAATTTCTTGATGTATGATAACTCCTCCAGACAGTTCGCTAATCAGCGATAACGCACGACGAGTTGCGACTTCCAACTCAGCGCGGTTGACTCCCCGTTCGTATCTTCCAGAGGACTCACTTCTTAAACCGACACTGCGAGAAGAACGCCGAATTGCGACTGAATCAAATAGCGCTGCTTCTAAAACGAGGTTTTGAGTTCCATCATGCACTTCGGTTTCCTCGCCACCCATAACTCCTGCGATCGCAACAGGTTTATCATTAGCGGTGATCAGCAAATTTTGTGTAGATAGAGTGCGAGTTTGTCCATCGAGAGTTTTGAGAGTTTCCCCAGCATTGGCGAAGCGGACACCAATCGCGAGATTGTCACGAACAGCAACAGATTGTAAACGGTTAGCGTCAAAAGCGTGTAGTGGCTGTCCCCATTCCAACATTACGTAGTTAGTAATATCTACAATATTATTGATGGGTCGCACTCCAGCAGCACGCAAGCGCTGTTGCAGCCACTCAGGTGATTGTGCAATTTTTACCTGGTCAATCACCGTGCCAATGTATGCTGGGCAAGCTTGTGTATCAGCGATTTTTAAAGTTAAATTAAACCCACCTTGAGAAATCGAAACTTCACCTGCTTGAGGAAGCGTTAGCTTTGCCCCTGTCAAGGCTGTGACTTCCCGCGCGATACCAACCATACATAAGGCATCTGCACGGTTAGCAGTCGCCGTGACATCTAAAATCACATCATCTAAACCTAACAGTGGACGTACATCGCTACCAAGTGCCAAGTTCTCTTGAGGAAAAATATGAATTCCGTCTACATCATTGGGCAAACCCAGTTCCTTGAGGGAACAAATCATCCCCTGTGATGGAACTCCTCGTAGTTTCGCGGGTTTGATTTTTAAATCAATGTTTGGTAAGTAGGTGCCTACAGTTGCTACGGGTACGTAAATATCTGCCCGGACATTGGAAGCACCACAAACGATATTTAAAGTTTCATCCGTACCGATATCGACTTGGCAAACACTTAATTTGTCGGCGTTGGGATGCGGTTGTCGTTCCAGCACTTTCCCCACAACAACGCCTGCAGCCCAAGTGCGGCGATCTTCAATATCTTCTACCTCAAACCCAGATAGTGTCAGCGTTTGTGCTAATTCTTCTGGGCTAAGTTTCAACTCCACTAGTTCTTGCAACCATTTCAGTGAGATACGCATGGTCTTGTGTTGCCTTGTCTGAAATCTAAGCTAAATTAATGCATAGACTATTCTAGAACTATTCCACGAAGTTCCTCACACATTTTGGAATTATGCACACAAAAGCTGCTTTACCTATTACTCTTTTAAACGGCAAGCAAACTTTGCCTATTATTGAAGCTTATTTTGAGTTTAATCATCTTAAACATCTCTATCGTCAGGGTTGGCTAAACCACGGTATTCAACCAAAGTCTTGTGAAAGTGTTGCAGAACACTCATTTTGTGTGGCATTATTAGCTTTATTTTTGGCTGATGAATATCACCTTGAATTAGACACAACTAAGGTCATTCGTATGGCTTTAATCCATGATTTAGGAGAAGTCTATGCTGGGGACTTTACTCCAAAAGATGCCATTGAAAAAAATCAGAAATATCAACTAGAAAAGCAGTCTATTCTTCAAGTACTGAATAAACTTCCTCATGGATTAGAGTGGATTGCTTTATGGGAGGAATACGAAAAGGGAGAATCTGCTGAATCACAGTTTGTCCATCAACTTGACCGATTAGAAATGGCTTTACAAGCTAGTGTATACGAACACCTGGAGCTAGCAAATTTATCAGTATTTTTTCAAAGTGCCAATCAAGCTTTGTCCGCACAGCAACTAAAATCTATATCTAGAGCACTAAAAGATTTAAGGGATTAAACTCAAATCAGCCAGCAAAATACGAAAAAATCTACACTAACTAATATAAACACTAAATAATATTCTTAGCATTTTTTACATCCTAATTACTAGATTGTTTATTTAGTAATTAATAGCTGAATCCCTAAGCCAAATACGTAAACACAATTTTGAGTAAATCCGCACGAGTAAAAGGCTTAGTTAAATATCCAGAAGCTCCTACCAATCTAGCTTTGACTCGGTCTACAAGTCCTTTATTTCCTGTCACCATAATGATGGGAGTTTTTTTGAACATTGAATTATTTCGGACGATTCGGCATAATTCATAACCATCCATTCCGTCCATATTCAAATCCAGTAATATTAAGTCTGGTTTGTACCTAATAACGGACATAACGGCTTTGAGTGGATCATTGATTGTCACGACAGAAAAATTTTCATCTTCTAAAAAGCGGCTAATTTCTTTAAGCATGGTGGGACTATCATCTACAGAAATAACTTTGTAGACTTTTCGTGGGGTGACAGTAGCGGAAGTTCCTGCTTCATGTTTAAGATTGTTATTATTAGATATTGTTGATTTATGATTTTTTTCCTTATCCGGAGAAACTGGAGTTTTTCGCTGTTGAGTAACGGCATGACTTGCAGAAATAACAGAGTTATCCGAATATGTGGTGCGAGTTGATCCTACTTCCGAATCAACCAGTTTAGTTTGATCTGATTGCGTAACAGAACGAGAAACTGATATTACATCTGTAAAAGTTTTTGGTAATTTATCAAAGGGTGGATCTGGTTCATGTAATAGTATAGTGCCATTCAAAATATGAGGGTATAATGTTTTGGCTAGTTGGACTTCGTCTTGATTCATAATCACTGACAAATGTCGCAAACTAAAACCCTTCATCCACTCAGTTAACTGAGGGTCTATTCCTGATAATTTATTTGGACTATCTGTGGTTTTAATTAACAAATATGGACGTTGATAGGGAGAAGAAATTTGGGGTCCCAAGGAATGCCAATTCTGCAATTTTTGTTGGCAACGTTCCGCAATTTTTTCGGCATCAAGCTTGCAAATAGTTGGAACTCGACAATCAGAATCTTTTAATGTAAAAGTCGCTTCTTTGGTTAAAAGATATGACTCCAGCACTTCTTTTACCAATTCTTGGATCAGGACTGCTGCTTGTGTAGAATGTAAATAGCGTTCGCTCACTAACCAGCAAATAGCTTGATATTCTGGAGGTAATGGAGCAGGAATCAATTCATCTTGAGTATCACTGTCATGTATGATTGATTGACTTTTGGTGTCTGGTTCAAACATCAAACGTAATTGAACACGAACCTCACCGACAATGCTAGGAACATGATGGCTTAAGCGACGCAAATGACGTTCCAAGCGATCAAACGGTTCAACTGAATGAGTAGCATATGTTATTTTTCCTTGCTCTAGATATATTGACCAGGAAATAGAACTGCTAAACACTTGTAAACAAGTACTCTCAGAACAATTAGATAGATGTCTCAATAAGCTTAAAGGACGTAGTTTGGTAAATGTGCCAAAATTATTCATTTATCTAGAGATTTTCTGTAAAAGGAGACCGATTGTTGGAATATTCGAGTGATCGGTAATAAATAATAGTATCTCTCTAACTTTGAGATTTATTTATACAGAAATTTTCTCGTCATTTGAGTTATATACATATATTACAAGCTAGAAAGGGATATTATAGCTTGTATATTACATGTTTTTGTAACATGACTAACAAAGTAAATTTTTCAAGTTTTTTAAACAAAAAACAACTGAGTATGAGTTCTATGCGAGTGGCTGGGGAGTCAGGTGTTGGATTTCCAACCAAAATTTGGAAAAAGTGGTTGCGCTCTCACTGGTTGAACATAGGGGTCTTTTTACAGTCCAGACAAAATGCGTCCAATTTTCCACTTATTGTACTCCCAGTTGTAGTTGCTGAATTTTGCATGATCCTTGTTTAATTTTAATTAGTTAATTAAGCTAACAGAGGAGTCGTGCTCTGAGTCATTTGATAAACTTCAATTAGTTATTTTCATCATTCATCCTACCTTTCTACATGGAATCTTTAAATTTCTACGTCAGCAAAGGTACTGAGATACTGTATCGTATACGTATTACGTATAAAACTCGTTTTTCTTGCACATAAGATTATGCTGACGAATTGTTGGCTCAGCTTTACTTCAATTCTGTCTGAGAGAAAATTCAACCAAAAATTTGTTATGAATTTAGCGGCGGAATTTTTGTTAAAGAAATAGTAAGCTATCTGAACCAAAAAAAAATTAGATATGGTTTTGTCAGTGCTATAAACTATATACTTTGAGGAAAAGGAAAGCTAAGCTTTGGACTATAACATAACACGAAAAGTTATGCATGATACATTAAAACTTGATGAAGTAGTTGAGTTTGCTGAAAATCCAGAACCTCGTTGTCCTTGTGTACTACTTCTAGATACATCTGGCTCAATGCAAGGTGTAGCATTAGATTTATTAAATCAGGGTTTACAGAGTTTCAGGGAAGAATTAACAAAAAATGCTTTAGCGGCAAGGAGGGTTGAAGTAGCAATAGTTACTTTTGATAGTCATGTGAATGTAGTACAGGATTTTGTGACTGCTGACCAATTCAGTCCGCCGCTACTAACAGCACAGGGACTGACGAGTATGGGTATTGGAATTCATAAAACCTTGGACATGATTCAAGAACGAAAAGCTCAATATCGCGCCAATGGTATTGCTTACTATCGTCCTTGGGTATTTATGATTACTGACGGTGAGCCACAAGGCGAGTCTGAAGATGTTGTAGAGCAAGCAGCGCGGCGTCTAAAAGAAGATGAATCAAGGAAACGTGTAGCATTCTTTACTGTTGGTGTAGACAATGCTAATATGACGCGGCTAAGTCAAATAGCTGTACGTACACCCTTAAAACTCCAAGGACTCAATTTTGTTGAAATGTTTGTTTGGCTATCAGCCAGTATGTCAGCGGTTTCTCATTCCAAAGTAGACGAACAAGTGGCACTACCACCTATTGGTTGGGGTTCTGTTTAGTAGAAGATGTGACAAAATGCTCAAAAAAGAGCACTAACCAAAGATCATCTATGAACACTTCTAAACAAAGACCTCATTGGCGGGTAGTAGCTGCATCGGTATGTGGAACAAGTCATTTGAAGAACAAACAATTGTGTCAGGATGCTCACCATTGGCAGATTTTGCCAGATAATATCTTAGTGGTTGCGGCAGCGGATGGAGCAGGTAGTGCAAGCATGGGTAAGGTGGGAGCAATGATTGCTGTGGAAACAGCGATAGAAAACATCTCTATCAAAGAATTTTCTCGACGAACATTAGTCGATGATAATGCTGCGCGCTCACTTTTGACCGAGGCAATAATTGCTGCCAAGAAAGCTGTCGAAGAAGAAGCCGTCGCTTCCCAGAAGCAGTCCTTCGATTTGGCAAGTACGCTGATTATTGCGTTGGCAACACCAGAATTTGTGGCAGTGGCACAAATCGGGGATGGTGTGGCAGTGGTGAGAGATTTTCAGGATAACCTGATCGCGCTGACCATGCCTGACAGTGGTGAATATATCAACGAAACAGTTTTTTTGACCTCACCGACAGCCCTAGATGCTGTGCAACTAAGATTATGGCGTCAGGCAGTAGCCAATGTTGGTATCCTCACAGATGGACTACAAATGCTTGCCATGAATATGGCAGTGGGAGTTCCTCATAAACCATTCTTCCTTCCACTATTTGACTTCGCAGCGAATGCTGATGACAAAACAGTGGCAAGAGAGCAGTTAGTGAGGTTTTTGCGTTCCGAGCGAATCACGCAACGTACAGATGATGACTTGACACTCATAATTGCTGCTTTGAGTGATTAATAAACAGGTGTGCGAATTCGTTTGTGTGGAAGTGTATAAACTCATAGGGTATCTATAAAAATATATCATGCAGGTACTACGTTGTTTTCCCAACCAACAAATCAGTAATGTCAGCCTGACCGTCAGTTTAGGACGAGGCGGTGAGGCCTGCATATACACAGTACCAACAGATGCTGGTTTAGTGGCGAAGGTTTACCACAAACCAACACCTGCCCAAGCCCGCAAACTGGAGGTCATGCTTGCCCACCCGCCAGACAACCCAACCGCCAGTTTGGGGCATATTTCAATTGCTTGGCCGATTGAATTGTTGCGCTCGTCGGATCCAAGCCGTGAGGTGATAGGCTTTTTGATGCCGCGCATTCAGGGAATGCGTCCAATCATCGACTTTTACAATCCTAGAACTCGCCGCCAGCAGTGTCCTTTGTTCAACTATCAGTATTTAATCCGCACTGCTCGCAATCTCGCTTCGGCTTTTTTTGCGTTACACGATCGCGGATACTGTGTTGGCGATGTAAATGAATCCAATATCCTGGTTAGTGATATGGCATTGGTGACAATAGTAGACACCGATTCATTCCAGGTAAAAGATCCAGAAAATGGAATCATTTATCGCTGTCACGTAGGGAAAGCAGAATTTACCCCACCAGAACTTCACAACAAAACCTTTGCTCAGTGCGATCGCAATTTCAGTCATGACTTGTTTGGGTTAGCGGTACTGATCTTTCAACTTTTAATGGAAGGGACACACCCATTTTCCGGGATTTATCAAGGAGCAGGTGAACCTCCACCATATGAAGGACGCATTGTAGCGGGACATTTTACCTACAGTCAAAAGCGTAGCGTCCCTTACGTTCCAACACCCATCGCACCTCGTTGGGATATTCTTCCTCCGGGCTTACAGGAACTATTTATACGTTGTTTTGAGGATGGTCACAACAACCCGCAGATACGCCCCAATGCTCAAACCTGGCTCACAGCACTCGCTGATGCAGAAAACTCGCTCATCAGCTGCACTGTTAACCCCCAGCATCGCTATAGTAACCACTTGGACAAATGTCCTTGGTGCGAACGTACATTGCGATTAGGTGGACGTGATCCATTCCCATCTTTAAAGGCGATCGCAAATAAAGAACATTTACAACCGCGAGTACCAAAGAAAAAACGCCAAACTCAAGTTCCTCGTACGCCACAACCAACCAGTCCATTCACTAACACTAATTATCGTAGTTCTGTCTTTACCCAAAAAATTCCTTACTATAAACCTCAGAAAAAGCAGAATGTATACCCTGTTGTTTTCTGCTTGCTTGGTCTTGTTGGTGCCTTGGGGTATTTGGATTTAATGGTAAAATTCACAAATCGCCCCTTTCTTGTTGAAAATTCTTACGCTCGGCAAAATTTGATTTCTTTGCAACAAAAGAAAACGCACAACAATCAAAATTTTGCTGATTACTACAAGCAGGGCCATGCTTCATACAAAGTCAAAGATTACCAACAAGCAATTGAAAATTTCACTCAAGCAATACAAAAAGATCCAAAATATGCAAAAGCTTATGTAAACCGTGGCAATGCTCACTACAACCTCAAAGAGTATGAAGCGGCACTTGCAGACTACACTCAAGCAATTGGAATCAATCCCACGGAAACAAAAGCGTATGTCAATCGAGGAAATTCCCGCCATATGCTTGCTGAATATAGCAGCGATCCAGACAAAGAGTATAATCTAGCAATTGCAGACTATAACAATGCCCTGCGTCTTAATCCGAAGGAAGTAGAAGCATACATCAGACGAGGTGTTGTTCGTTCACAAGTTGCTAAATACAGTGGCGATTCTCAAAATGAGTATAAAAAAGCAATTGCTGACTTCAATCAGGCACTTGGTTTGAATTCCTCAAAAGCCGAAGCTTTCTTTCAGCGAGGTTTGGTACGTTATCAAGTAGCACAATATAGCAGTGATTTTGAGCAAGAATATAAACAGGCAATTGCTGACTTTGATCAGGCATTAAATATCAATCCCAAACTGTCAAAAGTCTATTTAAAACGAGGTGTTGTCCGCTACGAACTTGCACAATATGGAGGTGGCAAATCTAGTCAGTATAATAAGCAAGCAGTTGATGATTTGCAAAAGGCTGCTAAAATATCTTTGGAACAAGAGGATATGGATAATTACCAACAAGCATTAAGCAGCATCTGTGTTGTTGTTGAAAATAAATGCGATACTTTTTTGCAAACCACCACGAATACATCCTCAAAAAGCAACTAAGTACGGAACTACCCCACCAAGATTCTGATCTGAGGAAACCTCGGATCAGATCTGTCTAAAAATTCAAAGTATCGTCCTGAGTCTTGCCTAGGTTTGCGCCAACATGCGTTGTTAGTATTGATTATTTTGTGTGTTCGCAATTCTGTAAGAAGTTATTTTTTACTATTATCAAAGAGTAAGACTTGGTTATTTTCTCTGTCTTATCTTGCATTTTTGAAACCTTATTTAGTCCTCTTATCTGTAGATTTAAGATAGTTACAAAGCTTTTTCATTTTTTCATACTTAAGATAGATTTGTTTATATTGTCTTCATACTTAAGTGTAAATTTACGGCTAAATTATATACTGAGAAAATTAAAAAATAAATTTTTCTCTACTTAGCGCATGAAAAGTTGATAGCTCATCTACCTAAAAACCTAGAGATAAGTTTATGAAAGCAGTAATTCTGGCTGGAGGTCTTGGTACACGTATCAGTGAAGAAACGAGCATCAAACCTAAGCCTATGGTGGAAATTGGTGGTAAGCCTGTATTATGGCATATTATGAAAATTTATTCCACCTACGGCATTAATGATTTTATTATCTGCTGTGGTTACAAAGGTTACGTCATAAAGGAGTATTTTGCCAACTACTTCCTACATATGTCAGACGTAACCTTTGACATGCGATTTAACCAGATGAACGTGCATGCAGGTAAAGCAGAACCCTGGCGTGTCACCTTAGTAGATACAGGTGACAATACAATGACAGGTGGACGGTTGAAGCGAGTCAGAGAGCATATTGGGAATGAAACTTTTTGCTTCACCTACGGTGATGGTGTCAGTGATGTCAATGTTGAAGAATTAATTCATTTTCACAAAAAACAAAATAATTTAGCAACAATGACAGCAGTTCAACCACCCGGACGTTTTGGTGCTATTGTCCTAGGACAAGAACAAACAAAAATTACTAGTTTCCGGGAAAAGCCAGAAGGAGATGGAGCCTGGATTAATGGTGGTTATTTTGTCTTAGAGCCAGAAGTCATCAATTTCGTTAACGATGATTCTACTGTTTGGGAGCAGACACCATTAGAAAAGCTGGCAGAAATGGAACAGCTATCTGCTTACAAGCATACTGGCTTTTGGCAACCAATGGATACTTTACGAGATAAAAATTATCTCGATGATTTGTGGAAGAATAATAAGGCTCCTTGGAAGGTATGGTGAGAGAAAACAAAAAGGTACATTCATTCTTCACTCATCGTTCTTGATTTTGACTTTTCATTCTTGATTCATATTTCTATATTCCGGGAGCTAGAGTACTCATGTATGACTTCGCGATTATAGGTGGAGGAATTGTTGGTCTTTCCACCGCTATGGCTTTAGGTAAACGCTATCCTAATGCTCGTATTCTAGTTTTAGAAAAAGAGAGCAATTGGGCTTTTCACCAAACTGGTAATAATAGTGGCGTCATTCATTCTGGTATTTACTACAAGCCGGGTAGTTTCAAAGCTAAATTTTGCCGTGACGGTTGTCTTTCAATGGTGGAATTTTGCCAAGAACATGGAATTGAGCATGAAATTTGCGGTAAGGTCATAGTTGCAACCAATGAAACAGAGTTACCTCGCCTAGAAAATCTTTACACGCGAGGTTTGGAAAATGGCATAGACGTTAAAAGAATTACTCCAGAGGAAGTCAGAGAAATTGAACCTCATGTGACTAGCGTTGGCGGAATTCTAGTTTCTTCAACTGGTATTGCAAATTACAAGCAAGTTTGCTACAAATATGCCGAAATCATTAAACAGCAGGGAGGAGAACTGCATCTCAATACCAAGGTTGAAAAAATAGTTACCAGTGGAAAACATCAGGTATTAGAAACGAACTGTGGAACTTTTGAAACTCGCTTTGTGATTAATTGTGCTGGATTACATAGCGATCGCGTTGCCAAAATGGGCAAAACAGATCCCAAAGCAAAAATTGTTCCTTTCCGGGGAGAGTATTACGAACTCACACCAGAAAAACGCTACTTGGTGAAAGGTTTGATTTACCCAGTTCCCAATCCAGACTTTCCCTTCTTGGGTGTCCATTTTACACGCATGATTGATAAAAGCGTACACGCTGGACCAAATGCAGTCTTAAGCCTTAAGCGCGAAGGCTATAAAAAAACAGACTTTGACTTGCGTGATTTTGCAGAAGTGATGACTTTTCCTGGTTTTTGGAAACTCGCAGCCAAACACGCTGACGAAGGAATACAAGAAATTATTCGCTCCTTTAGTAAAGCAGCTTTCACCAGAAGTTTGCAAAAACTCATTCCTGAAGTTCAACAAGAGGATTTAGTTCCTACTCACGCAGGTGTTCGCGCTCAAGCACTGATGAATGATGGCAAACTGGTAGATGACTTTTTGATTGTTCAAGGTCAAAACTCCGTCCATGTTTGTAATGCCCCTTCCCCTGCAGCAACATCTTCCATAGAAATAGGCAAAGCAATTGTTGCCCAAATCCCCCAACAGCCGCATCTCAAGGCTGTAGTCACTCAAGTCTAAAATATTTCGCTTGCCTGTGCTTAGTTAAGTTCATAGTGTTAAGAAAAAGCACAGGCATTGTGGCATCCTTCAATTTGCGAGAACATCTAATTTAAGGTTGTAATTAGTTGTCAGGGTAAAACTAATGTTCCTTAACTCGGATGTTCAGCCAATCGTTCTTGTTTGTGCTGCTGATAATAACTATGCCATGCCGCTTGCTGTTACTGTTCGTTCCGCAGTTGCCAACCTGAAAAAGAATCATCAGATAGCATTATATGTTCTTGATGGAGGTATTACCGAAGCCAATAAACGCAGAATTAGTAACTCATTTAACAAAGAACAGGTCAGTATTTCATGGATACAGCCAGATAATGCAGTCTTTGAAAACTTAGTATTGACTAGACATTTAACACCGACTTGCTATTATCGGCTTCTAATTACCGAGTTTTTACCAAAAGAATTTCACAAGGCTATTTACTTAGACACCGACATGGTAGTCACGGGAGACTTGGCAGAGTTATGGACGATTGACATGGGAGAGAACTATGCATTAGCAGTTCAAGACGATGTTGAATTGTACGTAGGAATGTCTGAAGGTTTAAAAAACTACCGAGAAGTGGGAATTTGTCCGGATGAGAAATATTTCAACTCCGGACTTTTAGTGATAAATCTTGACAAGTGGCGATCACAAGATATTGGCAGAAAAGTCCTTGAATACATAAAACAAAATAGAGAGTATGTACGCAATGATCAGGATGGTTTAAACGCAGTTCTTGCTGGGAAATGGGGAGAACTTCACCCCAAATGGAATCTAATGCCCAAAATGTATGAATATTCATCCTGGAAAAACAGCCCTTTCACGGAGGATATTTATAACGAACTACAGCACAACCCTTGCGTTATTCATTTTACGAATTCTCCCAAACCCTGGTATGCAGGATTGCGAGAAGAATGTAAACATCCAAAAAAACATTTGTTCTTCCAATATCTTGACATGACACACTGGTCAGGATGGCGAGATACCATTTGGAGACGATTTTGGAGAAAATTTATGAAAGTAACATCGTTAACTACTTCAAAACTTTAAACATGGTGTGTTACGGTGCATAACATATACACAGAAGATGAGCAAAGGCAAGAATTTCTGTAGTCATCAATCCATGATGATGAAACTGCCTGAACCATCCTACACAGAATGATGCACCGTACTTCACCAAGGTAATTTGTTTACGACGTGAAACTAAAGTTGAATAGGAACGAAAAACAATGAGAATTCTAGTCACTGGTACTGAAGGTTATCTTGGTAGTTTATTACCTCCGTTGTTAATTGAACGGGGACATGAAGTAATCGGAGTAGATACTGGTTATTACAAAGTAGGTTGGTTGTACAACGGTACTGAGATAACAGCCAAAACTCTCAATAAAGATATTCGCAATATCACCGTAGAAGATTTGCAAGGTGTTGATGCGATCGTTCACATGGCTGAACTATCAAATGATCCCACTGGACAGCTTGCACCACACATTACTTACGAAATTAACCATAAAGGCTCAGTTCGTCTTGCCAAATTGGCAAAAGAAGCGGGTGTGCGTCGCTTCGTGTACATGTCCTCATGCAGTGTTTATGGCGTTGCTACTGAAGGTGATGTCACAGAAGAATCTCCTGTCAATCCCCAAACCGCCTATGCAGAATGTAAGACATTAGTAGAGCGAGATGTCAAGCCATTAGCAGATGATGACTTCTCTCCGAGTTTTATGCGGAACGCCACTGCTTTTGGTGCTTCCCCCAGAATGCGCTTTGATATTGTTTTAAATAATTTGTCAGGTTTGGCATGGACAACCAAACAAATTAAGATGACTAGTGATGGTACGCCTTGGCGTCCATTAGTTCACGCGCTGGATATTTGTAAAGCAATTGTTTGCACAGTAGAAGCACCTCGTGATATCGTACACAACCAAGTTTTTAACGTGGGAGATACAGCAAATAATTATCGAGTCAAAGAAGTTGCCGAAATTATTGCTCAAGTTTTCCCAGGTTGTCAATTAAGCTTTGGCACTCAAGGTGCAGACAATCGTAGTTATCGCGTGTCTTTTGAGAAAATCAATACTGTTCTACCTGGCTTTAAGTGTGATTGGAATGCTCAACGAGGCGCACAACAGTTGCATGATTTGTTCTCGCAAATTGATATGACTGAAGAAGTTTTCTTATCTAGAGGCTTCACTCGCTTGAAGCAATTAGAATACCTCATTCGTACACAACAAATTAACAAAGATTTCTTCTGGAGTCAGAAGTAATTATCTTGTCGAAGTTATAGACAAAAAAGTGATTTCAACAATTCCGACTCAAATCTATTTTTTCGGAATTGTTGAAATCATAAATGTATCATACTCTAGTAATTCCACCATTGAATATGATTATTATCGCTTTTTTATTGTACTGGTCAAAATATCTATCAAACTTGTTCCATGATTGATGCTAGTTGAACATCTAAGAGCAGCAGGAGACATAATACTATAACGTAAACCGATGATATACCAAGGGTAGTTAATAGTATACTCCAATGATTTGAATAGAAAAAGCCTTCTGTATATTTAAAAATGTGAATTGGGTTTGTTGAGGAGTCTTGAGAAGTAATAGTATCTATCAGTAGTATGATTTTAATACCTGAGTTATTTGTCTTCTTGCAGTCTTAATTCTTCATCTCATTTTCTTGTCACACCTTAGCTTATTCAAATCAAAACTCAAAATTCAGATATGCAAAATCCACATCAACTCAATTTAGATGAAACACAACCTTATGTACAGTCCACCATGAAGAAACTACTCACTATCGCGATCCCGACTTACAACCGCGCTCAACTACTTGATAAGCAACTGGCATGGGTTGCTCAAGCGATCGCTGGCTTAGAATCGGAATGTGAAATTTTTGTTTCAGATAATTGTTCAACTGATAATACTCAAGAGGTGATTAAGAAGTGGCAAAAAAATCTCAGTCATATTACATTTAAGTCCAGCCGAAATTATGAAAACATCGGTGTCATGCGGAATATTATTCATTGCTTAAAGTCCGCAACGACTAAATATGTTTGGACAATTGGTGATGATGATCCCATTCAGGATAAAGCAGTTGCTTATGTCATCAACCAACTCAAAAAAAATGAAGATTTATCATTATTGTTCCTTAACTTTTCTGGCCGTAACCAAATTACCGGGGAACCTGTACATCCACCCACAATAGTAGGTAACCGTTGGTTTGATGTTGATAATGAAGATGGAAGTGGTGACGGTAAAGCTATCTTTGAACACTGTTTTTCAAAAAGTGTTGGCGCAGTCATCTTTCTCACAGCTTCGATATATCGTACTGAATTAGTACAACGCGCTCTTCAAATTTGGTCAGAAGCTGAGAAGAACTGGATATCTTTAGCATACTTAGCTGGATATTGCGCTGCTAATGGCAAGATAATTGTTACTAAAGATATTTATATGGAATGTATTGTTGGTGTGAGTTATTGGCAAAAAGATCCACAATCAGCAATATTAATGCAATATAAGCACTTACCGGAAGTTATTACGAAGTTGGAGGAGAACGGATACTCTAAGCAATTTTACCGTAGGATGATGTTCCAGAGTTTCAAAGAAGCTAATTTGAAAGTTTTCTTAGGTGCTTTGAGAAGATGGCCTATGTTCACTATGAAAACAATAGTTCCCTTTTTGACTTTAGTAAGTCTGTCTGTTTTTGACGCAGTTCCTACTAAAGAATTCAAAATGGCACAAACAACAGAACCATTCACTCAAAACTGACGAAAATAAGACTTGTAATGAATCAAACGAACAAGGTAGTTATTCTATGTTTAACAGTACTATCAACAAATTATCTCAGTTGACATCTGAGTTAGGTTATAGAGCAGCACTCCTAAACCATACAAGAAAATTGCCTGCTGTGGAAGAAAGCGATCGCGTGATTGTCGATACCCTCAAACGCGATGGAGTTTATGTGACAACACTCGAAAAGTTGGGACTTGGCTCTACATCTGCTCTTCTCAAAGCATCTTACAATCAACTATCTAGAATGACAGATGCAGGCAATAGTCACCTAACAAAAAGACTGCCGCAAATTTACACCGTTACAGATTTACCAGAATTTTCTCAGTGGGGACGGGAACAAAAGCTAGTTAATATCATCGAAAACTACATCGGTCTTCCTGTTGCCTTTCAGGGCGTACATTTACGTAAAGATTTTCCTAACGAAGATCAGTTTGGTACACTGTTATGGCATAAAGACTCAGAAGACCGTCGGATGCTCAAAATGATCATTTATTTGTCCGATGTGGAAGAAAAACACGGTCCTTTTGAATACGTTCCGGTCTCTTTGACTCCTTTACACAGTCTCAATTATTACCGGATTTACTACAAGCTTTGGCAGTCGGGTTACTTAGGAATTACTGATGAACAGCTTAAGGAAGTCATCCCGCAAGACAAGTGGAAATCATGTCCAGGTCCAGCAGGTACTGTGATTTTTACAGATCCAAAAGTCGCTTTACACCACGGAACACTACGGACAGAAGAAAGACCAGCACTCTTTTTTACTTACACTGCAAACCCACCGAAGCGACCAGAACTTTGCACCCAGTACTGGGATGATACTTTTGCAAAACCAGAGCCATATCAAGAACCATCATCTGTCACAGCTCTAAGATAGTGCGGTTCTTGAGTTGAAGAATTTCTTTGTGTTCTACTCCTGTTGAAGCCCTTTTGGTGAGCAGTCATCTGTCTTCGGGTTACCCTCGGTGCATAACGATTGCTGCCTCACCCCTATACCTCTACAGGGCTTCAAAAAAAGTTGCAAAAAACACGAAGAAAAATCCGAAATGACCGAGTGCCACTGTGTAGTTAAGATTTCAAGCGAGGTTACCCATGATTTTTGTAGAAACTGAACTCAAAGACGCGTACATCATTGATTTGGAACAAAAGCAGGATCATCGTGGTTTCTTTGCCCGTACTTTCTGCGCTCAAGAATTTGAGGCACATGGTTTAAAGCCAACGGTAGCCCAATGCAATCTATCTTTCAACTACAAAAAAGGGACGCTGCGGGGAATGCATTATCAAACTCTACCAGCAGCAGAAACAAAATTAGTCCGCTGTACCCAAGGCGCTATCTATGACGTGATTATTGATATGCGTCCTGAGTCTCCAACTTACCTTCAATATATTGGTGTGGAATTAACCGCAGAAAATCATCGCGCCTTATATGTTCCAGAAATGTTCGCTCACGGCTATCAAACACTAACAGACTCTGCTGAGGTCGGGTATCAGGTAGGAGAGTTTTACACACCTGGATATGAGCGGGGGTTGCGCTACGATGATCCATTTTTTAATATTCAATGGCCATTGGAAGTAACTGATATTTCCGAGAAGGATAAGAATTGGCCTTTGATGAAAATGATGAGCGTTGGAGGAAATGTTTAGTTGTTAGTGGTGATGGGAAAAACGACTAATTAACAATCAACAACTAAGCAATTCGCAAATATTATTCTAGGAGATTAACCAATGATTATCGTAGATCGCGCCTTACAAGCTCGTGCAGAAGCAGGTAACCCCATCAAGGTTGGGATGATTGGTGCTGGATTTATGGGACGCGGAATTGCCAATCAAATTAAAAATTCCGTTCCTGGTATGGAGTTGGTTGCTATCTCCAACCGAAGTGTTGATGCAGCTAAGCGAGCATATTCGGAAGCAGGTATTGAAGATAGCAAAGTCGTTTCCACGGTTACCGAATTAGAAGAGGCGATCGCCCGCAATCAATACGCAGTCACCGAAGATCCAATGTTACTGTGTCGCGCCGAGGGTATCGATGCTCTGATTGAAGTGACTGGTGCAGTAGAATTTGGCGCTCATGTTGTGATGGAGGCGATCGCCCATCACAAGCACATCATTATGATGAACGCCGAATTAGATGGCACCATCGGTCCTATTCTCAAAGTTTACGCTGACAAAGCAGGAGTTATCCTCACCGCTTGTGATGGGGATCAGCCAGGAGTGCAAATGAATCTCTACCGCTTCGTCAAGAGTATCGGCTTAACTCCATTATTGTGTGGTAATATTAAGGGCTTACAAGACCCCTATCGCAACCCGACGACACAAGAAGCATTTGCCAAACGTTGGGGTCAAAAAGCTCACATGGTCACCAGCTTTGCTGATGGAACAAAGATATCCTTTGAGCAAGCAATAGTTGCCAATGCCACAGGTATGAAAGTTGCCAAGCGAGGAATGCTGGGATATGACTTTAACGGTCATGTTGATGAAATGACCAAAATGTACGATGTCGAACAACTCAAAGAACTGGGTGGTATCGTTGATTACGTCGTTGGTACAAAACCAGGTCCAGGGGTCTTTGTCTTTGGAACCCACGAGGATCCCAAGCAGCGTCACTACCTCAACTTGTACAAGTTAGGTGAAGGTCCGCTCTACAGCTTTTACATTCCTTATCACCTCTGTCACTTTGAGGTGCCATTGTCTGTTGCTCGCGCTGTTCTGTTCCAAGATTACGTCTTAAGTCCTTTAGGTGGTCCTCTGGTAGATGTGATCACTACTGCCAAAATCGACCTCAAGGCTGGAGAAACCTTGGATGGCATTGGCTACTACATGACATACGGGCAATGTGAAAATTCCAACATCGTTCAAGAGCAAAACCTTTTACCAATAGGTCTAGCGGAAGGATGTCGCCTGAAGCGAGACATTTCAAAAGATCAAGTCTTGACCTACGACGATGTAGAACTCCCTGAAGACAGACTATGCGACAAACTGCGAACTGAGCAAAACGCTTATTTCACCAAATCTAAAACTTTAGCAGCAGTTTAAATAATTTCTTCATCCGAAGTTAACTAATACTTCATGTTATAAGGTTGACTTCGGTACAAAAAAAAGCATAGGTTGAGTAGTAAAGAATCTCTGGTCTTATGCAAAGGTTATGCAAAGGCTATGAGGTTCTTCTTTCGATTTGATGTTATTCCAAACATAATAAATCTTTAACTACTCTTCCAACTCAGGACACTTATGCGAGATCAGTTAGTTCAGCGTACACTTAGCATCGATAATTTATTATCACACAAAATTCAAGTTCGTCAACAAATGCGCCGAAAGGTTTCACTCCAGGCAAATCGGCCTGCTATTGGTAACGTACTGATTTAATACGTTAGCGAAGCCATCGCCCAATCCGGAATTCTTTTAGAGTTATTGCGGTACCTTGTTTGGATATTATGGTATAAGCTATTACCATTTAAGCTCTTTTTGCAATACTTCGCTCACGCTCACCGACTGTGTATCAGTTCTGTTCATCAACAACATAAGCAAGTAGCCAATATAAATCTCAACTTCCCAATTTACCCAATGGGTTACTAACTTCTTTCTTCTCTCGTTACAAAATATTTATTAAAAATTAACACTCGTAAAATCATGTTTTAGTATCTTGAGAACAAGTAGGGGGTTGAATCAGATTTGCATTTAGAGTCTGTGATCTGTGAAGTGTCGGTGCAGTCTTCGGAGCAAACCTATCACCACTTGTAAATAGTTGTATAGAGTCAATAAATTAAGGAAAAGTATGAAAATTGCCTTGGTGCATGATTATTTAACCCAGAAAGGAGGGGCAGAGCGCGTTTTCGAGTTACTCTGTAAGCGCTACCCCCAAGCAGATGTTTTTACTTCCTTATACGACCCGGAAAAAACCATTGACATTGGCGAGCGCATTGTCAATACAACCTTCCTACAAAATATTCCAGGAGCAGCGAAATATTTTCGCCTGATGGCTCCCTTATATTTTCCAGCCTTTCGCGCCTTAGATTTGCAAGACTACGACCTTATTATCAGCAGTAGCACAAGCTTTGCCAAAGCAGTGCGCAAGAACCAAAAGAGCCGCCATATTTGCTTTTGTCATAACATTACCCGTTTTTTGTGGGACACAGAAACTTATTTACGTGAGTACGGAGATTATCGATATTTTGCTCCATTAATCGACCAAGTTTTTGAAATGATGAGAAAGGTAGACCTTGTCTATGCACAGGAACCTGACCTTTACATTGCTAACTCCAGCATTGTAGCTCGTCGGATTAAAAGTACTTACCGTAAAGATGCCATTGTTATTAACTATCCGATTGACACGAGTAAATTTGTTTTTTCAGATACAAAAGAAGATTTTTATCTTGCCTCGGCTCGGATGATCAGCTACAAACGTCTTGATATAATAGTCGAAGCTTTTAACTGGCTGGGATGGCGGTTGCTGATATCAGGAAGTGGTCCAGAAAAGGAGAGGTTAAAGTCTCAAGCATTATCCAATATTGAGTTTTTAGGACACGTAACTGATATAGAACGCACTCAGTTGTTTTCTAAAGCAAAGTCTGTTATAGTTGCAGCCCTAGAAGATTATGGTTTAGTTCCAGTAGAGGCCAATGCTAGTGGAACACCTGTCATCGCTTTTGGAGCGGGTGGGGTATTAGATACTCAAATACCTGGTAAAACAGGAGTCTTTTTTAAGAAACAAACACCTGAATCACTCCAAGCTGCACTACTAGAAGCCAGGGAAATCGATTGGGATTACAACAACATCCGTAGTCATGCAGTGGCAAACTTTTCGGAAGAAGCTTTCTTTAACAAAGTTGAGCAAGTTATTGAACAAGCTTGTACTGTAAATACATTATTCATTTAATTTGTTAGCTGAGGGATAGTAAAAGTGGTTCAGAGCAGTCTTAGTCCATACGGAAATCCAGTTACTGAGTCAGAACCGGGTTACGGACAACTATTTGCGGTTTTAATCCGCAGATTTCCTTGGTTTTTAGCTGCATTTGTGGCTTCTGTGGCCGTTGCAGGTGTGATGACAAAAAGAACAGATCCTACCTATAGAAGCTCAATGCAGCTGTTGGTAGAACCTAACTATCAGGGAACGAAAGAAGGTAGTGGTGTAGACAGTCAGTTTACCGATCCTACTGTTCAGGTAGACGCTGCAACCCAACTGAGCTTGATGCAAAGTTCTCCACTCCTCAAAAAAGCAGTGACTGAACTCAAGCGCGAATATCCAGACATGACGGTAGGTGAGTTAAAAGGTTCTTTGGTTTTGAGTCAAATTAAAAACAAAGACGATAATGTTGCTACTAAAATATTTGACGTCAAATATACCGAAAAAGACCCAATTAAAACACATAAGGTTCTGCAAGCAATTCAGAAAGTTTATCTAGGTTACAACATTCAGCAGCAGAATGAGCGTTTAAGAAAAGGGCTTAAAGTTATTCAAGAACAGTTAGAGAAAGCAAAAAAAGAAGTTACCTCGTCTGAGGCTAACTTACAAAGGTTTCGCAGAACGCAACAACTTATAGACCCTGAGTCCCAGTCAAAAGCTATACAGGACGAATTAAGCAGAATTTCGCAAGAACGCGGCACAGTTCTTTCTCTGTATAAAGAAGCTAATGCTACGTATACAAATATACAAAAACAACTTCAAAGTACACCACAGACTGCTCTTGTCGAAGCTCGTCTGAGTCAGTCTACTCGCTATCAAGGACTACTGAACGAAATTCAAAAAACAGAACTGTCTCTAGCACAAGAACGCTTGCGGTTTACAGAGGAAGCTCCAAGCGTGCAGAAGTTGGCAGGTCAACTTCAAAGTCAAAAGGCACTATTGCAAGAAGAGCAAAGACGAACCTTAGGGGGAGAGTCTTCTCAAGCAACTGCCCAACCACCGTCTTTGTTAGAGCAAGGACAGAAAAGCGCAATTGATCTCAACCTTGCTGCGAAGTTGGTGGATACACAAACCACAATAGTATCTTTAGAAGCAAAAGATAAAGTTCTGGGCAACAAAGAGCAAGAACTACGTGAGCAACTCACAAAATTTCCCAATTTGTTAGCTGAGTACGGTCGCCTACAGCCGCAAGTACAACTGAGCCGGGAAAGATTGCAGGAACTTTTGAAAGCAGAACAGCGATTACGGCAAGAAATTGCCAAAGGAGGATTTAACTGGGAAATCGTGGAAGAACCTCAAGTAGGTGAACAGTTGGGTCCCAACCTCCAGCAAAATCTCATGCTAGGTGCAGTAGTTGGGTTGATGTTAGGAGGTATTGCTGCCTTCATCCGTGAAGCAGCCGATGATTCTGTACATACCACAGCTGAGTTGGAAAGGCAGGTTTCTTTACCGATACTGGGAACAACTCCCAAGTTACCACCTGCTAAAACCAGAGAATCAGTTATCAAGTTACCATTTGGTAAGCCAGATGTCCCTGCTCCTTGGACAATTCAGGTATTGCAATCTTCACCGCGTTGGGAATCGCTAGATCTGATTTATAAAAACATTGAACTTTTGAACTCTGTTGCTTCGTTCAAATCTTTAATGATTACCTCGGCTTTATCTGATGACGGTAAGTCTGGTCTAGCATTGGGCTTAGCAATGAGTGCAGCTCGTTTACATAAACGCGTACTGCTCATTGATGCCAACCTACGTGAACCCAGTCTGCACAAACAGCTAAATCTCCCGAACGAACAGGGGCTTTCTACTCTATTAGCAAGTGAGGTCACAATACCCAATCAGATTAGTATCCAATCCTCAGGCTCATCTTATATCGACATTTTGACCGCAGGACCAACACCTGCTGATCCAGCTAATCTGCTAAGTTCTCCTCGGATGCAGCAATTAATGGCATCATTTGAGAAGAACTATGATTTGGTAGTTGTAGATTCAACCCCAGTTCTTGGCTTAGTTGATGCGATGCTTACCGCATCATCTTGTCGTGGCGTGGTTATGGTAGCTAGCATAGGTAGAGTAACTCGAACTCAACTCACACAAGCTACAGCCATGCTGAGCCGGTTAAACTTACTTGGAGTTGTGGCAAATGGGGTATCAAACTCTAATAGTACATTTGTGCCATATACACATCAACAACGATTTGCACTGCAACAAGCAGTGGAGAAATAAAACTACCGCACAGCTGAGTGCAAGGCGTACACTACAAAGAACATAGGTGGCTCGACAAACGAGAACCAACGCACGACAAAAATATAAATAAAGCGGCACATGCCACGTAGAAAAGCATATGCCGTATTTTTTATTAGTAGGGGCACGAGTTTCACGCTCCTACTCCTCGCCATACCGATGGTATAACGAGGTTTTATTTTCTCTTCCCACAACAACAGCACCCTTGGCGGTGCATTGTGGCAGCACGAGTTACCTACTCTCTGGTGCCTTGCGATCCCCCTTGCTTCTTTAAGATAAGTAATTAAGCAGATTTGGTATTAATTAAAAGACAAAATCTTAATTGTTTATTGTGTCTTATCGAAAAGAACTCAGAACTCAGAACTCAGAACTCAGAATAAGAAAGAAAAACAAGCGCATAAATTGTAGAGTTCACCGAATGGAAGTCTTTGGGTTTAAAACCCCAGCGTCTATACGGTCGCCAGTACTGCGGGAGGGGAGCCAGTCCGTTGCCCAGAGCAGCGCCTTGCGGTGAATCCAGCGCTGCAGGCGGGTTTCCCGCCGTAGGCGACGGGCGTTCCCGGAGGGAGCCAGTCCTTGATGAGGGTTTACCGACAGAGGGACCTGATGAGACCAGCGCTGCAGGAGGGTCTCCCTCCGTAGGCGACTGGCGAACCCGAAGGGCGTTGGGGTTCCCCCAAAGTCTGTCGGGGGAAGCAACCCAAGCGACGAGCTTTGACCGTTGTGGCGACTGCGGGGGATTCCCAAGGCACGTTTTCGGGGGAAGCTTCCCCCCAAAAGCTGCCGCCCCGTTGTAGGATCTGGCGTTTTCCCTGGTGCAGGATAAGAGCGTTGTATTCAATTGGTTGGGGCGGCACGTTTTGGGTAAGAAGCTTCTTACCCAAAAGCTGCCTTGTTTGAATACCAATACATTTGATTGCTGAGTTCTGGGTTCTGACCTATGTGTTCTTCTTCAAGATATTTGAAGGCAGAGTATATAACTATCTCTTCCCAAAAAGCACAATCAAAATGTATCGTAAATTAAATTACTTACGAACAAGATAAATTACCTTGTATTCATACGTTTTTTATATTGATGGAAAAAACTTAATCAATTATAGACATTCATTTTACTCATAATAAATTTAGGAATATCCAAATAAAAAAATGCCCAACAAGAATGCCTATGCCTGACGCCACGGCTATCGCCTTACGGCAACGCAAAGCGCACACAATAATGAGTTGGTGTACGAGTTAGCGCAAAGTCTGCCGGACAGAGGATTCTGCCCGGCGAGCTTTGCGCGTGGAGGCCGTCAAGCGTGGGCATTTTTTTCTTGTAAGTGCCTTAGACGCTTAGTAATTCGGGGAACGCAGTCTTGGACGCGACTTCCTATCAGTTCCCGGTGCCCTCATCTCCTGCTGCCTTGTTTATTGAAAATATTTGAACCACTAAAATTTTTATCAGCGTAGAAAGTTAGTGTAGATAACTAAAATTACTGATCTGGTCTGTTTTGATTAGTTGTGATAGCTATACTTATTTTTAATAACGATTTCAAATCACATAAGGTGACAATAAAGATTCTTGTTTCGTAATTATACAAGTTCTGTTATTCATAGGATCTTAATAATTATCGCAAAAACGTCCTTGATGTTTAAAGACTAAATAAAGAATCTCTATATGTAACCGTTATTCTTACAGCGTCTTATATCCTAGATATTAAATCCCCCCTGAAAAAGACAAGAGTGGACTTTCCCCAGAGCTATCTGAAAACTACGATTGTTGTATGAAATACATTTTTGGTCAAAAAAATTAACCAAGATGTGCAATTGTTAATAGGGATAATTGTGTTATCTTTTTTTCGACTCGATTACGTCCAGTTTGATAGCAAAGAGTAAAATCCAACTTGGACTGTTTGGGTTTAGTAGCCTTTAATATTAGGTCAGCAATCTACCATACTATGAGTGAAAATACATATGACAACCTCAATAATACCAACATTACAGAGTAACTATACAGTGAAGCAGCAGCAACAAGATAATCCCTCTCAATACTGTAGACTTATGTGGCGACGGGGTCAGTTGCTGATCATCCCTCCTGGAGGGATAACACAACCCTATATGCCTTCACTGGATAAAAAAGAGTCGTTAGTGGAGTGTCTGAAGCGTTCTCCTGCAAATTTGGTACGCATAGATCCAATACTTGGTGAAACAAGGTTAAAATTTTGGGCAGATGCGTGCGCTCAAGCCAACAAACCCATATTCCTGCGCATACCCTCGGTCGAGAAACAGCCAAAAGCACTAGACTCAACATTGTGGTGGTTGAAGCGTTTTACGGACTGGCTCACTGCGTTGATTTTTCTGCTTGCAGTAAGTCCAATCATGTTGGGATTAGTTTTGTTCATGCGCATTTCCTCTCCAGAACCAAGACTACTTTTTTCTTGCCAATGGCATGTGGGAGAACGAGGAAAACTCTTCAAGGTTTTCAAGTTTCGCACAACTACAGCCAGCAAAAGAGCAATTGGGGATATGGCGATAGCATATCAAGATGATTTGTACGATTCTGAAGATAGTCAAAATTCGAGTAAACTGGGACGATGGATGCGTAAGTATGGCCTAGATCATCTGCCACAGTTATTTAATGTACTACGTGGTGAAATGAGTTTGACTGGACCTCGTTGCTGGACTTTGGAAGATGCAGTACGGCTCAGTCCAGAAGCACAACGACAACTCAATAGATTACCAGGAATGATGAGGTCATGGGAGGTTGAAGCAGAGTCGAATCTGTTACATTTGGATAGTTCAACTCTGTGATTTGTTGTTCGTTACCTCATGGCTTGAACACCCTTGAGGTCTTTCACCAACTAAAAATATTGGTTCCACCCTTGGAAAATGACTTTCGCTCTGTTTCTGATGAAAAAACAACTACTGGAACTTACAGTAGTAAGTAAAATTGCCGCACGTCAGTCAACGCGTTGCGGCTTTTTGTAAGACTATAGTATTTTGAGCGCTCTATTTTCCCTGCAAAACTACAGTTGAATCTTACTCATGCATGTCAAATTATCCAAACCAGTCCAAAATATCCTTAAGAATTTAGTCAAGACTACTAAGTTCTGGCAGGAGAACTACCTTATACTGCGAGAATTTAAACACTTTCCCAAAATTGCAGCGATTGCTCTTTTATTCTCATTTATAGCGGCAATTTTTGAGGGATTGAATGTTACTCTTTTAGCTGCCTTTCTACAAAATTTAACGACTCCCAACGTCCCGTTTCAGACAAAATTTGAGTTATTGAATACTTTGTTAGGAGCAGACGATCCATTACCTCTAAATCGTCTGTATCGCGTTTCATTCTTGCTTTTTGTTAGCGCTTGGATACGTTCAGGATTAAATTACTTAGCACAATTTTACACTGAAATAACTCAGTTGACTTTAGTGGATAGGCTCCGCAAACAAATATTTGAAAAACTACAGTCTGTAAAAATAGGTTATTTTAATAATACTAAATCTGGTGAACTGATAAATACTATAACAACTGAACTAGAAAAATTAAAACAAGCTTTTGGTGATGCAGCGTTCTTATTTTCCAGAACATTAAACGCAGTCGTTTACCTAACGTCAATGTTTTGGATATCTTGGCAGTTATCTATTATTTCATTAATGCTTTTCAGTTTGTTAGCTGTTGGCTTGTCTACATTAAATAGTCGGGTTCGTGAGGCAAGTTTTGATGTAACTAAAGCCAACAATAATTTTACTTCTATAGCTATAGAATTTATCAATGGAATTCGTACCGTTCACGCATTTTCTACGGAAGATTTTGAACGTAAACGTTATTATAATGCCAGCTTGAAGTTGGTCAATCATTCAAAGAAAATTGCCTCGGTATGGATGATAGTCAAGCCACTTGCAGAGGCGTTGGCGACCACAATACTTGTGGCAATGATTGTTCTGGCATTTACAGTTTTTGTCACTAAAGGTTTACTACAAACAGCTTTTCTATTGACGTTTTTCTTCGTTCTCTTTCGCCTCGTACCAATCATTCAAGATATTAATGGTGTAGCGACGCATATCAGTACAATGTACGGCTCGTCGGAAGTCGTGAAAAAACTTTTAGAAATTGATGAGCTACAGTATTTCCACAATGGACATATCGAATTTTCTGGCTTAAAACGTTCAATTGAGTTTGTGTCTGTTGATTTTGGCTACGACTCGGAAAGTTTGGTGCTTAGTAACATTAGGCTGATGATTGAACGAGGCAGGATGACTGCACTAGTGGGTGCTTCCGGCGCTGGTAAAACAACATTGGCAGATTTGATTCCGCGATTTTACGATCCAACGCGAGGTCATGTTTTTATTGATGGCGTTGATTTGCGGGATATTGAAATCAAGTCGCTGCGCCGAAAAATTGCTGTGGTCAGCCAAGACACCTTTATTTTCAACACTTCTGTCCTTAACAATATTGCCTATGGGTCAGAAGGAGCAACAGATGAGGAAATTTACAAAGCGGCTCAATTAGCAAATGCTTTGGAATTTATCCAAGAAATGCCTGAAGGTTTCAACACTCAACTTGGAGATAGAGGTGTGAGGCTTTCTGGGGGTCAGCGTCAGCGAATTGCAATTGCTCGCGCTTTGCTGCGGAATCCAGAAATTCTGATTTTGGATGAAGCAACAAGTGCTCTTGATACTGTGTCGGAGAAGTTAATTCAAGAGTCTATAGAAAAACTTTCTGTAGGACGAACAGTGATTGTCATTGCTCACCGCTTATCAACAATAGTTCGGGCAGATAAAGTTGTCGTACTTGAACAGGGACAGATTGTAGAACAGGGCGGATATCAAGAGTTACTTGATATAAAAGGTAAGCTTTGGAAATATCACCAAATGCAGCATCAACTAAATTAAGGATCAATAGCAAGATCTAGAAAAGCTCAAACGTAAACGAAACTATAAAACTCATATTTGATTTTTGCTCAGGTAGGTAGGAACATTTGATATTAAGCTTTCCCCGTTGTCCTTCAGGTTTGCCAGTCCCCCAAACTCCTGTACAGACGCACTTGCGTCGTTCGTGACGGGAACCGCCAAGACGGCAAGTGGATCCACCAAGACGGGGGCTGGTCTGACCTGTTAAGCGTTAAGCGTCCTCACGAGTAAGTTTACCAAATGAAACCCGATTCCTATATGAAAAATATGGTTTTCAAAAATTCCCTTAAATAGTGAGTCCAATGAAAGTAACTTTCACATGTAAGGTACTTGATGGGGTATTACTTGAAAGTGATGAAACAGCTATTGCGCAAAAATTCTATTTTTTAGCTGCTAACGAATCGATGCACCAATAAATGGGTAAAGCAGCTATAAAGACTGCAAGAACGAATAGTCAGCAACTCCAGAAAGAATTATTAAAACAAAGATGGATGGAAAAGTCAAGAAGTAGCAAAAAAAGTTAAAATTCTTGTTGCAAGCAATAAACAAATTTTTGGGAACTTGAAACTAACATGGAGGAGTAATGCCCAACCTAATCACAGATGCACAACAGAGAGCAGAAAAATTGAACCAACCCGAGTATGATGAGAATTTGATATATCACTGCTCTAGTTTCAGAGTTAATGGAAATGGAGGAGCGGAAACTTATTTAACTTCTCTGATTCAATCTCCCCAATCTGGCGTGAGTGACTTTGTTATTAAATCTCTCAAAGAACTTGACCAGAGTCGGTTCAAATTGCTGCATATTCACAGTCCAGATTTACTAGAGCAAGTCAAAGGAGAATGTCCTACTGTCTTCACCGTTCACAATCACTCATTGTACTGTGCTAGTGGTACAAAATATTTAGCAGCACAAGATGTCATTTGCGATCGCAATTTCTCTTATTTAGGATGCCTCTGGGGCAAGATAATAGATGGCTGTGGAAGCCGCAAACCCGTAAGAGTGATTCAGGAATTACAAAGTACTCATCACCTCAACCATTTTATCAGAAATCTGAGAGTTACTTTTCTGGCAAATAGCGACTATGTTCGGAAACAGTTGATTAAAAATGGCTTGCCACCTCAACAAACTGTAACACTACGCTGTGGGATCTCCGTACCGCAAATAGCGACTGCGCCTCTAAGTTTAGAAACATACAAAAATCAGCGGATTTTATTTGTCGGGCGAATAGTTCCTGATAAAGGACTAGAATGGCTGCTCAAAACCTTAGTACACACAGATTCGCAAATTCATCTTGATATTGCAGGTGAAGGTTGGGAACGACCACGCTTGGAAAAGTTAGCTCAAAAACTAGGGTTAAACAACCGTATCACTTGGCATGGCTGGTGTGATAGTAACAAATTAAATCAACTTTACGAACAGTGTTTTGCTGTTATCTTCCCCAGTGTTTGGCCTGAACCAGCAGGTCTAGTCACTCTGGAAGCTTATGGTCATTACCGACCTGTCATTGCTAGCGCAGTCGGAGGTATTCCAGAATATTTACAAGATGGAGAAACAGGTGTTCTTGTACCAGCTAATAATATTCAGATGCTGGCACAAGCGATAACTCATTTGTCTTGTGATTATCAGAAATGCCGACAGATGGGCGAACAAGGTCATGCTTTGCTCATGCAAGAATTCACAATGGATGTCCACGTCAAACATTTACAAAAAATTTATGATAACACAATATCAGAATTTGCCAGTAAAAAAAATTAGTTAGATAATATATGAAAGTTAAATAAGTTGCCTTAATGCAAAACCAAGACAGAGAGTAGTAATTTTATAGTAAAATACAAGGGTTTTAGAAAATGTCACAGGTTAATAGCTCCCAAGAGCCTTTAGTCAGCGTTATTATTCCAACTTATGATAGACCAGAGTATCTCAAGCAAGCAATAAACAGCGCTGTTAAACAAACTTATCGAAATATTGAAATTATTGTTTCAGATAATTGCAGTCCAATAAGCCCCCAAAAGATAGTTGAATCTTTTGGTGATTCACGCATCCAATGTTCCAGTCAGCTAAGCAATGTTGGTATGTTTGTTAATCAAATGGATACCTTCAAGAAGGCACAGGGTAAATACGTTGCCAGTCTCCATGATGATGATATGTGGAATGAGGACTTTCTGGAAAAACTGGTTCCAGCCTTGGAAAAAAACCCAGATATCATTCTCGCTTTCTGCGACCAATATATTATAGATAAACATGGCAAAATTGATCATATTGGTACTGAGGAAAATTCAACAGCATACAAACGAACTATTTTAAAAAAAGGAGTTCATCAACCTTTTATTGAAATTGCAGTCATAGATAAGTCTGTACCAATAGCCGCAGCTTGTGTGATTCGGAAAGAATTTGTTGACTGGGAGAAAATTCCACAGGAAGTAGACGGTATGTGGGATTTATATTTAGCCTACTTATGTTCTCGTTCGGGTCATGGAGCATACTATTATCCAGAAAAATTGACACGGTATCGCGCTCATGAACAAACAGATACAAATCTCAGTGGTAGTCTAGATGCTAAGGCAAATCTCAGTGGTAGTCTAGATGCTCATACAAAGGCAAAAATTCGCAAAGGAAGAGCAGAAATATTTTGCTACGAGCAATTTATGAAAGATGAAAAACTCAAGAAATACAAGCTGTATTTTAAGCAAAAATGGTTAGAATCTCATACAACTTTAGCTATAGGTTTGCTGCGCTCTGAACAGACAACCGAAGCACGTCCTTATCTTTTGCGGGCACTTTCTGAACAAAAGTTTAATTTCAGAACTATAGCAGCATTGATTTTGAGTTTCATTCCACGACCAATAACAAATCAATTGCTGGGAGTTGCAGCCAAATAAAAGCCTCAACGCAACTAAAAATAGAATTTTTAAGTCATCAATGTTAAGTCAAAAATGAACTGAGAAGGAAGGTGGTGTGTGAAACTATGTATTGTGACTCACAAATTAAAAAAGGGTGATGGACAGGGACGAGTAAATTATGAGGTTGCAAAAGAAGCCATTCGCCGGGGTCATCACCTGACCTTATTGGCAAGTGAAATAGCACCAGAATTACAACAAAGTAGCCAGGTCAACTGGATTCCTATCTCAGTCAACGGGTTGCCAACTGAATTTATTCGTAATTTCATATTTTCTCAAAAAAGTGCAGATTGGTTGCGCAAACACCGCCCCCAAGTCGATTTGGTGAAAGTCAACGGAGCAATAACATCATCAGTATCTGATGTGAATGCTGTACACTTTGTCCACAGTTCTTGGCTGCGATCGCCCGTACATATTTCCCGTCTCCGCAAAGATTTGTATGGTTTGTACCAAAAGCTGTACACCGCATTCAACGCCCGTTGGGAAAAACAGGCTTTCCAAAAAGCAAAGATTGTGGTGTCAGTATCCGAAAAAGTTGCCCAAGAATTGGAAAGTATTGGTGTACCCCGTTCTCGAATTCGGGTGATTGTCAATGGAGTTGATTTAGAAGAGTTTTCTCCTGGTACGGTATCTCGTCAAACACTCGGTTTGCCGGAAAATGTGACTTTGGCGCTGTTTGCAGGAGACATTCGCACACCCAGGAAAAACTTAGATACCGTACTGCGTGCCTTGGTGAAAGTACCAAATTTACATCTTGCAGTTGTGGGAAGTCCTGAAGGTAGCCCCTTCCCACAAATGGCAGAATCCTTAGGGTTGAATGAACGAGTGCATTTTCTGGGATATCGGCGTGATATACCCCAGATTATGCGTGCTGTAGATTTATTCGTGTTTCCTTCCCGTTACGAAGCATGTACCCTAGTCTTATTAGAAGCTCTTGCTTGTGGACTTCCTGTTATTACCGCAACGGCAACAGGAGGTGCAGAATTAGTCACACCAGAATGCGGGGTTGTCTTGTCTGACTCCGACGATGTTGAGGCTTTGGCGGAGGTACTGTTGTCTTTGGTGAGTGATCGCAACAAAATGCAGCAGATGGGTCAAGCTGCACGCACTGTCGCAGAACATCACAGCTGGGCTACTATGGCAAAAACTTATGTGGATTTGTTTGAGGAGTTAAGCAAGAATGAGGAACACCGTTCTCATACCGACTTATCGCCGTCCTCAAGACCTATTACGCTGCCTTCAGGCGTTAGTTGAGCAAACTAAACCACCTTTTCAGGTGATAGTGGTTGTACGGGATATAGATACTGATACTTGGCAGTTTCTAGAAGGATTCAAAGAAACTACACTGCCACTGGATACCGTCAAAGTTACAGTTGGGGGAGTGGTCGCAGCTCTTAATGCTGGACTGGAAGCGGTTAAAGGAGATACGGTTTCAATAACGGATGATGATGCAGCACCTCGCCCTGATTGGTTAGAACGCATCAGTGCTCATTTCACCTCAGACAGTCGCATCGCTGGAGTCGGCGGACGCGATTGGATACACGAAGGTGAAAAGCTGTTAGATGACTCGTGCGAAGTGGTTGGTCAACTACAGTGGTTTGGGCGAGTTATTGGTAATCATCACTTGGGAATGGGAGAACCCCGCGAAGTCGATGTCCTCAAGGGTGTTAACATGAGTTTTCGTACCAGCGCGATCGCCGGATCGCGCTTTGATCAGCGGATGCGAGGTACGGGAGCACAAGTACACTTTGAAATGGCATTTACCCTAGCTTTAAAGCGGGCGGGTTGGAAGATGATTTACGATCCCGCTGTAGCCGTTGATCACTATCCAGCACAACGTTTTGATGAAGACCAGCGCAATAATTTTAATGAAGTAGCTTGGATAAATCTAGTTCATAATGAAACGCTTGTGTTACTTGAGCATCTGCCACCTACACGCCGTACAGTGTTTTTACTTTGGGCTATATTAGTGGGAACACGAGATAGTTTGGGTTTTGTCCAATGGCTTAGGCTTTTGCCGAAGGGCGGCAAACTGGCAGCGCAAAAATGGCTAGCTTCCATCCGTGGACGTTGGCAGGGATGGCAAACCTGGCAAAAGCACCACAGTTTTTTAATAAATAACTAACTGTTGTAGTAGATAGCTAAAAAACCTTATTCTCGTGAACAGCACTGCCTAATCATGACCTTAGAAATGAGGCATAGCTTACTCTACGAAATCTTTAACTTGGAGAAACCAAGTGAATTCTAAACAGCCACATTTTCATCCTTTGCTTAAACAGCATTATTTGCCTGACCAGCGCTCATTTGTCAGCTGGATAGTCATTTCCGGTTTCGTGTTGCTGAATGTCGCCTTTTATTTTGCAGGCGCAGCCAAGCTGCGCCTCATTTTCCCCATATCATCTTTTGTTGTAGCTATATTTTTATACTTACGGCATCCCATTCTCTACTTGGGCTTTGCCTGGTGGATGTGGTTTCTATCAGCATTAGTTGCTCGTTTGATTGATTTTCGTGCTGGTTGGGATCCAAGTCGTCAGGTGCTTATTGCCCCATACTTAGTAACTTTAGTTACACTAGCAACAACTCTAAAATACCTTCCCAGTGCTTCTCGTCAAGGAGGTTTACCTTTTGTTTTTGCTTTTGTAGGTGTGTGTTATGGGCTTCTTGTAGGACTGGTTTACAACTCACCGATCGCCATAGCACGAAGTCTTCTAGATTGGCTATCTCCGGTCATTTTTGGATTCCATTTATTCATGTGCTGGCGTGATTACCCTAGCTATCGTCAGAATATTCAACGCACATTCTTTTGGTGTGTGTTCCTGACAGGACTATACGGTGTGTATCAATTCGTGGTGGCACCTGAGTGGGACAAATATTGGCTCATACAATCAAAAATGAATACCAGTTCTGGAAACCCAGCACCCTTCCAGATGCGCGTATGGAGCACAATGCACTCAGTCGGTCCCTATGGAGCTGTGATGCAAGCAGGGTTGCTGTTATTGTTTAGTGGTGGCTCCTCAGGACCTTTAAACTTTCCCGCTTCTGCATTCGGCTACTTATCATTCCTACTGACTCAGGCACGTACTAACTGGGGAGGCTGGTTAATGGGGCTGGCTATGATTTTTGGTTCTGTGAAAGCGCAAACTCAAATGCGCTTGATTGCTATCATTTTGGCAATGGGATTGTGTGTCATTCCATTAGCAACCATAGAGCCATTCGCTAGTGTTGTTGGCAGTCGTTTTGAAAGTTTTTCTAATCTTGAAAACGATGGTAGCTTGAAAGATAGATCCGGGAGCTATGACAGAAACCTGAGTGTTGCCTTATCTAATGTCTTCGGCAATGGATTTGGAAATACCTGGAAATTTAATGAAAAAACTGGTCAAATAGAAGTCTTTGTTATTGATAGTGGCGTATTAGATATGTTCTTCACGCTGGGCTGGTTGGGAGCTATTCCTTATATCACTGCACTTGTGATGATTATCACTAATATATTCAAGTATACTGAATCTCGCTTCGATAGTTTTGTGAGTGCTTCTCGCGCCATTGGTGTGACTGCTTGTGCTCAGCTCGTTATTGGTAGCGGTATGTTAAGTATAGCAGGCATGATTCTTTGGGGATTTTTTGGTATCACTATGGCAGCACATAAATACTATCAGCATCAAGGAATAACTGCACCCACCTATCCGCAGCAGCCAGAAATCATTGGATCTCAAGAAAGGTCTACGATATGAAAGTAATTATTATTATGCCGCTAGCAGAACAACGTGGCGGTAGTGAAATGACGCTTCGGGATTTGATGCAGGAGGGACGCAACGCAGGAGTCGAATGGCTGGTCATATTCCTAGAAGATGGTCCGATGGTTGAGCTGTTTCGGAAGTTTGGTGTGGATGCACGAGTTGTGCGGGGTGGGCGCGTGCGTGAAGTGCACCGTTTGTTAATGAGTGCGATCGCCATAGCTTCCATTGCCAGACGCGAACATGCAAATGTGATCATCAGTTGGATGTGGTTAGCCCATTTAACAGGGGGACTGGCAGCATTGCTAGCCGGCATACCTGCAATGTGGTATCAGCAGGAAATTCCAGATAACAAAAACTTTCTCAAGCGCCTGGTTAATCTCATGCCAGCTTGTGGTGTCGTCACAATCACCAAAGCAATACAAAGCGCCCAATCTCAAATTTTACCAGAGCGACCAGTTTACTTAGTTAACCCTGGCGTAGCACTAGATCGGTTTAATCCTTCTGATTTACCTTCTCCTAGTGAAGCACGTTCCAAGCTGGGTTTACCGTTAGACGGTCCTTTGATTGGCATTGTTGGACGAATGCAGCGTTGGAAGGGAATACACGTTCTTGTCGAGGCAATGCCTAAAGTGTTGCAAAAGTATCCTAATGCCCATTGTGTCGTCGTTGGAGGTAAGCATGATTTGGAGCCAGATTATGAGGACTTTTTGAACGAGAAAATAGCAACTTTGGGGCTTCCAGAGAAAGTACTCCTGGCTGGACTACAGCGCAACATTCCAGAGTGGGTGCAGGCAATGGATGTTTTTGTTCATGCTTCAGATAATGAGCCATTTGGTATTGTCATTATCGAGGCGATGGCTTTAGGCAAACCCATTATTGCTGGTAATGCCGGAGGACCAACAGAAATCATCACAAATGGTCTAAACGGATTACTCACACCCTATGGAGATGCAAACGCACTGGCTGATGCAATTCTTCGCTACCTGAACGACCAAGAATTTGCTCGCACTGCTGCCCAAGCAGCACGGCAACGTGCCCTTGATTTCTCTACCCAGCGTTACGCTCAAAACTTTATTCATGCCCTGCGTTCTGCTGTATGAAAAGTTTTAGCTTCTTCTCAAAAGGGGTGTCTTTACACTTTTTAAATTGCTCATCTTAGAGTCAGAAGGGAGTCATATCAAATCCAGGTAAATGCATATAGTTAAAGCGTTGCATAAGCGTTGAGATTTATGGATTTATGCGCAAACTGTGGATAATCAAGCGGATTTGAGATAATTCTCTATAAACATGAGCTTAATATTTTGCAATCCTCTTGGCTGAAAAGCTCTGAGCACGACTATATTATTACCAATTATTAAGCTCAAGTTTACAGAGAAATTCATATAACACTGAACCATTATTAATGCTAAAACTCAATATCAAACTGCACTAATTGCACTATAGTTGGTCAATAATTCACGATATGTAGCTAGTGTTTCCTTATTAACTCGGGCAGCACTAAAGCGCTCTAAATTTAACTTTGCTTGGCATTTCCACTGGTCTAATTCAGAAGGATTGCTGAGTAATTTCGTCAAAGCCTTTGCCAAAGCATGACTATCTTTAGGTGGCACCAGAAGACCAGCCTGTCGATTATCTAATGTTTCAGGAATTCCGTCTACATCGCTGGCAACAATGGCGCACCCTGCTTCCCGCGCTTCTGTCAAAACCAAACCGAAAGATTCGCAGTATGAAGCAAGCACGAAAATATCACTTGCTAGCATATACCGTTGCGGCTCTGGCTGGAAACCTTCAAAATGAATGCGATCGCTAACAGCTGTACTTTGCGCCTTTGCTTCAAATATTGCGCGATCTGGACCATCTCCCACCACATACAGATGAGCATCAGCAAACTCAGTAGCAATTTCTACAAATGCATCAATTAACTCACCAATTCCTTTGCGTTTATACATCCCTGCTACAGTGGTAATAGCAGGACGGTGTAAGGGTAGAGGCTGACATTCTGTAATGTTAGGATGACGAGGAGTGCCCAATGTGCCGTTGGACACTACCCGTAATTTATGCTTCGGTATACCACGCTTTACCATTGAATCGGCTACTGCACTGCTGACAGCAATGACACGATCAGCTAATCCCATCAGTATTGCGCTTCGCTGAAACTCATTATGCACTGTAGACACTAAACCATAGGAGGACATTCTCAAAAGTGCACCGAGCACAACTCCTGTCATCATATGGGCATGGACGATATCTGGCTGAAATTCTTGTAAAATACCCCAATAATGCCATGCAGCTTTGGCAACATTAAGCGGCGTTCTCGACTGATTTAGTTGAAAGTGTCTAACACCATAACGTTCCAGTAATGTTTCATATTCTCCTCCAGCAGATGCCACAGCGACATCGTAACCAAGCTTGGCTTGCAAGCAGGCTAAGTCTATCGCAACATTAACAATACCGTTACCTATTTCTTGGACGTGGTTTGTAATATGTAGTATCCGCATTTCTGTCCTCTCCACAGTGGTTGCTTGTGATACATAATTGCTTCTTCTTAAGAATCGTATAAAATCTTCTAGTTGTAAATACGTATTAATAAGCATTTTTTACTACTTTTACTCAACTTTAAAAAAGATTTCATAAGATCCTAAAAATCGCTTCACAAAGCCACGAGGTAAGCCTTCAAGTTGAGAACAGTAAGAGGCGATCGCCTTGCTTTTTTTATGTTGGACTGATTCTATAGAGAGTCGGTAAGCAGCTGCTATATCATGCAACTTAAGCATAATAAATAGAGGTGCTCTCCACAATAACCAAATAGGATATTGTAGGAGTTCTACTTTGATCCCTACTTGAGCAATTGCTTCTTTGACAAGTTCATATGTCGCCTCATGATCTTTATGGCAATCTTTTCTGTGAGGAACGTAAATTTCTTCTGGTTGAGAAAATTTTATGAGTTCAGCCAACTGCTGAATTGTTTGTTCCCGTTGCTCTTTTTGTAAATCTTGCAAAGTTCCGTCTGGCTTTTCCAAAAAGTGAATTTTTGAGGTTTCTACTCCCAAAATTTCTAAAGCTTTTACCGCCTCTTGTTTGCGAATGTGGACGATTTTTTCTTTGATTTGAGAATCGGGACCATGAGAACCCTGTCCATCAGTTAGAAAAGCCACCGTTACTGGTACTCCATGTTCTCGTTTCAGGGCAATCATACCTCCACAACCGAAGGTTTCATCATCTTGATGAGGAGAAAACACCATCGCGGATTTGTTATTAAACGCTGTTGGCTCACTTCCTTTTAGTAAAATCCACCGAAACAGTATTTTAGAGTGAATATCTTGCAGTAGATAAAGCAAGTTATTTGGAATTATTTTTTGTAAAAGTTTAAGAATCTGTTTTATCTGCATAAAAAAATATAGAGTTGCTTGATTTTTTTCTCGATTGCTCTACAATGCTTCGTTGTTATTATCTCTCATGTTTGACATTTTCTTATTCAAGATGTTTTCATTTTTTATAAATACAGTATAAATTTTTCAATTTTATTGTGTTCAACAATACATTTAGTACGGTTAATAAATACACTCAATTTTAAGCATATAGATTATGACCATGCGACTATAGTGTCATGACGTTATCAAATACAACTAAAGAGAAAACAGGCAAAGCCTGTGATAATTGCTTCGTTATTCAATTCCAAAGGAATTTGGGAACAAGTGTAAAAAACAATCATCAACTTATCGCGGTAACTGATACATAATCACCTTTCCTTTCAAATCTTCCTCAACAAATACTATGTACTCTCCATTTGATCGGCGAAAAGCACGGATACCATAAGGTATGTCAATCCAGCCACTTTCACCAGCTACTTCTGGACCTGGTTTGAACTTTTGTACTTGTTCTCCTGTCGCGGCTTTGTAAACGTATACCTCTGACGTTTTCAATGTTACAGCAAATACATAATCTCCGGCGACACTCATCGCTGCTGTCATCACTTCGCGCTTTCCAGTTGTGTCATAAGGGATCACGGTTCGCCACCGGGGAGTGCGGTTTCCTTTATTCCAGTTGTCATAACGTATAATTTCAGAACCAACGACTCCAGCATCATCTCCAATCGGAGGATGTTCTTTGGTAAAGCCTGATAAATACATGGTGTCTGTATCAGGAAAATACTCAATCCTTCGCAAATCTGTAATTTGGTTAGGAGTTGTCTCCTTTTTCATAGAACTGTTGGAATAAATCGGGTTACCCTTTTGATCTAGCCCCTGTACAACAAAATGCAGGATACCAACTTTCGTTCGCAGAGTTTTCCATAAGTCGCCTTTGCTATCTACCCACCATCCTCCAAGGTAAGGATAATCTAGGGTTCTAGTATCATATTCACGCTGATCAAAAGCACCGTTACCGTTGCGATCCCGCCAGATCCAATCCTTTTCTTCCTGAGGTTGATTAGACAGCCAACTTTGAACGGGCTTACCATGATTCATGGATGTAGCAGAAAACATAGCAGATGGTATTGCAATATAACCATCTGTAGCTGGATTAAAACGATAAACTTCCATAAAGCTAGCATACATATCTGTGAGATACATAAAGGGTTTCCCCTGAATGCGCCGGAAGAAAACTGAAGTTGGCGATGTATGGAGGCGTGGATCTTGGGGGTATTTAAAAGGATTTAAGGTGTAAGCTTTGTAACTCCATTGCTTACCGGATGGTTTTTTGTAGTCCATCTGGAAGTATTCATGCTTGGTGTATACCTCTACGCCATCACTTTGAGGATCTGTATCTGCATTATCCACAAAGTGCAAACCCAGCAACTGCCATTGTAACTTTCCTGACGGCGAAAATTTTCTTAAGTCGGTTCCTGAATTATTGAAACCATTACTATTTACATAGATATTACCTGTTGCATCTGTACCCACCCCACTAATTCCGTAAAATTTTAAATTTCCAATGTCACCAGGAACACCAGCATAAACGCCCCCCTCGACTCCGAAAGTTCCTACTTTTGCTGGCTTACCTGTAATTTTATAAATTAATATTTGCTGACGAGGTCCATTTTCTGCCACCAAAAGTCTGCCTTGATTGTCGAGTGCGATCGCACTTGGATCAACAACATCAGCAATAACCTCACTCAAACGCTTTCCTTGGCTTGAATAATGTAAAATCTGAGCAGGGCTACTGCCATTCTTGCTTTGTATAATCCACAGATTTCCCTGCTTATCAACTGTCATCTGTTTTGGACTGGCAACAGAAAAATTCCGGACTTCCGTCATTGTGTCAGTGTTGTAGACATTAACGCGGTTTGCCTCAGAAATACCCACATATAACTCTTTCCCTACTATTGCTAATCCTGTGACTGGGCTTTTTGCACTGACAATCATCATACTCTTGTCATAGCCACGCCCTCCAGCAAAACCCGCAGGCTTTCCAGATAAAGTATAGCGTCTGACACAGTGCCAAGCTGTTTTTTCTGGTGGGTAATCTTCTGGTATCTTGCCCATTGATCCCTGCACCATAGCAAGGTAAATATATTTATCATTAATTGTTATGGCTTTGCCGCCTACACGACTCCAACCATGAAGCTCAAAGTCAGGACCTATAACATCACCATCCTTATATATTCCTGCTTCTCTTCCAGCTTCGTCCCAAGTGCTGTTGGTGTAAACCGTGCCATCAGAACCGACATACATTCCCTCTACATAATTTTGCACCCATTTCTTACCACCACCATAAGTATTACCTATCCAAGATGTTGTGTAGGGTTTTGTGGCAGGTATGACTGTGGCTGTAAAGTACAATGTAATACTTGTAGCAGTTATTAGACATAAAAAAAACTTGAAAAATTGTCTCAATTGCAAATGAGTATTATTTCGTTGCCTACGATATAGTCCACCCAGATGTGAAATGAATTGATTTTTCATAAAATAACAAAATGCTTAATGACTTCTCAAATATTATTTAGTATCGTTTTACAATGAGGCTGCATAGAATAGGAAATCATTGCATCGTAATTACCCTTACAGGGGTTTTCTGTCATTATCTACATTCAAGAGTGCTCCACGTCTGGTTTTACAAAAACTTTATCAGAATCACACTATTTTTTTAAAATTCAACTTGTTTTGGGATGATACATGTTTTAAATTAGACTTGCAATATCTACTAAAAAACTTAAATAAAAAACAAGACGTATAAGATTCAACTGTTTACTTCCCTAAACAAGTATGGATGATTAAGTAGCCATCATCAACTACGTACACTCCTGAGGATGAAAAATTTTCTCCTCTCTCCCTGCTCCCTTGCTTTTTCAAGTCAGTCATTGATGGGCGATCGCGCCCACAAGCAAGCATGAAAATCTATTTTCATGCTTGCTAATCACGGGAAAATCTCACGAACCTTACATGAAAATAGATTTTCCCTACACCCCTATACCCTTATACCCTTACACCCCTTTTTCAAGTCAGGTGGGCAGGAAAATTTATCCTTAAGACAAGGCAGAGGAAAAAAGGTAGCTATGCTAAAGCGAAGGGAGTTTTAGCCAATTTGACTTTTAGTTACATGCTTGGTGTTTATTTGCGCCTTTCTACTTACTGATTCATAGTTGAGGCAAACTTCAACCATCTGTCACACTTAAAACTCAATGGTGTCAGGAAGCTTTTCAAGGCAACCTAAATAGCAGGGATTTTTCTGATGCTATTTCACAAAAACGTTTATTATCGTTAATCCTAGAACTTATTACCTTTTTTTGCAAAATGGATACTTAGTGATGAAAACTTGCAATCAAGAACGAACTTCGTCCCGGACGCTCAAATCTGCCTTCATCAGCCGAGACTAACCCTACTCCTACTCATTAATGCACACTGCCTTCTGTTGAGTTTCATCTTCAGTGCAATAAGCCCACTTGCTGACTTCTTCTGTGTATCACCAATGCTAAGCTCGGTGCATGGGCATCCCCTGTTGTTTTCACCTTAAGTTTATCCTTATTTGTTAGGATTCACTCTACTAACTTAAATTCTACGTTATAACCCAACAATCATATGAACTGTTTTGTTCTATAAAAAGATGAGATAAATGAAATGAATTTCTATTAACCTGTAATATTCGGATTATATATCCAGCAACAGAATATATGTATTGTCAGCATGAGTCAGCATACTGAATGAACCCAAAAAAAGGCATTAATCACGAAAACAGTACCAGAGGTAAGCAGCAGTTTAGCGGGGTATACTGCAGGATTTGCCCCATCAATAACGCCTATGCCTGCCTTCATCTGACGACGAACAGTGCTCAGACGTAGATCGACGCTTACCCAAGCGATGGAATTAATACTGTCGGTAGTTGACAACTGAGAAATGTTAAGTAACAAGTAGACACACCCACAACCCTTACTTGGAGAAACATAAGTGGAAGATAATACAAAAAATGCTTTAGAATCTAAGTCTATTTTATGTATAGGACTAGGCTGGTTTCCTAAAACCCCAGGAGGATTGGAACGATATATTTATGAACTGACTCATAAACTAGCAGCAAATCAAGACAAAGTTGAATTATGTGGAGTTGGTCTACCAGAAGCTGAACCAAACTTGCCGATAAAATTGACTAACTTAGCATCACCCAGTAGTCCTATTTGGAAACGATTGTGGTGTATTCGTAATAACTTTCAGAAAACAAGAACTGAAAAACCAGATGTCATTAACTTACATTTTGCACTATATAGTTTCCCGATTTTAGATCTTTTGCCAAAAGGTGTACCTGTCACCTTTAACTTTCATGGTCCTTGGGCTTTTGAGAGTCAAGAAGAAGTTAATGAGAAGAAATTAAGTATTCTTATCAAAGCTAAGCTGATAGAACAAAGAACATATAACCACTGCGATCGCTTTATTGTTCTTAGCAAAGCATTCGGGAATATCTTACACAAAGAGTATCACGTTCCTTGGAACAAAATTCATGTCATCCCTGGGGGAGTTGATATTACTCAGTTTCAACCTAATCTATCACCTCAAGAGGCTCGAACAAAACTAGACTGGCCGCAAGATCGCCCAATTTTATTCACCGCCCGCCGCTTGGTGAATCGAGTTGGACTTGACAAATTATTGGACGCCTTGGCTATTATTAAGCCGAGAATTCCAGATGTTATGCTGGCGATCGCAGGACGTGGACCACTACAAGCAACACTACAACAGCAGGCTACTGAATTAGGACTTGATCATCATGTTAAATTTTTAGGGTTCATGCCTGACGAACTCTTACCTGTTGCTTACCAAGCAGCTGACTTGAGCATCATGCCCAGTCAGTCTTTTGAAGGATTTGGATTGGCAGTAGTAGAATCTTTAGCCTGCGGTACTCCTGTTGTGTGTACTCCGGTTGGAGGAATGCCAGAAATTTTAGAACCATTTTCACCGGATTTCATTACCTCTTCCACAGAAGTTGCAGCCATTGCAGAAAGATTAGAACAGGTGCTATTGGGAAAAGTGCCAACACCTTCACGACAAGCTTGTCGTCAGTACGCTGTCACAAACTTCAACTGGGATAAGATAGCTCAAGATGTACGGCAAGTTCTATTGGCTTAGCTGTAACACAATAACAAGAAAAAACTAAAATCTCTTGAGGCTGCTTTGGTAACTTTTTCCTTTGCAGTCCTACCATATACAAAACCTCGTGCAAAAATCAATTTGAAGAAAATTAAACCACAGATAAACCTTACCCTCTATCAGCCGTAGCCAAGAGCAAAGCGCGTTAGAAAAGCTTGGGCAGCAAATACACACAGATAAATTATCTGTGTTAATCTGTGGTTCTAAAGATCCATTAATCATACTTCTGCAAGAACAAGAAGTTTACTGTTAATGGTTGCTGCTCACCGAAATTATTAAAGATGATATGAAAATTCTCTTCCTAGATCAAAGTGGTAAACCAGGTGGGGCTGAACTCTGTTTAATAGATATTGCCAAACCTTATAAAGATAGCTGTTTAGTGGGATTATTTGCTGATGGTTCTTTTAAAAATTTACTAGAACAAAATCACATTCCGGTTCAAGTTCTCACAAATCAAGTTATACAAGTTCGTAAAGAAAGCAGTTTAGCGCAAGGATTAGGCAGTCTGGCTCAAATTCTGCCGCTGATTTCTAAAGTTGTGCAAAAAGCTAGAGAATTTGATTTAATTTACGCGAATACGCAAAAAGCCTTAGTTGTTGGCGCACTAGCGAGTTTTTTCAGTCGTCGTCCTTTGGTCTATCATTTGCATGATATTCTTTCCCCAGAGCACTTTAGCCAAACCAACCGTCGCATTGCTGTAACTTGCGCCAATCGTTTTGCATCACTCGTCATTGCTAATTCTCAAGCAAGTCAAGCAGGCTTCGTTGCTGCAGGAGGACGCTCAGATCTCACTAAAGTGGTTTACAATGGCTTTGACCCGAAAAATTATCAAACTCACGAGTCCGATGTCAGTCAAATTAGGCAACAACTGGGGTTAGATGGACAATTTGTTGTCGGACACTTTAGCCGTCTCGCACCTTGGAAAGGACAGCATATATTAATAGAAGCACTCGCACAATGTCCTGTTGATGTCACAGCAATCTTAGTCGGTGACGCACTGTTTGGAGAACAAGAATATGTCCAGCACTTACACCAACAGGTGACAGCGCTGGGACTAGAAAACCGAGTCAAATTTTTAGGATTTCGTTCAGATGTTCCCCTGCTGATGGCGGCAACTGACTTAGTTGCACATACCTCAACCGCCCCAGAGCCGTTTGGTAGAGTGATTGTAGAGGCTATGCTCTGTGGAAAACCTATTGTGGCTGCAAAAGCTGGCGGTGCAGTAGAATTAGTAGAGCACGGTGTCAATGGTTTCTCAGTCACACCAGGAAAACCTGATGAATTAGCACAAGTGATAACCACCTGTCTAAAAGAACCACAGAAGATTGCGACGATCGCTCATCATGCACAAACTACAGCCAGCCAGCGTTTTGATGTCACAGCCATTAATCAGCAAATTGCCGTGCTGCTCAATAAGTTATCAAAAAGAACTCAGAACTCAGAACTCAGAACTCAGGAGAAATAAGTATCGCCAGAGAAAAGCGATGGTTTCTATACACAAATCCTAAACCTTAGAAAGCAGCTTCTAGGACCCAACTACAAACCCACTAATTCATGCGATTCAAAATCTGTGAGTTGTTGAGCTATTGTGAGTCTTGCTTGCAATTTCGCTACGCTAAGCAGGTTGCGCAGATATTCTAAATGGGCAACAGCATTTGCCTTTTCGGTAGTTAATTGTATTAGGGTGTCCATCGCCTTTTGGTATTCTTGATTAACAAGTAACACTTCAAAACGACGAGATTTGCGTTGAGCATCATTTTTCAAATCCATATCAAAGGCGGCGGCGCGATCGGCATTACCTTCAAACCGATTAATTTGCAGCTGAACTGCCATTAATTGAGAGTCTACTTTATTTACTCTTTGGGCAGCTTGAGCGATGTCTTCGACAAGGGCTGTGCCCAAAGCCGCTGGATAATGATTCAGTTGGTTTGTTAACATAGATGAATTGTGTTTACGCAATTTTACATACAAAATAGCAAAGACATGGTCAAGAGTGGCTACGGTAAACGGGAAAGGTGAGGGAGTATTTTCTCCCCCGATCTCCCTTTACGCCGCTTCCCTGAGTTGAGGCGCTTGGATAGTCACCTCCCCAATATTTAAGGAAAGCTGTTCAGCGTGAGGTACCGCAGCTTGCTCTAATACTTGAACTTCAATATTCACACTGACTAAATAACTGCCTGTATCAGCACCAACTGCTTCAGCGACTAACTTGGCAATATCTGGGCGTTTAGCAGTCAATGGGTCACGTAAAATACACCGATCCCATTCATGCTTAGCAGTCGGATTAAGGCTGAGAATATAGTGCTTGATCATAGGACAAACCGTTGAACCCATCTCAGAAGGCTGTCACAAACCCGTTTTGTACTTTACTGGGCTTTGTGAACGCTATCTTAATTATAGTATATTTGTACTAAAAATGCGAGTGAGATCGGCTTGGTTATTAGTGATTGCACTACTAACCACTAACAACACATCCTATAGCTTGTCACGGAAGAAAAATGGAAATTCCGGCTTGGTCAAAGGCGATTTTTAGGCGACGGCGATACTCTCTTGCTACACTCCATTGCTTGAGGGGTTGTGTTTTAATCCATACACGAATCAAGAAACCTTTCTCAGCAACAGCAAAATTATCTATTCCCAAAACTTGAGGTGTTTCCAGAATTTGATGATCCCATAGCGGATCTTCATCCATGTCCACACCAACTTTTTGAATTAATTTTATCGCCTGGTCAACATCAGTTTGGTATGCAACTGGGATAGTTAAATCGGCTCTTGACCAGCGACTGGAAAGATTGGCAACTACTTTGATTTCACTGTTAGGAATCGTAATTAAGCGCCCTTCTCCATCCCGCACTTGGGTCATCCGCAGATTCAAGTTTTCGACCAAACCACCGACAGTTCCAACTGTAATATAATCACCTAAGGCGTATTGGTCTTCTAGAATAATCAAAAAGCCATTTATCGCATCTTTAATCAGACTTTGGGATGCCAGGGACACTGCAACACCAACTAGACTTGCACCTGCTAGCAAAGGAACTAGTTCTACACCCAAAGCCCCCAAAGCTAGCAGAGTACCAACTACTATACAGGTAATGGTGGCGATACTTTTGCTAACGCCAGAAATAGTAGAAACTCGCAATTGTATACGTTCGGGAGCTTCTGGAGTCAATAAGACAGCACTATTGACTAAAGCAGAACTGAAGCGGTCAATCAAGGCATAGCTCAGACGTATTACCACATAAGTTCCCAGAGCGACAACACCCAATGTCAACGGAATTTTTGCCCCAACCATAATCCATCCCTGAAGCGCTCGTGTGTAGGGAAATAAACCCAGTATATAAAGACTTCCACCCCCCCAAATCGTTGCTTGGGCTAGCTGATACAGCCGCCTCTTGACCTCTGTAATATGTTTATGTTCTTGTTGATTTAGCTGTATCGTAATCGGTCTAGTTGCTGCTGAAGCCGTGGTAACAGGCTCTGCCTTATATTTTTTGCGACGGTGTTGGTAAGAATAAACCCCCCAACTAAGAACAATCATCGCCACTCCAGCAGCTCCAGCAATTTGACCCTGTTGAATTAAAGAGTTACTTTCTCGCTCCTGCTTTGCGCGTTTCAAACCTTGTTGCAACTTTTCAACGATTTGCTTTGCAACTGTATCGACAGTATCCTGTTGTTGCAGACTGGCATCGTAGTCATTGACGGTCATCAGGTATTGACCATTAAGAAGAATTATTGCAGTTTCAGTTACAGTCGTTTTTCCGTTCTTAGTCGTTGATTTCTTTTCAGGTGTAATCTGTACATTAAGTTCTGCATCAGATTTTTGAAAGTACTCCTGACTTTGTTGATCCAACCTTTGTTGGATATCTTGTAAACGCTTTGTCAAGTTCCCTTTTGGTGCCGCTATCTGAAACAAACCCCTACCATCCAAATTAACCCAACCTTTTTCTGGTGCTTTTTCTAATTCATTAATCAAAAAGTTAGGAGTTTGTAGGTTAGGTAAAAAGGGAATCTGCTGCGCTGTAGCTTTTGGCATCGTGCCAACAGTGATCACTATTGAAGAAAAAGCGATCGCCACAAATTGAAAGCGCAATGGGCACCTCCTTTACTATTTCAACCCTGCTAGCTTAGCTAAAATTTAGCCCGCCTAATCAGCCCCAGTAATTATACTGTCTGTAGTTAGATATTTATCAATTTGATGTTAATAAAAATTTATCTAATTATATATTTTGTAACAAAATAATTATGGGATGTTCCGTTGTTAAGTTATTGGAATGCCACCACCAGCCACCAATCAATCATAAATAACAGAACTCAAGTTGACCTTTGAAAGGGGTGTAGGGGTATGGGGGTGTAAGGGTGTAAGGGGAAGAGAAAATTTTATTTGTTGCCACGCCGCCGGAAGCCCCTGCCCGAAGGGCTTTGACCAAAACGCGCGGGTGTAGGGGAATAAAAGAATAACAAAAGAAAATAAATGCATTTTCCCTATCCCCCAATACGGTTCAGTTAAGAAATTTATCTGTTGAGGCAGGTAGGGGGAGTAGGGGGAGCAGGGGAAGTAGGGAGGAGAGAAAAAAGGCTTATCTGAACTGTATTGCCCTATCCCCTGGTTAGTGCATTTCCCTTACACCCCTAGTTTATTGACATTCGCGTTCTTAAACGTCAAGCTAGTGCAGAGAACCATTAACTAGCTTTTTTGTGAGCAAATCTTGTTTCAGATTGCTAGTCTTGGAATACTCTAGTAGAGTGCGTAAGAATTTACGCCAATTTCTTTGTAATTGAGGAACTATTTGATGACCGCAACTTCTCCCCGATTAAAGCACGAGGTTAAAGACCTCGGCTTAGCTGCCTTGGGAAGACAGCGCATTGAATGGGCTGGACGTGAGATGCCTGTTTTACGGCAAATTCGCGATCGCTTCGCCCAAGAAAAGCCCTTTGCGGGCATTCGCCTTGTGGCTTGCTGCCATGTCACAACAGAAACTGCACACCTAGCAATTGCACTCAAAGCTGGTGGGGCAGACGCTGTGCTGATTGCGAGCAATCCCCTATCAACTCAAGACGACGTAGCTGCAAGTCTCGTCGCTGATCATGAAATTCCAGTCTTTGCCATCAAAGGTGAAGATAACGAAACATACAACCGCCACGTACAAATTGCTTTAGACCATCGCCCCAACATTATTATTGATGACGGTTGTGATGTCGTCGCCAGCCTGGTACAAAAACGCCAGCACCAACTTGCTGACATTATTGGTACCACAGAAGAAACCACAACAGGAATTGTGCGACTCCGCGCCATGTTTAGAGATGGCGTTCTCACGTTCCCCGCAGTCAACGTCAACGACGCTGACACAAAACACTTTTTTGACAACCGCTACGGTACTGGACAATCAACCCTAGACGGCATTATCCGCGCCACCAACGTTCTGCTTGCTGGTAAAAACGTTGTCGTTGTTGGTTACGGCTGGTGCGGTAAAGGTACAGCATTACGGGCGCGAGGACTCGGTGCTAATGTGATTGTCACCGAAATTGACCCCATCAGAGCAATTGAAGCGGTAATGGATGGCTTCCGCGTCCTGCCAATGGAACAAGCTGCACCCCAAGGTGATTTGTTTATCACTGTGACTGGTAACAAGCACGTCATTCGTGGTGAGCATTTCGACGTGATGAAAGACGGCGCGATCGTCTGTAACTCCGGTCACTTTGACATTGAATTGGATCTCGTCGCCTTGGGAAATAAAGCTAAGGAAGTCAAGACAGTACGTCCCTTTACCCAAGAGTATCGCTTGCAAAGTGGCAAATCTGTTGTTGTTCTGGGTGAAGGACGCTTGATTAACCTAGCCGCAGCAGAAGGACATCCTAGCGCGGTGATGGATATGAGCTTCGCCAACCAAGCTTTGGGTTGCGAATACCTCGTGAAAAATAAAGGTAACCTGGAACCCGGTATCCACTCAATTCCAACAGAAGTGGATCAAGACATTGCACGGCTGAAATTGCAGGCGATGGGAATTAAGATTGATACCCTCACAGAAGATCAAATTGAGTACACAAACTCTTGGACTTCTGGAACCTAAGCGTAGTTTAGAGTTTTAGAGCGTCTAGAAGGGCGATCGCTCTTTTAGTATGACGAATGGTGGGATAGGCAACTTGCTTATCCCGCTTTTTTTGCAAGGTAGCGATCGCCCAGAAGCAATCCTAGCAAAAACACCTGGCGAATAGAATTCGCAGCTACACAAGCGAAGTCCGCCTGCGCGGACTACTCCCTTCCCGCCAGAAGATTACCTATTAAAAACCGCCAAGAACGCCAAGGTTCAGAATCGGTAATTTTGTACCGGGAAGGGAGTAATTACAGCCTGCGTAGGCAGGCTTTGTTTGTATAGCCCCAGACTTCCAGTCTGCGGGCAATTTGCACATTTGGGATGCTCCCCTTATTCTCCGCCTTGTGTCTCCCGCTTGGGCCTACCGTTACTCTTTTGTTCATTACTACCAGCACCTCTATCTTTGTCATCAAGTTTCCTCTTCTAGCCGCTGTTCCACATACTTCTGAACTAAAGGCACTTGGAACTCAACACCTTCTTTACACAAAATTTCTTTGCGCACGAGTTTTCGCACAGATGCTTTGTCTTGTGTTGTGGGCGTTTCTCCTTGAAGGAGACGCTGGAGTAAGTTGCGATCGCCCTCCGTAAAACCTGTCCACAATTCCCGAAAATACTGATCTCCCCGTTCCAGAACTGTGGGAATAACTGTCTCTACATCGTGTACAGTCGCTTTGATGGTAGCGGCGTCTCGCTTATTTTGCCTGATATCACGGTTCAGCAACTCCACCACTTCGTAACAGATGTCTAACAGTTGGGGTAAAACCAAACCGAGTTCTTTTGGCCGAGGTGAGGGAATCCAAGCGAGTTCTTCAGTCATATTTGCGATATCGCTGAGAGTTTGACAACTATTGAGGCGAGTAACAGCGATATTAGCCATTGCCTGAACTGCAACCTGCTGCTGGTTAGTAGAATTTATCAGGTAATCAATTGTTTCACGAGCAGCAATTGGGTTTTCTCGATAAGCCTCGACAATTATCTCACCTATGAAAGGTAAGGGTAAGCGGGTGAGTTCGTCAAAGGAAGCTATCACCAGCATTAAACTGTTGCTATCCATCAAAGAGCGCAAGTTGTTATAAAACCCATCATCGAATTCGCTCTTGTTCTGAAATAATGTCTTAAAGTCATCCAAGCAAAGAACAGGCAATAAGTTTTGATTGTTATTTTGATTTTGGTTGTTATTTTGGTTTTGAATTTGATTTTTAAATTGTGCGATCGCCGTCGAAAATGCCAAGCGGTTCAGAGGGTTGACTTTCAAAGCAGTCATTAAACTTGGTATGGCTCGCACAGCAGGACGACGCAGCAACTCCTGCGCCACAGCGACATAGAAATCCTCTTCTCGTTGACACACAACACTTTGAAGCGACAGATAAATCACCACATAACGGCTGGGATCTTGCACTCGCTGCTCCCAAGTCTGGAAAAATTGATACAGCAGCGAAGACTTGCCAATTCGTTAATTGGCAAGAACGGCTAAGAGAATTTGTTGACAAACTTATCTCAGACGTACCCAGAAATGAGTAGCAATGGGTGTAGGGGGTAGGAATTAAGTTACAGTTGCGAACCCGCGTTGCGGCTCAATTCCTCACCCCTACACCCCTACACCCCTACACCCTTACACCCGCCCCTAGTGGTGGATCAATTCTGCTCACCTATTTTGAACACACCAACAGACTTTTGCAATTCCTGCGCTACCTCTAAAGTTTTCTGTAGAGAACCTGATACATTGTAAGAGAAATCCGAAGTGCGTTCTGAAACTTTGGCAATATCGCTCATCAAAATAGCCACAGTACTAGAAGTCTGAGCTTGAGATATTGTTGTATTTGAAATCAATTGCAGTAATTGGTCAATCTGGCGAGACACCTGTGAAATTTTCGCAAGGCTAAGTTTGGCATCTTTGACAAGATTTGCTCCCTCCAAGACTTCGCTTCTTCCAAACTCCATAGCCTTAACCACATCGTTAGTTTCGACTTGGATGTTCTCTAAGATTTGTTGAATTTCTAGTGTTGCTTGGGCAGACTGCGCAGCTAATTGACCAATTTCGTCTGCCACCACACTTAACCCGCGATTTTCATGACCTGCTCGTGATATCTCTAAACTAGCGTTGATCGATAACAAGTTGGTTTGCAAGGCGATTTGGTTAATCAATGACACAACTTTGGAAATTTGTTGGGAAGATTGACCAAGACGATTTACCTTGTCAGCTGTTTGTGTGACTGTATGTTGTAAATTCAAGATACTTTTGACAGTGCGATCCATTGCTACTTCACCCTCTGTAGCTATGTCAGAAGCGATCTCAGCAACTTCTGCCGCTTGATGGGCGCTATCTGCCACTGCTTGAATTGAGAGGGACATTTGATTAATCTCTGCAACGGTGCGGGTAATCTCTTGAGCTTGTTCGAGGGCTTCACTTGCCAGTTGCTGGGTGGCATTTGAGTTTTCTCCAACGGAAACATTCACCTGTTCGGCAGCTTTTTTAACAGCAGTGACGATTTGTCGTAAGTTTTCGATGATAGAGTTAAAAAAATCAGCTATTGTACCAATCTCACCTGCACTCACCTCAGCCCTGACAGTTAAATCACCATTAGAAGCCGCTTCAATACTATTGATCATTTGTATCAATTTTTTCTCAAGTGCTTCTTTTTGTTGACGTTGATCCTGCGAAACAGCCTCAACTTGTTCTAGCAGAGTCGCTTGATCTAGAGCAAATCCAACTTGGATTGCTAACTGTGCGAATAAATTGATTTCCCACTCTTGCCAAGCACGAGGTTTTTTACACTCATGAGCAACCAGTAAGCTAATCAGCTGCTTTCCTTGAAAAACTGGTGCGATTAAACTTGCCTTGACTGCAAATTTTTCTAAAGTTTTTATGTGACAAACTGTAAATCCGGCTTGGTAGATGTTATCAATAGCACGCACGCGACCATTTTTGTAGTGTTGTATGTAATGCTCACTCAAACAGGGATCATTCATCTGTGTATCGATCATTTTTGCCCAACCAGCAGCAATAGATTCTGATACGATATTTCCACTTCCTACATCGTTAAAGCGATATACGACTACTCGCTCAGTTGCAAGTAAGTTTCGGATTTCTTCAACTGTTGTCTGGAGGATATCTTGCTGTTTTAAAAATTGACGAATCCGCAGGGTGATTTCTGTAAAGATTTGTGTTCGCTTGACTTCAGCTTCTTGGCGAGAAGAGTGTTCTGCTTGTTCGGTGACTAGAATCTTGAGTTTCTCTGCCATCAAGTTGATTGCAGGACCTAAAGAAGCGAGTTCGTCTTCTTCTGCATCAATTTGGGGTTCTCCTGAACCTGGTTTTCTGAGCACATTAGTTGTATTCAGGATTGGACTTATGCACCATTGAACTAAAAAAACAGCGATCGCAACTACCAAAGCTCCTATCATTCCAATCCAAAGTAGCATGCTTAGGAATGAGTCTTGTTGGTTGGCAGATGTAGTAACTTTATTTACAGCAAAAATCACCTCTGAATTTAAGTTTGGCAAAACTCTTGGTGTTTTCCAAACCACGTAGTTTGTGAACTGGTATGCACTATCGATTATGTAGCGATTTAAGACTGCTTGGTGTTGTTCAAGAGTATTATGCCGTACCAGAGGATTTAGCAAAATCAGTAGATAAGCCGCTATTTGAATTTTTTGATCATCCTCAAGGATCGCTTGAGGTACCTCATTTGCTATAGCAGAGGTTTTGGTTTGTTGAACTTCGGTTATTTCCTGACTAATCGATTGATTCCCAAAGTTATGAGGCGTTGTCCTAACAGCCAGTAATGGAAGTGTGCCAATCGTAATAGCTAAAGCTGTCACTTTTAAGACAATACTTTTTCTAATAACTTTAACAATACAAGTACAATCAAGCTTCCGTGAAGGCGCTAGATTTCGCTCGTCGTATCGACGATTATTCAACATTGTTTTACCTGTTAAATATGTAATTTTACTGAAAATATCTCTTTAAGTAGTTCGTATCGTAACAATACTGAACAAGATAACAGTGTGATCATAATCACTAAAAAATAGTGACAGACGTACTGTTATGAACCACTGTCATTTGCTACTTCTTAAGTCGGTGCCTGCCCGGTTTCTTTCGTCGTTTACATTGTAGCTGCGTATCACATAACATGCTAGTACACGACTACTTCTTTAGACGAAAATTTACTAATATATTTTGTAAAAGAATCCCAATATCTGCTGTAATCTTAGTTTAGCAATGTATACCTTATCAGACGATACACTTAAGAAATTTCCATGAGAAGAAATAGGATTCCTGTTCAATTGGTTTGGGCAGTAGTCGTCATCTGTCTACTGCCTAGCCTGTTGAATCTATTGGGAGTAGATTTTGGTTCGCCCTCACAGACTTTTGACGTCTTAGTGTCAAATATAACTAAAGACAAAGTGATTGATGTTATGCACCACACTTTATCTGGGAGTTTTACGCACACTATCTTAGAGTGGAGTGCGTTTTGTACAGCAATCTTCACAGTAATTTTATCTTTGATACACTTCTATCTTAAGGCTGATGTCGTTACTCCGATCATTGGCATAGCACTTTTTAGCTCTGGATGCATGGATGCATTTCACACTTTGGCAGCTGATAGATTAATTCAGGGTGTCGCAGATAACCAGAATCTCATCCCCTTCACTTGGGCAATCTGCCGACTTTTCAATGCTCTGATTCTGCTTGGTGGAGCAGGCTTTTTTTTGATTGCTCAGCCAGTGAGATGGAAAAGGGGTATCAGTTTGGTGGTACTTTCGAGTCTAGTTTTTGGTGTCATTGCTTTTTGGGTTGTATCTATCTGCGCCCGCAGCGCAACTCTACCGAAAACCATATTTCCTAACTCTATAGTGACTCGTCCGTGGGACATTGCTCCACTGTTACTATTTATCTTTGCAGGTTTTGTTGTTTTCCCTCGCTTTTACAACAAATATCCAAGTTTGTTCTCTCATGCGCTGATTATCAGCGTTATTCCCGAAGTAGCCACTCAACTCCATATGGCTTTTGGTTCAAAAGAACTGTTTGACAACCATTTCAACATTGCCCATTTTCTCAAGATTATTGCTTACTTAGTGCCGTTTATCGGATTGATTTTGGACTATATACGAACTTATCGAGAAGAGGCAGATACAGCTAAGGAGTTAAAACAAGCTATGGGGGTGTTTAATTCTATTTTGAGTGAGTCTCGTTGATCAGTAGAGGATGTGTAGGTTGAACAACAGAACGTGCTACGTCATGGGAATTGTACAAAGCGATCGCGCTTAGGTAGGCTTTAGGGTTGGGGTGAGGAAGAAACAATACTCTTTACCCCTTAATCTTCCGTATTTACAACCGTTGAAAGCTACACTGGTTACCATTTTTCTCGACACGAAATAATTCAATATCGTCACTGTTATTAGGCTGCATTCGGTCTCCATTAGAGTCAAACTTAATTTGCCCTGTGTAGCCTTTAATGTTTAGATTCTTCAAATCGAAATACTGTTTTTAATATATTAAAAGCAACTTATGGAAGAAATGCTTCTTGAAGAGTAAATGCAAAAAGAAATGCTTCTAGCTTCAGTCAAAACCCTTCCAGCAGTTGTAATAATTTCTGCGTCGCTCATGCCTCTACGACAATCTTCATCATGCCCAATCGCTTTTAACAAGTCGTCGATGATAGCATAGACGCTAATTATTTCACTTAGCATATACCCCTCCAAATGTTCTTCCTGGAGGGGATTTTATTGCTTAAGTGACTATATGCGATCGCCCACAAGAGTAACTAGCAACTTGGGTTAGTATCACTACCGATAATCGGGAATCCATACTTTTTAGCTGCATCAAACAAATTTAAACTTGACTCACGTCTTCCAACATTCGGGATAAGAACAACCGCTGCTGCACCTCTTAGACGTGCATTTATATCATTGCGTCTATCTAAATCAAGCTCTACAACATCTCTTTGCCCTCGAAGCAAATCTGTAACTTCTTTCTTTAAAGACACTACATAAGGATCATTTACGTAACCGATAATGACCTTCTTTTCCTGGTCATGCTCAGCATTCTTCTTTATATATTCGGCTATTTTTTTGGCAATTGATTTATTAGTGGGGCAAACTCTGAATATATAATTTCACCATCAGTCAAGTTTCCGGGACGAATATTTACTGCTGTACTAGTCGGAGATATTAAGACTAATTTATTTTTATTATAAAAATTAACAGCATTTATTGTTAAACTGCTAAAAGCGTGACCAACAACACCTACAATTTCGGGTTGCACCTTTTTCAAACTGTTAATAATTGGTTCAGCAGTATTCGTATCATTTTTATCATCTGCTATAAAAACTATGAATTTATGGTTATTTTTTTGATTGAATTCTTTCTGAGCTATAGCAACACCTAAGTTGATTCCATCTGCTGATTCCTTTATTTCTTCTTTTAAAGAAGAATTTCTTGGATTAACAGGAATAGCAACTGCTAAAATCTTAGGTCTATTTGGCTTTTGAGTTGACTGAGAAATCTCAATGGCATAATCTCGGTATACCTCAGCATTATTTTTATAAGTCAGTATTTCGGCATTATTTGTATTCTGTTCGTGAGCAGTAGTCAAGTTATTAACAGCCTGATTCAATAAAGGAATACCAGCAGCTACAGCATTTTTATCTTGCCCATTTCCAAATTTTGTGCACGCCTCTTGCAATTTCTTAGTTCCGCTTTGTGCTGGATCTAAGTTTCTATCGTTCTCATTTAAAATTTTGTCTCCATAACTTATATTGTCAGGAAGTCCTGTAGGACAAAGTGCAACTTATGGGGATGAAGAAAGAATAGATATAATCCAAATTATGAGAACTATTCCTAAGCCTGTTAACATCAGCAGCAAGAATTTTATTAGAGGGCGAGGCTGTACAAATCGACAAAATGAACGTATAAACCTTGAGAGTGGATTAGTAACTGGCTCAGGCGGTTCTATTGGAGGAGATACTACTGGTTCAGGCAGTTGTGGTTCTGGTTCAGATGCAATTAACTGCTTAGGACATGCTCCTATGGCTTCTAAGTCGTGAGCATAATAATTTTAACTCTTTTATCAAAACATTGATCAATGTAACTGTCCTACTCTCAGGTATAGTTTTGCTTTTCCTGAGATTCCAGGTTCTAATTTGGTCAATCTTTGCCCTGATATTTTTTGTACGTATATTCTCCTCAGGAGGAGGAGGGGGTTATACAGGTGGTGGTGGTTCAGATGGAGGTGGTGATGGAGGTGGTGATGGAGGCGGTGATGGAGCGGGTTGTGGTGGTTAACGTCTCCTTGATACCGTAGGGTGAGTTTTTGACACTCTCAGCCCTAAAGGGTCTGAGATTCTGCTAACAGAATCATAATCAACTCCTGCTGCGCCCGTCAAACGACGCCTAGACAATCAATACAACTACCTTTTTAGGGTGTTGCAATCATGGTTACTTTTAATTTACATGCTTCGGAATCTGTCACTAAGCCTATTCCCGGTACGCTCAATATCCTGCATTGCTTTCCCTTTACTGTCATACTGACGCTATTTCTAGCCATTGTTTCTAGGGGACGGTATTTCTCCGGACTAGGACATTTCAACACGTAGACATTTAATTCTTACTCACATATTTTTATAGTCTCATGGAACGTCCATTTTGTTCCTGCAAAACCACGGGGGTTAAAACCCCTCGTGTCGTTTCCCTCTCAGATCTAAAGATGCTGGGTTTCCCACATCCCGCGAGGTTTCTATGAAAAACAAGATCCCCGACAACTCCCACTAAGTCGGGGATCCATATCTTCAATTTTTACAACTCAAATAGGATTGCTATATATGTTTACAAGGTTGCAAGAGCCTTGACTCACATTTCAAGCAGCACAACAAAGAGGGGCAGGTTTGAAACCCGCCCCTACGTCTTCCGATATTCTCCGCCCAACAGATGCTGCTACGGGCTTTAAGCTATGAACCAAATTCACCATATCTTCTAAAGACAGGGCTTGACGTGCATCAGAAACAGATTTTTCTGGCTCTGGATGACACTCAATAATTAACCCATCTGCCCCACAAGCAATAGCCGCCTTAGCAAGAGGTGCCACGAGTTCACGTTTACCAACTGCATGAGATGGATCTACAATCACAGGTAAGTGAGTTATCTGCTTGAGAACTGCCACTGCTCCTAAATCTAGTACGTTGCGGGTGTAATTGTCGAAGCTGCGGATACCTCGTTCGCACAGTACCACATCAGGATTTCCGTGGCTTAAGATGTATTCAGCTGCCATAACGAATTCTTCAATTGTCGCTGCTAAGCCGCGTTTGAGGAGTATCGGCTTACCTGCTTGTCCCAATGCTTTGAGTAAATCAAAGTTTTGCATGTTGCGGCTACCCACTTGAAGCATATCAACATGAGCGGCTATTGCTTCTATTTGAGAAATTGCCATCACCTCAGTGACGACTGGAATATTGTAGTGCGATTGCACTTGAGCCAAAATTTCCAGTCCATCTTCTGCCATTCCCTGAAAAGCGTAGGGAGAGGTGCGGGGCTTGTAAACACCACCACGTAAAGCTTGCACAGGTGCGGCGGATAGCTTTTGAGCTACGGTTTCCATTTGTTCGGCGCTTTCAACAGTGCAAGGTCCACCGATAATCACCAGTTCTGTACCACCAAAGCCGACTTTGTCTGAAAGGTTGACGACTGTTTGATGGTCAGGATGAGATTTGGCAGCTAGTTTAGCACTATTCATGGTTGGATTCTCCTAAAAAAAACAACAAATGAGAGGTTAACAAAAAAGCCCAGAACCTTTGCTGTTCCGGGCTTGAAAGATTCATCGACATGATGCTATCTACCCGGAACTTATTCGGGACCAAAAATAAAAGCCATAAAACCAGGTATTGAGATAGACCATCACGATAAAATTGAACTCCTTAAAAAAACAAAAACCGCAGAGTGCGCTCTGCGGTTCACCGGGCGGTTTCCATTAGGAAACTGAATTCACCCCCGGTGAACCACCTTAAACCAAAAATAAAAATAGGAATGACTGCGATACATTTGTTAGGCGCTTTGTTGGATAACTTAATTTTTACTCATACTTTATGACGCTAGCATAGACAACGAGTTCCGTCAAGAAAGCCATAACGCGTGAAAAAGCGTTAAACTTAGTACAATTGATCCGAATTAATGCATATTGCTAGTAAAGGTAAAATGTCATTACGGAGCGCGCAGCGGGCAAAGGAGGGCATACGGAATGCAATATAGACGCGTTGCTTTCTTCGTGTCTCCTTGGGATGAGCGCAGCTTGCTGTAGATTCTGTAGAAGGCTTCGCGTAGGGTAGTGTCGCGTAAGCGCAAAGCGCACGCAATCATCGGTTCGCGTAAGCGTGTCCCTTTGGGACTTACGCGCAGCGTCTCCGTAGGAGATACAAAGCAGCGTGTCCCAAGGGGACTCAGTAATCACAAAGACTCTATTTTACGTTTTTATCTGTTGACTACTTGTCATCTTATTTACACAAGTTTCAAAATATATTTCTTTCATTGCTTATAAAGAAATAATAAATGTATGAATCCTGAACGAAAAATTGGATTATTTTTACCTCATTATTAACTCAATTAATACTTAAAAAAACCCCATTCTTAAGCTGTTAAAAATCTTCTCTGTATACAACTAGGAACTAGACCAATTGCTAGCAGGTTGTTTTTTTCCGGATTAAACTTTGAATGCATGAATGCGTGAATTGCTTATGATGCCAAGTTCTAAAATCTTAACTACATCTTTTCATGATCAAGGAGTTTATCCCTGCCCAGTCTGTCGTGTGGGTAAGATTACTCATATGCCATTAATGGAGGCTATGTCTTGTGACTTCTGCCAACAAATTTTTACTGCCAACGTAGAACAGCAACAAATTAAAATGCCATCCAGACAACCACCTCTGATTTGGTATTGGAATGGTTTTCATTGGACAGAAGCCCAAATAGAAGGTGTAGAACTTGGATGGGGCTACATAATAGCAGCAGTTGCTTTTGTACTCTTCCCAACTGTTTTAATTGGGATAGTCGCTTATAATTTTCCACCATCACCAGAAACTCCCCTATCTTGGTTACCATATGTCTGGACAGCATTAACTTTTTTGTTACATTTAGCAATTATTATTTGGCTTTTGATTGAAGTTTATCAAATTCCAGTTGGGGCGTATTGGCGAGCTATACAACAGCGTTTCCTTGGTCGGTGATGATGAGATATATCTACTGTGCCCAGAGCAGCGCCTTGCGGTGAATCCAGCGCTGCAGGCGGGTTTCCCGCCGTAGGCGACGGGCCTTCCCGGAGGGAGCCAGTCCTTGATGAGGGTTTCCCGACAGAGGATAAGAGCGTTGGGGTTCCCAAGGCACGTTTTCGGGGGAAGCTTCCCCCGAAAAGCGGCCGCCCCGTTGTGGCGACTGCGGAGGGTTTCGCGCCGCTCAAGACTTGCTCACGGAAAGCCGGCAACGGGAACGCCCCGTTTCTTCTAGAGCGGGAAGAAATTGTCGCCTTACCTTAGCGCCTCGATTTCCCCCCGGCTTCTCACGAAACTGTTATAGAAGCTATATAAGAATGGGAAAAATTATAGCAAGAGGTCTAAAAGTTACGACATAACAAAAAAAGTAAAAAAATATTAAGTAATATATTCTTTATCATCAAATCAAGAAGCAATTCAAATTTAAATTACGCAAAGCATCGGGTTTGATACTTGTTTGTAGAATGCTTACTATATTCCCTTATTCCCTCGAAAGACTGTCTTTGTTAGTATGCAGGTATACTGTAATAAAATAGAAAGTCACAACTACTCAAATGTTGTCTCCAGCTAAGCAAATATACTAAAACATATCGGCTTTAGCCAAAATCACCAAACAGCAAAAAAGTTTGACAAATGATTCAGCCGCTAAACGGTTGCATCACTCATAATTAAGATAATTTCCACCGAAACGTCTTATGAGCGAGTTCGAGCAGTATTATAGAGTTTTGGAATTAGAGCCTGGGGCAACATTTGAGGAAGTGACCCAAGCTTATAAAGATTTGGCTTTTGTATGGCATCCTGATCGCCTGCCAAAAGACAATACCCGTTTACAAGAGAAAGCGCAAAAAAAGCTACAAGAAATTAATGAGGCTCGTGAGCAATTGCGCTTATCGAATATGAAGTATCAAACGTTACAATATTCTGCCTCACACTATTCAGCAGCGTCTGCACAGAAAAATCCAACCGAGAAAACCTATCAACATTCAGCAGCGTCTGCACAGAAAAATCCAACTGAAAAAACCTATCAACATTCAGCAGCGTCTGTACAGAAAAATCCAACCGAGAAAACCTATCAACATTCAGCACCATCTGCACAGAAAAATCCAACCGAGAAAACCTATCAACCACCACACCCAAACCCAGACTTAAGCGGAAAAGACTATAGTCGGGCAAACTTACAAAATAAAGACTTATCTGGCAGAAACATGAGTTATGCGAACTTGAGTGGTGCCAATCTCAGTGATACTTTCATGCATAAAGTGAATCTTAGAGGTGCAAATTTGTCTGAGGCAAATTTATTTAGAGCTAACCTACTTTTAGCTGATCTCCGAGAAGCCAATTTCCGGGGTGCTAATTTAGTTGGAGCAGATTTGAGCGGAGCAGATTTGCGGGGAGCGAACTTCATGGGAGCGCGGATGAAATCTGGTGACAGACTTCTTGTTAAACTGGTTGGAGCTAACTTAGCTGGGGCAATCATGCCTGATGGCAAAATTTACGAATAAGTTAAGACAATGAACGTTGCGATTATTGGTTGCGGATATGTCGGTTGTACAATTGCTCGATATTGGCAACAAACAATGACTTTTGTAGTCACTGCTACTACAACCACTCCTGAACGTGTCCCGGCGCTGCAAGCAGTAGCCCAACGAGTCGAAGTCGTCAAAGGAAATGACCCAGAAGGTCTAAAATCAGTCTTGAAAAATCAAGATGTTGTGCTTTTGAGTGTTGGTGCAAAGAGTGCCGATGTTTACGAAGAAACCTATCTACAAACTGCTCAGACTTTAGTCTCTGTTCTTAAACAGATTCCTAGTATACAGCAACTCATATACACAGGCAGCTATGCTGTTTATGGTGACAGACAGGGAGCATGGGTGGATGAAGAATCACCACCAGCACCTGCTAACCAAAATGGACAAATTATTTGCGATACCGAGCAAGTTTTACTATCAGCATCCAGTGCAAACCTCCGTGTTTGTATTTTGCGATTGGGAGGAATTTACGGTCCAGGTCGAGAACTGGTAAAAATCTTTGGTCGATATGCTGACACAACCCGACCTGGCAATGGCAAGGATACAACAAATTGGATTCACCTTGATGACATTATTGCTGCTATAGAGTTCGCTCGTAACGCTCAACTGCAAGGCATTTATAACTTAGTTGATGATGCCCATCTCACAACTGGGGAATTACTTCAAGGTGTGTTTGAAACACACAATCTACCCAAAGTCACATGGGATTCCTCCCAAGAGAGTAAGCGCCCATATAACGCCAAGGTGTCTAATAAAAAGATAAAAGATGCGGGATATGAATTAATTCATCCCCAGATAATTTTTTAGCTCTTCTTAGGTGCAGTCCCATGATTTCTCAACAGAAAACAGTATCTCCTACCCACTTCTACAATTGGAAAAATTATCGCTGCGCCTATGAGGTTGATAACCCAACTCAATCAACTCGCGAGGGTATTCCCCTATTATTAATACACCCGATTGGCGTTGGCTTATCCCGGCAGTTTTGGCAGCGTTTTTCCAGCGAATGGTATAAACAAGGTCATCGCAATCCCATTTACAACCCCGATTTATTGGGATGCGGTGAAAGCGATATGCCCCATGTGGCTTACACTCCAAGTGACTGGGCAGAACAGTTGCAACACTTTTTAAACACGGTGGTGCAAAAACCTGTCATTTTGGTCGTACAGGGTGCTTTATTTCCAGTTGCAATTGAATTAGTTCAAAAAGAACCATCCAACTTAATAGCCGGACTTGTATTAGCTGGTCCTCCCGGTTGGGCAATCATTACAAAGAAAACACCTCAATGGCAAGATAAACTTATCTGGAATCTATTAGATTCGCCTTTGGGTAATGCTTTTTATCGCTATGCCCGAAGAGAAAAGTTTTTGCGTGATTTCTCAACACGTCAACTGTTTGACTCAACAGATGCAGTTGATGCTGAATGGATAAACACTTTGCAACAAGGTGCAGCAAATAGTGATAGTCGTCATGCAGTTTTCTCTTTTTTAGCTGGTTTTTGGCGCAAAGATTATAGTCAAGCGATCGCTTCTATTAAGCAACCAACGCTGGTCGTTGTTGGGGAAACAGCATCAAATATTAGCAAAGAAGGTAAACAAGAAAAACCAGATGAACGTTTAGCTGATTACCTTGCTTGTTTACCAAATGGTCGTGGAATTAAAATTCCTGGTAGGAATGTTTTACCATATGAGTCAACGGCTGAGTTTGTTGAGGCGTTAGCGCCGTTTATCAACGATATTTCATAAATCTCCCCACCCTGCTTTCCTGCATGCGGGTGGGTGTTTGAGATAAAAATGTCCAGGAATCGTGAGTCATCATTGATACAAATGGAGGACTATTTCGAGAGGTTTGGTGTCGCAATTTCTGGCCAACTCTCAAAATTGCGCCTCACCCAATCCATACCTACTTCATTATTTAGCTTAATTTTTTGGGGCGTATTCGGATAAATTTTCCCCAAAATATCTGTATCTTGCTCAACCACGACTTTAGCAAAGTTGAGAAACGTCTGCCCAAAAACCTTAATTGTGATATTGTTAGCTAACCCATACATCAGTACGTAAGTTCGTGTCCGAGTTTTGGACTCTGGGACAAACAAGTGGATTTGAGCAACTTTACCAAGTCCGTTTTCCGCATGAGCTATGACTAAGGATGGAAAGTGATTTTCCAAATGAGGCTTAAGAACTTTTGGTAGCAACAACACACTTGGATTTTTCAGTTTTTCACCCAAGCTAGCTGGTGCTGTTGGCATTTCATAAAATGCATGGGAGTGATGCCCGTTATCAATAAACGATTCAAAATGCACTTCCTCAATCCTAAATAAAGGTCGATGAGTTCCGTTTTGGTGATTGTAATCGTGCATATTTAGCAGCATACTCAGTAAATCAGTCTTCACACTCGTATCAGCTGTATGACCGATAAACTCATATTTGGAGGCAATTTCATTCAAGATATTGGGAATCGGTATTTTGGGTTCAAAGCCACCGTATGACCAAATAAAATCTCCCTGAATAATCAGTTCTAGGGGTTTGAGTTGTGGCAGAGTTTTCTTGTTGGAACCGGGCAAAATTGTGCAACCTTCACTATTAAACTCAAGTGCATGAAAAGGACAGACGACTGCACTTGATTTATCTTCACGTTCTTGGCACCAGCCTTCAGATAACATAGCACCCATGTGTGGACAAGCATTGGGCAGGGCATTCACTTTGCCTGTTTTATCTTGCCAAAGGACATAATCACTGCCGTAAAGAGATACTTTTTTTGGCTTGTTGACTTCCAACATAGACTTATGTGCCAATAGCCAGGGCGCACCAGCAAGCATAGACATGATGTTAAACTCTCCTTATTTAATAAAGTTCACGAATTGGCAATCCAAATATGACGCAAGCAGATTTGACTTGCGGTGGATGTACAACGTATATCTGACGTATGTTGAAATGCCTCTATCAGGCAACTCAATTAGGCTCAGGTAGAATCGTCAAATAAAATGTGACCAATTATTCGCTTTTATTTTAATTTATGAGTAAAAGTTCATATTTGTCAAGAGGAATATTGGAAAGAATGTAACGGTGTAGAGAAGATAACTATGAATTCGCCAAAAAAGAAAAACGCATCTATGCGCCGTCAACCTAAGCAAAAGCGCAGTCAGGAACGTGTTGATCGCATTTTAGACGCGGCAGCCGAGGTTTTTGATGAAGTGGGTTATGAGGCGGCGACAACTCATGCGATCGCCCAGAGTGCTAACACAGCCATAGGTTCGCTTTACCAGTTTTTTCCAGACAAATTGGCGATTTTCCATGCTTTGGAATTGCGTCATGTAGAGCGAGTACACGCGGTATGGGCAAAGCTGGATCAGCCAGAAATCATTCAACTTCCGTTTGAGAGATTTATCCGCACTTTAAGAGCAACATTCCAGCAACTTTTTGAGCAACCCACGTCTCGGATGGTTTTTGTTCAATACTTCACTTCCCAAGCTATCTTCCAAAGCATTGATGATAGCTTTACCGAGGAAGCGATTAACTTTACAGCAAAACTACTGCAAGCGCGTAATCCTGCCTTGAGTACTGAACAGTGCCATTTACTAGGTGAAGTCTGTACCCATGCCTTTAATACTTTGCTACTCCATGCACTCCGCAGCAATGAAACCCACCGCCAGCAGATTTTTGAGCAAATCGAAGCGTTACTGATAGCATACTTACGCCCTCATGTGGGGGATGAAGTTTTGCACAATAAAGTAATGATAGTAATGAAATGTCCTCACTGTGATTCTGAGCGTATTTCTAAAAATGGGCATCGTCATGGCAAGCAGCGTTACCTCTGCAAAGACTGCGGTAAGCAATTCCCTGAAGTTTATTCATTGCAAGGATATGGAGATGAAGTCAAGCAGCAATGTTTGGAACTGTATTGCAATGGTGTTGGTTTTCGGGAAATTGAAAGAAGAACTGGAGTCTCACATAATACGGTGATTCATTGGGTGAAGCAGACTGGTACCAGTTCATAGCAATCTATTAACCCAGTTGCTTCAACCCACCAAGTTATAGGTGCATGATTTATAATCCGTTTAACTTTGAGTTGTACTTAGGAAGTCAACTCGGCTGGCTGTTCCTGTGAGGCTCACAGTGTGATAAGTTTGTAGCTGACCTTCAAGGATAGGAGAACCGCCGCGTTTGGGAGTGCGCTTGGTGGTCAAAATCGCCTCGGTCTGAATGGGGTTCTGTTGACTAGATGGCAGATTAATAGTTGGTACTAGCAGAGTCAGCCGGACTTCCTTCCCTGTATCAGCGTCAGGTTCGACGAGTACTGTAACTAGCTTACCAATCGCGGTATCTAGGGTGCTGATTTCCTCCCCTCTGAATTGCCGGCTGAGGTTGTGAGTGTTATAAGTGAACTGCGCCTCACCGATGAAACTAGTTGTCGAGTAGCTGATCTGTGTGTCTTTGGCGTGGAGTTCAAAGTTATTCGGCTCATTGATTTGTTCGGTCATAGTTGTGTCCTCATTTTGGTAGTGTTAGTGATTTATTTATATAGATGCGTGATACGCATGATTGCGTCTGCCCTTTGGGCAATCGCCCTATTGATAACCTGCTGTATTGTTGATAGCTGTAATTAAAATCAACTTATGCACTTGCCCTACGCCCAAAATCACGGGAGAGTGCGTTAGTTGGATAGTCAACCAGGGCAATGCCACTAAGTAAAATTGATCGCCTAGGAGCGAAACACTTTCACCGAGGAACAGGAGTAGGAAGTCGCGTACCAACAGCGGCTGCCAAATCAGCAGTCGGTAAGGTTTGATTCTCAGCTTGACGACTCGATCAGAGCCAGCAATTGAACTCCTTGTCACGGCAGAAAAGCGACCAGAAAATGTGCAGGATGTTCCTATCAGTATTACCGCCATTCCAAGACAAGAAATTGAAGATGCTGACATCACTTCAGTAAGTGGTATTTCTGCCAAGACGCCAAATTTTGCTACCTTCACCCCCAGCAGCCGCAACTTTATTCTATACAGCATTCGGGGTTTAAGTAACTTTAACTTTCTCTCTAGAGATCCAGTAGCGTTCTATGTAGATGATGTTCCCTATGATTACGCTGATTTCTTGAATGTAGACCAACCCGATATTGAACGAGTGGAAGTGCTGCGGGGTCCTCAATCTACCCTTTATGGCAGAAACGCCGAAGCGGGCGTGGTTAATATTATCACTCGAAAGCCTACTGACAAATTTGAATTTAACGGTAGCGCTAGTTACGGTAATTATGACACTCTCGATCTCCGGGGTGGTATTAGTGGACCTCTAATCGAGGATAAACTGTTTTTCCGCCTCTCAGGTAAATATGGCTCGCGAGACGGTTATGTACAAAATACTTTTACAAATAAAGATATAGATTACCAATCCGGAGAAACTGGTCGCGCTCAAGTGCTTTGGACTCCCTCAAAGGATTTGGAGGTTTCTTTTAATGCTTCAGTTGATAATTATCGAGATGGCGCTCCCGCTTATGTTTTTTTTGGACAGCGAGACCCCTATAAGATACAGCAAAACTTCGATGGTTTTAGTGACCTCAATTCTGATACTCAATCACTAAGAGTCGTCTACAAACAGCCAGACTTTCGTTTAACTTCAATTACTGCTCGGCGTTTCTCCGGTCAAAAGTTTGAAAATGAACTTGACTTAACAACACGTGATATTCTTACACAGGTAGCGGATCTCGATTCAACAGTGTTTAGCCAAGAAATTCGCCTGCAATCTCCTGAAGAGGCAAAGAGTTTCGAGTGGTTGTTTGGAGCTTATTTTGAATCTAGAGATTTTAACGTAGGTGCAGATGGTTCTAGATTAGGGGCTGACGCACCAGCATATTATCAGCAGTTCGGTTTCACCCGTATCCCCGGACGCAATCAGACAAGCGCTGCAATTAACGAAACTACCAAGGCTGTTTTTGCTCAAGCTAGTTATACACCCATTGATGCTCTGACACTGACGGCAGGATTGCGGTATGAATCTTTTAATAGCTACTTGGACAACAGACAGGATACTTTTATCCCAGCCAATGGTTCCGCTCCTACCTCCAGTGGGCAAATTAATGATATCGAGAAAGACGCAGATATACTTTTACCACGTTTTGTTGCAGAATATCGCTTGAATCCCAAGATTATGGTGTATGGCTCTGTCGCTAGAGGATACAGACCGCCTGGGGTGAATTATCGAGGCGTAAATCCGCAAGAGTTGACATATGAGGCAGAAAAATCTTGGAATTACGAAGTGGGTTTGAAATCTTCTTGGTTGGATGACCGATTAAATGTCAATTTGGCTGTATTTCATAATCCAGTGCAGAACTTTCAGGTGCCTGTACCTAATCCTGCCTCAGGCTTGTTTGCATCTGAGTTGGACGGTGTTCCTTAAGTTTTTCCGTCGTCCGGGAATGGGGCGGTGGGTACTGATTTTATTGCTCTACATGATGGGAGTGACGATTGCTACTACGATGTTTCGTCTCTTGCTCGTGGATTTGGGACTGTCTCTGGCAGACATTGGGGTGATGAATGGGATAGTTGCTTACAGCGCAGGCTTGGTGGGAGCGTTTGTCGGTGGATTTCTGATTAAACCCCTAGGACGAAAGAAAGCTTTGATGGTCTTTGGCGTGTTAATGGCGATCGCCAACGCCGCTTTTATTCTACCCGCCATAGGGTTTACTAGTTTACCCGTTGTCTATCTAGTCAGTATTGGGTGTCAGTTTGCGTATAGCATGGCACTCGTCTCGATGTACACGGTGATGATGGACAACAGTAGGCTCTTAACTGCTGGATTCGACTACACGTTGCAAGTTTCAATTGTTTTCGTTGGCAGCTTGATAGCTGGTGGGCTGAGTGGATTTATCGCGAAAGCTATGGGCTATCAGGGAGCGTTTGCTCTGAGTGCGGCGATTTGTCTTGTTAGTGTTGCTGTCATTTTTAAAACCTTTGATGACTCCAAGGCTTAAGTTAAATAAATTAGGTTTTTCAGTACTTAGGACGTGAGTATCGAGAGCATCACCCGTATCCAGAAAATATCTTCTGGCTGATTGAGTATGCTAAATTCTTACTAAGAACGCCAAGTGGTAAATTGCAAAAGGGCAAGCTTCGGAAAAAATATTGGCAAGCCTATCAACGAAAAATTAATTAACACATTAGCCGTGATGAAATATGTTGTCTTTGTGTTACTATTAGTAATCTCTTTAGCAGTAGCCTTTCCAGCTCTTGCATCAGTGTGTCGAAATTGGGATGATCACCAAATCTGCATTGTTGATATCAAACGAAGTGCCAAAAATTATTGGGAATATAGAGCAGCTGTTAGTATAGATGGAGTCAAAAGACCTATCGAGGTCTACAACTGTCGCTCTAGAGTCAAGGTTCTGCAAGATGGGACTGCTTTGCCATTTGAGCATAACGATCCTGGCGAACTGATATGCAGTTTTTTCAAGAAGTATAACTAAAGCCGGGATGAGGTTGAAACTCAGCATTAGCAAAGAAAGTGTTAAGCAATAATACTTATTGATAAAAATACGCTGTCTTAACTTTTCACAGCCCAGGTGGAATGAACTGAAATTGATGCTATGATTCGACAGGGAATAGCCGCTGGTTCATGCTATCCTGCCGATTAATGTAGATGGTAAATCTTTAAAATCAAAGATTGCCAGCACACAGGCTCAAAGTGCTGATGTTTGCCAGTCACTACACCAACACTGTTAAATAAGACTTGTTGAGGCTGCTGTTAGGAAGAAAGCACAATAACATGGCTAAGTCTCATGCTTCACAGCGCAACAGAAGTGATGGCGCAAAGCATCACGCCCTCAAAGGCGATCGCCCAGAAAATCGCCCACAAAATCTCATCTTCTATCTAGTTGCTTCCATCCTGCTGCACTCTGTTCTCTTTCTTGGAAGTGATTATTGGGTTCGGGCTTTTGCGCCTAAGCAAGAACTCTCCAAAACAATACCAATTGAGTTCATTCAAGTTCCTCCGAATCAGACAAAGACGCCCCCGGAAACTTCACAACAGGCTGCCAAAAATTCTGTTGCAGGTGGAAAAGCAAAACCTGGAAAACCTATTTCTGCTGAGTTACCAACACAAACAGCTACACCCAAAACTAAGAGTGGTTCTGAACCCTCTGAAATATTACTTCCACAACAGACACAACAAAAAACAGTATCATCAAATCCACCTCCTCAAAAACTGCAACCTAAACCTCAGAAAATTGCAGTTGTTCCTGTCACCAAACCACTTGCACCACCAAAGTCAACAGTAGTTACACCTGAGACGATTCCACCAGAACCATCACCATCACCTACAGCAGCACCCACCACCAAACCACTCGCACTCAAACTGCGACAAAGGACAGTTACACCTCAAACCATTCCACCAGAACCCGAACCTTTGCCAACAGCGATTGCACCTAGCACCAAACCACTCGCACTCAAACTGCGACAAAGAACAGTTACACCTGAAACGATTCCACCAAAACCATCACCATTACCTACAGCAGTTGCACCCACCACCAAACCACTTGCACTCAAACTGCGACAAAGGACGGTTGTTCCTACCCCTCAACCACTAGAACCCGAACCTTTGCCAAGCACATTTGCACCCACCAAACCACTCGCACTCAAACCTCAGCAAACAGTTGTTACACCTGAAACGACACCACTAGAACCGGAACCTTTGCCAAGCATAGTTGCACCAAAACCTAAACCACTTGCACTCAAACCTCGGCAAACAGTTGTTACACCACAGACGATTCCACCAGAACCATTACCTTCCCCAACATTAGTTACACCTACCACCAAACCATTAGCACTCAAACCTCAACAAACAGTTCTTACACCTGAAACGACACCACTAGTACCTTTAACTCGTCCGGAAAATAGGAGTCGGCTTGCTGCAAAATCCCCTCTTGAAGAGTTTGAGAATAGAACTAATTCCCAAGTGTCCCCAGGAACACAGCGTATATCACCATCGCGTTCTCAAAGTCAGTCAACAACATCACCACGAAAACTGTCTCGCTCTCAAACATCTTCAAAATCAGGTGGAGCAAGCCGTTTGGGTGGTTCAATGAGTGTATCGAGTCGTGATTTCGGAACCAATAATTTAGCAGCGCTGCCCAATTCCAACCGCCTCAATCCAGGGACACAAGGTATTGATGCTCGCCAAGATGTAGACATGGGCGCTTACATGCAACAATTACAAGAGAAAGTAAAGCAGCAGTGGATACCCGGACTCACCCAATCTTCCCAACGGACAGTACTCAACTTTATCGTAAGCCGAGGAGGTTTGGTAAGCAATCTCCAGGTTGTACAAGGTTCTGGATCAACCATGACTGATGAGGCAGCACAGAATGCTGTGAGCCGAGCAGTACCTTTTGCTCCTTTTCCCACAGGATATACAAAAGACTATATCAGTATTCAATTTACATTTAATATCAATGTCTATGGGCAGCTAGAGTTACAGAGTGATCAATAACGTGGCTCACCAAAGCTGCTGACCAAATCAGTGAACAGTGAACAGTGAACAGTTATCAGATAACGGGAGCACTTTTCACCCTTCGGGTGTGCGCAGGGCGCACGCCTTACGGCGAACGCCAGATGCCTCTGTCGGGAAACCCTCCTGCAGCACTGGACTCACTGTTCACAAGATGGTGCAAGCCCCCAAATTGATTTGTGGAAAAAAGAAAAGCTATTCCGCCTTAAAATCCCCGCTCATTCATAGGGATTAACTGGTAACTGGTAACTGGTAACTGATAACTGTTAAACAGGTTTTTACCTGTCTGGAACTTTTTTGTTTGGATTGTGTCATCATGTTTATGTAGTTTTTGTGAGTGTCGAGCACATACTGTCATGAAACGCTTACTGACGGCGTTTTTTGTAATAATGAGCACAAGCATTGTAGCTCATCCTGCCTTAGCCAACGAAGAAAATGTGTCTCCTGCCGTAACTTACAACGGTCAGGCAGCAGCTCTTGTGACTCAACCAGCTACGATTAATAGTGGAACAGTTACTGTCACAGACCAAACTAACAATCTCAAAAAAGTTTCTGACTCAATCGGGGTAGTACGCGAGTCACAATGCAAAAAGATTAACCCGCTTGAGCTGATCAAATCTCCTGGCAATACCTTCAAACAATGTTTAGACGAAACAAATAAACAAGCTGATCAAATCAACCAGACTTCTCAACCTACAGAGCAGTTTGAGTATTTCAAGGTTCCAAAACTCGAATCTGGTGTTAATGTCACAGTGACTAAGTTCTAAAAGCGTGTTGGCAGAGCATCGATTTTTTGTGACAAAAATATCATAATGCCAGTGAATTATCTGATCATAAAAATATCATTGGTATAATTTATGCAGATATTTTGGGAGTTGCAAATGTGGCTTGGGTAGCAGGCGATCGCTTACAAGGTGGAAAATACACCATTGAAAGAGAGTTGGGAAGAGGACGCTTTGGCATCACTTATTTAGTCAAAAATAGCAAGAGCGATCGCCTAGTAATTAAAACCTTAAATGATGAACTGCTCAGATCCCTTACCCAGAAGGAGCGCGAACGGTTAGAGACGATGTTTTGGCAGGAGGCGGTAAAACTTACTCGATGTAAGCATAAGCATATTGTACAGGTTGCAGAACCGTTTAAGGAAGGAGAGCATTGGTGTCTGCTAATGGAATATGTGGATGGGGTAAGTTTAGCTGATCGTCGCCAACAAATACTTTCAGAACAAGAAGCACTACGCTACATTCAGCAAATTGGGGAAGCTTTGATAGTAGTGCATGAGAATCGGTTGATTCATCGGGATGTGCAGCCAGGAAATATCTTTTTGCGGGTGCGAGATGGACAAGCTGAAGCGGTGCTGATCGATTTTGGTTTAGCTCTAGATTTTGACCATATCTTAACTACAAACCGAACCAAGGAAACTTCTGAGGGATTTACACCCCCTGAGCTTTACGCTAAAAGTATACCAACAGGGGCATATAGCGATATTTATTCTTTGGCAGCTACTTTATATGTACTTATAACCGGACAAACACCTGTCAGTGCGCTGAAACGTAAGATTGACAATGCTCGTTTAGTGGAACCGAAAGACTTGAATAATTTGGTTAGCGATTGCACAAACCGAGCAATTTTAACAGGGATGAAGCTAGATCCCAAACAGCGATTGCAATCAATGCGAGAATGGCTCGATTCTCTGGGATTAACTGAAGAAACTCCCCAACCTAAATCTACTGGAGTTTCTAACACCAACTTAAATCAAGAGAAAAAAATCAATTGGACACTTGTTATAGCTGCGATCGCCGCGATTGGAGCCTTACTCTCAGGCATTGCTGCTTTGATTCCTCTTTTCAAACCATCTGCGTCTCCTAGCCCACCGTCACTGTCTCCCAATCCTTCATCTACCAAAACTCCGTAGAATTAGCTAAACTTTTATTAGGGTGCTGGCATTAAAGTCACTCATTAAAATAATTTTTTAAGTCTTTTCTCACTTAGAGGTATTCATGCCTTGGACAGCAAGACAACAATTGCAAGGTGGTAAATATGTAATTGGGGAAGTTCTGGGACAGGGGGGATTCGGGATTACTTACAAAGCATTGCATGTTGAGCTAAACCGGACGGTTGTTATCAAGACACCCAATGAACATCTTAGCCATGATCCTGAGTATCACAAGTACATAGAGCGATTTATCAAAGAAGGGCGGACACTGGCACACCTTTCTGAAGAACCCCATCCTCACATTGTCAGAGTGATTGACCTGTTTAAGGAAGGTGCAACCCACTGCTTGGTGATGAACTTTGTGCTGGGAGAAAATTTATTTGAGGCAGTCAGACGTAGGGGGGCGTTACCAGAAGACTTGATTGTGCCTTGTATCTACCAGATTGGGGAAGCTTTGATGGTAGTGCATCAGGCAGGGCTAGTACACCGAGATGCCCACCCCGGAAATATTATGCTGCGGAACAATGGCAAAGCGGTTCTAATTGACTTTGGCATTGCTAAAGAACTTTTACCTCAAACTTTGAGTTCAACAGGTAATGCGGGTAATCATGGGTTCGCGCCGTATGAGCAGATCACTAGGGGCAGTCGGGAGCCAACAGTCGATGTTTACTGTCTGGCTGCTACACTTTATTTTGCGGTGACAGGTCAAAACCCCACAACTTCTTTGGCTCGCAAGCTCGATAATACTTCGCTGACTCCACCCAAACAAATTATTCCAGACATTAGTGAACAATTAAATTACGCAATTCTCAAGGGAATGGCGCTAGAGGCAAAAGACCGCCCTCAGTCAATGCAGGCATGGTTGGCAATGTTAGAAGAACCAAAAGCAACACTTCCACCACCTGTTGAACCAGTTCATAGAGAAGAAGTTGTTTATGCCAAATCCAAGTTAAACTCAGAGGCAATTCCAGGTAAAGCAAGTACTAAATCACCTATAATTATTTCCTGGGGCTGGTTGGTTATTGTATTATTCAGCTACCTATCGATAGGCTACTTCTTACCCGCGTCTAACGCTTTGGACGTATTTTGGTTTGTGGGCGCAGCTGGCGCTATGGGTGTGGCTGCGGCTGTGGTTTGGGCTTGGGCTGTAGTTTGGGCTGTAGTTTGGGCTGTGCCTCCGGCTGTGACTTGGGATTGGAGTGGAGAAGATGCTTTTCGTGTGCTTCTTACTTTGATTTTTCTTGCTATATTTATGGCTGGGGCTGCGGGTGTGGTTGCGGGCGTGGTTGTGGCTGTGGCTGGAAATGAATTACGAAAATCTTTTAGCAAGGTTCATACTTTTCTAATTTTAGCTAGCACATCTAGTCTAGGCTTGGGTTTGGGATGGTTAGGACATAGGATTTTTCATACAGGTTCATAGCTTTATCATCTGAAGCTAACTGGCAAAAGATTTTGTAGCTGTTGTATCGACTGGAAAAGCGATGTAGTAGCGACAAGCCGAGAAAGCGTCTACGGATCAATAAGCCACAGTCCAAAAATATTAGACTTCTGGTTCAACACCAAGTGATTGATATCAAGTTCGGATGAACAGTTATAAAAAACGAAGAACCTCACCCCGCCCTATGCCTAACGGCACGCTACGCTATCGGGCACCCCTCTCCTTACTAAGGAGAGGGGCTGGGGGTGAGGTCGTTTTATCGTAACTAATTAGGCGAATTTGATATGATTGCTCTTAAAAGTTTCAACAATCCATCTGTCGCATTATTTTTTCAAATTAGTATAATTTTCTGTGTCACCTTGTCAGCAGATCACTCCACAATATCTGCGCTATGAATAGAAATGTAAGGGAAAATAGCGACACAGGAACTTGCTGCTATGCGATGTTTGAAAGACTTGTCAAATCCCACCCTTTTTTCGTCACTTTGGATAAGCGCCAAGGATTGTTTTCGTAACAAAAATAAAGACATGTGATTTACATGTATTATTTGTTACATATATAATGAAACAGCTTTATAAGCATCACCACTCCAACTGATTCCTAGAAAAGGTGTTCTATGGTAGTTATCAACGGTGCAACAGGGAACGATTGTTTAAAGGGAACGCAAGACAATGATTTCATTTATGGTAATTTAGGAAACGACGTTTTGATCGGTCTTGCTGGTGACGACTTTTTGGAAGGTAAAGAGGGTAACGACCTACTTATAGGCAATGACGGTAACGATATTCTATATGCTGGACTTAGCAAAGTACCATATGCCCCAGGTTACGGAGGAGACTCAAAGAGCGTAAATTTACTGTATGGGGGTAAAGGCGACGACCAGTTATTTGGCTCACTGGGTAAGGATTTCCTGTTTGGTGGTGATGGCAATGATCGAATTATAGGTTTGTCTGGTGATGACTATTTAGATGGCGGCGACGGTAACGACAGATTAGATGGTGGGTTCGGCAATGATATCCTGATTGGTGGTAATGGAAATGACATCTTATACGATGGAAGTTACAAGGATGGCGGTGGCAATGATATCCTTTTAGGTGGTAATGGCAATGATATTCTCAACAGTGGACGCGGCAATGATATTCTTGTCGGTGGAAAAGGGAATGATATTCTCACTGGCGCTGGATACATACCGAGTGGTAGTTCTGGTGGTAGCTATGGAGTAAATGAAATAGATACCCTCATTGGAGGGGAAGGGAGAGATACATTCAACCTTGGAGGGCGGAATGCTGCTGGTACCTTCTCGGTTTACTATGATGACGGTAACAAATTCACCACTGGGGAGAAGGACTACGCTCTGATTGCTGACTTTAACCCAAATGAGGATATAATCCAGCTTGTAGGAACAGCATCTGACTATATCTTGGGATCATCTCCTGCTGGCTTACCAAATGGAGTAACTATCAACCTGAAAAAACCTGATAGTCAATTGAATGAACTGATTGCAATTGTACCAGGTGTTTCAGATTTGAGTCTTGACAGTAGCTACTTCAGATTTATCTAACGCTTGTTGTGATTTCGCATAGCCTTATGAATTTTTTTCCATTTTTCTTTTTCAGCTAAGTTGAGTCTTTCATCTTGTTTACGGGCAAGATAGTTGAGTTCCTTTTCCAGCTTTTGGTAGTTTAGAAATCTTTGGTAGTCGAGTCTACCTTCGTCCAACGCCTGCTGTACTGTGCAACCAGGTTCACAGTTGTGCTGGCAATTTCGGAAGTGACACTGCTGTGCTAGTGTTTCAATATCTGCAAAAGTTTCCTGTAAACTTTCGTCACCCGCCCAAATTTGGATTTCCCTCATTCCTGGGGTATCCATAATTAAGCCACCCGTTGGCAGTACAATTAACTCTCGATGAGTAGTTGTGTGTTTACCTCGGTCATCACTGTGTCGCACTGATTGAACAGTTTGAACAGCTGTTCCGATGAGTTGATTAGTGATGGTAGATTTGCCAACGCCAGACGATCCTAATAAAGCAACCGTTTGTCCAGGTTGGAGGTGTGGCTTTAAGGCATTGAATCCTTGATGGTTGGTAGCGCTTAAAACTACGATGGGTATGCCGAGGGCAATCGCCTCCACTTGAGTCAAACACCGTTCAACATTCTCACACAAATCTGCCTTATTTAAGACAATCACCGGATTTGCACCGCTATCCCAAGCCAGAATAAGATAGCGCTCAATTCTTCTGGGGTTGAAATCTCCATCTAATCCAGAGACTAAGAAAACAGTATCAACGTTAGTTGCAACGATTTGTTCTTCTGTTTTCGCACCTGCTATTTTGCGGGAAAATTTGGTTTTTCTGGGCAAAATTTCGTGAATAGTTACTTGCTTTTCGGAATCTCTTGCACGGATAACAACCCAATCCCCGACTGCAGGAAAATGTTTGGTTTGGGAAGCCTGATACCGCAGTTTACCTGTCACTTCTGCTGACAGTTCTCCATATTCGCTGTAAAGGATGTATGTCTTTCTATGTTCAATGGCTACCCTACCAACAATAAATCCTTCTTGGCGATAGGGTTCAAAGCTGTTAGCAAAAAAATTGCTCCAGCCTAAAGAATCTAAATTCATTTAAACTTCCTCAATGTGTGCTACTTGTTTTGCACAAGGCGCACAGAGGATTTTTGAGCTTCATTCCTACGATACAAAGGATTGAACGATAATCTCTGCGCCTTGTGTTCGATGGTTTGGGATAGTCAAGCTCACCTTGACGGCTAACAATACAGTCATCGTTATTTCTCCTTACGCGCTTGTTAAAGATACTAACACTTGCGCCCTTGCTAATTCCGGATAACTAGGGCAAAACTCGTGAAGAGCCATTTTATCTTTACTGATATCTTGCACCATTACTTTGTAAACCACCAATGCTTACAGTGGTTTTTTGTAAGGTGGGCATTTCTCACTAAGATCTCAAATGTCCATTAGATATCTTTTCTGAGCAATGCCCAACGCCAGATGCTTCAAGCCGGGAAACCCGGACGCCAGATACCTACGGAGGGAGACCCTCCTGCAGTACTGGCTCTCCAACGCACTGGCTCCCCTACGATTTGTGGTCTATTCATATCAAAGCGCTATATATTAAATAGTGTTTAAATTTACTCAAAAATCATATCTGGTTCCAGTCCATTTTAATGGACTTAGCCTATGAGCCGGGGACTTACAGTCCTAGGCGGACGAGAACGGAATCAAATAATATGTAATAACTGTGACATTTATTTTATCCGGTGCAAAATATAAGTTTAGCGTGTGTGCAATCCATCCATACCTTGTTTAATCCAACTCAAGCAATCGTATTCTGATGAGAATAACTTTGGTGCTGCAATATTATTTAGTGAGTCTGGAGGATAATGATCATAAAAATATCTTCCAGCCTCTTGAAAGACGATAATTAAGTTGTTGCGATAAACGTAGCGAAATTTAAAACTATCGCGATCACTGATAAAATCTGAATATTCGTCAATATGTTCTTTGGCAATATTAATAATATTCTCTATACTACTGCCATAGATTTGTGCTGGATTTTCTACTTTATGAAATTGGCTTTGATGAGCGATCTCTGATAGTAATCTATAAGAATAAATATCGTGAGTCTCAATTGTACCAAAGACAAACGGAATGATGAGATAACCTTTATATGAAACGGAATTTTCATAAAGAAGACGACTCATCTAACCCTCCTTTGGCTCTTCTACTCAAATTACCACAGTACGCTCACCACAAACTGAGTTGATTAGGGGGATTGTCCAGGATATTCCAAGGAAGAGGAGGAACTGCTGCACCACTCTGTTCCAATAACTTTTGAAAGTGACGTGCATTTCCTGGTGAGTGTTCTTCCACTGGACAATGAACAAAAAAATAAATTTGCGTTCCCTGCTGCAACCACTGCTTAATCTGAGTCACCCACTCTTGCATAAAAGGCTGATTTACTGGTAAGCTGGGATGGGAAATAAATCGAATCAGACTAAAAGGTGCTGTCACGCTAAATTGTACAGGGACTTTAGGTTTACGACGTTCAGATTGCATTTGTGGATCATCATCTCCAGTGTAGATAGGACGTGAATCTAGCAAAACCCTCCCAACACCAAGCCTTTCTAAAAGTGCTGTCAACTCACTAGCTAATGGTTCAGTAAACCAGTCTTGATGCCGAACTTCTAACGCCAAACGAACGCCTGTTTGCTGCAAAGCTTCCAAAAATGCGCCCAGATCATCAATCAGTGTAGGCGCATAACTGGGCGGTAACTGAGCAAAAACAGGTCCAAGACGTTTACCTAAAGGACGCATCCCTTCCAAAAATTTTAAAGCCTCAGGGATATGAGGTTGCAGTTGTCCGTTGTGAGTCACATCTCGCGGTAATTTGAGACAAAATTCAAAATTTTCGGGTGTTTGTGTCGCCCAACGGGTGACTGTCTCTTGATTTGGTACAGCGTAGAACGTGGTGTTACCCTCTACAGTCGTGAAGCGTCGGCTATAGAGTTGCAAAAAATCACTTTGGCGAGTCCCTTGAGGGTAAAGTTCGCCTATCCAACCTTTATATGACCAAACAGCGCAACCAATAAAAAAGTTCACAAGTTCTTTAAAAAAAAGTTGATTGTAGTTAGAACCACTATAGTTCTTTGAATATTTAATATCGAGTACTAGTTCTGGGCGATGGCGATACGCACATGCGATAAGCTTCTGGCTTATCGCACTTACTACAGAAAAATCATTTGCCTGCGATGCTACCAGGCGATCGCCACGAGGAAGTGTTCCTTATTTCAACCGAAACTCATCAAACTTCATAACCTCTGAATCCGGTTTACGTACATCAAAACGATAGCTACTCACTGTAGCCGTACCTGTATCAAAGATACTAAACACTGTGATGTCATTACTTGCAATGTAAGGCATTGGTTTACCATCCTCGCCTAACAACGGGACAATTGTAGGCACCACAGGTTCTAAACCATATGGATCACCAAGTTCAGTGTAATCCTCTTTATAACCAACAGGCACTTCTCGCTTGTTGTCACCCCAAGCAGCACCGTAAGAGTTACCAACATTAGAGGTTTCTAAAAAGTGCATTCCCGACTGACTACAAAAGCGATTCCACAAATGAGAATGCCCATAAAATACTAACTGCACACCCGCTGCTTCAAGTAAAGGCACAACATCACGGATCAGGTAATCTGCATCTTTGGGGTACTCGTAACGGATTGCCTTGATGTCGCCATCAACATCGCGTTCAATGATTTGTACAGGATTTGTATATGCTGGGACTATGTTACCACCCAATGTATGGGGCGGATGATGTAACATCACCACCTTGTACTTTGCTTGCTGAAATTCAGGACTGTTAAGTTCTTGCACTAGCCAATTATACTGCGTACTGTCTTTGGCTATAGGTTCATAAATATGTTGCCCGTAACCCCAATTCTCTGGGGTATTGAAATCTTTTTCCCGTTCTCGATATCTACCTCTAGCCTCTGCATCCAAGTTAGGAGTCCGCCACATATTTGTCGCATACAGTACGACCAAACGTACATCACCAAAGCTGACTGCGTAGTAAGTTTTTCCACCTTCCTGACTTTGTGGTAAAGTGAAAATCTCTTCATAAGTATCAGTATTAAAAGAATTATCTTTTAAGGATTCTTGTCCATACAACTTAAGAGCAACTGTACGAGGAATCGTAGCATCAAATTCATCATCTAGACTTCCATGATCACGACGTCCCATAATCTCATGGTTACCAATGCAAGTAAACATCGGCGCATATTGAATGATTTCACCGCCTGTATAGATTGTCTTGACTCCGTTGCTGTTCATTTCATAGTTAGCACGACCTTGCAAACAAGGAAAGAAAGCACCGCCACGATGATCATCAAACCATTCTGAGGCACGATCAGGAGTATTGACCAAATCACCAGCGAACCAAACCGCATCGACTCGTCCAACTGTCTCCACCACCTTTTGCAAATTAGCTGCAACCATTGGCTTGATTTGATGGTCAGAAGTTAGCAGAATTTTCAGTGGTTTACCAGGACTAGGTTTGGATGCAAGGGTAAACATATTGCTACTAACGCTTTCGCCATCTTCCCGCACACTCGTGACACGGTAAGAAACTCGCGTGTCACGAGTCAAATTAGTAATCTCAGCCTCGTGTCGCCAAATATCACGCTGGACAGGATGTTGATAAACCTGTCCGTCTTGAGTTTGGTTTTCTAAGCGTGAATTTTGGTCTTCGCGTGTGCGCCTGAGTTGGGTAGTTGTGGCAATAGCAGTTTGTGCTAAATTCTCACCGTAGGTAACTATGTGTCCATAACCAGCAAACTCGGTAAACCACACGACTCGCACTGAAGTTGCTGTAGGTAGTTGCACAAACGGATCGGTCAGTAACTGTGGTGGTGATGTCATATGTTTGCTCAGATAAACACACGTTTATCAGGTTAAGCGATCTAAGTGAAAGTTAGGTTAAGCATTGAGTTTACAATCAACTTGTTATCAGTTATCAGTTATCTGGTAGGAAACGGACTCGTCCACCCCTTGTTTACTGTTCACTGTTCACTGTTTTAATATACGTCTGTGGTCTGATGCTATTCGGCAGATCATAAATTTATAAATGAGGTGGTTGAGAAAAAGCCGTATCATTACAAGCGTCATCTAGTTAGTGAGTAAATTATCTGCGTGCAACATGAGAAAAGTAGCACACTCCAAAAACTGGCTTCAGCAAAGCCGTTATAGTAATCGCGGAAGTGCTTACTTGTTTGCACCGATGGTTAATTTTAACGTCATGGCAGAAGTTGGAGACACTCCACCTTAATATTTATTAGTTGCACTTGAATAAAAATACCAAGAGAAATTCAACAACAATTGTATTTTTACGTAGGTAAGTGGAAAATCAATTTATCCTACAGGTGGGAAATAGCAGGAAAAAGTTGTGTTGAAGAAACAGTTGATTTAACTGTAGTTCTTAGGTAAAAATTACCAGTTATCAGCAGGAACTAACCTCAAAGAAAATAATTCTATGGGGAATGATGTAAAAATCCTTATTTTTACATTCTCTGAGAAAGAAAACATTAGCCTATTTAGACGGTTTGATGGTTTATACTTCCACAAAGTTAATGTAAGGCTTTTGAACTAACTCAAAGAAAATACTACTTGTTTATCTACCTAATATAAAACTATTACAAGTTGGTCTTGTAAATCTACACAACATAAATTGTGTAGCGCCAAAAAAGTATATATTGTGCATCTAACTTGAGTATTTTACAGTACCTGTACTCAAGAGTTTCCACATAACTCAAATTCAAATATGAAGCAAGTATGAGGAGTTTTTCATGTACCTCTCAATTTGCTCAATGCAATGATAAATTATCACTAAGAGTGGAAACGCAAAGTCAGGAAATACAGTTTTCAATCACACCATGCCAACTCAATACTTGTCAATAAACTTTACACAAGGATAATGTATTTATTATGAAGATAGAGCAATTATTCTCAAAATCACAGCGCTTTCAAGAACTTTTATTTCTTAGTTTAGTAGGCGCTCTACCCACAATTCTTTTAGGTCCAAAATTGCGTAATATACTCTACCGAAGTCTTTTTGCCCGTATGGGTAAAACAGTTTTTATTCAAGAGGGTGTTGAATTTATAAAAGCTTCTTGTATTGAAGTAGGTGATGGAGTGTTTCTTTTTAAAGGTGCTCGTATAGATGCACGAGGACACGAAAACAATAGAATATATTTAAACGATAAAGTAGCCATTGAGCGTAATGTTAGTATTGGGTGTTTGGAGGATTCATATATAGAGATTGATCAAGAGACCTTCATTGGTCCTGGCGTTTGTATCGCTGGACCTGGAGACATTAAAATAGGTAAACGGTGTCTGATCGCAGCAAATGCTGGAATATATGCAAATAATCATAATTTTGTAGACCCCATTGAGCCAATTAAATATCAAGGTATTACCTGCAAAGGAATTGTGATAGAGGATGACTGCTGGCTAGGACATGGTGTCGTAGTCTTAGACGGAGTCACTATCGGTGAGGGTAGTGTTATTGGTGCAGGAGCAGTTGTAACCAAAGATATTCCTCCGTTCTCAGTTGCTGTGGGAGTCCCGGCGAAAGTGATTAAAAGCCGCACCCGCAAACAATTGGTCAATATCACAGAGTAAAAAATAGGAGCGACTATCAGGCTTTTTGTTAATTGCAAAACTTGATAGTCAAGTATTCATTGTCTAAAATCAAGTGGCATTGTTATCAATTGATGACAAAATAGTTAATGTTTGAAAAAAAATATGTGATTTTTTTAACAAAATTCTATATATTTTAATATAAACATTATAACTCCCATCGCCGAAAGCTCAAAATATAGGATTTTAGCCTAAAGTAAGCTGTTTTCTAAAGAATTCCTTTCTTCAGGGTTTACCCATTTACAAGGGTTCCACCTGAAAACCCCAGAGATGTACAGATACAAAAATATGGTATAACCTGTAGAATTTCTAACGTTACAATTTGAAAAAATTCATTACGTTAAATTCCATGAACTCTTCCACAAACCAGGTTTATCCCGTTATTTGGCATAACAACTCGGTCTCACTGATTGACCAAACCCGTTTACCTAACGAGTATGCTTTTGTAGAAATCCATCGCTGCTCAGATATGGCGCAGGCAATTAAAACTATGATTGTACGAGGTGCACCTGCAATTGGCGTGGCTGCAGCATATGGAATGTATCTTGGGGCACGGGAAATTGAAACTAGCGATCGCAATCAATTTTTGAACCAATTGGACAAAGTAGCCCAACTGCTACGTACCACTCGTCCGACAGCAGTCAATTTATTTTGGGCAATTTCACGAATGCTGAAAACCGCCTACGAAACTTTTGGAACAGTAGAAGACATTAAACAAACCCTACTGAATACAGCCCGATCTATCAACGCGGAAGATTTGCAAACCTGCTATGCGATTGGCGACAATGGCTTGAAAGTCTTACCTCAAACTCCAGAAAAACTCACAATTCTAACCCATTGTAACGCTGGAGCATTAGCAACCGCAGGTTACGGAACTGCTTTGGGTGTCGTGCGTTCTGCTTTTCGAGAAGGGCGTTTAGCGCGGGTGTTCGCGGACGAAACTCGTCCTCGCTTGCAAGGTGCAAAACTGACGGCATGGGAATGTGTCCAAGAAGGCATCCCTGTTACGCTCATTACTGACAGTATGGCAGCTCACTGCATGAAGGAGGGTTTGATTGATATCGTTGTTGTTGGTGCTGATAGAATTGCTGCTAACGGAGACACCGCAAACAAAATTGGTACGTATAGTTTAGCACTCGTTGCTAAAGCACATAACATTCCTTTCTATGTTGCTGCACCCCTTTCCACCGTTGATTTTTCTTTATCCCACGGTAATGAAATTCCAATTGAGGAGCGTAATCCAGAGGAAATCTACCAAATTGGCGACACTATTATTACACCAACTGGGGCAGAATTTTATAACCCAGCTTTTGATGTCACACCAGCCCAGTTGATTACAGGAATCATCACAGAAAATGGGGTGTTTGCTCCAGGGGAATTAACAAAATCCCGAATCAAGCAATTTGCTTAAGTGCAATTGCCCTTAAGGAGAACTCAAAACCAGAACTCAGAATAACTATAACAAAGCTCAAACTGTGTGTCCTTGTAGATGTAATCATTCTGAGTTCTGTATTCTGCATTCTGACTCCTTTGACTTTTTTGTCCCTTGTAACTAATAAATAAGGACTAATGACTAATTCCAAGCAGGGTGAGATAGTAAAGAAGCAATCACTCGCACTCCACGTAGTTGGTTGGATAAAGGTAGATGACCTCTCGGAGCGCTTAAATCCCAAGTGAACTCGTTAGGGTAACGCGTCCAGTTATTGCCTTTTTTCCAACCAATTTTTTCCCAAAGATTCTCCCAGTTTTTACCCAGACTCAACCAAATTTCTCGCTGTACGGTAAAGCCAAACTTTCCTTCCGAGTGGACTAACCACAGGCTGTTGATGGTCTTTAAGTCAGTGGCTGGGAAATTTCCGACTTCAGTAAAATATAACCATTTTCTTTGCACAGCCGCGCTTCCTGCAAGTTCACACATTTTTTGTAGAGTCATGCGATCGGCTGCTTGAAAGTCAGAAGCTGCAAGTAATTGTTGTACAGAACTATAATCAATGCCACATTCTGATGTCAGAGGTACAATCCCATTCGGGAAATAAGCTTGCAAAAAATCTTTTGCCTTGGATGAATCAGAATTATAAAGAACCTGGTATGCTTTTCCATCCACCCAAGTTGCAGGATTTTCTTTACGTCCAAATAAAAATTCCATCAGGACATCTAAGCCTGTATCTCCCAGGTTAGCTAACTGCGGGATCACCTGCTGTTGGGTGTTAGTAGACCCAGAGACCAACGGTTGGCGGAGGGAGTCGATGTTACTATGAGTGCCTGATACAATCAATGGGTCTGTCATGCTATTACTCGCGGAATGCAGTTGGTGAACAAGCTACTGGCTATCAGGTCTTGTGGACGGGCGTTGCACTGATAGCGAAGAGTAGTTTACAGGAAATCGCAAAGAATGCCCACTCATTACTTTACTTTGGTTATCCGTGACTACGAAATAAGAACGCTTTTAACGAATAAATTCACAATTGATTTGGGTTTGCTATATATTCAAAGAGTATACTAATAAAGCGTCTAGGCTTAAAGAATAGCGACGGTTTGAAGAAATCCCACGCAAGAGTGCCCACGATGCAAACAGGGGAAAGAAAACTCTGCGCCTCATAAACTTCACACATCTATCAAAACAAGACACAGCAAAATCTACTAGCCTTCCAGACATGAGTTTTTCTCCTTTGAGTTCATCCCCCAAAGGGTACTATGTTGCAGCGTAGCCATCAGGAGTGTTTGATGTACGACAAAATTACCCCGCCCACAACCGGAGCAAAAATTACCTTCAAGAATGGAGAGCCAATTGTTCCGGACAACCCGATTATCCCTTTTATTCGAGGTGACGGCACGGGGATTGATATTTGGCCCGCTACCGAGAAAGTCCTTGATGCTGCAGTGGAAACGGCATACAAGGGTAAGCGGAAGATAAGTTGGTTTAAGATTTATGCCGGAGATGAAGCTTGTGAATTATACGGTACATACCAGTATTTACCACAAGATACTCAAACGGCAATTAAAGAGTATGGTGTTGCTATAAAAGGACCTTTGACAACTCCTGTCGGAGGTGGTATCCGGTCTCTCAATGTAGCACTGCGGCAAATTTTTGACCTCTATGCCTGCGTACGTCCTTGCCGCTATTATGCAGGTACGCCCTCACCTCATAAAAATCCAGAAAAACTTGATGTCATTGTCTACCGGGAAAATACGGAAGATATTTATTTGGGGATTGAGTGGCGACAAGGTGATGAAATTGGCGCTCGCCTGATTTCTATGCTCAACAACGAGCTTATTCCCGCAACACCAGAACACGGTAAAAAGAGAATTCCTTTAGACTCAGGCATTGGCATCAAACCCATCAGCAAAAAGGGTTCTCAGCGCTTGGTACGACGTGCCATCAAACACGCCTTGCAACTCCCTAAAAATAAGCAACAGGTGACTTTGGTGCACAAAGGCAACATCATGAAGTACACTGAAGGCGCTTTCCGCGATTGGGGTTACGAGTTGGCAACGACCGAGTTTCGCAATGAGACCATTACCGAAAGAGAATCTTGGATTTTGAGTAACAAGGAGAAGAACGCCAATATCTCCTTAGAAGAAAACGCCCAAATGATAGATCCTGGATTTAACGCCCTGACCAAAGAAAAGCAAGCTCAAATTGTCAAGGAAGTTGAAACAGTTCTTAACTCAATTTGGGAAACTCACGGTAATGGCAAGTGGAAAGATAAAATAATGGTCAATGACCGCATTGCCGATAGTATTTTCCAACAAATTCAAACTCGCCCCGATGAGTATTCCATTCTGGCAACAATGAACTTGAATGGCGATTACTTGTCTGATGCAGCAGCTGCTATTGTTGGCGGACTGGGAATGGGACCAGGGGCAAATATCGGCGATGCATGTGCCATTTTTGAAGCCACCCACGGTACAGCACCCAAACACGCAGGGTTAGACAAAATAAACCCCGGTTCAGTGATTTTATCTGGTGTGATGATGCTGGAGTTTATGGGTTGGCAAGAAGCGGCTGATTTGATTAAGAAAGGCTTAGGCGATGCGATCGCTAACAGTCAAGTTACCTACGACTTAGCAAGGTTGCTAGAACCCCCAGTCGAACCCTTAAAGTGTTCTGAATTCGCGGACGCAATCATTAAACATTTTAGTTAGGGGATAGTTAGTAAAATTTTGCTTTTTAGCCCCTTCTCCGTTCATGGAGAGGGGGTTTAAGTTTTTCATAGGTACTTAATATGGCTATAAGCTGCCACAAGCCTCCTCTTATAAGCTACTCTTTTCCTAACCGCATATTAGCTAAAAATTGACCTCAGAGGACGCAGAGAAAATAACGCTAGTGATCATAGCTTTCGAGATTTTGAAAATCGGCAATTAGATCTGTCACCCAAGACATTTTTCGTGCGTTACGCTAACCTGCAAGCTAAGGCTCACTGGCAACTCACACAAAAAAGTTATTTATGACCTTTGAGAGCCTTTCTAAAGTTTTGACGATAAGATTTGCTTGTGGCAAACAAAGCTGGCCATAATAAAGCTAATTTTAGGCGATTGGGCACATTTCGCTGGAAGTTAGTCCGGTTAAATCCATTAAAGAACTTCCAAGCACCACCTGTATAAACCACCACTAATCCAAAGACGAGTAATTCCATTGCGCACAACTCCACAACCAATTGGTCAGAATTTGAGTTAAGTTTTATCTACACTATATTGGCACTTTAATAATAACGAGATCTAAAACCAATTGAGTCAGGCACAAGTCACAAGAAGCACCAAACTGCTTGTGAATACTTTGACTGTCGCTTTTGGCGGCATCATAGGTTCATTAATACATTTATATATCAAGTTTAGAGTAGCTTCGTGTATTCTTGCGATCACGGATTTTCTGTCTTAAAGATTCTAGTTCATCTGGTGTTGGTTTCACCAATCTGGGGATAGGGAATAGCAGGGTTTTCATTTGGGATACGCCCAGGCGCTTCTCTTGCTCCCTTGCGATCGCCTGTGGCTTTCAAAAATATTCTTAGCGCGGTTGCAACATAACCCAATCAACTACATCGCCACATCCCTAACTAAAAAATCCAATTCGCGTTGCATTTGCATGTAAACTAAATCATAACAAGCATCCACATATTCACGGTCATGAGCCGCTTGTGTGCCATAACGTTCAAAAACAATCGGAGCACAGACACGGGTGTGAATTTGGACGGGTAAGGGAAAATTGGGTAGCGGACCAATACCCAAGCCCCAAGGCAAACCTAGATATATGGGAAATACTCCTGGGTCTATCTGGTATAACCAAGGGACACCCCACTCATTTAACTGTTTTGCCTGTTCGTAGCAATCACCCAAAACAATTAAGGTATCATGTGCTCCTACAGAGATAACCGGAATGATTGGTACTGACTTTTTTAATGCCAGTTTGATAAATCCTTTATGACCTGCAAACTGAATCTTGTAACGCTGGTTATGAGGACGAAACATATCGTATTGTCCTCCCGGATAAACAAGGACACTTGCACCGATGTCAAAGGCGGCACTTGCCATTTTTGGATGTGCGGGGATGGCTCCCACTTTTTGTGCGAGGCTGGCGATGGAAGGACTGACTTTCCACGCAGAAGGGTGCATTAAACCATACACTAAGCGTTGCGTGCCAAAGCGACGGAACCAATCGTACACCATCATGTGTAAGTCGGGAGACGCCATCCCACCATTGTGTGAACCAACCAGCAAAACCTTTCCATCCTTTGGAATGTGATGCCAACCTGAAGTTTGAACTCGAAAGTAGTGGCGGTAAAACCATTCCCATATTGGCATCAACGATTCAATAAATTCGGGTTCTCGCGTCGTAATGGTCCAACCTGGTAATGATGTAGTTGAATTTTGATTACTCATAAATTGTTTTTTACTAACACATATTATCGCTGGACAAGATGTGGTTCAGCAGTTTATCGTCAGGCAAATAGACTTCTCCGAAAAATCATTAAATTATCGAATATCCTCTAAACAAAATTTAGGTAGTGACGCGATAGCTTCTCTACGAGACGCTGCTTTGTAAGTCCCAAAGGGACACGCTTACGCGTTCGCGTTCGCGCAGCGTGTCGCTTTGCGACTCAGCGTCTCTGAAAGAGATACGCCCTCTGGGCGTGCGCTTGCGCTTACGCTGCTGCGCGGAACGCAGATCGCCAACAGTTAAAGACTCTCAGTGTCCAACACCATCGGCAGCTTTGAGCAAGGTGAGACAACGCTCCCTTGTCTACGCAGTTTTTAAAGACACTTGCTTTAAAAAACGACCTCCGGCTTTAATCAAATCTGCTGCCTTTTCACCAATCATAATTGTAGGTGCATTCGTATTTCCCGTAATGAGGCTTGGCATAATTGATGCATCCACAACTCGCAACCCCTCAACACCATGTACCCGTAGTTCGGGATCTACAACTGAATCGGCGTCAGTTCCCATTTTGCAAGTGCCGACAGGGTGGTATACACTGTCGCAGGTTTCTCTGATATAAGCTCGCAGTGCTTCATCGCTAGTTACATTGGCACCAGGAGCAACTTCCTCGCCTCGGAACTCATCAAATATACTTGAGTCAAACAACTGGCGGATAATTTTAATTCCTGCAACTAGCTTTTGCACATCGGATTCACTCTGGAGATAGTTCATTCGGATTATCGGTGAATCATTAGGGGAAGCAGAACGCAGACTGACACTGCCACGACTTTGGGGATTAGTCAGACACACTGAAGCAGCGAATCCTGGACCAGAGCGGGCATAAGCAGGATGTGTCCACAATACAGGAGCAGAGTAAAGCTGTAAATCTGGCGCAGCATCTAAACGACCTTCAGTATGCAGAAACAATCCAGCTTCCGCGATATTGCTGGTTGAGGCAGGTTGCATATCCTGAGTGGCTTGGTGTGCCACGGCGACGTGAAGGTGATCTTGAAGGTTCTGACCGACACCAGGTAAATTAACAACTACGGGAATGTCGAGCGATGGCAGGTGTTCTGCATTCCCAATTCCAGAAAGCATCAACAGTTTGGGCGAATCGATCGCCCCAGCAGAAAGAATGACTTCCTGTTGCACAAAGGATTGGTGTATTGTTCCCTGGTGTATGTATTCCACCCCAACTGTGCGCGTTCCCTCAAATAATAACCGAGTCACCAACGCACCAGTAGTAACTGTTAAGTTAGGGCGATCCAAAATAGGTACTAAAAACGCTGCCGCCGTACTGTGTCGCTTACCATCTTTGATAGTTAACTGATAAAGTCCTGCACCTTCTTGTTGTGCGCCATTGAAATCGAGATTGCGTTCGTAGCCAAGTGCGACGGCAGCTTCTACAAATCTTTGTGATGTCACCGCCGGGGCAATTGGATCGGTAACGCTCAACTCCCCATCGACTCCGTGAAATTTGGATGCTCCCTGTTGCTGGTTTTCAGACTTCTTGAAGTAAGGCAACACATCAAGGTACGACCAACCGGGATTACCTAACTCTTGCCAGCGATCGTAATCATGACGGTTGCCTCGGATGTAGATCATGGCGTTGATCGAACTGGAACCACCCAGGACTTTACCACGCGGACAATAGATTTTGCGCCCATTAAGGTGTCGTTCTTCTTCTGTAAAATATGCCCAGTCCGCCTCAGTACCCCACAGTTTAACCCAACCTAGAGGAACTTCGTGCTCTGGTAAGTTAGGCGGATTGCCTGCTTCCAGCAACAACACACTTGTTTTACCGTCTTGTGTCAAACGATTGGCGACGACACAGCCAGCCGAACCGGCACCAATGACAATATAATCGTATTGATTCATAACATCCTCACTTGTGTTTTGGTATCAGCTATTTTTGCACTTTAAATAAAGTCAGTTTGTTAGTTTTTTTGTATAAAAGTTCATGTTTTTGGGCTTTTCTCTGTCTTCTTAACTTTCAATCGTACAAGCTAGCAACATGAGCATTGGGGCGCTCACACTTTATAAGGTAGAGATGGTAAGACTTTAGCTGTTTCGGGAAATGTCTAATTAATATCTTATTGTACTACGCGATAAATTTAGCAGTCCTATCATCTAATCCTGAAGCAACGGTAAAAACGTTCTGCAAATTTAAGCTGCAAGCAATGATTCACTCTAGAATACAAGTATGCAATCAACTCAAACTCAACTCTTGCGACTGTCGCAAGGACAACTCAACCTACTAGAACGTTGTCCCCGTCAATTTCAACACACCTACCTAGAGCAACTCCATTCTCCCTTAGATCCAGAACATGAGGAACGGCAAACTTTAGGAAGCCGCTTTCACCTGCTAATGCAGCAGCGAGAAATGGGTTTACCTATTGATACTTTCCTACAACAGGATGCTCAACTGCAACGCTGGATGTCAGCTTTCGCGAATGCAGCACCAGAAATTTTAAACTCTATTCCCAATAGCCAAACTTTTCGTGAAAGCGAACACTACCGTACTCTGCAAGTTCAAGACTATTTGCTTACGGTTATTTATGATTTAGTAATTGCTGATAACCAGCAAGCACAAATTCTTGACTGGAAAACTTATCCCAAACCATCTCAAAAACGCAAGTTGGAACAAAACTGGCAGACGCGTCTTTACCTGTATGTTTTAGCTGAAACGAGTAATTATCTGCCAGAGAATATTTCTATGACTTACTGGTTTGTCCAACCCGAAGGTAAACCGCAAAGCGTTAAATTTAGCTACAACACCACCCGACACCAACAAACAGCAAAAAAACTTAACCAGCTTTTAAGTCGATTCACAAATTGGATGGAACATTACTACCAAGGAGAACTATTTCCACAAGAACCAGAAGGTAGCAAAGCCTGCGACTACTGCCAGTATACAACACGGTGCAATAGACAAAGCCATGCTCAAGACATAAACTCACCTACTATTCCTGGGCAGATATCTTCTACAAATTCTACAATAGTAGAGACGAACCTACTGAATATAGCTAGCATTCAAGAAGTCAGTCTGTAAATGACAGATAACTTTTTGATTATTATTTTATGCATTTTGATGAAAATGATGCGGTTTATGTCCGCGAAATACGAATAGATGACATAGCCCCTGTTTATCACTTGGGTGAAGAGTTATTTACCAGCGATTCATATCCTTATTTATATCGTTGCTGGGATGAGTGGGAAGTTATAGGACTTTACAACACTGATCCAGAATACTGTCTTGTTGCGGAAGTTGATGCAGAACTGGCAGGATTCGTTTTAGGAACTATTATTACTAAAGCAAGCTGGACTTACGGATACATTCTGTGGCTAGGAGTCAGTCCGAAATTCCAGCGTCGCGGTGTGGCAGACAAGCTGGTTGATAGAGCTATTGCACGTATGATTGAAGATGGGGCGCGGTTCATGCTGGTAGACACTGATCCGGCAAATACTCCCGCCGTGAAGTTTTTCAACCGTAAGGGTTTTGGCAATGTTCGTCAACATGTTTTCTTGTCGATGAATTTAAGCAAGCACGATTACTATGGCAGACTTATTGATTATGAACATCAAAAAGCTGAAAGGGCAGGTTACAGACGTTCTCGTCCTGCGATGCGTCCTCGCAAGTCGGATGCAGTTGCAAGTGAAGTCGTGCTGAATACTTTGGTGAGTGAACCTCAAATTTCGGAGGAAGAAGCACCAGTTTAACAGTTATCAGTTATCAGTCGTTTACTGTTCACTGTTAAGCGCGCTGACTTTGTTAGTTTACCCTAGTGGGAACGGCCACGCCTTACGGTGAGTCCAGCGCTGCGGGAGGGTCTCCCGACAGCCAGGCGACTGGCGAACCCGGAGGGCTATCGGGTGTGCGCAGAGCGCACGCCTTACGGCGAACGCCCTAGTGGGAACGGCCACGCCTTACGGTGAGTCCAGCGCTGCGGGAGGGTCTCCCGACAGCCAGGCGACTGGCGAACCCGGAGGGCTATCGGGAACGCCCGTCGCCTGACGCCACATTCTACCCTGCCCGGAGGCGTTCCGCCTACAACGGGGCGGCAGCTTTTCGGGGGAAGCTTCCCCCGAAAACGTGCCTTGGGAACCCCCGCAAGGCGCTGCTCTGGGCACAGAAGTGGCACATGAGGGAAACCCTACCAAGAGCGCTGGACTCACCAGATGCCTAGGTCGGGAAACCCTCATCAAGCACTGGTCTGACCAAATCAAACCGGATTCCTATATCAGTTAAAAGTGTGGCTTTGAGCCGCACAAATCAACAACAGTCTATAATCCCCGTTTCATTGGCGGGGAGAATTCAAATGCCAGAACAACAGTGGATTCTTGCGACAACTGAACAACCCCCCGAATGGTTTATCCAAGCGGTGAAGCAATATGCACCTGCATCGAGTGGACATTTTGCCGCACAGTTGTTGTGGCAACGAGGAATACGAAAGAACGCACAATTAGCAGCTTTTGTCAATTCACAAGCTTATCAAGCCGCGAGTCCATTTGAGTTTGGGCAAGAGATGCATCTGGCGGTGGAACGGTTGCAACAAGCACGACATGCTGGGGAAAAAGTTGCTATTTGGGGAGACTTTGACGCGGACGGTATCACGTCTACGGCTGTTCTGTGGGATGGTTTGGGACAATTTTTCGCTCAAAATACGCAGCTTGTTTATTACATTCCTAATCGTTTAACGGAATCTCACGGTTTGAACTGCCAAGGAATTGAGAAGCTTGCAAAAGAAGACTTTAAATTGATTGTCACTTGTGACACTGGCAGTACAAATATTAGTGAAATTATTTATGCTAAGCAGTTAGGTGTAGATGTTATAGTCACAGACCATCACACTTTACCTGTGGAACGTCCCCCTGTGACGGCAATTATTAACCCTCGCTATTTGAGCCAAACACATCAACTGTTTCATCTTTCTGGGGTGGCGGTGGCTTACAAGTTGGTGGAAGCTTTTTATCAAACTCTGCCAAATGTAGCGCAACAACCTTTGGAGGATTTATTGGATTTAGTCGCAGTTGGACTGATTGCTGATTTGGTGCAGTTGAGTGGAGATTGTCGCTATTTGGCACAGTTGGGAATTGGGCGACTGCAAGAGGATTTTAAGAAAACACCAGATAAGAGGCGGCGTCCAGGTGTCGGGCGGCTGTTGGAATTATGCCAGAAAAGTGGCGATCGCCCCACAGATATCTCCTTTGGTTTAGGTCCCCGAATTAACGCTGTCAGCCGCATTCAAGGCGATGCTTCTTTTTGCGTGGAATTACTCACAAGCCGCGATCAAAAGCGTGTGAATGAACTTGCAGAAGTCACAGAATTAGCGAACAGTCGTCGCAAGTCTTTGCAGAAAGATGTTGCTGGGCAAGTCGCGCTGAAGCTTTCCAAAATGGACTTATCAACCACCAGCGTTATTGTCTTGGAAGATCCTCAATGGGCTGTTGGCGTTTTGGGGTTAGTTGCAGGACAAGTCGCACAGGAGACAGGACGCCCGACGATTCTTTTGAGTACGGAGGTAGCCGGGGAGCAGGGGAGCAATCTTTCTCCTGTTCTTCTGGCGCGGGGTTCGGCGCGTTCTATTAATTCGGTTGATTTATACCAATTGGTAAAAGACCAAGCACATTTGTTGCATCGATTTGGCGGACATCCTTATGCAGCAGGGTTAAGTCTTCGAGTAGAGAACATACCTTTATTTACACAAGCAATTAACCAGAGGTTACGTCAATCGTTGGGAGGAACAACCCTAACACCAACTGTTCAAGCGGACTTGGCTGTAACGGTAGCAGATTTGGGGAAAGATTTATTTTTAGAACTGAAGCTGCTAGAACCTTGTGGAATGGGGAACCCAGTTCCGAAACTTTTGATTGAAAATTGCTGGTTTGAAAATGCTTGGCATCGCAATCAGCAAGATTCGCAGGGGAAAAAGGTACAGTACATAAAAGCCGAGTTTGATATTCGAGATGACTCCACGAGAAATCCTTTTCCTGGCGTGTGGTGGGGACACTATAAAGATGAATTACCTCCCGGACGATGTGACTGTATCGCGGAACTGGACTACAACACCTTTAAAAAACGCTATGAAATCCGACTGATAGCTGTTCGTTCCCGCACAAACTCAGCATTGAGTACCCAGCATGCGAAACTCATTTTAGATTTACGCAACTTACCATTAGAAAAAGAGTTAGCACTAACCACTCATCATTCAGGACTCATACTGCAAGAGTGTCCGACAAGTTGGGACGATTTACGTGCGCATTTGAGGCGATCGCTCCACAACCAACAACCCCTCGTGCTTGCTTGGTTAAAACCAAATTCCCAACCACCAGAACAAACCTGGCTTACGCTTGTAGGAATTGCCAAATATCTGGGCCGCACAAATCAACCTGTTACCCGTATCCAGTTATTAGAAAAACTTGGTATTAACGACCAAACCTTACTTTTTGGGTTAAGAAGTTTGAGATACTTAGGTTTTAATATCTCACGTCAAGACCGTATGTTGGTTTTCACTCAGCACTCTACCATTGAAACAACTCAAGCAGAAGCTGCGGTGGAAAAATTTTTAGCTGCCGTTCGGGAAGAACAATTTCAGCGACAGTATTTTGCGGAAGTTCCGTTATCTGTAATTGAGGCGATCGCATAAGGGAGATCCATAGTGCGACTCGTTCTAGACTAAATTCAGGTAGTGATGCATAGTAATGATTTAAGCTTTTACTCTCAAATGGTGGGGTAAGCGTCGATGGTGAACCAGCGCGGTGGACGGGTTCCCCGGCATAAAGCGACTGGCGAACCCGAAGGGCAGGTTGAAGGATGGTTTAAAACTGCCAAGCATCGCTTGGGTTTACATCGTTTTGGTGAGTCAGCGCGAATGACGGCTTTCCCGACAGAGGCGACTGCGTTCGCCCTCTGGGCGTGCGCTCTGCGCATACCCGAAGGGGCAAGGGACTCTGCTTGGTATGTATCGCTGGCTCATCCTTTCTCTAACTGCTTACCTCATAACCCATTGGAGTTATCTGCATATTCAGGGAGCATCACCACCTGATTGAGGTCAGGCTGCACAAACAGCCAGAGAATTTAATTTATTCTCAAATAGTCGTGTCTCTTCTTTTACTTGACATTGAACGCCTAGCTCCCCTTGCACGTAGTTGTGTTTTTGACATTCATATTTCCAGGTGCAAGATGTGAGAAGCGGGTTTCCCTGCCTAATAACTAAGACCTTAGCTCATATCTTGCCTATATCCCTATAAAGCAGCATAATAGAATAAAGTGATTAAAGCTACAGATATTTAGTAACTTTTCTCGCTACATAAACAATTCTGGCTTCATACTGAGTGATAATTATGCGCTATTTTTCCAGGTGCAAGATCTGAGCATTTCTATCTCAAAAGAGCATAAGTTGACTTTGCTTGCACTTAAAGAAGGAAAGAAAGCAAATAAGTCTGAATTACATAATCAGATTTTCGTCAATGCGTAAGTTTTAATAAGGAAAAAATATGATATTAACGCCCCAAAAAAGCTTAAATAGCTCTGTCTCTCAAATTCATCTAACAAAACAAGAAATTGATTCTATTCAACATCTTGTTAAAGAAATTACCTCTAAATATAGTTCAGTAGAAGATGAAAATTTTTTGATAAATGCTAGAGTTTTTGCTCATGATTTACCAAAAAGATTGTGTTATTTTATTAACGAATTCCGCTTAAAGGAAGTGAATGCAGTATGTCTAATATCCGGCAATTGCATTAATGAGAAGAGAATTTGTAAAACGCCGATACATTGGAAAACATCTGAGAATAATTCTACTTTATTAGAAGAAGTGCTTTTTATCTTATATGGTTCCTTGTTAGGAGAAGTGTTTACGTGGGGTACACATCTAGAAGAGAGACAAATAATCCATAACATTCTTCCTGTTGAAGGTTATGAAAATGAACAACTAAGTTGTAGTAGTGAGACAGATCTTTTGTGGCACACTGAGGATGCTTTTCATCCCCATAGAGCTGATTATCTTGGGCTAATGTGCTTACGTAACCCAGATAAAGTAGAAACAACTTTCGCATCCATAGATATGGTTAATTTAGCTTCAGAACATATTAAAGTTTTGTTTGAGCCACGATTTTGCATACGTCCAGATAAATCTCATACAAAACCTCAAACATTTAGCGCTATTTCAGGTTCAGTTGTTTCATGGTTTGAGGAAATACAAAATAATCAGAAAAAAGTACCAGTTTTGTTTGGCGACCCCAAGTCACCTTATATGTGTTTAGATCCATTATTTATGCATCCTTTAAAAGATGATGAAGAAGCCATAATTGCTTTTAATGAATTAATTAAAGCGATAGACTACAACTTGAAAAGTATAGTTTTGCAACCAGGAGACATTTGTTTGATTGATAACTATAGGTCTGTTCACGGTAGGAAAGCTTTTTACGCAAGGAATGATGGAAATGATAGATGGCTAAAAAGAATTTTTCTGACAAGTAGTTTGCGAAAATCACGAGAATTTCGCGCTTCAGCTTCGTCTAGAATTCTATTTTAACGGGTCGCGCCCTAACATCCCCTCATAAGAGGGTAGCAAGTCGGGGACGCACAAATCCGCGAAATCTCCCGGATAGAAGATTCTGTCCGGGGAGCTTCGTAAAAATTAGGAGTTCTATAACTAAAGTTCGGATTAGCTTGTCATGAAAAAATCTTATTTAGCTGACCTCGTACTCCTTGGGGTAACCTTTACGTGGGGTGCTACTTTTGTTCTGATCAAAGACGCAATTAAAATCATACCCCCATTCAGTTTTGTAAGTGCCCGTTTTTTAATAGCTGCCTTGGTACTTGCTCTATTCGTGATCGCCTTTTATCCCCAAATGCTAAGACAACTATGGAAAAAAGAAATTTGGCTGCCTGGAATTTGGTTGGGCTTCTGGCTATTTGCAGGATATGCCTTTCAAACTTTCGGACTACAGTACACCACCGCATCAAAAGCAGGATTTATCACTGGACTTTCTGTCGTAATAGTGCCGTTCTTCTCACTGTGGTTGCTTCGTCATTCACTGAAAAGAAACACAATGCTTGGTGTATCCGTAGCTATGCTTGGTCTTATATTGCTTTCCCACAATCGAGAACTTAGTGCAAACATTGGAGATATTCTTGTTTTTTTCTGTGCAATTTCTTACGCTTTTCAGATAACGCTTGTAGGTCGCTATACTCAAAGATTTCCTGCTTTATTATTAGCGTTGATTCAAATATTTACTTGCGGGTGTTTCAGTTTTATATGTGCTGTTCTATTTGAAAATTACCAAATAGTTTTCTTGCCAAAAGTTTTTCTTAATGAACAGGTGTTTTCAGCACTGATTATTTGCTCGGTGATTGCGACTGCTTTTGCGTATGCTGCCCAAAATCAATTTCAGAAGTTTACCACACCTACTCGTACTGCATTAATCTTTGCTACAGAGCCTGTATTTGCAGCATTGATAGGTTATTGGTATGTAAGAGAGCATCTTTCTACAATGCAAATAAGTGGCTGTCTGCTAATGTTGGGTGGTACGTTAATTTCTGAATTCGGTGGACTACCCCTGTTAAGGGATACTAAAAAATGAACCAAGTAGCTCGACTTTATCCATTTAGGCAGCATAGCCCAAGGTATCGATTAAACACACACATTTAAATAGCTATAGAGACCTAAAGTTTTTGTGGTAGTCTAAATCGGTAATAATGCATCGTAGTGTATATAGACTTCTAGATTGACCCAACATAGTTTTTCAGCTTCATTAGAAGAGATAATGTGTTTGTGATAAATATGGTAATTTTTAGAGCATAGTACTATTAAATTCTCGATGTAACAGGTTCTTCCAATATCTTTGCTAACAGCTTTATGCCCCTTACTACAAAAGTAATGTTTCAAACAGGAATCCAAGCAAGCACAAAAATTGACTTCCCCTCTGGAATTACCCTCAGCCATTCAAAAGTTATTTTTATTACTGAATTTGATAAAGATACACGTACATGGCTAGTTGTGACTGAAAATACACCATTTCATCCCGTTAACTATAAATGGTCTGATCAACCTGGTGACACTGGTACTGTTACTATAGATGGTCATAAATTCGATGTGCTCAACACATTAACCTGTGGATTTGAGTTGGCTTCTCATACATTTTATCTAGACACTCAAATACCCGTTCGTAAAGGTGAAAACGGATGGTTTTTTGTAGTCGCACATATAGTCAAATTTCCATCAGACTACTCTTCTACGTGTTTAACTGGCAAGACAGTAATTTTAGAAGTCAATGCTGAGCGCCGTGAACAACTTAGCATAGCACATTCATCGTGTCATCTTTCGGCTCTTGCGCTTAACAAGTGTACTTCAAAATTTTGGAGCAAAGAATGTCAGAAGGATTCTCTTGCTAATTATAACTTAGACCAACTCGCTATTCAAAAATCTCAGATCAAACTGGAGGAGAGTAATGACTTCTATCGTCTCGGAAAATCTCTGAAGAAGAAAGGCTTTGATACAGTAGCTTTTTTTAGTCAAATATTGGACATAGAAATTTGTATAAATAAGCAACTTGCCGAGTGGCTTAAATTAGATTCTCCGATCAAAATCGAGCCTCAGGAAGCCAAAATTGATGATCACAGAGTATGGACTTGTCAATTGCAGGATGGGTTAGCAAAAATACCTTGTGGTGGTACTCATGTCAAGCATTTAAAACAGATATTGTCCATTAACGTGAGCTTAGAGGTTATGTCTAATGAACCAGAGTTTGTAATGTATACAACGGTAAAACCAAGAAGCTGAAATTATTTAATTAAATGATATTTTATAACTCTTGAAATTCCATCCTGATGCTAATCTCAGTAATAGCGATAGCAAAGCGCTGCTGCTTTGCTACAGATTGCCATCTTTGTGATCTCAGGTCTTGCACTAAGACAACACATGTAATTTTAACACTCAGTACTAAGCCAAAAACCCTTGTTTAGCGATAAAAGCCAATAAATATGATGTAATTTTCTTGCATTGCTTTTGAGTAACCCCAGGCTTATACGGATAGGTGCAAGATTTGAGGGGATTTCCAGATATATTTCCCAGATTTCAAAAACTCTTTCATAAAAAAGGGATTCCCCTGTGTTTTTTGCCAAACCAACTCGGCTAATTTTTGGGTAGGAACGCATTCAGTATCTAGAATTTATCCTAACGCAGGTTGACATCCTGCTGTCGTTCACATTGAAAACCCCTAGACCTCCAAAAGTCAATACTTACGTCTGCTAATTTCATAACATAAAAACATTTTGGTTGAATAATCCGGCTTAACCCCGCCCATAACAAGCTACGCGTGACATCTAGTCCTGTTTTTGACCAAGATTCTTGGTTACCTGGCACACCTTGTTCTGGAACAATGTCTGTTTCTACCCAAATACCGTGAACACCAAAAAGAATTTGTGCCATCCATTTTGCACGCGGGAAGTGTGTTTGAGAACTAATCAGCTTCACCTTGTGGACTCCCCAACGACGCAGGATGGGAATGGAATAGTAAAAATTACCAAACGTAGAATCCGCACACTTTTCCAACCAAACGTTTTGCAGTCTCTGGGGCGCTAGGCGTTGAAAAACAAGCAAAATACACGGATCGGGAGAACCCCGAGAAATTAAAATTGGGGTTTGTGGATATTGTTGTGCTAACTCAGCAACATAAATTTCCCGACGAATACTGCCACCCAGTACAAAAAAGGCATCTACTTGCCTAGAAGATGCAGAAATAATGGTTACAGTGTTAAAAACTACCCAGCTAAGCAATACGAGACACAATCCCAAAGCGAGTCTTCGCAAAAATTGTCGTTTTTTGTGGAACCGCTCTGAGACTGAATTAGGTTGGCTGTTTGTCACTTTAGGTTTGTGATCGGTACTCAATACAAGCTTTTTTATATAATCGGTAACACCATTTTCAGCAGCGAAGTACACATTTCCATAAGAAGAGTTGACTGCTCTGTTAATGGTGAGGGTACTATAGGACTCCTCCAAAGATTTTTGCGAAGCTTCGTACACCTTTATTATTACTTCATACTTAAGCGTTAAGAGTTAAGCGTTAAGCGTTCCCTATTGCCTGTTAAGCGTTAAGCGTTAAGAGTTAAGCGTTCCCCTGACCATAAGTGCTATTTTAAGCAATTTTGCCGGATTGGATCGCACTGCTGATGAAACCATCATATGGTGGCACTTAGCTGGCAGAAAAAGTAAGCTAAAGTAAAGAAGCTGTTTGAACAATATGTAGTTTTCTCAAAAAACATCAAGGAAAAGTGATGAACAAAGCATAATTAGGAAGAAAAACTTATAAATTCCTGCAAAGTCAGATTGCTACACTGTCAACAATACAATTATTCTAGTCAAGATACATGAATCGATCTGCGAAACGTTACTCGCCGCTCCAATTAGCTTTTATTAGCGGAGCAATCGCCTCAACCGCTACGTTGTCCGCTTTTGGTCCAGTTTGGTGTCGTTCTGTGCGTGCAGCTTTGCAAGATAGCCCAAAAGCAGTAGTCGATAACGTCTGGCAATTAGTGAATCGCGAATATGTTGATGGCTCATTTAATAAACAAAATTGGATAGCAGTCAGACAGACTCTGCTGAGTAAAGACTATACCAACCGTCAAGAAGCATACACTGCCATCCGTCAAGCATTAGAAAAGTTGGGTGATCCTTACACTCGATTTATGGATCCCCAACAGTATGAAGCTTTAACCAACCAAACATCTGGGGAAGTCTCTGGAATTGGCATTCGGATGGAATTGAACGAGAAAACCAAGAAGCTCACCGTTATCGAAGCCATAGAAAATTCTCCCGCACTGAAAGCAGGTATTAAAGCTGGGGACGAAATTGTGGCAATTGACGGCAAACCCACAAGTCAAATGAAAGTGGAAGATGCCTCAAAGCTCATTCGTGGCAAAGCAGGGAGTAAGTTGAGTTTGCGGCTAGCTAGAGTTGGGCAAAGTACTTTTGATGTGAATTTGACACGGGCAAGTATTGAAGTACCGACAGTACGTTACACCTTAAAGCAAGAAGGCGATCGCCGCATTGGCTATATCCGTCTGCGTGAGTTCAGTGCCCATGCCTCAACTCAGATGCGACGAGCCATCCGCGATTTAAATACCAAGCAAGTCGATGGCTTTGTCTTGGATCTACGTGGAAACCCTGGCGGTTTATTGCAAGCAAGTATTGAAATTGCCCGGATGTGGATGGACAGCGGTGCAATTGTCAAGACAGTGGATCGTGTCGGAGGCAGTGACGAAATGAAGGCAAATCGTACTGCCATCACAAAACGCCCTCTAGCGATACTCGTGGATGGCAATTCAGCCAGTGCTAGTGAAATCCTGACAGGCGCACTCAAGGATAATAACCGAGCAGTAATTGTTGGCGGTCAAACCTTTGGTAAAGCCTTAGTACAGTCAGTTCATGAACTCCCAGATGGTTCTGGTGTAGCTATTACCATAGCTCATTATTACACTCCCAAAGGGACAGATATCAACCACAAGGGAATCGCGCCAGATATCAAATTAGATCTGACAGAGGCACAACAGCGTCAACTCGCAGCAAATCCGGATTTGATCGGAACTAAGAGCGATCCTCAATACGCGCGTGCGCTAGCAGCTTTGTCTAGTAACAACTTTGCTCAACCCACACAACAAAACCGACAGTCGCAGCAACAACCAATGACTAATAGCGCGGTAGACTTGAAACTTTAGCTAAAGTTAAGTGATTTTGGATTGGAAATATTGGATAAAGGACTAGTTAGTAAGTAGTGGTGAGTGCTTAGCTGTTAATAAAATAACCCACAGTCCTCAATTCTTAATCCAAAATCTCAAAACCATGAATCATGAACCAGTTGAAACAACCACTAATACCTTCTTGCCAAAGGTATCGGTGGTTATACCTATTTATAACGGTGAGGCAGATTTACCAGAGTTGCTGTGTTGTCTATCGGCTCAAACTTACCCAAAACACCAGGTAGAGTATTTGCTGGTAGATAATAACAGTGGCGATCGCACTTTTGCCTTACTTCAACAAGGGAGTGAAAATACCCAAATCACAATTCGTCCCAAAAGCGAGAACCACATCCAAAGTTCCTACGCCGCCCGTAACGTTGGCATTCGTGCCGCAACTGGTGAGATACTTGCTTTTACCGATGCAGATTGTCGTCCAGAACCAGAATGGTTAAATTCATTAATTGCTCCTTTTGTCAACCAAGATATTGTCCTTGTCGCCGGTGAGATTGTGGCGCTACCAGGAAAAACCCTGCTAGAACAGCACGCAGATCGTCAAGAAACCCTGTCACAAAAGCACACTCTTGCTCATCCCTTCTGTCCCTACGGTCAAACAGCAAATTTAGCAATTCGACGCCAAGCTTTGCAACTAGTGGGTTTGTTTCGTCCCTACCTAACCAGTGGTGGTGATGCTGATATGTGTTGGCGAATTTTGCAACAAAAAATTGGACGTTTGGAATTTGCCCCCAATGCCATTGTGAAGCACCGCCACCGCGCGACACTTAAGGAACTAGAAAGTCAATGGCGGCGCTACGGACGCTCAAATCGCTATTTGCATGAACTTCACGGCGTAGATTTAATGCGGGATATCACACTCAGCGAATGCTTCTATCTTTTAGGACGCTGGTTGTTGAAGGAACTACCAAAAGACAGCGTGAAAGCTTTAGCAGGAAAAGGTAGCCTTGTAGATTTAGTGAGTACTCCTATTGGATTGTACACGGCTCGCGCACGTGCGGCTGGGCAAACAGAAGCGAAGTTGCCGGAGAATGCCAAGATAATTGAGCGGTTGTAGAGATTTGAGATTTTGGATTGACACCACAGGTGTCTACTGTAGAAACTATACTACCAAGCCAAATGGTAAAATCCCGAACAGCTTAGTACAACGAATCGACAAACAACAAATGAAGCTGCATGCTGGCTGGCGTCTTCAAGTTTTGATCTTTATAACTGCTTTTGCTATTCTGGTTTCCAGAAGACCAGATGCACTTTTCAATGCACAATTTTGGGCTGAAGATGGCAAGTGTTGGTATGCTGAGGCTTACAATCTCGGGATGATCCAATCCCTGGTTTTGCCTAAGGGTGGCTACTTCCAAACTATTTCCAGGCTGACGGCTGCTTTTGTGCAATTTTTCCCACTGCTATGGGCACCGTTCATTTTTAATTTAACTGCAATTGTTATTCAGATTCTGCCAGTTTATCTTATTGCTTCGGTGCGCTTCTCGCAGTTAATCCCAAACCTTCGGACTAGGTTGTTTTTGGGACTTCTGTATTTAGCTTTACCCAACTCTTTTGAAACTCATGCCAACATCACTAATGCACACTGGCACTTAGCAATACTAGCCTGCATGGTCGTGTTAGCAACACCCAGCCGCCTTCTTGTATGGCAAGTTTTTGACATCGCAGTCATCCTGTTGTCAGGATTAAGTGGACCATTTTCGGTTTTGCTGGCACCTATTGCTGCAATCATTTGGTGGTTACGTCGTCAAAGATGGTCATTTATTTTACTTTTAGGTTTAACTGCAGGTGCTGTCGTTCAGGGCATAGCTATTCTATTAACTGGACATTCTAGCCGCGTTCATACTTCTTTAGGGGCAACACCAGACCTATTTACCAAAATTCTTGCGAGTCAAGTTTTCTTAGCTGCTTTGATAGGACAAAAAGGCAGTAAATTGATCAGCTCTATTTCTTTTGGGTATAGTATCATAGCAATTTTAATCGCTGTCGCAGGAACCGCCCTATTCCTTTACTGTCTTCTGAAAGCGCCTTTAGAACTTCGACTTTTCTCTATCTTTGCTGCTGGAGTTTTCGGTATGTCGCTTTTGTCTCCAGTAGTCAGCGAAACTGTACCTCAGTGGTGGCTTTTATGGCGTCCTGGAACAGGTGTTAGGTACTGGTTTATACCCATGCTTGCATTCGTGACAATATTAACTTGGCTATTGGGTGCAACAAGACCGCGTCGGCTACAGTTAACCGCTAGAATTGCTCTGGTGATTATGCTTGCTGGTATTGTAGTAGACTGGCGTTATCCTACATTTGCTGACTTAAAATTCAAGAACTATTCAAAGCAGTTTATTGAAGCACCAACAGGAACTAAGGTAACAATTCCTATTAATCCACCCGGTTGGTTTATGGAACTTATTAAGCATTAAGGACATCACTACAAGCAAGGAATCTTGCCGTGACTGACAATATTTTGCGCACACTAGTAGCACTGTATGATCCATTGCCATTGAGCGATCGCTTTTTTGTCCGCACTCGCCTGTTTTTGAGTAATTTATATCAGTTAGAGTCTTACGTACCAAAGGAGGGTAGAATTCTTGATATAGGTTGTGGTCACGGTTTACTGAGTAACTTACTAGCCATCACCAGTCCCCAGCGACAGGTACTTGGCATTGACATTGACGCGAAAAAAATTGCCGCTGCACAAAGTACTGTTAGCAACAGAAGTAACATCCAATTTAAAGTTGGTGACGCCGCTGTTTTGCCAGATACTTCTTTCCACGCTGTCACCATTGCCGATGTTATGTACCTGATTCCCCCTGACATCCAACGTGCAATTCTGACAAGTATCGCTTGTGCTTTGGAACCAAACGGTGTGCTGATTTGGAAAACCCACAGTCATCGTCCCCAGTGGAAATATACTATAACCTATGCCCAAGAATGGCTGATGACTAAGCTTGGTCCGACTAAAGGTGCTGGTATATTTTTTATGGATAGCGAAGAATCGCTCCAAGCTATTCGTAATGCTGGGTTAGATCCAACTGTCGTGCCTATGCCTTCACGCCGTCCTTACAGTGATATTCTTTTCCTTGGGTGCAAGTCGAATAAGAATTCTCCAAGCCAGTATGAATCCTGATTTGTGAGTTCTTTATGAGTCGTACATCCAAAAAAGGAGTATTTTGTAGTCGCCACGACGACATTTTTTTCTAAAATTTGATTATTTTAACCTATTAACTAACCCAAACAAGGTTGGTATGCTAGGTAGAAATAAGTATATCCCTAGTCGCATAACCATACATAGATATGGTCATGCGTTAATTAGCTGTTGATTTTTTTCCCGCTAGAATGCCCTAGTGTCAGGAATCCAACGCACAAAAAGTGTAATTTAAATGCCCGACAGCTGAGTTGGATGTATTTAATAGTGTGAGGAGTGCTTGAGAATAATGAACACAGTTTCCATAATTGTGCCCGTTTATAACGAGGCACAATGTATAGTTGCGACTTTTTCTTCAGTTCTTAAATTTGTTGTCAATAAACCTTGGTATGATTTTATTTTTGTTGACGATGGCTCAACTGATCAAACTAGAGAAATATTAGAAAGTCAAATCCAATTGTTCAATAGTAAGCAGATTTCATTACTTTCTTATAAAGAACATCGTGGCAAAGGATATGCCGTCAAAACCGGAGCTTTATATGCAGATGGCGATTATATTTGCTTTTTAGATGGAGATTTAGCTTACTCTTTAGACTACCTTGATTTGATGGTAGCAAAACTAGCAGATTTTGATATTGTCATTGGCTGTAGAAATCTCACCCCAGAAAAAAACAACGGGTTTAATGTTCGGAGAATACTGGCTGGTCGAATATTTAATTTCATATCAAGAAGTCTTTTAAATTTGAAATTTACCGATATGCAAGCCGGAATCAAAGGATTTGACAAATATGCAGCCAAAGATCTATTTAAAACTCAAATTATCCCTGGATTTGCCTTTGATGTAGAATTGCTATACTTAGCAAAAAAGAAAAGATATACTATTGGGGAAATTGCAGTTGTCGTTTCCAAAAAACATTTATACAAAAAATCAAAAGTCAAATTATTTAAGCATTCAATAGAAATGTTATTTGATTTGTTGCAAATCGTCTACCATGATTTCATACTAAAAAAATATGAATAGCATTATTTTACTCAGCTTTGATTTAGAAGAATTCGATATTCCAGAGGAATACGGTGAAAAAATTGAAGATACAGTAAAAATGGAAATTTCTTACAAAGGATTAAAAGAAATTCTTCAAGTTTTGGCAAGATTAAATATCAAAGCCACGTTTTTTGTCACAGCCAGATTTGCTATCTATTACAAACCCCTCATTCAAGAAATTTCCCAAAAACATGAAATAGCTTCTCATGGTTTCGAGCATTGCAATTTTAGATTAGAAGATTTAAAGAAGTCACGGCAAACCTTGGAAGAAATAACCAGCCAGAAAGTTCTTGGTTTCAGGATGCCGAGACTTCAAAAAGTAGATGATACAGAAATAGCAAAAGCAGGATACAAGTATAACTCGTCTATGAATCCTACTTACATCCCAGGAAGATACAATAACTTTTTCAAACCGAGAACAGCCTATTACTCAAATAACTTAGTTAATATTCCAGTTTCAGTTACACCGCTGATTAAATTTCCCTTGTTCTGGTTAAGCTTTAAGAATTTTCCCTTACCGTTAATAAAATTAGCTTCTCAACTGACTCTCAAAAACGACCATTACATAAGCCTTTATTTTCATCCGTGGGAATTTACTGATATTACCCACTTTCACCTACCTAATTATATCACTAAATACTCCGGAAAAGAAATGGTTGAGCGTCTGGAAAAATATTTAATTTGGCTGCAAACCCAAGGCGAATTTGTTTACTTTTCGGAGTTTTATGAAACCATCAGAAGATAGAAATTACAAACTGGCTGATTATTTAGCTCGTTCTAGCGATCGCTATTCTCTAACCAAGTACAAAATTTTAATGAACTGGTTACCTCAAACACCAAAAATGCGGGTATTAAATGCCGGATGTGGTTCTGGAGAAATGAACATCTTGCTATCGCAAAACTTAACTTGGCAAGTAGATGCTTTGGATATCGACATAGAAGCTATCAGGCTTTCACAAAAGTTAAAACTAGAGAATAATATAAAAAATCTCAACCTTTATCACACGACTATTGAAGACTACATAGCACCAGAAAAATACGATCTTATCATTTCTAATGATGTTTTAGAACATATTGAAGATGACCAGGCAGTGATAAAAAAGTTTTCAGATATACTCAAACCAGATGGATTAATAGGTATTTCGGTACCAGCTTTACAATGGCTCTTTGGTTATCACGATGAAATGCTTGCTCATTATCGGCGCTATCATCGCAAAGAATTAATCAATAAATTATCTGTTTACTTCAATATAAGTAAATGCCGTTATTTCGGAGCCAGTCTTATTCCCATAGCCTTATTTTATAGTCGGTGGTTACGCAAACCTTACCCAGTAGCCGAACTAGAAAGCAAGTCAGTAAAGACAACAATCTTAGAAAATTTACTGGGATTTGAGTCTAAAGTTTCTTTCCCTCTTGGCATCTCATTAATAGCGTTAGGAACAGCAAAAAAGCTATGTCTAAAGTAACCATTCCACCCAAATGCTATTTGTGGGCTTTCAGCAGCGCCTTAACTACCAACAATCGCGGTATGCTATGGGCACTCTAAGCCTTTAACCAGTGCAAGAAACACCATCCCCTTCTGGCTTGCGAAGAGTTTTCTCTTCCCTGTTAAGCGTTTCCCCCCTCGCGAGCAAGTCTCGCCATCTTACCAGTAGCCCAGTGTGACTCAAGTTCGCTAAATTGGAGAAAAGTAGCGCAAAGGAAACGGTAAATGGCAGCACAATTGTTACTGGTAGATGATGAACCAGGATTGCGTGAAGCCGTAAAAGACTATTTGCAAGAGAGCGGTTTTAGCGTTCAAGTTGCCAGTAACGCCCGACAGGGCTGGGAGATGATGCAGCAAAATACACCAGACTTAGTAATTTCTGATATTATGATGCCTCAGGTAGATGGTTATCAGTTCCTCAAACAACTGCGGGACGATCCTCGCTTGCGATCGCTACCGGTGATATTTCTCACTGCTAAGGGTATGACGACTGATCGCATCCAAGGTTATCAAGCTGGTGTTGACGCCTATCTAGCCAAGCCGTTTGATCCAGATGAACTTGTGGCTATTGTGGAAAATTTACTGGAACGCCGTATAGCCAGAACTCCAACTCCAACAGAAGAAGGTGATACGCCAGATATTACCGAACTGGCTAATCAGATTGCCCAAATCAAAGCTTTGTTAACTCAAAGAAATGCAATAGCTCAATCTCCAGCACCTTTTAGTATTGATTTAACGCCTAGAGAACAAAGTGTTTTAAACTTAGTCGCTGAGGGGTTGATGAATAAAGAAATTGCTCGGCGTCTAGAAACGAGTGTCCGAAATGTAGAAAAGTATGTTAGCCGTTTGTTCAGTAAAACCGGTACTAATAGCCGTACAGAGTTAGTTCGTTTTGCTTTAGAACACGGTCTTGCAAAGTAACATTGACGCTCTGCGTTCTGAAAAGTCGCAGAGCCACCAGAAGATTTTGCTTCTTACATCCCCAATTTTTGAGTTGAGACTCCCACCGCTAAAAGCGGATGGGATTCTCGGGCTGGGCTTGCTTTTTTGGGTTTGCCCTCTGAAGTCTTACAGGTCATACTCGTCCGTTCGCGTAGCGTGCGCCTAAGCGCATAATACAGCTTTTTACACCATACCGCAATTATGGACGGCTCCCAGCGCGTTTATCCTTTTGGGAATACGTTTGGTGTGTGCCCCGTTGCGAGCGTGAGCGTAGCAATCTGTAGATTACTGAACGATCTTGACCTATGGCAACTTTAACGCCGAATTTTTTCCATTTAGAGCAAGCGAAATTAATTTTAACACGCTTGAGTTTAAGTACAACAGATTCTACTTAACTCATTGAGAAAAAGGAAAATCTCCTAACAACACTAATTTGTTGAGGTTTCGCTATTTTCCTCCATTTTTATTTTTTTAAAGTAAAATATTCAGATTTTTTCAAGCTCCTTCGATTCTTAGAGGAATAATGCGGATAGGGGAATTACACTGAAATCTAATTTTTACTAACCACAACCCTGTTATAAAAGCAAAGCATGAATACGACATTAAAGTAGGCACCCATTGTTTCCGTAGTGCTAAGGGTGAGGACTATTATAAGTCCCAGCGCTATGGTTTGTGGGGGGATGGTTAAGCAAGCCAAGTCATTATTAGAAGAATCTGTCAATAGGAAAAATTAATGCACAATCTGCCATTAGTAGGGTGACACAAACTTAAGTATTAACTAGCTTCAGCAGAGTTGCGTAAGCGCATCAATTGGCGTCTCATTTGCGGTGAAGCTTTGAACTCAGAAACTTCTTGAGCCTTGACATTTGCTTGCAAGGTTTCTAAAAAGTCGTCAGAACCCTCGGTTAAAGCGTCTAGCAGAACCTGCAAAAGTTGGTCGCGATCGCTCAACAGACTTTTTTCTTCTATCAACCGGAATTTCAGGTGAATTTCGCACTCATAAACACCTACATCGACACTATTTACTTGGCGTGGTAATGCTTCAAAGTTCATAGCTTTTAGACTTCCTTGTACTAAGAGGTAATTTGGGTGATCTGCTATTTTTCAAGCAAGAATTCTGTATACTTTTTTGACTTTCAAAGTGTCGGAATTAACAATCCTTGTTTGTCGGGAAACAATCTCATTGCATTTTACTCTCCTAATTTATCTTCCGGTTTGATTTTCACTCTCTGGTTTTTCAGTTTTCTGCAATAGCTATGGTTCAAGTAAACCATAACTATTATTCAGTTTTTAGGATTCCATGCAATAAAGTTTCTGTAAGAACTTGTTCAAGCTTTTTAAAGCTTTTTACATCAACTTTCTCTCCAAGTCAATAAGAGTTTAAGTTGTTACTGTAAAACTGGTGTTAACACGTAAGTGAATCCGCTGGTTATTTCCTATATAATGATAGCCAGACGTTGCTGTACCATAATTCCGTAAAATTACTAAATGTACAATTTATTCATTTAAAAATGCAGGAAACTGAAATGACCAAAGTAATTAGGGGTAAAATTTTCGTTTTGGACGACAACATAGACACAGACCAAATTATTCCAGCCGAATATCTTACCTTAGTTCCTTCCAAACCAGATGAATACGAAAAGCTTGGAAGTTATGCTTTAGCAGGTTTACCAGACCGTTACGGCAAATTTATCCCTCCAGGCGAAATCAAAACAACTTACCCCATCATTGTGGCAGGAGAAAACTTTGGCTGCGGTTCATCACGAGAACATGCCCCCATAGCTTTGGGTGCAAGCGGCGTCAAAGCAGTGATTGCCGAGTCTTATGCCCGTATCTTTTTCCGTAATTGTGCTGCAACAGGAGAACTTTATCCTTGGGAATCACAAGAAAGATTATGTGACAAATTTGAGACTGGTCATGAGGTATCAATAGATTTTGAAACCAATCAACTGATTAACCACACTCTTAATCAGATATACAATCTCAAACCTTTAGGAGAAATTGGACCAGTGATTGATGCAGGAGGTATTTTTGCTTATGCTCGTCAGACAGGCATGATTTCTTCTCGCTAAGAATTGCGTCTACAATGATTGAGAGCGCGATTAACCCTAAATAAAACCGCTTATGGATAACACGATGCTGCTTAAGTCCACAACCCGGCACATAAGGATTTTTGCCGGCGAAATAGATCAAGATGGAGAACTTGTTCCTAGCAGTCAGGTTTTAACCTTAGATGTAGACCCAGACAACGAATTCAACTGGAATGAAGATGCTCTGCAAAAGGTCTATCGCAAGTTTGATGAACTGGTAGAGGCATCTAGTGGGGAAGACCTGATAGATTACAATTTACGCCGTATTGGCTCCGACTTGGAGCATTTTCTGCGATCGCTCTTGCAAAAAGGCGAAGTCAGCTACAATCTTTCCGCACGCGTCACCAATTACAGCATGGGGCTACCCCAAGTTGCATCTGAGGAAAATACTGAAGGTAATGGCGTGTGATGTAAAAGTGGAAAATCAGTACTGAATGAGAACAAAGTTCGTAAATTGTAAGCTGCTCTGCAGTATACCGTTTTTCTCAATTGACGCTCGCCCTCGCGTCTTAGTACGGCTCACCATAAATCAGGTACTGAATTCGCTCCTTGGATGAACTTTGTCCAAGGTGATCAAAATTTTGATTTGCGACCCCTTTTGAGGTCGCAAATTAATGAAGATAAACTCTGTAGGTTTTTTCATGTGTTGCCAACGCGTAACCGCACCGGTGCGTGGCTCATATCTTGCATCTCTGGGTAGAAAACCGTAGAAATTAAAAAGATGCGCAAGGAAATGACGTGATTTTTATTGAGACAGACAACTCAATAAAAAACTTTTGGTTTAATACTGAGTGACTAAATTAAATTAATTTTTATTGGTACAAGATGTCACCTATTTAAGGAATTGATAACTTATAATAAAATTTATAACAATTGCAACTCAGTAAGATTCATAAATTTTTGAGTAGAAAACGGCAGCAGAAAGCTATCACCAGAGCTAATTGCTGACTGCAAACCGTTTAATATCACTTCACCAAATTCTATTTCCTTCTTCGTCTACTCGTGCTTGGCGAATCACATCAGAGATCTCTTCTGCATCTCTCACGTGATGGAGAGCCTTTTCTTCACCATCTGGCTCTTTAACGCCAAAAAAAGCCGGAACTTGAATTTGTTCACCCGTGATATCTGGAGAATCAACCGCAAGTTGTTGTGTTTTTTCTTCGACTGTTTCTGGTTCTTCAGAAATGACGTCACCAGGGTTGACTGCACGATGAGTTTCTTTTTCTTTGTTATCTTCCATTCGGATTTCACCAATTCTTAAATATGTGGAATTTTCATTGGCAATGGTCATGTAATCAATAACCCAAAAGAGGAGTCACTGTGAAAAGCTAATAGTAACTAGCAAGACGTCCTTTAATTTTACCTGTTGGTCTTTAAAGTCAATTGATTACCACCTACATATAAATTAGAGAAAAAGCTGAGTTATCTCCTCTTTCTGATGGAATAATTTCTTTGAACCAGGATTAAAGTGTAAAATAAAGCTACTTGACACTTTATACACATTGAGATAGACAATTAAAAAAAGCAAATAAAAAAACTTGTGACTTCAAACACAGTTTTCTCTAAAGAAAATCCTGAAGAGGGGAGGTGATGAAGCTTTGACAAAGTTATGTCAGTAAAGGTATGAAATTTTGGTGAAGTAAGCTCTGGTTCCAACATCTGTTCTTTTAAGATACATCTGTAATCATGCTAGGACTGTATGACCAAGTGACATGACTTTACCCATCCCAGAGTGCTTTTGAGCGTGCTACAGTTATTCCCTTTCGTTTGTGAACAAGAATTTTCTCGCTCAGAATAACCTTAGTGGTCAGTTTTAGAGTTCACGACCAATTTGGGTGGGAATGCTGTATGTTGATAAACAAACAACACAAATCGCTTCTATGCCTTATCCTGTTTGGTGTGAGTCAGGCCAGTGGGTGGCATTGCTTACCGACTGAAAAATATCTATTATATTTATCGCAAATTTTTCCAAATTTTACTATTTGAACCTGAGTTCGCAAGTTAAAATCGTGATCCAATCCAAATCGTAATGAGCGGTCAACAGTGCCGCTGCCAATGCTGTTGAAAAAATGCCAATCCGCTGATCGGTGCGAAGACTATGGAAAATGATGCGGCAACGCTCTACTGCACAAATGAACTTTGTCAAGCTCCAAACCCCCTGACACACAAATTTTGCCTACGATGCTCCACACCCCTGCCTAAACGATTCCTCTGGGCTGTGACAGACGGGGAAATCTTGGCTAATGCCGGAGAATTATTAGCCGATCGCTATTTGGTTATCAGCAAGGCGCTTGTTTTGGATACCAAACCTGGTTTGTTGCCCCAAACGCCAAATGGAGAACATGCACAGGCAGTAAAACCTTACTTGCGGCTATTTCCCTACCGCTTGCATGTACCCCAAGTTTATGGAATCCTGCCGAGAAGTGGCGACACTTATGATAAAGAAATATTACTTTTAGAAAAACCTCCGCTTTCTGTGCTAGACAGTACAGAACCCTTGGAAGTCCAAATTGCTTACGAATTAACCACAGCTTGGCATAACGCAACATCAATACGCCAACTGAATTTGCTGTGGCAGATAGCTAATTTGTGGCAACCTCTGGCGAGTGAAGGCGTAGCCTCTAGCTTACTGAACCCAGAGTTAGTCAGAGTGGAAGGGTCTTTAGTACGCTTATTGGAATTGCGTCAAGACAATCAAACTTCGCCTGGTTTACCCCAACTCGGGGAATTTTGGCAGGAGTTGCAGCCACAAGCCAAAGGAGCGATCGCCGAATTTTTGAGTGAAATTTGTCGTTCTCTGATTGCGGGAGTTATACACTCTGGTGAGCAACTCGTTGCGATTATAGACAGGGGGTTGACACAATTAGGGCAAACCCAAACACCTCTTATCAAAATAGTCACCAAGACTGACACAGGACCTTGTCGCCAACGTAATGAAGATGCTTGTTACCCCCCAGCTGGCAGTATTGTCAGCAAACCACCATCACAAACAGGTTTAGCTATTGTCTGTGATGGCATTGGTGGACACGAGGGAGGCAATGTTGCATCACTTTTAGCCATTGAAACGATTCAACAACAACTGCATGAACTGACGAAATTGCCTTCTGAGCATATAGACTCATCTATTGTACTTGCTTCGTTAGAAGGGGCAACCGCAGCAGCCAATGACATCATCAGTGAGCGCAACGACGACGAACATCGGCAAGGGCGTCAACGCATGGGCACAACCCTAGTAATGGCATTGCCCATTGCTCATCAAATGTACATTGGTCACGTTGGTGATAGTCGTGCTTACTGGATTACACGCTCTGGTTGCTATCAAGTCACCCTAGATGACGATGTTGCTTCTCGTGAGGTACGGTTGGGCTATGCCACATACCGAGATGCAGTGCAACAGGGAGCATCAGGTTCTTTGGTGCAGGCATTGGGCATGAGTGCTAGTAATTCATTGCATCCGACTTCACAACGATTTATTCTCGACGAAGATAGCGTTTTTCTGTTGTGCTCTGACGGTTTGAGTGACTTTGACCGCGTAGATCAATACTGGGAAACAGAAATTTTACCCATTCTTACTGAAAATTATGACATAGCTAAAGTCACAGATAAATTAGTAGAAATAGCGAATATTCAAAATGGACACGATAATGTCACGATCGCGCTAGTACACTGCCAAGTTAAATACTCAGAACCAAAATCAACCCTTCACACTTCCCTTGCTAACCTCTCTACATTACCAATAGCTTCTAACACTGCGATCAAAACGCCACTAGTTGCATCACCTGTGGGTAGAAATCAAAAAACTCAAGTAATGCCAACAACTAAGCCCGCCAAAAGTCTAAAAGTACCGCTACAGGTGATTGTTGTTCCGCTGCTATTTGTTGTTATCGGTTTGTTGGCATATCTATGGGGTCCAAAGTTGCTCTCTATCAACTCCTCACCAAGAATAAGTCCGGATAGAATACCATCTATGCCGCTACCGCCGATCACAAGTGGTTCTCAGGACAGTTCGGCTAAAGACAATGTGAATGCACCAGGAGTGATTCTTCAAACTAACAGCGAAATAGAATTCACAACAACGAACTCGCCCCCAAAAGGCGCGATCGCCCCAAAAGGTAGTGTTTTGCTAATTCTCAAGCAACAGCAAACAGAGAAAAACGCGAGTATGTATCTGCGAGTCTGCTCTATTAACCGGCAAGCAAGCTCATCTAACTCACAACCAACTTCTGCCACAGCAAAAAAACCTTTACTCAAGACAGGAGATGAAGTGAAAATTTCATTCTCCAAATTCAAGTCATTAAATATCCCCAAAGCTCAACCAGAAGTGGCGAGACTATGTCAGCCCTCAAAAGACGCTTCCACAGATCCTGATGGAGAATCGAACAACTGAGTTTGTGCCACAGCAATGAAATCTCGCGGAGGGTCAACTCTTAAGAGTTGTTAACAAAAACTGATAACAGATAACAGATAACTGGTTAAAGTAGGTGACACCTGTTAGCCGAAGAGCAGCACTTCGTCAAAAACTCGATAAACTGGTAGAAGCCCGAAATAGTATAGATGATATAACTTTAAATCAAAAACTGAAAAGGTAGAAATTTTGCCTTTGAAAATTGTTATTTGAAATTATTTGATTCTATAGATTAACCAAGACTAACGAATCCATGCCATCCCTTAACTTGGCGATCGCCCGTCTCATCAATACCGGCAATGACAGTTTCGCCATTTGGGTGGTGAATGCTCCTTATCCTAGTGGCTATGTTCTACATGATTGTCTATGGCCTCAACATCTTACTCAAGCATGGCTTGAGTGGCAGCAAATGTTTGCTGGTCACAGTCGCTTAGATATTTCCCCAGGAGCAACACCCAAACAGACAAATCCTCTTCCTCTGGATTTTGCTGCCCCAACTTCAGCTCAACCCACCAGTTACACTGCTCGTTTGATGCAATATTTAGGAATTAGCTTGTGGGGTTGGGTATTTGACGGATCAATTCTCAATAGCTTTGAACGCAGTCGTGGCATTGCTATGGGGCAGCATACGCGTTTGCGCGTGCGACTGGAAGTTCGTGATCCGAATCTAATTGCCCTGCCTTGGGAAATTATGCAGCGCGAACCAGGTCAATCTGCCATTTCTCTGTCGCAACACATACTATTTAGTCGTACCACCAGTGAAGTCGAACCTCTACCGTATTTACGCTCAGAACAGGGGTTAAATATACTGCTGGTTTTGGGCGAGGATGAAAAGCATCTAGAACTTCATGAAGAAGCCAATATACTAGAACAAACTCTTTCCAATAGTTCTATTGTAGCAAACTATAACAGTGGTTATGCACCTTGTATGGTGAAGACACTGCTGCAACCAACTCCTATTGAGTTAATTCAACAGCTAGAAACTAAGGCATACAACGTCTTGTTTTACGCAGGTCACGGTCTGCAAGGACCAGACGGAGGTTTGTTATTTTTGCGACCGGGTATGACCCTCAATGGGATGGAATTAGCCCAAGTATTGACTCGTACAGGTGTAAAACTAGCAGTTTTCAATGCTTGTTGGGGAGCACAACCAGCAGCTGCTAATCACCAGGCTGTGCCTCACAGCAGTTTAGCAGAAGTGCTGATACGTCAAGGTTTGCCTGCAGTATTGGCGATGCGTGATGAAATAGCATCTCAAGAAAGCCAGACTTTTATTCAAGCTTTTACTGCTGGTTTGCGAAAGCGACTGCCAATTGATGAAGCCGTGACAGAAGCAAGGCAACAACTATTAATAGTTTACAGGTTCAATCAACCCGCTTGGACATTGCCGATTCTTTACCTGCATCCAGATTATGATGGAGAACTGATAAAAAATTTTGATGAGGGGATCACAGAACTCCCAGAAACTTCTATTCCGGGAATCGCTTCTTTGGTTTCCAATGCTTGTTTGCGATCGCTCTCCCCAGGAGGGAAAACTTCGTTATTGCGACCTGGGATCACCCGGATCGGGCGCACCGGAGATAATGATATTGTCATTCCAGAGCCTTCGGTTTCAAAACGCCATGCTGAGATATTATGTCGAAATAGTCTCACAGGGGCAAAAGCCGTGCGAACCTATTACTTGCAAGATTTGTCCACCTACGGTACAACCTGGGTTTGTCAATCTGATGGTTGGCAACAAATCCATCGTCAGGAAGTCCCGTTACAATCTGGCATGCAGTTAAAGTTTGGCAGTACCAGAAGTCAACCTTGGGAGTTCATCGTTGATAATTCCCCACCATAAGGGTTGGGAACACTGATTTTCTACCATTGAAATATAGCTAAATAAACCAGTACTTTTTGGTAGAACGGCATTCTTTTTGCGGAAATGACACTTTGGCAGTTGTAGCTGTGTATGTACATTAAATAATTAACAAAGGATCGAGCGACAATGGTTAAGAAAATCAACAAATCAAAAACTTCTCATTCCCTACGGTCTCAAGTTGATCTCCAGCTTTTAGAAGCACTGCTTGAACCCGAGGATGCTACATATCCTTGGAATCCCGCTGATGAACAATCAGAAAACTATTTTGCACAACTAGAACAACAGTTCCAGTTTGAGGACGTTCTTGATGAGGAACTGACTGAACGTTCCCAAGCTTTCTATAATTGCTTGGATACACTTTGGCACAATAATTTGAATTCCCGGCAGTACAAAGTTACTACAAAATCTTCTATCTTAGTGAATCTTCAAAAAAATTTACAAGCAGGCTTCGCCGCTAGTGTCCCTCAAGATTGGATCACGGAAATTGCGCACAAAGCTGCTGAAATTTTTCATTCAGGGCAATCTAAGGGTGAACAACTGGTAAGTTGTGTAAAATCTGTATTACCTAATTGGGAAACAGATGATCTTTTAGTTATGGCTCGTCCTTTCGCTTACGCAATGAGGAGCGGTGAACACAAAAATGTAAACTCAGTTGTAGATCACGTCGGCGATCGCGAGTGGACAAATCTATCTGAAGTTGAGAAAGCAAAGGTAAGTTTGGCAATTGCTTACCATGCGCTTGATGAACTCAAGAATATTGAAGAAGAAGTCTAAGATTTGTTCCCTATTTCCTGCTTTTATCCAACGGGCGAGGAAAACTTATCTTGCCAGAAGAGCGATAATTTTGTTGTTTATGTAAAAATGCAGGGTTTTTCTGATTGAGACACAAAATGTCTGACTTAATATGTTGGTAGTGAGTTCCCAATCAAGCCAATGTATATAAAAGTACAAAGTATTAGATGGGTGCAGCAACAGTAGTCGATAATAGACACAAGAGTCAACTATCAATCAATCATCCGCCATCTCCGTGATCATCTTGTTGCACTCATTACTTACGTCCAAGAAAACGGGTAGCGAAGTTTTGCGATCGCGTTGGTGAAAGCACCCTAGCTTTGAGAATAGCTGCCATTAAAAAGGCGTAAGACAAAACCCCAACAATCACCAACAGCAAACCGTTAAAAATTCCCGTTGTATTCCACAAAGCGTGTAATCCCGCTGCTGTCAGATAACCAACTGGCAAAATTTGCCAACTTTTAGAGGGTTTGAGTACAGCCAAACCGAAAAAATAGCCAAAATATCCACTGTAAGCCATATGCCCGGCAACAGAACCGAGAATTCGTGGAATCACCAGTTGCAAACCTGCCAAATTACCAGCTCCTGCTCCATACTGTGCTGAGACACTTTGAGTTATATTAGGCACATACTGTCCTAAAGTTTCCAATAGGGTAAAACCCACAGCAGAAGCTGTTCCCAGTAGAATACCATCAAGAGGTTCCGTGATACCGATGCGTTCCCTCCACGGTGACGGGACTACCTTAGCAATCATAAACGCTATCAGCAAAGGTATTGCCTTGAGTAATTCCTCCATTAAGCCAGCGCCAAAAAACATTCGCACCAGCAACTCTGTTAAAGTAATGGACTCCTGTTCTGAGGGCAAACTACCAGGCAACAGACCGCGAAACACAAAGATAAACAAATCCAAAACGGGAGTCAGTAAAATCACTGCCGTCGTCAATGCCGATGCACACAGCACCCACCAAGGCTTTGGTTTACCACACAACTGATAAATAAAGTAGTAAGCTGCTGAGGCTATATAAATTGCGACTATGACTTGGTTGGCTTGTGGTTGACCTACGGTGGCAAACATAAGTACCACGAAGATAACTGTGAGAACTCCCGGTATCAGGTAAGCTTTACGAGTTAAATCTTTGCCAGTAGAAATAATCGGAAACAGCTGAGTGAAGCTAAGCGCATCTGGTGTTTTTGAGGGAGGTCGATAATGCGCCGAGGTTGGTGTTGGATAACTATTTGCTGGAGTAAGTGGTATTGCTGCTGGTGGGGCGATCGCAGTGGCTTGTTCGTGGTTTTGTTCGTACTCAAAAACAAATTCTGGACCATCATGACCCAGAGTAATGCTATCTCCGTTCATCAATTGCTGACAACCCTGCAATCGTTGTCCATTTAAGTACGTGCCATTGGCACTAGCCAAATCACAGATTAACCAACTAGCTTGAGCATCTGCAGATGAAGTCAGAGGACGAACAGCTGCATGGCGACGAGATACCATGCGATATGACATGGCCTCTAACACAACTTGGCAGCTGGGATCACGTCCAATAACTACCTCTTGACTGGGAAGCAGCGAGTAACAAGTTTCCGATCCAAAAGAAGTTCCAATACCAGACACTTGCCGCAGAATTGCATTCTGTCTTGCATTTTTACCTGTCATTGAGTTGCAGGGTGTTTCTAAAGTATTTCTTAAAATAATTGGGCAATAGGACTTAACCCTAGCCACAACAGCAAAATTGCTAAATCCACTATAGCTTCAGTCACTGCTTATCAATGAGAAATTAAAAAAATCAAAATAAACATAGATTTTGACACAACATTGGTCATTTTTACCGTTGACAATTGACATATTTATAGTTTTTACCACTATACCTCCGAAAAAACACAGGGAACAAGCAACGCCTAGAGGATCAGCCGAACGGGAACTCTAAACGCTTGACTGTTAACACCTTAGAAGGGGCTTCGGTGCAATCTGTCGCATGTGGCGTTTTCAAGGGCAGCCAGGCGACTGACGTATGCGCAAAGTGCACGCCCAGAGATCTTAAGCGAAGCGGAACTGGAGGTTCTCCCCGGAGGATTAAGAGCGCTACGTGAACTACTCAACACCGACCCTGTCGGATACGGTGTGGGCTTCTGTACTCATAGGCGAATGCCTCAAATGAGACTTTCGTCCCATTTTTGGTCTTACTTCCCCTCCTACAGCACCAGACGGCTGAACCTTCCGCCTTTAGCATTCTGATTCCTTGTGTTCTAATATTGATAGCTGCGTTTCCATCCCGGTCATGGTGAATACCACAATGAGGGCAAGTCCAATCCCTCACGTCTAACGGCATATCACCAACTTGATAGAAACAATTAGAGCAGAGCTTAGAACAGGGAAACCATCTATCTATCTCAACCAACCTTATACCTTATAGTGCGGGACTTACGACGAAGAAGTTAAAGGCTCATACCTAAATGGCTTTAAGTGCTAGCTAAACAGCAGCCATTTCCAGATGCTCAATCCTAGTACCCAGTATTTTGAGAAATTCTGCTAACCAACGGGGATGAGCAGGCCAAGCTGGTGCTGTGACTAAATTACCATCAATGACAACCTCATTAGCTGGAACATCCACGTAAGTACCACCAGCACGCCACACCTCCGTGCTACAAGCAGGGTAAGCAGTGCAGTTTTTGCCTTGTAGGACATCAGCAGCAGCCAACAACTGCAAGCCGTGACAAATGGCAGCAATGGGCTTGTTTGCTTGGGCAAAATGGCGCGTAATTTCTAGTACCATGCGATTGAGGCGGATATATTCAGGTGCACGTCCTCCAGGAATAACCAATGCATCATAGTTTTCAGCTTTTACTTCTGCAAAAGAAGCATTAAGAGTAAAATTGTGACCGGGTTTTTCACTGTAAGTTTGGTCACCTTCAAAATCGTGGACAGCAGTCCTAACTTTTTCTCCAGCTTTTTTGTCTGGACAAACAGCATGAACGGTATGTCCCACCATCTGCAAAGCTTGGAAGGGAACCATTACCTCGTAGTCTTCGACATAGTCTCCTAGGAGCATCAAAATTTTTTTAGTAGTCATTTGATTTTTTACTGATTAATCATTAATTTATGAGTTAATATTAATTGATTTTTGCTTTTTTGAGTGCTGCTAGATTAGATTTTTTTCAAAGATATAATTCTTTTTACCTTCATGTCCAACTGAAACAGTTTAACTTTAAAAATTTTAACATATTTTAAAAAATTCTGAATTCCTCAGATGCGTTACTAATGAATAATGACTCTTCAAACTAAATGAAACTCCTTCAAAGCTTTGGGAAAATTTGGATTTTCATGTCCAGGACGGCTAAGTTTAATCAAAGCAAAACGTTGTAATGAAGTTAATTCTGCCCACTGTTGAGGAGAAAGCGTGACGCCACATTCTCTCGCTTTCTCTTGGAGGTTTGTTGGTACACTTTTAGCATCTAACCATGCGGGATGTGGTTCTATTGGTAACTCCGCAACTGGTGTGCCAATACGTTCTAAAATCAGGCTCTGGAGATATTCCTTATATGTTTTAATTTCAGGTTCTGTAGAGCAAGGTAATTCAACCAAAGCTTCACGATCAGCTTTCGTCAAATGACTCCAATCAGATAACTTTAACTTGATGCCACAAATATCAAGTTTTTGACGCACCTGCATAGGAATACAACGCAGTGAATCAACAAAATCTGCTTCAAACTCAAAAAACTCTGACATAATAATATTTAGCTCTGCTTTAATTATTTTGTTTGTTACTGAATCGAATAATTAAATAACTGATTGATAAAGCAAGAATAGCAATACCTAAACCGATAATATCAATACCTGTTACTTTCCTTAAGTCAAGAATAATAATTTTACGAGCAATAGCAATTAAGGAAGTCACAATAACTAATTCTACTTGCAAGACGTGCTTCTTTAGATAACCCGTGATATTTTCTAAGATTTCTAAAGCAATTAATATATTAAGGAATAAACCAAATATTTCAAATAATATTGTGTTAAACTTTCCGTGAGGTGTCGTAAATAGTTCTTGTACCAAAAAAATTCCTAGATCAATAATTGCTGCTACAATCACTATCACCATAAAAAGAGATAGCAACTTAGATACTACCACCTCTATATTTTCAATAGAGTGCATAAACCTATGATCTTTGAGATTTTCTGCAATTTGCTTGAATAGCTTTCGCATCTGCAGCGCTCCCCTAGAAAGTAAAAAGTCAATAGTAAAAAGAAAAAAGAAAAACCACCAAGATAAATCTATAGGATGGAAAAAGGATGGTTTGTCGATTTGTCCTTTGTGTTGAAATGGCACTTTTTTCTTTTGCATAGCTAAAGCTAAGAGACCATCAAGAAACAATAGTCAAGAATTTTAAACACTATTAACTATTGACGAATTGTTTTTATCGCTAAACATACTGTGGTGTATGTATAGCAGCTTAGCATTCTTAGGGTGACAGTTGATAACGATTCTTTCAATGCATAATACTAATATCTTGTACCTATACGTGTAAACCATGCTTTACTAAAAAAGCACAAAAAAAGATACATTGGATGATGCGGATATTTTTAGTAAATCAGGTATTTCAGGCTTAATACTTAGTGCTTAAAAAATATTAAATTGTTCAGATGCAAGATGTGAGCGTCCGACTGACCAAGCCTAAGCCCCTTTGAGAGCTGCTTCCCTACACCCTTACACCCCTGTGTTTGTTGAAAGTTACCCAATTCGATATCAACATGAATCGCCACTAGCTCTACTGCACAAGCTTTTAATTCTGGTTGGAGTGAATCGGGGCAAGATTCAGGGTGGGTGAGAGCGTTAGCTTCAGCATTATCTGCCCAAAGCGCACCCCAATGGATAGGGACAAAAACTGTTCAGGGGCGATCGCCTTCGTAACTTTTGCCCCAAACCTAGCTTTCCCCCGACGTGATCGCACTCCCACCCATTGGTTATCTATAATCCCCAACCGTGCAGCATCACGGGGATGAATCTCAACAAACGGTTCGGGCGATCGCCAGTGAGTTTGACAAATTCAGCATAAACTTCAGCACAATTAGCAAAGCCTAACTCCTTGTGGTAACCCAACCTGCGACCAACTCCTGCCAAAATTTCCCAATCTGCTTTTGCTTCACTAGGCGGTCGGCAGAATGCTGCACACAGCGTGACCATGCGTTCAGAATTGGTCATCACGCCAGTTTTCTCACTCCACTGTGCAGCTCCAAAGAGGACGTGAACGTAAGCAGCGGTTTCTGTTGGATAGTAAGCGTCTTGGTAGATGGTGAAGGCTGACCAGTGAGCGAAAACATTATGGACACAGAGTTTTAGTAGATTCAGTCACGCAAACTCCGAACTAATTTCAACCAATTTTTTCAGAACTCATATTATTTTAAGGTTCTCCCTTAAGCAGAATTTTTCTAGCGTAAAAAAGGACAAAAGCTGCCTATTTCTTACAGTAGCGTTTCTACTCCTGTGAACGGTTACGCTTCCATGCTGTCTTGGTTTGTTTGAGAAGCTATGAATTCTTCAAGATTATTCTGAATGCTTTGACAAATTTTATCTAGTGGTAAATCGTTATAATCGTAACCGAAGGGATTTTCTATTTCCACTCCAATTTCCTCAATCCCAAACAAAGCAAAACTGACTATTCCTACAAATAGACCTGTCCACCAACCTAAATCTTTGACAAACTGAAAAGGCAGAATTAAGCAGTAGATGAGTACCAGTTGATTCAGATGAATGACGTAGGCTGTGGGGATTGGTGTTTTCAAAATGCGTTCGCAGCCGCCTAGATTATCCATCAAGTCATTCATTAAAGTGTGAATAGTAGCCAATTGATAATTAGTTAAAACACCTCGCTTGTATTCCTGCTGCAAGTAATCTCCTAACCAACGAGTGATTTCTAACGGCATATTTTGAATATTTTGCAAAACCTTGTATTGAGAGGGCGAAACCCAAGGTTTTAACTCCTCACTAGCTGGTTCATAACGAAGAAATCGCTTTTTTGAAATCGCAAACGCCGACAATAAACGTAATGTGTTAATTTTACGCTCTCGATCTCCAGGTTCAACTTCGTCAACTGCAACCCAAATTTGCCAAGCTAAATTGCGGATAGTGTTAACTGTACTACCCCAAAGTTTTCTTCCTTCCCAAAATCGCTCATAAGCTGTATTAGTACGAAATACTAGCAATAAAGCTAAAACAATACTGGGAATTACACTGCCTAAAATGGGTTGAAAAACAGGCAATTTATTGAAGTAAAGAAAGGAAATTATAATGCCAAATGCAGCACAGAAAAGACAACGTTGTAAAATCCCTGGAATAACAGAACCTTGATATCTAAATATTTCTCTAAGCCATAATTTTCTGGCAGTAGTTTTTGATATTTTTCCCATCAACGGATCTATCCTCAAGCTGCTATTTAGCGATAACCATGTCTCAATCGCTATTATCCCACACCTAATACTTAATATCCCAAATAACAGAACCTCTGAAACTCAGGACTAATTTAAACCAATTCTTGTCATAGCTCATAACGAACGCACCCACACACAAAATATTTAGGACTTACGCATGAAAACTTAGGGGCGAGGGGTGCTTATATCGTTTCACTTTAAAGTTAGAACATCGCGGGTAAGTGGGGGAGTAGGGGGAGTCAAATGTATCAGGATTTTTGTGAAAGGGTATTAAGCCTGATGACGAAATGGACACTTAGTAGCAGCAGATTCTGTTTGCCAGGGATCACGTTGATAGAAATAATTTGGTTTGAGAAGACGATTTTCAAACTCTACGGTATACACCGGAGTCGTGGAAGCTGATATTGGTGGAATCAGCCAAATGCGATCGCCATAAACATGACGACCACACTATTGTTCATTATCTACAAACAGCATAAAGGAAGCGGTTAAGGCGTGGTGATCGAGTATCCTGACACCATATTTTTTGTATGAGTGAATGTATACTTAGTAAGCTTTTTGCGCGAAGTGGCACGAACTATGCACCGATCTCGGCTCGAACTCTAGTGGTCTTATCGGTAACAACCGATTCAGCAGCCACAGGCACTAGCTGTACCGCACAAGCTTTTAATTCTGGTTGTAGTGAATCGGGACAAGATTCTGGATGAGTCAAGGCGTTAGCTTCAGCATTATCTGCCCAAAGCGCACCCCAATGCATAGGGACAAACACTGTACCAGGGGCGATCGCCTTCGTAACTTTTGCCGGGAACTTGGCTTTCCCCCGACGCGATCGCACTTCCACCCACTGACTATCTGTAATCCCCAACTTTGCAGCATCACGGGGATGAATCTCAACAAACGGTTCAGGATGCATTTGGCGAATCTTTTCAATCCGACCAGTACGAGTTTGGGTATGCCAATGACCATAAAGTCGCCCAGTTGTCAAGACAAAAGGATAATTCGGGTCTGGTGGTTCCGCCAGTCCCCGCGAGTGATATGCCCCAAAGCGCGCGCGTCCATCAGGGGTGTGGAAGCGGAGGTTGGTGTAGAGACGCTTCCCTTGCAAGGGAATAGGGGAGAGTCTAGATTCAACTTCTTCTATGTCCCTCTCTTGCGGATGGGGCCATTGTGTCGGACTTTGCTGTAATAGCTGGTGACTAATACCCGTCATATCGCAAGGGCGATCGCCAGTGAGTTTGACAAACTCAGCGTAAACTTCAGCAGAATTAGCAAAAGCAAATTCCTTGTGGTAACCCAACCTGCGACCAACTTCTGCAAAAATTTCCCAATCTGGTTTGGCTTCACCAGGCGGTTGACGGAATGCTGGACCTAGCGTGACCATTCGTTCAGAATTGGTCATCACGCCAGTTTTCTCACTCCACTGTGCTGCTGGAAGCAGGACGTGAGCGTAAGCAGCGGTTTCTGTTGGATAGTAGGCGTCTTGGTAGATGGTGAAGGGCGATCGCAACAAAGCCTTCTTAGTCCGTTCCAAATCCGGCATACTCACAGCAGGATTAGTAGCAGCAACCCACAGTAACCCCACATTGCCATTTTCCAGCCCAGTAATCATGTCCCAAGCCGTCATACCGGGATTTGGAGAAATCTGTCCTGGCTTGAGTCCCCAAAACTCCTCAACCTCGGCGCGGTGCTGAGGATTTTTGACCACTCGATAGCCAGGTAACAAGTGCGATAAACCTCCAGCTTCTCGTCCTCCCATCGCGTTTGGCTGACCAGTGAGAGAGAAAGGTCCTGCACCTGGCTTGCCAATTTGTCCAGTCATCAGGTGCAGGTTAATAATAGTTCTGACCTTAGCAGTTCCTTCTGATGATTGATTCACGCCCATCGACCACAGGGACAACACCCGATTAGATTGACCCCAATAGCGTGCTGCTGTTTCTAAATCTTCAACACTGATACCACATTGACGAGCCACCACCTCTGGAGGATAGTGGCGAATCACCTCAGCATATGCGGGAAAGTTGCTGGTGCAGTCGTCAATAAATGCGGTATCTATGTAGTTCCAGCGCATCAACAAGTGAGCGATACCGTTCAACAAGTCGATATCTGTACCGGGACGAATAGCTAAATGTAAATCAGCGGCTTCTGCGGTTGGTGTGCGACGGGGATCAACCACAATCACTTTCACTTTGCGGTTCTTTTTGTGGTATTTCTCAAGTCTGTTAAAAATAATTGGGTGACATTCCGCCGTATTTGTCCCAATTAAAAACGCACAGTCCGTTAACTCCAAATCTTCATAACAACACGGCGGACCATCCGATCCAAAGCTTTGTATGTATCCAGCTACAGCGCTAGACATACATAAACGCGAGTTAGCATCAAAATTATTAGTACCCAGACACCCTTTTAAGAGTTTCTGAGCCATATAGTAGTCCTCAGTTTGAAACTGACCTGAACCATACATACATATAGCTTCAGATCCAGTGGTGAGGCGCAGTGTTTGAATACGATTGACAATAATATCAAAAGCTTCATCCCAACTAACGCGGCGAAACTCCCGATCCAACGAGTCTCGTACCATTGGGTAGTGCAATCTGTTTTTGTCTAAAGACTCAGCGATTGTGGCACCTTTGACACAAACCATACCTTGACTAGAAGGGTGCGCTTTGTCGCCTCGCACCCGCCAAATCGGATTTCCGTAACTATCTCGATTCGTCGCTTTGCCTAATTGTGCTGGCGGAGAAACTTCCAGTCCACAGCCAACACCACAGTATGGACACACAGTTTTGGTAGATTCAGTCATGGCAATTCCACCATGTTCATAAATTGTTTAAATGTTTCGTTTGTCAAAGATCTATTCCAGCAAAATACTATGTTTTTAAACTTGTTCTATTCAGTTGACTGCACTAACAAAATTCTCCGAGTACTGATTGACCAAACATGAAATCAGAGTAACTAATATTTGCTTAATTTTATTTACTCTTTTAAGTCAAATTTAGTAATCGCAAGTATTTCTACTTAATTAAATCTGAGTTCAAAAACAAAAAAAGTTTTTACTGATACAAAATATCGTTTTTTAGTGACTTGATTGATAGAGCTTTCTTATACAATTTATCTAATCTATTAATTTTAAATAAAGATTTTTAAAACAACATCATTTTATGAAAAAAACACAGATAAACACAGATACTTTATCTGCGTCCATCTGCGGTTATTAATACTCTTATGCCAGATTTTTCTAAGATATCAATTATTTCATCTTATTTCTCCGCCATCAGACCAGAATTGTGATTCGCTGCAGTTCCCATTTCTGGTACTTCACCTTCATAAGCAGCAGCAAACGAACCCTTTGGTTCCTTCAGGAAAAAAGCACACATAAAAGCGCAGATCAGAGCAGCTACACCCATTGTGGTAAACAGCGTTGGTGCATCAGTTAAGCTGAAAATTGTCAGATAAACCACGCCTCCAAAATTACCGTAAGCTCCCACATTTCCAGCAATTTGTCCAGTCGCTTCTTTCTTGATGAGAGGTACAATTCCGTAGGTCGCACCGCAGCCAGCTTGAGCAAAATAAGCGGCTAACATCGTCACTGCAATTGCAACTGGAAGCGCCCAACTGCCGTTAATAAAATGTGCCATTAAATAGCTCACACCAATGCCAACAGAAATAATTGTCATTGTCCATTTACGGGAGCCAAACTTATCAGAAATTAAACCTCCACTGGGACGAGAAATTAAGTTTAAAAAGGGATAAGTAGCAGCAATCATCCCAGCGACCACATGTTCTAAACCAAAGGTTTTTTCAAAAAACGCGGGTAGCATGGAAACGGCAGCAAGTTCCGAACCAAAGTTAGTCACGTAAGTGAATTCGAGTAAAGCAACTTGACCAAACTGATAGCGTTGTGAGGGAGCGTAGGTTTTATTGCCAGTGAGAAGTTCTTTGTTAACTTGCCAAGCTTTGTATGTTTGGTAAGCAAATAATCCTGCCAACATGACCCAAACCAAATACATTTGGCTCAAATTCAAAAAGTGAATGTTCTTTTGTTCCAGACGCCAAGCCAACAAACCCAAGGCGAAAATCAAACCGAAATTTGAGAGAATCATTGCCCAGAAGCTTTTAACACTGGTCACTTCTAAAGCACCATTTTTCTTAGGTCTTTTATAAGCTTTGCCGGGGGGTGTGTTTTGAACACTGTTGTAATAAATTACGCCATAGATAGCGGCGATGATACCAGTTAGGGCGATCGCAAACCGCCAATTAGAAGCGCCACCACTCAAAAAGCTAGCAGCAACCGCAATTGTAGGTAGGGCAAACTCTGCCCCAAAAGCCCCAAAGTTACCCCAACCGCCATAAATACCTTGGGTAATTCCAATCTCCTTTGGTGGGAACCATTCCGCCACCATCCGGATACCTACGACAAACCCACTGCCAATAATTCCCATTAGTAGGCGACTGATGACGAGATGGTGAAAATTCTGCGACAGTGCTGTTGCCAAACAAGGAACAGCAGCAAACATCAGCAGCATTGAATAGGTAATTCTCGGACCAAAACGGTCTAGAAGCATCCCAATGATGATCCGTGCGGGGATTGTTAGAGCAAGATTGCAAATGCCCAAAGTCTTAATTTGCTCTGGTGCTAGAGATAACTCCTTGCCAATAGTTGTTGCAAAAGGAGCAAAGTTAAACCAACAAACAAAAGTCAGAAAGAAGGCAAACCAAGTCTGGTGCAGAATGCGATAACGACCGTTAAACGAGAACAATCCTTTGAGCATTGGGTTTTATTGGATAGAAGACAGAAAAATTGGATCGACAAATCTGGGGACAATCGTGCGATGGTCCTAAAAACATTCATGTGGCTACATTTTTAGTGAAGCCTGTCCTTATCCCCTAAGTCATTTCTAATACTTAATGAATCAGGACAAATAATGTAGAAAAAAAATATGGAAATGAAATCAGGCGTAGCTTTAAACTGTCGCTGGTTCTCGTAAGCGTGCGCCAAAATGTGAAATCAGGAGTTCTTGCAAGACTGGTATCAAGTCTTCGCAAGGGATACCTTTGGTAACACAGGTTCCTAGTTGTGCCTCCTTGCCAACTTTACCACCCATGTAAATATCAACCCCTTCCAGAGTTTTACCATTTTTGCGAACTTTAGTTCCCATCAAGCCAATGTCTGCCACTTGGGGCTGTCCGCAAGAGTTTGGGCATCCTGTCCAGTGAATTCGCACAGGACGAGTTAGTTCTACTTCTGCTTCCAACGCCTTTACGGTTTCTAAAGCGCGGTTTTTGGTTTCAATCAGGGCAAAGTTGCAAAATTGTGCGCCTGTGCAAGAAACGAGCGATCGCGTCAACAAAGTGGGGTTAATACTAAACTTGTTAAGTACAGGTTCTGTTAATAAACTTTCCAGCAATGAATCAGCAATATTGGGGATAATCAAGTTTTGTTCAACCGTAAGACGGATTTCGCCACTGCCGTAAACTTCTGCCAGACGTGCGATTTCAAACATATCCTCGGCAAACAACCGACCAACGGGAATGTGTAACCCTACGTAGTTCAATCCTGGTTGTTTTTGTTTATATACCCCAACGTGGTCGCGTTTTTCCCAATCAATTTCATCCCGTGCTGCTGCCCTGATTAACGACTTACCAAACTGTTTTTCAACTTCTGCGCGGAATTTTTCCAAACCCCATTCGTCAATTAACCACATCAGGCGGGCTTTTTGCCGATTTGCGCGTAAGCCGTGATCACGAAAAACTTCTAAAACGGCTCTACACAAAGCGACGACATCCTCTGGTGGAACCCAAACATTCAGCGGAACAGCCGCCTCACAGCGCTTAGCAGAAAAGAATCCACCAACAATAACATTGAAGCCAAATATTGGGGATGAGAAAGTCATTTCTTCCTCTGCTCCCTGCTCAGAGATCCGAGCTCCCTCGACTTCCTTAAAAGCTGGAACGAAAGCTAAATCGTTAATTTCGGCGTGAACTGAATTATCCCGTCCACCAGTGATCGCAATATTAAATTTGCGTGGGAGGTTGGTGAACTCAGGATTACCTTCACCTTGACTGGTAATCATATTCTGAATTTGTTGTACCAACTCTCGTGTGTCAAACAATTCATCCGCATCTAACCCAGCGACTGGATCGCCTGTAATATTGCGGACATTATCCATCCCTGACTGGACACTGGTTAAGTCTACGGCACGAAGTTTCTTAAAGATTTCTGGTAAATCTTCAATCCGGATGCCCCGCAGTTGGATATTTTGTCTGGTCGTAAGGTCAGCGTTACCATCATCACCGTAACGCTGAATCACTTCAGCAAGCACACGCATTTGCTCGCAACTGAGAATACCATTAGGTATCCGCATCCGCATCATAAACTTACCAGGAGTAACTGGGCGAAAAAATACACCCACCCACTTAAGCCGATGATCGCGATCGGTTTCGTCCATCGCCTCCCAGCCAACAGAGGCAAATTTTTCTATTTCTGCCTTAACAGCAAGACCATCTTTTTGTGCCTTAAATTTCTCAAACTTGTTTAAGCTGGTTGTAGTGGTAGTTGCTAGGTCTGTCATGAGCTCAACTCAATTGCAAATTCCAGAAAAGTTTTAGAGGTCGTTGCTCAACATCAATTTATCACCCTATGGCTAACGCCACGCCTTACGGTGAGACCAGCGCTAGTTCACCTCATAACATCCTGTTTTTCTAGGTTTATGAGGTATATAAGTAGAAAAAATTGTTTGTATTTTTTGGTGTTTAGATGCTTGCTAAAAATAATTTGTTTGCTGCACTGTCTGGATACACGTTATGTACTTGTTCCTCCTTACCTTAATGCTCTAAAGCGATGAAAATCGTATCTTTCGTTACGAAATTTGAGATAAATTGATTAAAATGTATCAAATAGATGCATTTTTTGCATAAAAATAAGCACAAGACACGCAATGCCTTTTATTTACCCAGAACAACATTTGAGATGCCACACTAGGGTTATATTTTCTACCTTTTTTTAGCAGCCATGAATCGTCGTGATTTCATAACTTTCGTTGGTTTGGGTTGGATAGCAAGTTCCTTACCCGTATTGATTGCAGCTTGTTCTTCCCAAAAACCTAAAGGTTGGCAAACTGTAGGTACAACGGAAGATTTAGATAAGACTGGTCAGTTGCTTGCCAAAAACTCACCTGTTGGTCCAGTCTTGGTAGTTGGTAAATCTAAATCAAATAATCTAATTGCAGTTGACCCTACTTGTACTCATGCAGGTTGCACAGTCCAATGGAAAGATGATGCACAAAAATTCTTCTGTCCCTGTCATGCCTCAAAATTTGGAAATGATGGTAAGGTGCAAACAGGTCCAGCTACAAAACCGTTAGCAACCTACTCCGTCAAGATAGAGAAAAATTCGGTGTTAGTCATGAGTCGCTAATGGAATACCCCTGGTAGGAGCGCTTGTCTCAAACCCATATCTTAAAACTTTTTCTTCCCTTATCACCTCTGCCTTGCAAGCGAGGACACATGACAAAAAGCTGATAGCTTTTGAAACCTAGCGAGAGATTTTGTTAATTGTGGATAACATCAACCAGCTTTTAGTGCAAGCGCAAGTAGCATACAACGCAGCTGATTGGTCATCACTGATTCAATGCTTGCAACAGTTGACTCAACAACACAACTTAGAACATCCAGAGATACTGAAAAATCAAGAACATCTCCTGGAATTAGCACTTTGTGTTCTGGAAAATGGAGATTTTCAGCAACGCTGGGAAATAGCCAAAATATTAACTGGCTTAGGGACGATTACCATCCCCCCATTGATAGATATATTAAAAGATGAAGACGTAGAGGAAGAGTTACGCGCTTACGCAGCACGCATTTTGGGGGATTTGAAAAATCCAAATGCCATTCCACCTCTAATGGAATTGCTACAAAGCAATGACAGTGAGCAACTCAAGGAGATAGCAGCTACTGCCTTGGGGCAAATGGGTTGTGTTGCTATTGCTTCCTTAACAGAACTTTTAGCCCAGGAACAGACACGGCTATTAGCAACTCAAATGCTTTCTTACATCCGGCAAAAAGAAACGATCGCACCTTTGTTGAGCATAGTGCAAGATTCACAAGTTGCTGTGCGTGCTGTGGCAATTGAAGCACTGAGTAGCTTTCACGATCACCGTGTGCCACTAGTGCTTATCAATGCTTTGAATGATATTGCCGCCCCAGTCAGGCGAGAAGCTGTGGTTGGTTTGGGCTTTCGCCCTGAGTTACGTGAAGCGCTAGATTTGGTGGCAGAATTACAAGCGAGACTTTATGACGTTAACCAAGATGTTTCTTGTGCCGCCGTCGTTGCTCTTTCTAGAATGGGTGGTGAGGCTGCAGCACAGCAATTATTTCAGGTTTTGGTGTCGCCTAATGTACCAATTCGGTTGCAACTAGAAGCCATCCGCGCTTTAAGTTGGGTAGGGACACTATCGGGTTTAGAGTATTTGCAACAAGCACTTTATCAACTGGAGTTCCCCACAGTATGGCAGGAAATTGTTACAGTTTTAGGGCGAGTCAGTGATACAAGTTTAACCGACAAAGCAGCAGAAATTTTATTGGAAATGTTGCAACAAAACCATCCAGGAGTTGAAATTGGTGGTATTAAAAGTGCGATCGCCCTATCTTTAGGACAGTTGGGCAAAAAGCAAGCAATAAATCCATTAACCCAGATGTTGGCAGACAAAGATGCTCAAGTCAGACTACATGCAAGCGCTGCACTAAAGAAACTCACTCCCGACTTTTAAGTTCTACTTGCACAAGCGCTTCCTTCCATATCTGATTTCTTTCAAAACTATTTAATCGGTTTGAAACGCCGTCTAAAACGAGACATCCCCACGCCCGTACAGGCAGATGTGGGGAGTCTGGTAATACCGTTTCACTTTAACGTTGATACATATGGGGAAGTAGGGGAAGTAGGGGAAGTAGGGGGAGTAGGGGGAGTAGGGGGAGTGAAATGTATCAGGATTTTCGTGAAAGGGTATAAGTTGGTAGTTCAGTTTGCCAAATCTTGTTAAATCATTCCTAAATGACGGCTACACCTTGAAAAAATTTACTCTCGCCAGGTTTTCACCTTCTGTCGTAATTCGAGCGTTCTTACAAGTCACCAAACCAGACGAGCCATCAGATTCAACCTTACCCTCGATCGCTCCTTCCCGAATCAAATGCTCCAGATGTTCAATCAATTCAGGTTTGCTTACTGATTTACCCTCAAAATCTTCAGCGAAGTAGGTAACATCCTGTCCTTGCTCACTGTGTTTGACTTTATTAAGTAGATAGTAAAAAAGTTCATCTCGCAGATTATCTGGTCGTTCGCTTCCGGGTTGCACATCATCTGAAATTGCCATAAGAATCTCCTTGAATTTGTTAGTAAGCACGATTAATTCAGTTGCAAGTGACTTAAGTGTCATCTGCTTCATATTATTATTGCTATAAATTATCATCAAGCATTCTCTCTATAGGAGGAGAAAGAAACTAGATAAAAATCTTTTGTAACTCTGTCAAAAGAGTAATTTCTAAGTGGCTATTTCTGTGCATACACTTTGCAACGGTTTATCCCAAGTATCAATGGGTATCTCAGGTAAATAGGCAAATGCAAACACAATACCTATGGTTGGCTTATTTATCCATTCTGGAGAACTCAGCATTCGGTCATAATATCCCCCCCCATAACCCAAGCGATATCCTTGATAGTCACAAGCCAGACAAGGAACGAGAATTAAATCAACGTCTCCAGGAGCTATAGTTGGTGCGTCAGCATGGGGTTCCGTGATGCCATAATTTCCGGTTACTACGGTGTCTTGACGTGTCCAGAGATGCCAAGAAAGCGACTGACCAACACAGCGAGGAAAACCCCAACGATGAGGGGAATCTGAAAATAAAGAACCCAGATCTGGTTCTTGGCGAAAGCTAAAATAAGCGAGTATTGTTTTTGCTTGGTTAAATTGAGGGGAGTCTAAAAGGTTTTGGCAGATAAGCTGACTCTTATGTTTCCAGTCTGTTACGGATAAAGATTGACGTGTTTTGAGCAACGATTTGCGTAACTCTGTTTTTCTCATCTGAGTTCTAAAAAACAAAAATAAGGTGGACAATGCCCACCTTACAATTAATTAGTATTCTGACGATAATTAAGCAGCGTTTTTACGCCACCACTCTATCGTGTTCTTCAACCCTTGCTTGAAGTCTACTTCAGCCCTGAAACCAAAGGCTTTCTTCGCCCGTTCTGTATCTAAACAGCGACGCGGTTGACCGTTGGGTTTGTCGGTTTCCCAAACAATTTCGCCATCAAACTCCATCAATTCACAGATGAGATTGATTAAGTCACGGATGGAGATTTCATAACCTGTTCCCAAGTTAACGGGTTCAGGGTCGTTGTAAAATTGAGTCCCCATCACAATACCCCGCCCCGCGTCTTCTGAATACAGAAACTCGCGGGTAGGACTACCATCACCCCAAACTGGCAGTTTCTTTTCTCCCTTGATTTGTGCTTCATAAACTTTGCGAATCAGCGCTGGGATGACGTGAGAACTTTTAGGATCAAAGTTATCCTCTGGTCCATACAGATTCACAGGTAGCAGGTAAACACCATTAAAGTCGTATTGCTGGCGGTAAGCTTCCAGTTGGACAAGAAGGGCTTTTTTTGCTATTCCGTAGGGAGCGTTGGTTTCTTCTGGGTATCCATCCCACAGGTCATCCTCTTTGAATGGAACTGGGGTAAATTTAGGATAAGCGCAGATTGTACCAACGCAGACAAATTTTTCTACTTTCGCTTGATAAGATGCATGAATCAACTGAGTTCCCATCATCAAGTTGTCGTAGAATAATTCAGCAGGTTTCTCACGGTTAAGACCGATACCGCCGACATGAGCTGCTAGGTGGATAACAATGTCTTGTTGATCCACTGCTCGTTGGCAATTTTGTAGGACACGTAAATCGCATGAATGCGATCGCGGTATCGTAATTTTATTTTCTGTGGCTCCTGCCTTACACAGCTGGTCTATGACTTGACGTCCTAAAAAACCAGCCCCACCAGTCACGAGAATCCTTTTGTCCTTGAGTTCTAAGGCATTCATATTTTTTTCCTCGCGGTGTACATCACAAGTGGAGCGCACCCAATTCTTGCCGAATCATAGCATTATCCTTGAGGACTTTTGCTACCTTACCATTTGGTAAAGTCAGTCCCAATCCTTGCAGGTCAGCTTCTACCATTATGGCTACTAGTTGGTCAAATGTTATCGATGGTTTCCAACCCAACTTTTGCTGAGCCTTGGTAGAATCACCTATTAACAAGTCCACCTCTGCTGGACGGAGATAGCGTTCGTCAAATTCCACATAGTCTTCCCAGTTAAGGTTGACATAACCAAACGCTTGTTCGAGAAACTCTTGTACTGTATGGGTTTCACCCGTAGCAATCACGTAATCCTCTGGCTTGTCCTGCTGAAGCATCAACCACATTGCCTTAACATAATCCTTGGCATAGCCCCAGTCGCGCTTGGAATCAAGATTACCCATGTAAAGCTTTTTCTGTCTGCCAGCAACGATTCTGGCAACTGCCATAGTAATCTTGCGGGTGACAAACGTTTCACCTCGTCTTGGTGATTCGTGGTTAAACAGTATTCCATTACACGCAAATATATCGTAAGATTCACGGTAATTTACTGTTTGCCAATGAGCGTAAACCTTAGCACAAGCATAAGGACTACGGGGGTAAAACGGTGTGGTTTCTGTCTGTGGGACTGCTTGTACCAAACCAAACATTTCCGAAGAACCTGCTTGGTAGAATCGCACTTGGATACCTGTGCGACGCTGGTAGTCACGAATTGCTTCTAACAAACGCAGCGTTCCTACACCTACAGCATCCACTGTGTATTCAGGAGAATCAAAGCTCACCCGTACATGGGATTGAGCACCCAGATTATAAATTTCTATTGGTTGGACTTCCTCTAGAATGCGGCGCAAAGTGGTACCATCCGTCAAGTCGCCATAGTGTAGAAATAACCGCACTCCCTCTTTGTGAGGGTCTTCGTAGATATGATCTATGCGGTCAGTGTTGAAGGTGGATGTCCGACGTATAATACCATGAACTTCATATCCTTGGTCTAGCAAAAACTCACTCAGATATGAACCATCTTGACCGGTAATACCAGTAATCAACGCTCGCTTCTTTTGCGTCATGCTTTCTTATCCCTTGTGGTTACTGAATAGATGAATACTACAGGCGACCCTGGTACAACCTAACAAGTATTTGCTTAATTTTCCAACGGGAAATTTACAAGTTCTAATTTGTAGATTTATGGACAGATGCGTAAATCTGCCGATACCTGAGTTGACAGCAAGATTTTATTACCCTATACAAACTCTTTTACCTAATTCTGTAATTTTTTGTTACCTTTATAAAAACTTTATATAAGCGTTTACTTTAAAATTATCTAAAAATAAGAAAAAATTTAGTGAAGTGACCATTTAGGCTCAACTCAGCAGTCAAGTTGCCGCTTGAGCACAGAGTCTCAGGAAAAATTCGTAATTCATAATCACAACTTTAATTAGGAATTACGAATTTTTGATCACGAGATCATTGTCGCGAATTTAATTTGCAATAAAAAAACGACTACAATGCTCCCGAGCATTAGCTTGTCAATTTTGATAGTGTAAACACAAAAGGTATCGTAGGCATACACATAGCCTCTCTCAAGGAGATAGCTTGGTACGTAGAGCGTTAGCCTGTGCCCCAGACAAAGTGCCATACTTTTAATTTTGAATTGTTTAGTACGCTCCATTGTCTTTGGGCATAATGACAACACCAATGGTTTTAAAAATTATCCACAAATCTAACCAAAAATTTCTGAATTTGGCGTAATGCAAGTCTATTTGAACCCGTCGAGGATAGGGAATATCATTACGTCCAGAGACTTGCCACAATCCAGTAATTCCTGGTTGGATAGTTAAAATCTGCTCTATGTGAGAACCATACTTAGGTAACTCTTCTGCGACTAGAGGTCTCGGACCGACGACGCTCATGTCTCCTTTTAAAACATTCCAGAACTGAGGAAATTCATCCAAGCTAGTCATTCGCAAAAAACGACCGATTGTCGTAATTCGTGGATCATGCTTGAGTTTGAAATTTGTCTCAAATTCTTGCCGCATATGAGGAGATGTTTCCATCATTTGTACGAGAATTTCGTCGGCATTGGTTACCATTGTTCTGAATTTTATACAATAAAAGGGTTTGTAATTTTTACCAACCCGTTCCTGTATATAAAAAATTGGACCTTGTGAGCTTAAAGCAATCAGCAAAGCCAAAATTAAGTACAAAGGGGAAAACAGAATTAGTACCGACAGAGAAAAGAAAATATCGAACAGTCGCTTGGTAAACTCTCCGTTTAAAACTTGAAAAGACAGACCTTTAGTTTGAACTTTAGGTATCTTTTTGTGTTGATCGCGTTTGAAGAAAAGCCGTGCTCCTCTGTATGTTGTTGAAGTGTTTGTCTCAACAACACCTGCCCGTTTCCAGGGCAATAGGGCAGCCACATTTGTTGCAGTTGAGCGTAAAAACGCTCTATGCGGTTGTGCGGAGCGCAGTGCCTTAAAGGGCGATCTCCTGCTCAACGCTAACCGAGGTGCATTTAGTTGTGTCCGTCCTTCAGATGAGCGGACGCTGCTGGAAAAACAGCGCCCAGTCCCGGGCTTAGTACGCGATCGCTTCCCGGAGAGGAGTGAGCTCTGGGCAGTCATCATACTCCTTAACAATCCACACCACACATAGTCCCAATCTTAAAGCTAAAAGGAGGTGCTTCTGGGGCAAATTTCCAAAAGCCTGTAAAACAAGACCATCAATCAGGTGATGGTCTTTTTTGTATACACTTATTTAGAAAGTCAAGATAGCGCTGTGCAAACATTTCCGGGGAAAATTGAGCAGCGTGCACTCGCGCATACTCAGGATTACATTTTCCTTGATAAACTTCAAATTTTTTGATCGCGTCTACTAATGCCTCCTCTGTTTGCTCTTTAAAAAAGATACCAGTTCCTTGCTCGCCGTGTTCGCGTAGATCTCGCACAGTTTCTAAAGCACCACCAGCACCATAGGCGATCACGGGAGTGCCGCAAGCCTGCGCTTCCACTAAAGCTATGCCAAAATCTTCACGAGCTGCATAGACAAAACCTTTAGCATTAGCCATATATTTTTTTACCACATCATCGGGTTGCCACCCCAGTATTTGTATATTTGATTGTGCTACACTCCGGATTTTTCTCATCTCTGATCCTGTTCCAATTACTACTAAAGGTAGTTGCAATTTATTAAAAGCCCTGATTATCAAAGATACTTGTTTGTAACTCACCAACCGGGAAACAGTTAGATAAAAATCTTCTTTTTGAGGCAAGAAAGGAAAACTCTCAATATTAACTGGCGGATAAATGACTGTTGCTTCTCTTCGATAGCAACGCCAAATACGACCAGCAGTATGTTTTGAGTTAGCAATAAAGTAATCAACACGATTCGCACTCAACACATCCCACTGACGCAGACGATGCAGTATATACCGCGTCATCCACCCAGGTAAACCACTTCCCAACTTGCTCTGTTGAAGATAATCGAAAGTCAACTCCCATGCGTAGCGCATGGGGCTATGACAGTAGCAAATATGTAACTGTTCGGAAGTGGTTATAACTCCTTTTGCTACGGCGTGGGATGAAGATAAAATGACATCATATGCTCGTAAATCTAGCTGTTCTATTGCTAGTGGTAACAAGGGCAAATATTTTTGTACACCATTACGGGCAAAAGGAAAGTGTTGAAGAAACGTTGTGCCAATCTTCCTCTGGTATAAGTAACTTTCCGAGTGACTGGATTCAAAATCGATGAGGGCGTATAAATCAGCATCGATGTGGTTGAGAATTTCTCGCACAACGAGTTCTGAACCACCAGTGGCTTTCGGTGTTAACCATTCATGAACGAGGGCACATTTAGTGGGCACAGCTAACTGTAATTGGTAGAGAACACGCAAGGCGGGAGTTAGAGGTTGCTTTACACCAAACAGTATTCCCAAAGGAATGGGAAACGCCCCACTTCTAGCTAAAGACGTAATCCTTTTATAGGAGGTTCCTGCAGAATACCGCAAACTGATAACCTCAAGATGGGGACAAAATACTAGGTATTGAGTCTTAGGGCGCGGATTTTTTTTCATATCCTCACTCCTACTCACCAGTCCCTAGTACGTCGGGCGCGGAAATAAGCATACCATTTGACAAAAAATCAAAAACCCTTATGTTCAGGGTTTTCTCCGGCTTGCGAATTCCGCCATGCTGTACTAGTCCCTTTATCAAGCAACTTAAGATCGGGTAATGGTATGCGAATTTTAGTAATGGGTGGTACACGGTTCATTGGTGTTTACTTAACCAAATTATTAGTAGAACAAGGACATTCAGTCGTACTCTTTAATCGTGGGAATCGTCCTGCACCAGTCGAGGGTGTAGGACAAATTATAGGCGATCGCACTGATGCTGCCCAGTTAAAAGAAAAATTATCTAAAGAAAATTTCGATGCCATTTTTGACAACAACGGACGAGAACTTACTGATACTCAACCATTAGCAGAAATTTTTCAAGACCGCGTAGAACATTTTGTGTACATGAGCTCTGCTGGAGTATATCTCAAATCAGACCAAATGCCTCATGTGGAAGGGGATACTATCGATCCCAAAAGTCGCCACTTAGGTAAACATGAAACAGAAGCTTACCTAACGCAACAGGGATTGCCTTTTACCTCAATTCGTCCCACCTACATTTATGGTCCTCAGAACTATAACGATTTAGAAGCTTGGTTTTTTGACAGAATTGTGCGTAAGCGTCCCATTCCTATCCCTGGGAACGGTTTGCACATAACCCAATTCGGTCATGTCAAAGACTTAGCAACAGCAATGTCCAAAGTTCTGGGCAATTCTGTAGCACTGCGACAAACTTACAATGTGTCTGGCGATCGCTTCGTCACTTTTGATGGTTTAGCCCGCGGCTGCATCGTTGCTGCTGGCAAATCTCCCGATGAGATAAATATCGTGCATTACGATCCGAAAAAATTTGATTTCGGTAAGAAGCGCAAAGCTTTTCCTTTGCGGGTGCAGCACTTCTTTGCCTCAGTGAATAAAGCGAAAACAGAATTAAACTGGCAGCCTGAGTATGATTTAATTTCTGGACTCAAAGACTCCTTTGAGAATGATTTTCTCACTTCTGGGCGAGATCAAGTAGAAGTTGATTTTTCTATGGATGAAGAGATTTTGCAGTCTCTTTAAATTTTGCGTTCAGGCAAAAGACGCGGGCATAAGCAATTCAAGTAGGTGCCCTATATCCTCCAGACACGGCGAACGTGAACGCTTACGCGTAAGCGTTCGCACCCACCATGTGAAAAAGTTTTGGCTTAAGTTGACACAGATGGAGAGCATCACTGTTTAACTTGCATCTTTAGAAAGATTTTCAAATAGACCTACTAAGCTTTCGATAGTAAGAAATGCTACTAGTTTATCTAATAACTAAACCGATCTTTTTATAGTACGCGACCCCTAAGCCAATCTTTTCTTTTTTTTGATACCATAAAAAAGCCTGCTTATCGGGTTTTACGGGATTTTGTACTCTTTTAAGAACGAGTCATTATTGTATTTCATTGAAATTGCTGGTAAAAGATTAAACAAAGACACAATTAATAAGCATTTGCTGTGAATATGTCTGGCACAATCAATATCCAATTGCAAAGCAAGCTGCTGATTTTATTTGCAGCAGGTTTATTATTCTGGTCCAGCATTGGTTCATTGCTGCCAACGCTACCACTGTATGTTGAGTCTGTGGGTGCAACAAAGCAGCAAATTGGGATTGTGATGGGTAGTTTTGCCATCGGACTGTTGTTTTTTCGCCCTTTGTTAGGACGCTTAGCGGATTGGCGGGGTCGTAAAATCGTCTTACTAATTGGTACGCTCGTGGCTGCTATAGCACCGCTTGGTTACTTGTTAGTCAAATCTATTCCCCTACTGATAGTAGTGCGTGCTTTTCATGGTATTAGTTTAGCGGCTTTCACCACTGGTTTTAATGCATTGGTGGCTGACATCGCTCCTTCGCAAAAACGAGGTGAAATCATTGGGTACATGAGCTTGGTTAATCCTATTGGAGTGGCGATTGGACCTGCTTTAGGCGGATATTTGCAAGCCGGAGTTGGTGATCAGATTTTATTTCTGATGACTGCTGAATTGGCTTTTGTGGCGTTTTTAGGTTTGTTGACAATTGTCAATCCACCATTGCCAAAACACCACCAAGGGGATATCCAAAATCTTCAATTTTGGCAAGTTTTGTTTAGTCCCAGAGTGAGAATTCCGGCTTTTATCATGTTGCTGGTTGGTTTGGCTTTTGGTGCTTTACACGTTTTTGTCCCGTTGTTCATTAAATCAACTGGGGTGAATTTAAATCCAGGGTTGTTTTATACAGCGGCTGCAGTTGCTAGTTTTGGCATCAGGATATTTACAGCAAAGGCAAGCGATCGCTTTGGTCGTGGTTTGTTTATTACTATCAGTCTAGTTCTTTACACGTTAGCATTATCAGTTCTATGGCTAGCAAAGAGTCCTGCGACTTTCTTATTTGCATCAATGATTGAGGGGATTGCTTCTGGCACTCTGATTCCCATTATTGCAGTTTTGATGGTGGATCGAGCTCACCCTTATGAACGGGGGCAGATATTTGCTATCTGTCTGATGGGCTTAGATATAGGGATTGCGATCGCAGGTCCAATTCTTGGTTATGTTGCCGAATATCTTGGCTATAGAAATATGTTTGGTCTATGCGCTAGTTTAACATTCTTAGGTCTTATCGTCTTTTTGACTTTTTCTGGCAAAGATTTATCTAGTTCCGTGCGCTTTGCTCTTGGGCGCGGTCGAGATGTTTATGCATTGAAAGATACGTAGATATATAACAGATAGAGACACGAAAGTTCGTGTCTCTAAAATAACGGGCGAGGAGGGATTCGAACCCCCGACACCGTGGTCCGTAGCCACGTGCTCTAGTCCACTGAGCTACACGCCCTTGCCGACATCTAATAATAGCACACCTTTTCTAAATGACGCAAGAAGATTTTGAAATTTTCTCCAAAAACTTGAGCCACCTGGATAATCAGGGTCAGGCTCAGATGGTGGATGTGTCTGGAAAAGCGTCCACCGTTCGCCAAGCTGTCGCCGCAGCTAGAGTCAGGATGCTACCAGAAACCTTCGCCGCCATTCAAGCAGGAAATGCTCCAAAAGGGGATGTCTTAGGAACCACCAGACTAGCCGGAATTATGGCAGCCAAACAGACAGCTTCTTTAATTCCCCTATGTCATCCCTTACCATTACAAAAAATCGAAGTACTGGTGACACCTGATCCAGAATTACCTGGTTACCAAATTCAAGCAACAGTCAAGACCAAAGCAGAAACAGGGGTCGAAATGGAAGCTTTAACTGCAGTTTCTGTTGCGGCTCTGACTTTGTATGATATGGCGAAAGCCTTGGAAAAGTCGATTCAAATTGAATCAATTAGGTTGATTAGTAAAACTGGCGGGAAATCAGGAGATTATAGCCAGTCAGATTGATGTAACTTTTGGTTAATGCGTCTGAGCGTGATTGCGCGGAGCGCAGACGCCAAAGGCGTATCGCCACTTTCAGTAACCGCCGATTCGACGATCAGCGCAAAAAACGAGCAGCACTCAGCATTAGGGGCGCTGTGAGTAGCAGCAAAAGCGTGGGCAGACCAAAGTAGATTGCTGCGTAAACGGCGTTAGTAGCGCGGGTTTTTGTGTGGTCAATACTCATCCAAGCATTCATCACGCCAATATTTATCACCCCAAGCACGAAGTGTAGGGCTAGTACGACGATACTCAGACCAACAATCCAGCGCATTGCCATATTCAACCGTCGCCCCCAAGCAATAACAATCAGTATGAGTGCGGCGGCGAGAGCAAGCCAGCGCATAAGCATGACAGGGAAGAAGATGATCACGGCTTCATTAGCAGTTATTCCAGGGTGTGTAAATGGGGAGAGGGGCAACGACCAGAAAAGGAGCAAGGCGGTGGTGCCAAGCGCTGCTAACCAGCAACAAAAAAATAAAACTTTTTCCATAGTAAGTATTTTATTTTTTTAGGGTGTCTAAGTACACTCAACCCTAAATTAAATACACAATTGGCTGTTGCGTTTGTTAATCAAGTTCTCAAAAGGTAGTCAACCTTACTCCCAAAAATCATAAAATGAGTGAGAAAGCACTTTTGTTAATATCTGTAACAATAACTTATGCCTCCTCGTTGGCCTCGTAAACCCGATCGCAAAGACCCTGCTTACCGGAAATTAGATGACCGGATGAATTTTGCCATTCATGTGGCGATATTTGCCCTGTGTAATTCCGGTTTGTGGTTTTTCCATAACTTGAATATGGTTACTTGGGAGTGGCTTCCTTGGTTAACAGCAGGTTGGATGGTCGTGGTATTGGGACATTTGATTTATATTTCGGCGATCGCCAATTACTCCGAAATACCACCTACATCCACCTGAAGACTGACCAGACAGACTAGGGCGATTGTAACTTGCGGTGGTAGAGTCAGTCTCAAGATTTGAGGGATAATATATATAAAATGAAAGTTCTCGCTTTATATAGGATTATCTTTATGGCTAACACTAACATTACAGAGTCAATAGAAGCCCTAGCAGCAGAAATAGGCGAAAACATTTATATAGATATTGCCAAATGGCACCTTTACTTATCGAATGCCAAGTTACATACTATAGTTGCAGAAAAAGTATATCCCTTAATTACTGCTGGAAAATCAGTGGATCAAGATGAAGTTGTACAAGTTTTAGAATCTATTCCTGTTAAAATTGGTGGTGGCACAAAAGAACTTCCTCTGATTGATTTACTACCGCAGCAATCCCAAACCAACCTAGTAGATATTTTAAAAAGATTTCAGCAAGATATGTAATCTTACAGCATCGGGAGCGTAAAGGCCACTCAACGTGTGGGTCGGGACGGACAAATACCTAGAATTAGCAATGCCAGGGTTGAGCAACTTAGTACTAGATTCCAGAAGTTCGTAGCGAAAAACAGCTTTTTTCATTAAGTTTCAACATTTTTTGGGGTACGGTATGCTGTGCCCCTTTTAACGTGACGGTGAGTCTTAACAGCAACCCCACACCTGATGTCATCAGGTGCAAAAAAATGCCCCCCTTCATCCGCTGCTAAAGGGGGTGCAAAATATACAGTGGTCTAATGTCTATATAGATGTAGGCGAAATCGACTTATGCAGTAGAAAAGGCAGTGTCTTTTTTGAAAAATGACTTCTTCCTACCTAAGACCGTAGACGACAGTAAAATTATTGGATGGCATATCGATTTTTACTTTTAGAACACTATGTGCTTTGGGACACATTATATTCGGTCTGCGATGACTTGGACTTTTCTGAAAATTTATCTGAAAAATATTTGTTTATGTCACTTTACATAACGATTTAAGTCATAACTCATCCTACTGCAATTGTAATAGTTCATTACAAAATTCCGGAGATAAAGTCCAATAACAGAATACATATGTTACGGATGAGCATAAGTGTATTCATGCAAAAATCAAGAGGAATTATCTCGTATAAAAATGTTCCCAAAAATTATTTAAGGCAGCGGCAACTAAAAAGAGGCGCTGATTCTTTCCTTTTGTGGAGTTTAGGTGTTGGTGCTGTGATCTCTGGTGATTTCTTTGGTTGGAACTATGGTTTGGCAGCAGGTGGCTTCTGGGGTTTAACGATTGCTACCTTTGTGATCGCAATCATGTATTTATGCATAGTCTACAGTCTTGCGGAACTGTCAGTAGCCCTACCCCATACAGGCGGCTTTTACTCCTTCACTCGTAACGCCTTTGGTCCGTTTTGGGGGTTTATTTGCGGCGTAGCCGTCACGATTGAGTATGTGCTAACGACTGCTGCGATTGTCTTTAGTATGAGTAACTACCTGAAATCGTTGATACCCAACGTACCAAGCTACCTTGTGTGGCTGCTTGCCTACACGATTTTCGTGGCGATCGCGATCCAGAGTTTGGAACTGACTCTGAATGTGAGTGTTTTTCTCACCTTGGCAGCAATGCTGGTGTTAGGGATATTTTATGTGAGTATGTTGGCAGCAGATGTTTTTAAGCCGGAACTACTGTTCAATGTTCCTGCCAATCTGGGGGAATCAGCAACCTGGTTACCCAAAGGCTGGCAGGGAGTTTTTGCCTCAATTCCCTATGCTATCTGGTTCTATCTGGCAATTGAAATACTTCCACTCTCTAGCGAAGAAACTAATGACGTGCCTAGGAATATGCCCAAAGCACTTATATTAGGTATGTTCACTTTGATTGCCCTTTCGCTTCTTACCCTAGTCCTAAACTCTGGTGTTGGTGGTGGCGCTGCTGCAATCGGTCAATCCAATGTTCCTCTAAAAGATGGGTTGGAAGCTTATTTTGGTAAGGGTGTGACTAGTGACGTCTTAACAGTGATTGCACTCACTTTTGGGTTGGTGGCTAGCTTTCATACTGTGATTTACGGTTACGGGCGATCGCTCTTTTCCCTATCTCGTGCCGGATATATACCCCATTGGATTTCTGTTACAAGTGAAAACCATACTCCTTATCGGGCATTAATTCTAGGTACAGTAGTCGGATTAATTTGTGTCATGCTAATTGACTTAGGTAGCGATGCAGTGGATGCAGTGATTTTAAATATGGCTGTTTTTGCAGCACTCATTTCCTATATTCTCGTTATGCTCAGCTACATTAAGCTCAAGTTGAGTTGTCCTAATCTACCAAGACCTTACGAAAGCCCATTGGGGATTTTTGGGGCAAGTCTTGGGTCTATCCTAGGAATTTTTGCCCTGGTTGCTTGTTATTTTATACCTGCCTATCAACCTGGTATTAGGGGGATTGCGATTGTTCTGATTGCCGCGACTTTTTACTTCTTCTTCTATAGCAGAAATCAATTAGTCGCTCAAGCACCAGAGGAAGCAGCAGCACTAAAGAATTCAAAATTCAAAATATACCCGTAGGACACGCTTGAGATAGGGAGTCAGGGAGTAGTGTAGTGAAATCAAGTCACCTTAAGAAGATACTGTTTTCTCGGCAACTTCTGCCGCTTCGTTCTTAACAGTTGGGGAAACTGCCTTTGTTATCCAAGTCGTGAAAATATGAGAAAGTAATCCCATTGGACCAGCAAATAAGCAAAGCGCCAACGAGTGGATTGTCCAAACTCCTGTTTTCTGTCCTTCTAAATAAATGTAACGCCCAACAAATAAATCCATAACCAGGAAATGAACCCAACCAGTTGCAGCAGCTTTCTCATCTGCAAAAAATCTAGCAATATCTGCTAATTGAGGATTTGATAAAGCTTGAGCATTTTCTGGTGTGATGCTAGTAACAAACAAATACAAATACACGCCTGCCAACGGCACAAAAGGAAGATACGATTCCATAACCCTTTGTGTCACTTTCCATTTGGGTAGGAGAAACATTAATGTCCAAAATGGTAAAACGAAAATATTAGCAACGTTGAAAATTTGCTCGATAGACATAACAAATGTAAAATTCGACTGGTACAATCATATTTTATTATGGCTAATCACATTTGAATACCTACCTACCACTTATATTTACTCAACGGTTAATTTAGAGCAGAGAAACAAAAGAAAGTTTCACAAATGATGTAGGACTACTATATGTAAGCGCTATCACTTAGTTACCAGAATCTTGAATGCATTAACTACCCCTATCGTACCGATAGTGATATTAACCAAAAAAGCGATAGGAAATGGTCAACTTACCAGATTTAACATCAATTGGTTGGTATTGGATAACAGCGACATCAGAATACCAATCATTTTCCCATTTAAAATTCACATTGTTATGCATTTTATCTGATACAGAGGTTCTGCCATCAATCGTTAAACTCGCTGTGCCATCAAGTTGGCCAGTAACTTGAATACTAATGAGATAAACATTTCCTTGTAATGGTGCTTTGCTGATGGTGATTTGTTCTGGTTTGCTGACATCCTTAATTTGAACCGTTCGATCAAATATGGAGCACGAACCAACTAAACACAATAAAGCAATCAAACAAGTTATAGAAAAAATCTTTTTCATAATAGAATGAAATCTGCCGGATTTTTCACCCCTGCAATTAAACAGTGAGTCCAGCGCCGTAGGCGACTGGCGTTAATCAACAAAAAGAAGGCTACCAGATTTTTAGGGTTAGAAACTGTAACTTGATTGCTATACACCTCTATACATGGCTGGTCAAGTTGCATAGGTCTACGCATAGTCGTAACCATCCTTCCTGTGAACAGGTGTTAAGTACTCCAATTTGATTGACCTCCGTTTTTTGTTAATTACAAATTCTCCATATCCATGAGACATGGGACAAACTCGCGCAGTGAAACTACCTGCATACTTTCCTTTCGGGACATCTGCCCGAACAATGTCACCAGTACAAAAACCGAGTATTGGACGCAGAGGACGATGTTTTTGTGGATAGCCAAACTTATCTGTCTGGCAACGTTGCCTACCACCAAAGCCAGTTGCTTTTACCTTAAGAATCTTGGTTGTGACAAGTTTTATCGTTTCAACCACACCAACACAGGCAGCATCAATCCAATGTGCTTTCTTGAGCTCAAAGCGAATCCTGTTAAATTTGGTTTGACCTCCCGTTCCTGTGGTGACTGGCAAGTCAAAACGCTTCAAGGTATTGAACAATGACCATCTGGTAGAGTTGACAGAGGCGGCATCTTTTAGTGGTGCTTTCGCTTGTCTCAAAACACGATTCAACACATCGGACTTACCTTTGAGGAATTCCTTAATGTCCTTGTTGCCTTTCTTCTGGTTGCATTTATGACAAGCCAAGCAAAGGTTTGATATCCGGTCTGACCCACCTTTTGATTTAGGTTGAATATGCTCAATTTCTAATGGAACATCTTTAACTCCGCAGTAAGCGCATTGTCGATTCCACTTTTCCAGTAAATACTCACGACACTCATAACCATGCAATGTTCCTTGTTGGTATTCAGTACCGGATATCTCAGGATTTTGAATTGCCTGCGTATCAAACTTCACTAACTCCTGAGCAATTGAACCAATAGGAGCAAACTTTCCAAGACGCTTGATCCAAGTCTCAACAGTTAAAACTCTATGTCGCAATGATGGTGCTAACCAACCATCTGGGCGTTTGCGATTAAGAAATCTAGCCTGCGTGTAACGTGTGTTTCGGTTCCGACGTCCTCTCCTAACTGGTCTACGATGTTCAAGTGCATCTTTGATTTGTTGACCTCGGTGCTGTAACTCCATTGCCCAAATCACATTACCTTGATTAGTCACCAGCGCAATGCCAGTAACTTTGGAACCAGGGTCAATTTTGAGAGTAAGTGGATATACGTTTGGATTCTCAATGACTCGCTTCAAGATGAGAGTAAATGGATAGCGTCGGAATATGGCAGCTTTATCAGAATCTAGCACTTTTCTACCCTGTACCGGATGCACTGGATTGAGTGGTGTTTTGTTTTGGTCAATGAGAAAAACGTAATTTGACATATTCTGTCGTTTCTATTGCTAGGTAAGGTTTGCCGAGTCCCAAGGGGACACGCTGCGCGAACGACAATGATTTAAGAGCTTGTTAGGGAAGTAGCACTACAGCTACAAACCTGTTTACTGATGAGCCACTGCGTTGGTAGTCACTGAGGTCTTGGGGGTTTCCACGCCAGGTGCACCGTCCTTGGGAACCCGACAGCCAGTCGCCACAACAGTCAAAGCTCGTCGCTTGGGTTGCTTCCCCCGACAGACTTTGGGGGAACCCCAACGCCCTTCGGGTTCGCCAGTCGCCTACGGAGGGAGACCCTCTCCGAAGTTGCCACAACGCGGGGAACCCGCGCAAGGCACAACTCTTGGCAGCGCTGGTCTCACCAGATCCCTCTGTCGGGAAACCCTCATCAAGGACTGGCTCCCTCCGGGAACGCCCGTCGCCTACGGCGGTAAACCCGCTCCGTTTGCGTAGCGCCCCCTTCGGGGCTAGTTGCCACAACGCGCTTAACCCGACGCCAGATCCCTCTGTCGGGAAACCCTCATCAAGTACTGGCTCCGCAAGGCACAACTCTTGGCAGCGCTGGATTCACCGCAAGGCGCTGCTCTGGGCAACGCACTGGCTCCCCAGGAGGAACTGCTGAAAGGCTTCCCCGGCTTAAAGCATGTGGCGTTACTTAACTACTTCCGACAGTGCAACAAGCTGGCGTTCACTTGAAGGTGTCATGACTCAAAAATCGTAGACTTCGTAAGTCTTAGTCTGCACGCTCCGACTTTGTACAGATACGACTAGCTATGAGTAGTTCTGTATAGGTTTTTCGGAGCGGACAATACGTCGGCTTTAAACCGAATTGCAAGGGTCTAGAGGACAAAAATTTTTGATCATTTTTTGATATTCCCTGCACCCCTGCTTGATTTGGTCACAGGATACGGCAGCAAAAGTACTTTTTTTGACACTCTTGCCAGCATAACATCCAATTTCTTACATCCTTAGCATCTTGGCGATTCAGAAAAACACTTCAACCATAAAGAGTTAATATAGAATTGTTAAGGCTTGTTTACAGAATTTATCAAACTACCGGAATTCTGTTACAACATTCCTCCACTAGATGTAAGTTATAAAATCCCCACGCTAATTTTATCCAAACGCTCTATTATGACGCTCCCAATCCGTAACGTCGCTATTATTGCCCACGTTGACCACGGCAAAACAACCCTTGTTGATGCTCTCCTCAAACAATCCGGCATCTTCCGTGAAGGAGAAGACGTTCCGGATTGCGTCATGGACTCCAACGCCCTAGAACGGGAACGGGGAATTACAATTCTTGCCAAAAATACTGCGGTTCACTATGGAGAGACGCTGATCAACATTGTTGATACGCCTGGACACGCTGACTTCGGTGGTGAAGTAGAACGTGTACTCGGCATGGTTGACGGTTGCATTCTCATTGTTGATGCCAACGAAGGTCCCATGCCTCAAACACGCTTTGTCTTGAAAAAAGCCCTGGAAAAAGGACTGCGCCCCATCGTTGTCGTTAATAAAATCGACCGTCCCCAAGCAGACCCACATGGTGCCACAGATAAAGTGCTGGATCTGTTTCTGGAACTAGGGGCAGATGATGATCAGTGTGATTTTCCTTATCTGTTTGCTTCTGGTATAAGTGGCTATGCCAAAGAAAAGTTAGAAGATGAAGCCAAGGATATGCAGCCACTATTTGAAGCTATCCTGCGCCATGTACCAGCACCAGTGGGTGACGCCGACAAGCAACTGCAACTACAAGTCACAACCCTAGATTATTCTGAGTATCTGGGACGGATTGTCATTGGCAAAATTCACAATGGCATCATCCGCATGGGACAACAAGCGGGTTTGGTAAAAGAAAACGGCGAAGTTGTCAAGGCAAAAATCACCAAATTGATGGGCTTTGAAGGGCTGAAGCGCATTGAAATCACAGAAGCTTCCGCTGGCAATATCGTAGCTGTGTCAGGGTTTGCTGATGCCAACATTGGGGAAACGATTACTGACCCGAACGAACCCCAAGCATTGCCACTGATTAAGGTAGATGAACCGACATTGCAAATGACCTTCTGGGTGAATGATTCGCCCTTTGCAGGTCAAGAAGGAAAGTTGGTGACATCACGACAAGTGCGCGATCGCCTCCTTCGCGAACTAGAAACTAACGTCGCCCTACGCGTTGAAGAAACCGACTCCCCCGATAAATTCTTGGTTTCCGGTCGTGGAGAACTCCACCTAGGGATCTTAATAGAAACCATGCGCCGCGAAGGTTTTGAGTTTCAAGTATCCCAGCCACAGGTGATTTACCGCGAAGTCAACGGGCAACCTTGCGAACCTTACGAACTTCTGGTATTAGACATTCCTGAAGATGCCGTTGGCAGTTGCATTGAGCGACTGGGACAACGCAAAGGCGAAATGCAAGATATGCAAGTGGGTAGTAACGGACGCACCCAGCTAGAGTTTGTCATCCCCGCCCGTGGATTAATCGGTTTTCGCGGTGAATTCATGCGTATGACTCGTGGTGAAGGTATCATGAACCACAGTTTCCTTGACTACCGTCCTATCACTGGTGATATTGAAGCCCGTAACAAAGGTGTCTTAATCTCATTTGAGGAAGGCGTTTCCACCTTCTACGCCATGAAGAACGCCGAAGATAGAGGTGTATTCTTTATTGTTCCAGGTACGAAAGTTTACAGAGGCATGATTGTCGGAGAACACAATCGTCCCCAAGACTTGGAATTGAACGTCTGCAAGACGAAGCAACTGACCAACCACCGTGCAGCAGGCGGTGATGAACTGGTACAGTTGCAAGCACCAGTCGATATGAGTCTAGAGCGTGCTTTAGAGTACATTGGACCAGATGAATTGGTGGAAGTGACTCCTCAGTCAATTCGTCTGCGGAAGTTGGCGAAGAAGTTAGCGAAACGCTAGACACTATGAAATGCTGAGTGCTGAGTTTTGAGGACATCTCACTTAAGGCTCAGCACTTTTTGTGTATCAGGACTTATGCAAAAGTAACGTAGTTGTGTAATTGCGACGTCACAAAGCAATCTCACAGTCAAGTTCATTAGTAACTCGTGCGTAAGTCCTATGTATGTCTACCGCAAGAATCTATCGCTATAAAATGCATTCAAATTTCACCCATGAAAATTTCAATTGGGTGCGACGAAACGGTAACTATGATGTGATGTCCAGATTCTGCCGATTCTACGATGCTCTGCTCCCCATACAGTTTTTGTCAATTCAAAATAGTGAAATCTGCCTTGTGTCCTAACCCTTGAGTCACGAACTCGCGCCTTAACACACATTTTACAAAATTTCAAATCGCTTCAAAGAAGGGGAGTCCTCCCTAGTTATAGCTCCCGTAGGCTGCGGTACAATGCAAAGAAATGTTTAAATTATGAATGGCCGATCCCATGATTTCACCAGAGGTTAACACAACAAAATCCAGCGAACATAGCCTAGAGGCGATGCGGCATTTTTCGGAACAATACGCCAAGCGTACTGGAACGTACTTCTGTTCTGAACCTTCTGTTACCGCAGTTGTGATTGAAGGACTTGCCAAGCACAAAGATGAAATCGGAGCTCCTTTGTGTCCATGTCGCCATTATGAAGACAAACAAGCGGAAGTCAAAGCTACTTTTTGGAACTGTCCATGCGTACCAATGCGGGAGCGCAAAGAATGTCACTGCATGCTGTTCCTTACATCAGATAATGATTTCGCTGGTGATAAGCAAGAAATTTCTTTAGAAACAATTAAGGAAGTACGAGATGGTATGGGATGAACGAAGAAATGCCTGATGAGTTTTGGCAAGGTGTAGAGCAGTTTAATACTGGGGAGTATTATGCTTGTCATGATACCTTGGAGGCTCTGTGGATTGAAGCAACAGAGCCAGACAAAACTTTTTATCAAGGCATTTTGCAAATTGCCGTAGCATTTTATCATTTAGGCAACAAAAATTTACGTGGTGCGGTCATTTTGTTGGGTGAGGGTAGCAATCGCTTGCGACGTTACCCATCAGAATATGGCGGCATTGATGTAGACGAATTATTAATTCAGAGTGCGGCATTGTTGAAGGCATTACAACTCACAGAGCCAGAAAAGATTGCCGCTCTTAACCTCGGTCAAGATGAAGGTTTACCCTTGCCTAGGATTATCAGAGTTAATAATGAAAGTACGTAAAGAATTAAAAAAAAAATTAAATAAATATTAAAAATTATTAAAATACTGTAGATTCAACCTAGGTGGCAGTGCATGCAAATCTGTGTGCTCTGATAGCACCCCACGGGCAGGGATTGCAATCCGTTATGGATGAAACAAACACCTCCCTGTTCCCTGTTCCGTGTTCCCTATTCCGGCGTTTCTAACAAATGAAACCTTAAAAGTCGAGACAGCGTCAATACTCCTAGTTTTAGCCAGCAGCTATCCTCGAATAGCCCAAAATGCGTATTTTATGATCTGTGGTTAAAGTAGTTGAGAAAATTGGAATAACAATCAAAAATCAGAAACTATAAATAGCTATCATGCCCCACTATCAATTGCCTCAGTTTCACATACGTCGTTTGGCACTAGCTTTAATAGTACCAGTTGTGCTTCTGGGGTCAATGACCTTTCCGAGCCAACTGCAAAGAGCTACTGCACAAACTCAAAAAGCTCAGCAAAATCGTCCTCTTTACATCCGTGGAAAGGTACAAGAGTATAACTCTAAGACACAAGTGGCAACTATTCGCGGTGAAGTGGAACTGTCTTATCCCGCACGAGGTATTCAAGCAACAGCTGCCCAAGCACAATACTTTACCCGCGAACGTCAGATTATTCTTAGTGGCAACGTCTATGTTTTGCAACAAGGAGGCAATAGCATTAAGGCTGACTCAGTAACGTATCTAATTGATGAAGCGCGATTTGTTGCTACACCCAAGCAAGGTAGTCAAGTAGAATCTATTTATCTGGTTAACGAGAATAACCAAACTCCTGGATCTGCTCCTGCAACAGCACCTGTGAAAAAATCTAATTAGCACAGATAACTCATAAAGGACGGCAGAGGGTGAAAATTGTCTTAGAAAATGTTCATAAAACTTATGGCAAGCGAGTCATTGTCAATCGCGTCAACCTTTCAGTCGCCCAAGGCGAAATCGTTGGGTTACTTGGTCCTAATGGCGCTGGTAAAACGACGACTTTTTACATAGCCACAGGTTTAGAAAAACCAGATAAGGGAAAAGTCTGGTTAGACAATGTAGATATGACTCCGCTACCAATGCACAGAAGGGCGCGACTAGGCCTTGGTTATTTGGCACAAGAAGCAAGTGTTTTTCGTCAACTCAGCGTGCGAGATAATATTCTTTTGGTGCTAGAACAAACAAATGTGCCAAGCTGGGATTGGGCAAGGCGAGTGGATACCTTGTTGCGGGAGTTTCGTTTAGAAAAAGTAGCCAACAACAAAGGAATTCAACTTTCTGGAGGTGAAAGACGCCGGACAGAATTGGCAAGGGCGTTGGCTGCTGGTAAAGAAGGACCAAAATTTTTATTTTTAGATGAACCATTTGCAGGAGTTGATCCCATAGCAGTCTCAGAAATTCAGCAAATTGTCGCGCAACTGCGCGATCGCGATATGGGCATTTTAATCACCGATCATAACGTCCGCGAAACTCTAGCCATCACAGATCGCGGATATATTATGCGTGAGGGGCAAATCCTTGCCTCCGGTACCTCCAAAGAACTCTACAATAACCCCCTTGTGCGGCAATACTATCTGGGCGATAACTTCCAAGCGTAAATAAAAAATCAATTAAAAATAAAAAAACTTTTATATTTACTGTTTTTAATTAAAATTTCGTAATCTGGCTTTATTTTGTTTACGATTTATTTTGATAACTGCTACATTTTTGATGCTTAAATCTTCTTGTGGCTGAAATTGTTGCTACCCGAAACCAGGATTTCTCACTTGAGTTTGCATAGTATAGTGCATAAATGTTTGATGAATCGTGACAAAAAACCTAGTATCAATGACTAATGACTAATAACTAATAACTAATAACTAATGCCTAAATTTAAGTCTTTCTACACCATCAATTCGCTGCTCCCTTTTTCTATAATGGATCGCTACCTGGCGAGGGAATTGTTGCCGACATTTTTGTTTGGTGTTGGGGCTTTCGCTTCAATTGGCGTAACAATAGATGCTATGTTCGAGCTAATACGGAAAATCGTGGAATCCGGATTACCGATAAGCATCGCCGCTCAAGTTTTTATGTTAACTATGCCAGAGTTTATCGTTTTAGCTTTCCCCATGTCCACGCTCCTGGCTACTTTGATGACTTACAGTCGTCTTTCCAGCGATAGCGAACTTGTAGCTTTACGCGGCTGCGGAGTTAGTGTGTATCGCATGGTACTCACTGCTGTGATGTTGAGTTTGATCGTTACAGGAATGACATTTGTGTTTAACGAACAGCTTGCACCAGCATCCAAATACCGAGCAACTCAAATATTGAATGCGGCTCTCAAGTCCGAAACTCCAACTATTGTTAAGCGGCAAAACATTTTTTACCCCGAATACCAGAAGGTAAAAAAAAAGGATGGTAGTGGAAATAGTAAAATCTTAACACGCTTGTTTTACGCTGATGAATTTGACGGTAAAGAGATGAAAGGTTTGACAATTATTGACCGTTCTACACAAGGTGTGAGTCAAATCATTGTATCAGAATCAGGCGAGTGGAATCCATCTCAAAATGTCTGGGATTTTCACAACGGTACCATCTATTTAGTCGCCCCTGACCGCTCTTATCGTAACATTCTCAGGTTTGAACACCAACAAATAAAATTGCCTCGGACTGCTCTTGATTTGGCACAGAAAAGCCGAGACTATGGCGAGATGAACATTGGTCAAGCACTGGAACAACTAGAGGTTGAACGTCTCGGTGGTGATGAGCACAAAATTCGCAAACTCCAAGTCAGGATTCAACAAAAAATTTCCTTACCATTTGTCTGTGTCGTTTTTGGTTTGGTCGGTGCAGCAATGGGAACCGTACCTCAGCGTACTGGAAAAGGGACAAGTTTTGGCATCAGTGTCATAGTTATTTTTAGTTATTATTTGCTTTGGTTTATTACTGGTGCTTTAGGAGAAGCTGGTATTCTTTCTCCCTTGGTAGCTGCTTGGATGTGTAACTTTCTGGGATTTGGTGTAGGTTTCTTGTTATTGAGGCGAGTTGCACAAAAATAGTTTTTTGACAACAATCACACCTGGGGTTAATAAATTACAATTGTGGAGTAGGTAGGATAAAAAAACTCGCATTAAAACCGCTGGTCTAAACCTTTTTTCTTTTACCAATTTATTTGTAAACTTAGACTATATTGCCCATGTCACGCCACCACCATCCTCCCGCCTACTTACGCTATCTCAAAGCTAGGTTATGGTATTTAGCACGACCTAGTTTTTGGGGAACAGCAATTTTTTTATCTGTCGTAGGGCTGGGTATCAAAGAATACTGGACAAACCCCGACTTTTTGACTCAATGGCAAAAAAATCAAGTTGCGGATAACAAGCCTGTCAATTCCTCTGTTTCAAAGGAAGACAGCGCAATAACACCGGATATTAATAATTTACCACCAGTTCCGTATCCAGCCAAAAATCTCGCCTCCAAACAAAACACTCAAGCAAAAAACAGCAAAAGTTTATTAGAAGCTTTAAATAGCAACACCCAGACTTCTACAAGTGATAGTAAATTAAAGCTTAATGTCAAGGACGGTAATTCTACACCCGTTCTAGAGTTGGAAAATCCATTCCTAGCACAAGCACAGAGTTTATTACAATTTAAAAATCTTCAAAATGGTAGCAATTCACTAGGAGTGAATGCCTTAGCTCCGAGTTTGGGAACGGGATTAGCGACTCAAACCACTTCTAATCAAAACGGCGTCTCAGAAAGTGCCTTGCAAACAGCGCTTAACCAAATAAAGAGCCAACAATCTACAAACTCAAATCGTATCACCTCAACTCAGAGATACCCTCTTGAGCCATCATCTTTACTATCCACTGAAAACAGAAGCAGTCAGACTGTTGTTCCAAGCACTAACTTTAATACAAACACAATCAATCCTCTGAACATAGGAACAGGTTCTACGCAGCCGGGAGCGATTTCTGGAACCAATTACATACAACCAGGAACTACTCCTGGAACAGCTTACCCCCAACCAAGTTTCAATAATCCGCAACCACAAAATTTATCTGGTGGAACAAGTTATATACAACCACCAACTGCAAACCAACTACAAACTTCCATTCCTGGAACAGCTTATCCTCAACCTCAATTAGCACCTGTAGGCATACCGCAAACTCCAAGTGCAGTTCCTAATAGCAGGGCTATTCTTCTTAACCAAGTTATCAACAATAGGTTGAATAACATAAATACTGCTCAGCCATTGTCTAATGTAACACAACCAACATTAGTAGTACCTCCGTCCTCGAATACACTCAGTGCTCCCAACTATACCCCAAATCAAAGTGGCGTTATTAATAATACGCCACCCACGTCCAATAATTATGGAAATATAGGCTCACAGCAAGCCCCAGCTCCAATACCGCAGTATCTTGATCCATCTTCTACTCAGATTCCCGGACAGTATACTGGTGGCGGACAGATAAATAGGTACTAGTATCCGTAAGATCTATGGCACGAACCTATCTAAATGTTCCATATCAACAAAAAGATCAAGCCAAAAAACTCGGTGCAAGATGGGATGCTAGCTAGCCAGCATGAATGGGATTTAGATATTACCTATCTAGAGCAATTTGGGATATCGAGTCATTCTTCATCGCCCAGACGTGGTAACAGAGCAGGGAATTGAGCAGTTTTAGATAACTGTAGGGGCTGCACCGCGCTATTATTTGGTATCCTAGAAAGCTGGACTAGCTATGACTTAAACTATGCCTGCGCCTACCACCATCCCTCTTAGTACTGCTTTTCCCCTGACAGCCGTAGTCGGTCAAGAAGCGATTAAATTAGCCTTGCTGCTTGCTGCGGTAGATCCGGGGTTGGGAGGAGTCGCGATCGCCGGTCGTCGCGGTACGGCAAAATCTGTAATGGCGCGCGCTATTCATAGCCTACTTCCACCTATTGAAGTTGTATCTGGTTCTATCAGCAATTGCGATCCCAACCGTCCAGAAGAATGGGATGACCAACTTTTGGCAGATTCCTCCCTCAGTCTCCCTACAAGCGAAGATGGAAGCAGCGAGGTAAAAACCGAAATCATCCCCACAACTTTTGTACAAATTCCTTTGGGAGTCACAGAAGACAGACTCTTGGGTTCTGTGGATGTAGAACAGTCTGTTAAACTCGGGGAAACTATCTTTCAACCAGGTTTACTCGCCCAAGCAAACCGAGGCGTTCTCTACATAGATGAAATCAATTTATTAGATGACCAAATATCGAATCAGCTTTTAACAGTATTATCTGAGGGACGCAACCAAATTGAACGCGAGGGCATTAGTTTTCAGCATCGGTGCAAACCCTTATTTATCGCGACTTATAACCCAGAAGAAGGAGCATTGCGGGAACATTTACTAGATAGAATTGCGATCGCCCTCAGCGCTGATGGTGTCCTCGGTTTAGATCAAAGAGTCCAAGCAGTCGAGCAAGCTATTGCTTACTCCCAATCTCCTCAAGAATTTCTCCAACAGTATAGCGAAGACTTAGACAACCTCAAAACCCAAATCATCTTGGCGCGGGAATGGTTAAAAGACGTTTCCATCACCCACCAACAAATTTCCTACCTAGTAGAAGAAGCAATTCGTGGAGGCGTGCAGGGACACCGCGCTGAGTTATTCGCCGTACGTGTTGCCAAAGCCTCTGCTGCTTTGGATGGACGCACACAAGTGAACGCGGAGGATTTGCGGCGTGCTGTGGAACTTGTGATAGTCCCACGGGCGACTGTTGTGCAGACACCGCCACCCCAAGAAGAACCACCGCCACCGCCTCCACCCCCACCACAAGATCAGGAGGAACCCGACGAAGATAATTCCGAACAAGAACAAGAGGAAAACCAAGAACAGCCAGAACAAGAACCGCCTGGTATCCCTGAAGAGTTTATCTTTGATCCTGAAGGAGTCGTTCTTGATCCTAGTGTGCTTTATTTTGCTCAGATGGCGCAGCGGCGAGGGAAATCTGGCAGTCGCAGTTTAATCTTTTCCGAAGACCGGGGACGTTACATCAAGCCAATGTTGCCGAAAGGAAAAGTGCAACGCATTGCCGTAGATGCCACACTTCGTTCGGCAGCACCGTATCAGAAAGCACGACGGCAGCGGTATGAGAACAGACGAGATAATGCATCCTCTTCCTCAAGAGAACGGCGCGTCTTTGTAGAAGAAAGTGATATTCGAGCTAAGCGCTTGGTACGCAAAGCAGGTGCTTTAATAGTATTTGTGGTAGATGCCTCAGGTTCAATGGCGCTGAACCGGATGCAGTCTGCTAAAGGTGCGCTGATGCAACTCCTGACAGAAGCATATCAAAACCGTGACCAAGTGGCTTTGATTCCTTTCCGAGGAGAACAAGCAGAGGTATTGTTACCCCCCACACGTTCTATTGCTTTGGCGCGCAACCGTTTGGAAAGATTACCCTGTGGTGGTGGTTCACCACTGGCTCATGGTTTAACCCAAGCTGTACGCGTCGGTTTGAATGCCCAAATGAGCGGAGATATTGGACAAGTTGTGATTGTAGCGATAACCGATGGACGCGGCAATATTCCTTTGTCGCGTTCTTTGGGTGAACCGCAAGAAAGTGGACAAAAACCAGATATCAAAGCAGAATTGTTAGAAATTGCTGCTAGAATGCGTGCTTTGGGAATGCAGTTATTAGTTATTGATACAGAAAGTAAATTTGTTTCTACTGGATTTGCTAAGGAGTTAGCAAAGACAGCAGGAGGCAAGTATTACCATTTGCCCAAAGCCACAGATAAAGCTATTGCTGCAATGACAAAAGGAGCAATTGCTGATTTAAAATCTCGTTGATGTCAGCACTTCCATACTTTTTTAAATAAACATCATCACCCTGCTGGCACTGCTTGGGTTTTTAACATAGAGACTAAATCTTGAACTCCCTTTTGCAAATATCGCGTAACTGTCATTGGACTGGTACCAATTTTGTTCGCGGCATCTTTGCGAGAAAATTCATTCAAATATACCATTTCTACTACCATGCGGGGCTTTTCTTCCAACATACTTATTGCCCCTTGAAGTTGTTGCCGTTCTTCGTGTTGTTGTTGCAAACTAGCAGAACGGTGACAAGGAAGTGCTTCACCTAGAGTGATTTGACAATCAATAGACTGAATAACAGTAGCATCTAAACTCAAAGGCATACGGTTCTGAGCAGCTAATTTTGTCTGTTGCCATTCTTGGGGAGAGACCTTGAGTTTGCTTGCAATTTCTAAATCTTTGGGAGGACGACCTAAAGTCAGTGCCAATTCTTTGCGAACCTTTTGCCCTTCGTTATAGAGTTCTTGCCAACGACGCGGAATTTTTAAGAGGGTACAGCGATCGCGTAAAAAGTGCAGCATTTCACCTCGAATGTAAGGCACAGCAAAAGAACTAAAAGCATATCCTTGGCTCGGATCAAAACGCTCAATTGCTCTTATTAAACCTAAATAACCGACTTGCTCTAAATCTTCATAAGGCTCGTTGCATTGATAACTGAATTTATGAGCCATCTTGCGCACTAAGCCAGTATGCATTTGTACAAGTTCATTACGAAGTTTAACAGAAGGATTCTGGTAGTATGCTCGTAGTAATTCTATACCATCAGATTGCATATAGTACTGATTTGCTGCCATATAAATTCCTTTTTAAGAAGTCCTTTTTTGGGAAAAATAAAGTAGTGTAAATCTCCATTACAGCTGTTATTATTTTCCTTAGGAACTCTTGTAGAAACCATTCGTTGTTTTACTGAAATTGTTAATAGTCTTTTCCAAATCTAAGTGTTTTCACGGGTAAAAAACTCGGATTTTTTAGTTGTGGTAAATTAACAAAGTGCTGAGTTGTGAATACTGAGAAGCCAGCGCCCTTCGGGTTCGCAGTCGCCTACGGAGGAGCCAGTACTGCAGGAGGGTCTCCCTCCGTAGGTATCTGGCGTTGGAAACCCTCCTGCAGCGCTGTCTCACCGTGTGAAAGTTCCCTTCGGTGCATGCAAACTGCCGTTTTGTTGTAGAGCCACTCTTCGGCTTCCTGTCGAGGTGGCAAGTGGTGTTCCAAGAAGGGGTGTAAGGGTGTAGGGGTATAGGGGAAATGCATTTATATTTTCATTCTCTTACACCCTTACACCCTCACACCCCTAACGTTGGGCGTTAACTCACTCCTGAGAATTATCTTTATGGCTACTAGCTCTGGTTATCAGTAAAAATGGAAAGAAACACAAATGCTCAACTAACTAAAAAATAAGTGTGAAATATGAGCAATACCAGTAACTTCCGTGACGCAATTCGTCAGGCGAAAACTCAAGCCCTAGTCGGTCCCAATGTCATTGCCAACGCTCTTCCTTTTGTAGGCGGCGGACTAGTGCTAACAGCATTAGGCGCATACGGTGGATTGAGTGTCAACCGTGCTAACCCTCAATTGTTCTTGCCGACCTTCTTTGGTGCAGTCATTCTACAGTTGATTTTGTTCTTCGTTGCCCAGAATGTTGCCGAAAAAGGCAATAACAAAGTTGCACTGCCTCTATTAGCAACATACAGTCTGCTCACTGGATACACAATTAGTGGTTTAATCTACTTAGCACTGAGAACCCCAGGTGTTGGTATTCAAGGTGTTGGATTCGCAGCTCTTGGTTGTGGTGTGACTTTTATCGTTGCTCGTCAAATTGGCTCAAATCTTTCTGAGCAAGATGGTATGGCATTGACGAAAACGATTAATCTGGGGGTTATTGCCTTAGTTGCTGTAGTCGGTGTGCAATTTTTATTCAGTATTTTTGGTGTTTACACACCGAACTGGTTAGAAATTGGCATCTCAGGTTTGGGCGTATTTCTCTTTGTTGGTGCATCAGTTGTAGATTTCTACATCCTGCCACGCACCTACCGCAATGACCAATACCTGCCTGCTGCTTTATCAATGTACTTAACATATATCAATTTGTTTGTTTTTATCTTGCGATTGATTCTTGCTTTTAACAGCCGCGATTAAGTACATTGAAGTTTTTTGTCTCAAAACAAAATCAGCCGTGGTTTGACTTTCCAAATCACGGTTTTTATTGAATTTTGGATTTTGGATTTTGGATAATGGAATTGACTCCACCGGCTTCGGCTGCGCTCAGCCCAAGCTAAAGGTGAGGAGCTTGAAAATGAGCGGATTTTGAATTGAGGAATTAATTCCGTCCTAGAAGGACGGGGCTTGTACCGACTAACCCCAATCTAAAATCTAAAATCGTCCCGGTCAAAAGCAGTAAACAGAGGAAGCGATTTATTGACCCGCTGATAACTGTTCACTGTTCACTGTTCACTGTTCACTGATTTAATCCAATCTAAAATCGCCTTGTTCACCACATCTGGGCATTCATCGTGAGGACAATGTCCCACATTTTCTAAGTTAAGCAGTTCCAACTTTTCGTTAAAATTAGCAAATTGAGTCGCAAGTGCAGGGGGAATAAATCGGTCTTTTTGCCCCCAAATCAGAAGCATGGGAATTTGTAAGGTTGGCAATACTGTCTTAACGCTAGGACTAAAGTTAATACCAATGGTAGCTTTCAACAAGGCTGTGAAAGCACGGGCAGAACCTCGATCCCCAGAAGGACCAACCAGAATTTCTACCAGTTCATCGGTGATCGCCTCTGGGTTAGCATAGGCAATACTAGCCCAGCGACGTACTACGTTTGGTCGGCGTAAGAACTGGAATAAAGGCTTAAGCAACAGTGGTGAAGCAACTAGATTTTTGATTCCCATGACAACAGGTCGTAGAATGGGAGGAATCGCTTCTTGCTCCAATGATGGATCAGGCAAACTCATCATAACGACACCTTGCACCATCTCTGGATGAGCAGCTGCGACTGCCAAGCAAACAAGTGAACCAAGAGAGTTACCTACGAGTACAACTGGTTGACAGATAAATGTTTTCCAAAAATCGTAAATCTGTTCTGCCCAAAGATGTACGCTGTAATTTACGGGAGCTTTTTCAGAAGCGCCCCAACCTAACATATCAAGGGCGTAAACAGTATGGTGTTCGCCTAGTACTTCTAAATTCTGTCGCCAATGACCGATAGATGCACCGAATCCGTGTAGCAGAATCAAGGGAGTTGTCTTGCGATTGTTTAGAGCAGGACGAATGTATGTGTAGCGAGTTTGCCAGCCTCTCCAAACCCAGTCTCTTTGATTGCCAACCCGTTGCTGCCAGTCCACGATAGTATCCACGCTTTTCTCCAATTTATCGTACAGAAAAACTTTTCATTTCACTTTGTCAAAGTTAGCTCAACTCCTTGCGGCTAAATCTGTGCAGAGTTGGTACCAATAGTGCAGGCGAAAGTTGATAGTCTTTAAATATATTCTAGACTAGGTGCATTTCGACCTTTTTTTGCTTAGAATCAATACCGAGCCAATACTATTTATAAGCAAACATCAAAATATGCTTATCATCTAAATACTGTATTATCTGAAACGGCATTTTTTACGAACACTGAAAACCAACAAAGTCAATGGTTTTATAGAAAGTGTTACAATCATTAAAAATTGCTACTATTCTGTAACTTAGATTAACGATTGGACAGAAATCCTTTCAAAATGAGTAAAATGGCAGATACAACGAAGACAATGAAACTGCTCTAGGGATTAGCTACCCTAGAACTATAGGTTCATTTTCTAGTCCTCAGTGATTTTAGTATTTCACTTCTGAGGCATACAACAAACAACTAAGTCACTTTCTTAACAAATAGCTCCCACAAATCATGTCAGTGATTGAAAGAAAAAGAAATCGCGACCTGCCCCAAATTAACGAACGAATTCGCTTCCCGAAAATTCGGGTTATTGATACTGATGGTTCTCAGTTAGGAATCCTGACCCCACAAGAAGCACAACAACTAGCAGAGGAAAAAGAACTTGACCTAGTGCTGCTGAGTGATAAGGCAGAGCCTCCGGTTTGTCGGATTATGGACTATGGGAAATACAAGTTTGAGCAAGAGAAGAAGGCACGAGAAGCCCGGAAAAAGCAGCACACTGCTGATGTCAAAGAAGTGAAGATGCGTTACAAGATTGAAGAACACGACTACAATGTACGAGTTAAGCAAGCAGAGCGTTTTCTCAAAGACGGGGATAAAGTCAAAGCAACTGTGATGTTCAGAGGTCGCGAAATTCAACACAGCGACATGGCAGAAAAATTGCTCAAGCGAATGGCAACAGATTTAGAAGCATTAGGCGAAGTTCAGCAAATGCCCAAAAAAGAAGGGCGGAACATGATGATGCTCATCTCACCCAAGAAGTAATCAAGAAATAAGCAAACTTAGCAAATCAGACAAGGGGGGATACTTCCGTTGGTGAAGTTTCCCCCAGTTTTATTTAGCGTCATTCTAAATGATAAGTTCTACGGGCACGCACTCGCGTTCGTGAATAAAAGTAGGAGATGAGGCAGATGCTTCCTCATTATGCTGATTTAAATCCAATCCTTAATTTCACAACTCAAATTGGACTCGCATATAAGATTAACTTTTAAGAGAAAATTGAACTTATTTTAAATGTGATATCGCATGGAATCTCTTATCTCTCGGATGCAGGCGGTGCAGTCGCCTATTATTCCAGTTGTCGCGGAACTGATTCAAAGCTGTCCTGGTACTATTTCTTTGGGACAGGGTGTTGTTTCTTATAGTCCACCACCCGAAGCTATAGAACTTTTGCCCAAGTTCCTAGCTGAACCAACTAATCATTTATACAAAGCGGTTGAGGGAATTTCTCCATTACAAACTGCATTAGCAGCAAAACTACAAGACTTTAATGGTATTGAAATCAATGAGGAAAACTGCATCGTTGTGACAGCAGGTAGCAATATGGCGTTTATGAATGCTGTTCTTGCTATCACTTCGGTGGGAGATGAAGTTATTCTCAATACGCCTTACTATTTCAACCATGAAATGGCGATTACTATGGCGGGTTGTCGTCCGGTAGTCGTCAAATGTGATGAAAATTACCAACTGCGTCCAGAGGCGATCGCCTCTGCTATCACTCCAAAAACACGAGCAGTGGTGACGATTTCCCCTAATAATCCCACAGGTGCTGTGTATTCAGAACAAGCGTTGCAGCAAGTGAATCAAATTTGTCATGATCGCGGTATCTACCACATCAGCGATGAAGCCTATGAATACTTTACCTACAACGGAGTGAAACATATATCTCCCGGTGCATTTGCTGGAAGTAGCAAGTACACGATTTCTCTCTATAGCCTTTCCAAAGCTTATGGTTTTGCTAGCTGGCGTATTGGTTACATGGTTATCCCCAAACACCTGCTTGTCCCCGTCAAAAAAGTTCAAGACACGATTCTGATTTGTCCGCCTGTGATTTCCCAGTATGCAGCTTTGGGGGCGTTACAAGCCAAAGACGACTATTTGAAGAATCATATTGCGGCGATCGCCCAAGTAAGACAAGTCGTACTTGATTCCCTCAACAGCTTACAAGACTTGTGTACCATTGCTCCTGCTGATGGTGCTTTCTATTTTTTCCTGAAAGTTCATACTCAAGTGGATAGCTTTGAACTTGTCAAACGACTCATCCGCGAACATCAAGTCGCAGTGATACCTGGTACAACCTTTGGGATGGATGATGGATGCTATCTCCGCGTCGCCTACGGTGCGCTACAAAAACAGACAGCAAAAGAAGGAATTGAACGCTTGGTGAGGGGTTTGCAAAAAATATGTAAGGTGCATTAACGCAGTGCGACACACTACCTTTAAACTAGAAATCAGTCAAAAAATAAACTTTATCCACAAGACTTGTATTTTGTGGAACATTTTCATCTTAATAACTTGCAAAATTAAAAACACAAAATTAACTGTATGCCAATTGTTAATCATTTTATAGAAATCGAAACAAAACAAGGAATAAATATTCATAATATTACGTTACAGATTCAAGAGTTGATAGAATCAACCTCAATTAAGAATGGTCAAGCTTTAGTCTTTTCGCGCCACACAACGACGGCATTGGCTATTAATGAATATGAAGAAAGATTATTAAAAGATGTCAAAGTTTATTTGCACAAACTAGCACCAGAATCAGACCGATACTTACATAACGACCTACACTTAAGAGAAAATATTCCTCCAGATGAACCAATGAATGCCCATTCTCACTTAATGGCAATGACTTTAAGTACGAGTGAAGTTATTCCGATTGTGGATGGAAAATTAGCTTTGGGAACTTATCAATCTGTTTTATTCTTTGAGTTAGATGGACCACGTAAAAGGACTGTATTTTGTCAAATTTCTGGCGAATCGTGAGTGATAAGTTAGGAGTTCAAGCTCAATTATGGGTTTTTGGCAAGAACCTCACATAGCGAGCAAGTAGGATAGAGACTGCATATCCTAACAAAATTGGCTCCTATATATAGATTAGAACTTAACGCATTCTACTAATAGGTTATGTAGATGCAAGGAAATGATGATGTTTCAGTCCTTTTCTACAGGGTTAATATTATTATTGATTGTTATTGTGCCCGCTATGGCAATTGCATACGCAATTTCCTACCGGACAGTCGGGCGTCAAGCAGCTCAAAGGCGTTTGGGTAGCATGCTGCCTGCTTTCTTCGTTGGCTTTGGGCTTTCTTTCCTAAACAGACATGGATTCCTAGGCAAATATGGATCGATAAGCTTTTATTTTATATGTTCAGCTTATGTGGTTTTATGGCTCCTAACTTGGAACTGGCGAAAGAGAAAGGCTGGTGCTTTACTACTTGATGCAGGACAGTTGTCACGAAGCAAATTAATACTTTGGGTTGGTGTGTTGGTACCACTGTTCGCAGTCTTTGATACTTGGTCGGCGATTAATAAAATCTCAACAGGGCTTGGGAATGACACTGAACTGGTGGAAGAGATATCGCGACTGGTTTTGCTTTGGTCGTCCGCCATTTATTTCCTCTCAATGGGATTGAGCAGATTGGAGTTTAGAGAAAACGGCATCTGCTATGGGCTTTCAATGGTGAAGTGGGAGAAGCTGATATCCTACAGCTGGAGCCAAGAGAAACCTAACATCTTGATGATTAGCTTCAAACAACTACACTATCGCTTCTTAACAGGATTCTGGAGCTTACGAATTCCATCAGCACATCGGGATGCAGTGAAGCAGATTCTGGCTGAGCATTTGATAATGACTGATGTCAAGTAAATCTTACAGAATTGCTGCGTAAGATAAACGCCATATGTTTTGAGGCAGATAAACCAATTGACTTAAGAACCTGGTATATTCTTCGTATAAATCACTTTGTGCAATTAAGTTCAATCAGGGGGTAGATTGCTTGCTGTATGAAACCTTAGTAAAGAGCCTTTTGAAGGTTTTCTTTCTGAATGGGTGTAAGCAGCAAAAGTTTTGCACGACTACCGTAGTTTTACGGTAAAAATGAAATTTTAATTATTACAAAACAAGTTGTCAGGAATTACGTGTCAGGGCAGTGTATCTACAATTGCATATAAAAAAACTGACTAACACTCTGTCTGAAGTCAATTTCACAACAGGGGAATCATCTAAGATAATAAACCGAAATAACTACTATGGAAACAATTGGTTATCTTCAGCTTGGATCAGCAAACGAAGCATCAACAAGAAATGAGCATACTGCTGTGGGATTTTCTCTTAATCTTTTTGCTGGGTTGAATTGGAGAAAACTGTCTAATCGTGCAGCGATACATCTTTTATCTGTAACACTGACTTTGGTAGTCTTGAGTATAGCCGAGCGTGCGATAGCCCAAAGGGCTGACGCTCCGCGTATCGCACTCCAGAAAGTCGGAAGTGGAAGTAGTGGATCTCAAGTCTCAAATATCCAAAGGTGTTTGAGCAATTTAGGCTATTACAAAGGTCCTTTTACAGGTAAGTTTGCTTCCTTAACTCAGGATGCTGTAATTCGGTTCCAGCGAGCCAATGGACTACCAACTGTTGGATATGTCGGTGCAAGAACTCAACAACTATTGCAATCTCAATGTCAAAGTCGAAGATCTAATCAAAGATCGCGAGTGAGTGTTAGCACTGATTTGCGACCAGGTAGCAGTGGTCAAGCAGTCGCTAGATTGCAACAAAATTTAGGGCGCTTAGGTTTCTTTTATGGTCCAGTAACAGGTAACTTTGGTTCAGAAACCCAGCAAGCAGTGATCAGGTTCCAGCAATCACGTGGAATACGTGCTGATGGTGTTGTCGGTGCGAGAACAGAAGAAGCAATACGCACCAGTTTTAACACAAATGATTCCTCAGTCAGTGTTAACAGTTATCAAGACACAAATAATTCCTCAGTCAGTGTTAGCAGTTACCAAGACACAAATAATTCCTCTAATTCCTCAGTCAGTGTTAGCAATTACCAAGATGGCGTCGGTGGAGATAGCTTACCAAATGCTTTGAATGTGGGTGACTCGGGTGGTCAGGTGAGAAGATTGCAACAGGATTTGCAGCAGCTGAGCTACTTTAGGGTGAATCCAACTGGTTATTTTGGTCGAACAACTCAAGAAGCTGTAGCACGTTTTCAGCAAGATCATGAAATCACACCCAACGGTATTGCTGACTCACAAACCTTGGGAGCAATAAGCACAGCTTTAGCACAACAAGGTAATGGACAAAATTATGGACAAAGTAATGGGCAAAATTACGGCCAAAATTATGGACAAAGTAATGGGCAAAGTTACGGCCAAAATTATGGATCAAATTATAGTTGTTCGACCACCGGAGATATCTGTCAGGGTGAGACAAGTCAGCGAGTGACCACCATACAACAGCGTTTGCAGAATTTAGGATTTTTTAAAGGTAATGTCACTGGTTTTTATGGCTCTGCAACCAGAGATGCTGTGGCTCAATTTCAGCGAAACTCTCGCTTAGAAACAACAGGATCTGTCAATTTTCAAACTTGGCAAGCATTAGGTTTGACCAACAACCCGAACAACTCTACAGAATTGAACCCTAAAGAGAATCGCTATGTTGTTCTCATCCCGATTTCTAGAAACGACACTTTAAATGAAGTGCGTCAATATATACCGGAAGCTTTCCGCGCTGAATCTAGACTCGGTCCCTATGTCAATGCTGGACAATTTAGAGAACGCTCACAAGCAGAAGATTTGTCTAAGTGGTTACGCTCACGCGGGTTAGATGCACGAGTAGAATACTTTTAAAAGTTAAGAGCCATGAGTTTAGAGTTATGAGTGATGACTCATAACTCTGATATCTTGATTCTGTAACTTTATTCCTCACTTTTCGCGTAATCTAAAGATAATGGTAGAAACTCGTATTGGGATTATTGGTGGCAGTGGTTTATACAAAATGGACGCCCTCAAGAATATCGAAGAGGTACAAGTCCAGACACCTTTTGGTTCTCCATCGGATGCTTTGATACTGGGAACTTTAGAGGGTACACGAGTTGCTTTTTTAGCGCGTCATGGTCGCAATCACACGCTGTTGCCTTCCGAGTTGCCATTTCGCGCCAATATTTATGCAATGAAGCAACTGGGTGTGGAGTATCTGATCTCTGCTTCTGCTGTCGGTTCTTTGAAAGAAGAAGTAAAACCATTGGATATGGTGGTTCCCGATCAATTTATTGATAGAACGAAAAATCGGGTTTCAACGTTTTTCGGTGAGGGGATTGTTGCTCATATCGCTTTTGGTGATCCGATTTGTAAAAATTTGGCAGTTGTTGTTGCAGAGGCGATTGCCTCCCAAAACTTACCAGATATCACTGTCCATCGTGGTGGTACTTATGTGTGTATGGAGGGACCAGCATTTTCAACAAAGGCGGAATCCAATCTTTACCGCAGTTGGGGCGCAACGGTGATTGGAATGACCAATTTACCAGAGGCGAAGTTAGCACGGGAAGCAGAGATTGCCTATGCTACGCTTGCTTTAGTGACTGATTATGATTGTTGGCATCCAGATCACGATAACGTGACAGTGGACATGGTCATTGCTAATTTGCAGCGAAATGCACTCAACGCTCAGAAAGTCATTCAAGAAACAGTGCGGCGTTTGAGCGAAAATCCACCCTCAAGTGATGCACATTCAGCGCTAAAGCATGCGATTTTGACAAACTTAGATAAAGCTCCCGCAGCAACTAAAGAAAAGTTGGGGTTGTTGTTGAAAAAGTATATCTAGAAACGAGAGTATCATACAAACACCAAAATTGCGCGTACGCCTGCGGTACGCAAAGCGTACCGCAGGAGGGTGCTGCAGCCGTACACGAAGCGTTCATCTATAGTATCTGGTTGGTAATCATTATTACTGTGTTGAAGCAATACTGTCAGGGTGTTTCCTTTCCCATAAGTACCTCTAAAGTCATAACACTTTTCTAAGCAACCTTTTGGGCAATTTACGTCTTATAGCAGATATCGATTAATGCCCAATGGCAGAATTTATTACCTCATTCCAGGTGTTATTATTTTTTTCAGTGAAGGTAGAACAGTTAAAGTACAACGAAAGTACAACAGGCTGCATCAGTTACCAATCATTTACAGTTAGAAAAAGTTGTCTACCATCACAAAAAAAAGCTGACGTGTATCACAACCAAGTTATATTACCGAGATATAGGGGATAATATAACTTGTGAGGATAAAACGGAAGCAACTTGTATCAGAAAGGTGAAAATATTATGAAAGCCAAACTTATAGCACTTTTAACCTTAGTGACTCCCCTAGTCTTGGCTAGTTCAGTGAATGCAGCGAATCCACAGCATGTTAAGAAGCTACTTGCTACTGGGGAATGTGCAAAGTGTGATCTATCGAAAGCAAACCTCAGCGGTGCACATTTAATCGGTGCTGACTTGAGAGATGCTAATCTTCAAGGAGCAAATTTAACAAAGGCAAATCTTGAAGGTGCTGATCTTACAGGTGCTAATTTAGCCGGCGCTAACATGACGTCAACTTTAGCGACTAATGTTGATTTCAAGAAAGCCAATCTTAATAAAGTGAATTTCACTCGTGCTACGATTCACGATTCTAATGTGTATGGGGCATCGATGAATGACCTCAATATTACTAATGCCGAAATATCTAACACAGGCATAGGTATCGGTGGTGAAGACGCAGAAGTTCCTGATTGGAAATAAAGCTTACGATAGCATTGATTCTGGGAACAAGAGAATAGGGATTGGTAAACTCCTTGCACACAAATTCTCTGTTTGTTTCATTGGTTTAGCTGATTGAGTCACTCTGTAAGTTAGGACAGCCTGAGAAAGAGGTTATGTAGGGCGATGAATTATCGCCCTGTGGAAAGCTGACATCTTGTATTGTTGTCATGTATTGGCGACGGGACTCTAGACTTATTTCGACAGCTAAACGCTAAGCTGTTTACATACAGAGACTTTTGGATAAATAGTCTTATTTATTTTTGTCCAGCTACTTATTGCTGAAGTCGGGGATTGTCGCGAGTGTGTTCTACTCTAGTCAAAAATTCGTCTAACACTTGCAGAAATCTTTCTGTTTCTTCCAGATGAGGCATATGTGAACTGTTTTCAAACAGTACCCACTCTGAATCAGAAATACCTTGCTTTAATTTTTCTACACAAGCTGGGGTTACCTCATCATACCTACCAGAAAGCAGCAGTGTCGGTACAAAAATTTCACTCAATCGATTTTCAAGACTCCAGTCGATGATTTTGCCAGCGCCGCGAAACTCTGTACCAACTTTGCTGTATGCTTTAGTCAAACAACTAGGCCAAGGGTTTAAACGACAGAGAAAAGAATGGTTAAAGACCTCCATAGCCTGTTTATATTCTGGCTGTTGAGTTGTACCTGCGGTTTCATGTTTACTAATAATCTCTTTGATTTCTGCTGGTAGATCATTCATCAACTTATAAGCTTCACTCACAAATTGCTGAATGTTGGCAGGTGTATTAGCTAAAATCAGACTTGCTAAACCAGTTGCTTGAGAAAGAGTATGTTCTAGTGCCAAACAACCACCCCATGATTGTCCAAAAAGATGGATTTGCTCTAAGTTTAAAGTGCTGCGGATGGCTATAAGTTCATCTTTAAATAAATCAATGGAATATAAATTTGCGTCAGTAGGGCGATCGCTATTTCCACATCCTAGTTGATCGTAGAATATAACTTGCCTTCCCGTGTTAGCGATCGCTTCTAATGGTTCCAAGTAATCGTGGGGTACTCCTGGTCCTCCATGAATACACAAAAGAGGTAGTTTGTCTTCTGCTTCTTGGTTCGGTTTAACAATGCGATACCACACTTGATGCTCACGAAACGAGATAAAGCCTTCAACGGCAGAAGTTGATGACTGTTGATTCATACAAGTAGCAAAAAATTAGCAATAGTATTTACAATAACTTGATTTGTATATCTATAAACTATTTTAAGTAGTGAAAAACTCTTATACTTAGCCATATTGAAATCCGGCTTTTATTATAAACTGGTATTTAAAATAAAAGCAGGCGATAAGCCCGAGGACTTCGGTGTGAGCGCGATCCCTGAGCTTGCCGAAGGGCAGTCGAATGCTTGACGCTGCACCTATAGCGATGGTGAACTGAATAATTAAGGTATTCAATCCACCATTGTTTCGTTGAGTTACTAATGAAAGCTGACGTAGTTAAACCTTGACTCGTCGGAGCAGTTAGCTTTATTCCTTATCTACTTTTTCAATATCATCAGGTGTACCACTGGCAGAAATTTTTGATGTGCCAGATTTACCTGCACCGGAGTTGCCGCCAGAAGCGCCAGCACCGCCAGAGTGTTTAGAATCCGTGTTTCCTTGTTCTTCCTGGAGTTGTTCAAGGCGGTTTTTTTCTTGAGCTTTATCTTTTTGATCAGCCATATCTTATTTACATTTTTCGGGCTTGGTTTAGCTGTTAACTCTACCATTTTCCCTATTTTATATCTTGCACCTAACGGGATAAGCGCTGGCTTGGTTTTTTTAGTATAAAGAATTACTTCTTATGAGCAATTATGAGCGGAAACTGGGGCGGGTACGGCTTAGCCTATGGGAAAATTTACACTTCCGTAAAGCTGCTGGACGCCCGATGTCACTCTGAGGTAAATCCGCTTTTGGAGGTAAAGACGTTTATCAAATGGTTGTAGTATTCTAAGAAAGACGTAACTTTTGAGAATTTTTACCCAAACTCGAAACGTAAGATATTAATAATGTCAATAAGTATAAATATTGGTGAAATGTCCTCCTCAAAGATAAGAGCATAAGATAGGCTAAATATAGGGTAAAATCGGCATTTAGACTTGTCTAAATACAAGATGAGCTAATTTTTGCATGATTTGTATTTAGATGAGTACCATGATTAGCAACCTACATAGCGTGGGATAACCATACATTTGAGAGTGTAGTCCATTAAAAAATCGACTTAGAATGCTACCTCTAAGCCATACTAATTAGGTAATAGCTACTGCCCTGTTAGTGCTTTTCTACCTTGTAGTTGATGAAGTGGTAATGGAAGCGCAATTATGGTTATAGGTAGCTAGAACGAGCGTTGTACCTCAAAGTCAGTTGTGCTAACGTACCAGTGCATCGTTTAGTCAACAACCTTTTGGTTGTAACTGTCCGGATAAAAGTAACTCAAGTCTGAAAATTATGGAAGCCCAAATGCAAGAACCAGAAATAGTGGAAACTAAGTCTCCAGAAGCAACGATGGCAAATATCAACAATCAAACAGGCAGCATAACGAAACTCCAGCCAAGCGTGCAGTCTCAAGATCAATGGCTAAAATACGGAGAACAAGTTTCTGGCTTTTTAGCGACACTGCCCGAATATCTGGGAAGCTTCTTTAATAGATACAAACAGCCCCTGGTTAGCATTGGTTTGATTGTGGCAGCAATTGTCGCGGTCAAGATAGTTTTGGCGGTATTGGATGCTTTGAATGACATTCCTTTGGTATCACCAACCTTTGAATTAATTGGTATTGGTTACTCTACATGGTTTATTTACCGCTATCTACTCAAAGCCTCAACTCGGCAAGAGTTAACTGATGAGATTACAACTCTCAAGTCACAAGTTGTTGGCAAGGAAATTTCGGAAAGCTAAGTAGCTGCGAAGGAAACTGCATATCGTTGGTTTTGAATTGTCTGCCTGAAACACTTGGTGAACGTCAAATTACAATGCCTCATGACTGGGTAAATCCAGTTCTGCATGAGTGTTTCCTGACAGTGCCTGTAAGCGCAAAGCGCACGGCTGCTGCTTTAGGGAATGGCGCAGCCGTGCCTATGGCACAGGATATAGGTGTACCATAGGCATAGTGCTTCGCCCAGGGTAATAGCAAATCAATAGAGTATTGTCGGGCATTATCAGCGTCTTGAGATCAAAGTCTGAAATTGACAAAGCAAAGCCTGCGTAAGCAGGCTTTTGGTTTATGAGTAGTTGCGTGAAGTACCCGATATTGCCTTTGGGTGGCAGCTTTTGGGGGGAAGATTCCCCCCAAAACGTGCCTTCTGAAGATGGGGCTTCCCCCCAAATCCAACTAGTACAAGGACGGTCTTATTCGTCTTTTGGGCTTCCCGCTTCATCGGGTGATGCCTCCTCAAACCCCTGCTTGATTCCGTCTTACTCTCCCTCAACAGGCAGATCCTCGCCTCCCGCAAGGATATAATTTTTGGTACAGCACAACATGGCTTATTTTTTACCGTAGAGCGTAATCTACGAACCAGCGGTTATGCTCTTTCCCTGACCTTTGATCTTTGTGTACCAAGCGGAGGCAGTGCGTTGGGGAGCCACTACTGCAGGAGGGTCTCCCTCCGTAAGTATCTGGCGTCCGGGTTTCCCGACTTGTAAGCGCAAGGCGCACGCTACGCGAACCCACAGCGTCTCCGCAGGAGTTAGCACCTGCCGTTCTTACCGCTACTTAGGTTATCTGTTCCGACACAATCAGGTGGGTCATCAACCACTACAATGGTAGCACATAGACATCAGATTTGCTACCATGACTCAAATTAGTTTGCGCTTATCACAGAGAGAAAAAGAGCATTTACAAAAGTACTGCGAACTAACGGAACGCAACCAAACAGAAGTGTTGAGAGAACTTGTTCGTAGACTGTCAATCAAAGGGGCATTGAACCCCCTTGATTGACCGCGCAACCTCGCCCACCGCACTCAGGGATGGGGAATTCCGCTCAAATGCGTTAATTTTGGTTGAGCACTTGGACTGCAAACCCTCTCAAGGTGTTTTCACAATGCTTTGAGATTCTATGGGTTGCAATCTTCCTGTTTGCACCAAAGCTTGATGAACCATAGCAGCAACCTCAGCACGGGTTGCTTCTTGATTGGGAGCCAAAACTTCTGGATCAGGGTTGTTTACTACAAGACGATTTTCTGTAGCTGCTGCTATCTTATCAATGGCGTATTTAGGAATATCTTTGGCATCTTTATAGATACTTAAAACTTTTTCAGGGGAAGAAGGTACTTTGAGATCCAACCCACTGACAAGAGCAACTAAAACTTGTACTCGTGGAATTTTTTGGTCTGGTTTGAAACTTTCGTCTGGATATCCTTTTAAAAATCCAGTTGCAATGGACCGGTTAATTGCTGGAATTGCCCAGAATTTTGGTGGTATATCTTTGAAACTTATTGAATTCCCAGCATCTGCTTTTTTAAACGCTTGTTGCAAAATAGCAGCAAATTCAGCACGGTTTACAGGCTGGTTAGGTCTAAAAGAGTAATCAGGAAAGCCTTTGATCATTCCACGAGAAGATAGAATATCAATGAAACGCCGTCCCCAAAAATCACCAGGTACATCTGTAAAAGCAATTGGTGGGGGAATTGTTGGTAATTTTTCACTCGCAGTGACGCGAGATTGTTCTGTAGTCGTGGTACGAGGAAAGGATGATGGCTCTTGTGATTGTGACCAGGCTTGCTCTGGAGGTACATTTAAAGTTTGAGGGAACAGATCGTCTAAGAAGGTGTGTTTCTCAGTTGGGGATGGAGTTACTGTTGGTTTGGCACCAGGAAGAATAAATGGAATTGCTGGTTGTTCAGGGATTGCTGGAATGATTGGAGAACCAGAGGAAGTCCGCGAGGGAGATATCAACCCAGTGAAATTCCAGTTAGAATTCTTACGGGAGAATGTCCAAAATAAAATAATCCCGATAGTCACAAAAGCAACAAGAATACCGATAAATTCATCAAAACCAAGGGTATTGTTTGGAGATGACTCCGGATCTGGAGGGCGCATATTTGTCATCTTTTAAGGACTAAACGACAAGGTGCATGATTAAGGTTATTAAGTAATAGGTTACAGTTTTCAGGTTACAGATTCGTTAAAACTCTTATAACCATCATCTTAGAGTACTCGCAGCAAGCTAGGAATACTTTCTAGTTCTGCAAAAGTACGAATTTCTGTTAATGCTTGCCGAAAATCACCTTCTCGAACATCGTGAGTCACAACAACAATTTCTGCAAGTTCTCCCTGAAAACCTGTTTGGACGATTGACTCCAAACTCACTGCGTGATTGCCAAAGCAAGTTCCCAATTTGCCAATCACTCCCGGTTGGTCTTTGGTGAGAAAACGAGTATAAAATCGGGTGATCAGTTCTGCCATTGGCACAATTTGGCAGTAGTCTTGATGTCCGCAGGTCAGTAGCGGATTTGGTACTGATGTACCTGTTTGGAGTGCTGCTACTAGGTTCAAAATATCCGATGACACAGCACTCGCAGTTGGTCCTGCACCGGCACCAGGACCAAAAAACATCACCTGTCCAATGGGTTCACCTTCAACAAGAATGGCGTTATTCACGCCGTTGATGCTGGCTAGGGGGTGTGCTTTCGGGACTAAAGTCGGCTGGACTGTGATTGAGATGGCACCAGAAGAGGAAATTCGTTTGCCAATCGCAAGCAATTTGATCACAAATCCTAATTTCTCGGCATAGGCAATATCTGTTTTGCTGACTTGCCGAATTCCCTCACAGTAGACTTCTTCCAGCCTGATGCGTCCACCAAAGGCTAATGATGCGAGGATGGCGATTTTATCTGCGGCGTCTAAGCCATCAACATCAGCAGTTGGGTCAGCTTCAGCATAACCTAATTGCTGGGCATCAGCTAAGACATCACTGAAGTTGCTGCCTTCGGTTTGCATCCGCGAGAGGATGTAGTTAGTCGTACCATTAATAATGCCAGTGATGGTGTGAATCTGGTTGACACTTAAAGATTGCTTTAAAGGTTGAATGACTGGAATACCACCACCGACGGCGGCTTCCAGCATAACGTAGACCCCAGCTTGATTCGCAGCCGTGAAGATTTCATCACCAAAACGGGAAATTACGGCTTTGTTAGCAGTCACCACGTGCTTGCCATTTTGAATAGCTTTGAGGATTAGCGATCGCGCTGGTTCAAGTCCCCCCATAACCTCGACAACAATATCTACCTCTGGTAGGGTGACAATGGCTTCCAAATCTGTTGTTAATACCGTTTGTGGTAGTGTGACTGCGCGGGGTTTGTCGAGCGATCGCACTCCCACACGAGAAATTTCTACGAGCTGCAACAACGGGTGACGAAAACCGCTATTTTGTAACAATTGCACCGTACCCGTCCCTACAGTGCCTAATCCCAATATTCCTAGCTTTACACCCACAAGTCTTACACCAATCTTAGATTTTAGATTATTTTGTCAAATAAATAACAATTGTAGGGTGAGCAATGCCCACCCTACAATTAGTTTTGTTACTTAGTTTATAGCTTTTTGTCAAAAGCCTAATGACGAATGACGAATGACTAAGGACTAACTTAGTATGTTTCTACGTGCCAACGACCAGCTTTTTTGAGGTCTTTTTGGTAACTACTCCAAGTCACACCATCTTTTTGTGCAGCAGCACTCAGTGCCGCATCAATACCATCTTCCATACCGCGCAAACCACAAATGTATGTGTGGGTTTTCTCATCTTTGATCAAATTCCAAAGTTCATCTGCATGTTCTGCGACACGGTCTTGGATATACATTCTGCCACCTTCGGGGTTTTTCTGTTCCCGGCTGATGGCATAAGTGAGGCGGAAATTATCAGGATACTTTTGTTGTAATTCTTCCAGTTCTTCCTTGTAGAGGATGTTATGAGTTGTAGGTACACCAAATATCAACCACGCAAATCCCTTGAACTCGTATTCTGGGTTAGCAGCTCTTTCGTTGTCCTTGAACATGCGCCACAGGTAGGCACGCATTGGGGCGATACCTGTTCCTGTTCCCATCATAATAACTTTGGCTTCTGGGTCTTTGGGTAACAACATTTCTTTACCCACAGGACCTGTGATTTTTACATCGTCTCCTGGTTTGAGGAAACACAGGTGTGTAGAACAGACACCGTAAACTGTTTCGCCACTTTCTGGGTGCTTGTATTCCAACTGGCGGACGCACAGAGAGACTGTTTTGTCATCTACATCATCGCCATGACGGGTTGAGGCGATCGAATATAGTCTGATTTTTTCTGGCTTACCGTTCTTATCCACTCCAGGTGGGATAATACCGATACTTTGACCTTCTATATAGCGCAGATCACCAGCAGAAATGTCAAATTTAAGGTGCTGAACAATACCAATTCCGCCTTCTGCTACTAACGCATCATTGGATATGCACTTACCAATAAATGGAGCGTTTGGACGGTAAATGTTGACAGGAACGTCAGCATGTGATTCTTTTTTGGGTTTTGCTTGAGTCATGGTGTTGCCTTGTTTGTCCTTTTTTTTGGGCTGTTGCTCAGCGACAGGTGTGGCTTTACCATTTGCTTGACTGCTTGCAGTCTCGGTTTCAGTGTTAGCATTTGCTGTAGAGGTATTTCCATTGAGATGCTCTAAAGCATTCAAAGGCTGGATGCTAACAATTTTCCCACCTAGGCGAATGATCCGCCGTGTCTCCTGATTCATGCGGTTGTAAGGCACTCTGATGAATACACTGCCACTATTACGAATCGGGTAGTTTGTTTGATCAGTTTCTTCGCTCTGACGCAAACCCACCACTTCATATAAATAAACACGGCTACCTGATTCTGTGTTGGCAGCACCTTCAACAGCACCTTTAATATACATTCCTTCTACCACTCCGATGTCTACTTAACCTTTAATTAAAAATCTTTCCCAGCACAAAGCGCCAGCTTTAGTTTACATGATTTTCGGTGGACAAAACTGGCGCTTTTCGGAAGGCCGGGATCATTAGCCAATGCCTTGTCAGGCACACTCACCAAAGACACGCACCGAATGGCAAACACACACACCTGTTCACCTTCTAAGGTAAAGGATAAATCTTTTGGAGAATGTTAATCATGAATCAATTTAATCTTTTTTTTGGAAGCACCACCTCCCATAGAGGGAGATAACTTCTTGAAAGGAAATACTAGCAAGCCTTGTATGCAGTACTTCCTTCTGTTACAATCCAATATAACACTAGGATTAAATACTTACCAGCAACAAATTCAGACTACTCAGATAGGTATCTACTGGCACAGTCTTGTATACCCGTCTACTCTGTTATGGCACGGCTGGGGGCGAAAACGCAGGATAAACCATTGGGGTAAACTCCTGGCTAGAAAAAACTGTCAGAAAAATAATTGATTGACTCATCTTTAGTATCAAGAGGAGATTTATGACTAAGCCGGAACGCATAGTATTGATTGGGGTAGCCGGAGACTCCGGATGCGGTAAGTCTACTTTTTTGCGTCGCCTGATAGATTTATTCGGTGAAGACTTAATGACAGTCATCTGCTTAGATGACTATCACTTATTAGACCGTAAGCAGCGTAAAGAAACCGGAATAACTGCACTTGACCCAAGAGCAAACAATTTTGACCTGATGTATGAGCAAATCAAAGCGCTCAAAGAAGGTCAAGCAATTGATAAGCCGATTTACAACCACGAGACCGGGGCGATCGATCCACCAGAAAGAATAGAGCCAAATCACATTATCGTTGTTGAAGGGTTACATCCCTTATATGATGAGCGGGTACGCGAACTCATTGACTTCAGTGTCTATTTCGACATCAGCGATGAAGTCAAAATTGCCTGGAAAATCCAGCGAGACATGGCAGAACGCGGTCACCGCTATGAAGATGTCTTAGCTCAAATCAATTCCCGTAAACCTGATTTTACAAAGTACATTGAACCGCAAAGAGAATTTGCTGATGTGGTTCTCCAGGTATTGCCCACAAACTTAATCAAAGACGATAAAGAGCGCAAAGTTCTGCGGGTACGTATGCTCCAGCAGGAAGGGAAAGAAGGCTTTGCCCCAGTCTACCTCTTTGATGAAGGATCATCAATTCAGTGGACTCCCTGCGGACGTAAACTGACCTGTTCTTACCCTGGTATGCAACTGTACTATGGCTCGGATGTCTACTACGGTCGTTATGTCTCTGTGTTAGAGGTAGATGGTCAATTTGACAACCTAGAAGAAGTCATTTACATTGAAACCCATTTGAGCAACACATCTACAAACTACAAAGGTGAGATGACTCACTTGTTACTGCAACACCGCGAATACCCAGGTTCCAACAATGGTACTGGTTTATTCCAAGTGCTGACAGGTTTAAAAATGCGTGCTGCTTACGAGCGGTTAACATCTAAACAAGCAAAACTAGCTGCTAAGGTTTAGTTTAAGTAGATGTTTTTGTGTCTTGTGGTGTTGGGGGTGCTCACGGGCGTCCCCCGATTTTTTTATGGTTTGCTTAGTATTATTCCGTTCCCTGTTTGTTCTTCAGGAAAGAACGATAACTAAGTAGAGTAACTTTTATTTATCTTTAAAATAATCAGTCTTAAGTTATATTTTTAAGAAAGTAACATAACTTACGAACTTTGATTGTAAAAATGTTGTTATGATTGCAGATTAAAGTGGCTGAACTAAACGCTTGCGTTTAGTCAATCAGAAAAATGTTCTATGGAGGAACTACACTTGTCTCATCGTTATCTATTTACCTCTGAGTCAGTGACTGAGGGGCATCCAGATAAAATCTGCGATCAGATTTCTGATACCATTCTAGATACCTTACTCTCACAAGACCCCAGTAGTCGTGTTGCGGCTGAAGTTGTCGTTAACACTGGCTTGGTACTTATCACTGGCGAAATTACGACTAAAGCCAATGTGAATTATGTGAATCTAGCTCGCAAAAAAATTGCTGAGATAGGTTATACCAACGCGGAAAATGGGTTTTGTAACAACAGCTGCTCAGTGATTGTCGCATTGGATGAACAATCACCTGATATTGCTCAAGGTGTAAACACTGCTCAAGAAAGCCGTGAGAAGAATAGTGAAGAACTATTTGACTCTGTTGGTGCAGGTGACCAAGGTCTCATGTTTGGCTTCGCTTGTAACGAAACACCAGAACTGATGCCCTTACCCATTAGCCTTGCTCACCGCATTGCTCGCCGACTGGCTGCAGTCCGTAAAACAGGTGATTTGCCATACCTGCGTCCTGATGGTAAAACGCAAGTCACTATTGCATATGAAGACGGACGCCCTGTAGGAATTGATACCATCCTGGTTTCTACCCAGCATACGGCTACCATTGGTGACATCACAGATGAAGCCGCAGTGCAAGCCAAGATTAAAGAAGATCTGTGGTCAGCAGTGGTCGAACCTGTATTCGGAGACATTGATGTTAAGCCAGATGAGCAAACTCGCTTTTTGGTTAACCCCACAGGCAAGTTTGTCGTCGGTGGTCCTCAGGGAGATTCTGGTCTAACCGGACGTAAAATCATTGTTGATACCTACGGCGGTTACTCGCGACATGGTGGTGGAGCTTTTTCTGGTAAAGACCCCACCAAGGTAGACCGTTCAGCAGCTTACGCTTCTCGGTATGTGGCGAAAAATATTGTCGCCGCTGGCTTGGCAGATAAATGTGAAGTCCAGCTCAGTTACGCCATTGGTGTAGCGCGACCAGTCAGCGTGATGTTGGATACCTTTGGCACGGGTAAAATTGATGATCAAATTTTGCTCGAATTGATCAAAACGCATTTTGAACTACGCCCAGCAGGCATTATTCATGCCTTCAATTTACGTAACCTGCCCAAAGAACGAGGCGGACGTTTTTATCAGGACGTCGCGGCTTACGGTCATCTTGGACGGAACGATTTAGACTTACCTTGGGAGCGCACCGATAAAGCAGAATTGTTGCAGCAAGCAGCTAACAATTTGCTGTCGGCAGCGATTGTATAAATACAATCAGGAGTTGGAGGCTAAATTAGTTTAGCTTCTAGCCCTCTTTGTTTGCCCAGCCCCCGTTAGGGGGCTATTTTATCGAACAATTCCTAAGTAGCTAGTATACGGGGCACGTAAGTCCTGTTCCCATCTGACAACCTAACTTTGACCATAAGTTTGGGTCAAAAAAAATGGGATCTCTATTTAAGCCTTGTGAGCTTTCTTACAACACCCCCTCACTTTTAAAACATCCTCTAAATGATGGCGATTTTTTTTTGCAGCAAATAAATTTAACTTAGAAGCGATAAAAGATGTAGACGCCTTATTGGCAACAACTCACTGTAAGCTGAAAGAAATCAGCTTTATAAAAACTTCATAAGTTAGGCGAAAAAACTTAGCCTTTATTTCACACTTTTAAGTACATTCTTTAGTGAAAAACGCAGTGAACCTGTTAAAAAGAAGATGATAATGTAAGAAGAGTTAATAGAAAATTGAACAAAATCCTAGCTTGGAAAAAAATACGGTGATTTTTGCGGGAGGGTAAGGAGATTTGAGGGATGCAAACTCAAGAGCCAACCGCTGTTGACAGCAATTTGGAAATAACACAAGTGTCAGCCCAAGAGCCTTCTACTGACGAACTCCCCACTATAGAATTTCCCTCTCGAAGGAAACTCAAAGCCAGTTCTTGGCGCATTCATCAGAAAATTGGCTATGGGTACTTTCTGGCAATTGGGATTGGTTTTCTAGGCTCGTTGACTGGGTTAGTCATATCCAATTTCTATTTGGGGATAGAAACTAAACAATTAGAGCATGCTCAGTTTCAAACGCAAGTGCTGAGTAGTTATAGGAATGCTTTAGTAAATGCACAATTGCATGGCTCTAACTTGGTTGCTGTTATACGAAATCCGCAACGCCTTTCTAGCAAAAGAACTGAATTGTTAAGCAGTGTAAAAGATGCTAAAAACGTTGAGCAACAAATTACGAAATTTATAGATAGCAAGCCTGGAAAATTAGCAGTACCGGAAGATACTCTACGAGCTATATTAAATGACTACTCCCGTAACCTAGAATCTTACGTTAGCCAAATTGATTCAATCTTACAGCGGTTTGACCAGCAGCCAGAACAACAGCAGATTTTTGTAGTCAGAAACGAGTTGCTGGAAATGATGAGCGGTAAAACAGCCATGCGGCTGGATGAGATACGTAAACGGTTAACCAACAACTTGCAAATTGCTCAACAACAAGAGCAGAAACTTACAACAGATCTGACGATCGCAAAAAAAGTCGAGAGATTAATTGCTGTAATGAGTATGCTGGTGTCAGTGGCGATCGCAGCAATTGTAGCATGGCGTACTTCTCGGGCGATCGCCGAACCAGTCATTCTTGTCACTCAAGTCGCCGAACAAGTCGCGAAAAAATCTAACTTTGATTTGCGAGCTCCTATCAGTACAGAAGATGAAATTGGATCACTGGCGAAATCTCTTAATCGTTTGATTGAGGGGGTTTCTGAGCGAACCAAACAATTGCAGCAAGCAAAAGAATTAGCAGAAGGTGCTAACAAAGCAAAAGGTCAGTTTCTGGCAAATGTTAGTCACGAGTTACGCACACCGTTAAATGCCATTATTGGCTTAAGCCAACTGTTGCGCGATGATGCTGTTGATTTTGCAATGTCAGAAGAGTTTATTGATGATCTTGAATCTATCAACACTGCGGGTAGGCATTTACTGATATTAATCAACGATATCCTCGACTTATCAAAAATTGAAGAGGACAAAATGACTTTCTACCCAGAGACATTTGAACTCGCTGCGCTCATCAATAACGTAGTTTTCACAGTCAAGCCTTTGGTGGAGAAAAATGGCAATCTTTTAGAAGTGAATTTTGATCGCGAACTTGGCATCATGTACACGGATCAAACTAAGCTACGACAGGTTCTGTACAATCTGCTGAGCAACGCTGCCAAGTTTACCACCAACGGTAGGGTGAGATTCATCATCAACAAAGAAATACAAGACGTTCAAAGAAGTCACACTCCTGCAATGATCACATTTACTGTTGAAGACACAGGGATTGGTATGTCCGATCATCAACAGCAGCAGCTGTTTCAACGCTTTACGCAAGGAGATGCTTCTACCACAAAAAAATATGGTGGAACAGGACTGGGGTTAGCAATTAGCCGTCACTTTTGCCAGATGATGGGTGGTGAAATTTTTGTCACGAGCGAACCTGGAGTCGGCTCAATTTTCACCGTTCGCCTTCCACTGATAGCTAAAGATTAGTTTTCTGTAATAAGTCGATTTTAACTTGTAGAAGAAAATGGTTTATTCTTTGAATTAATGAGCTGTAAACTCAGTCGATCCTCGCTGCGCTAAAATTCAAAAGTCAAAACAATTTGAAATTTTTGAACCGCAGATGGACAAGCCACTGCGCCCAGGCGTGCATAAGGGCGTTATGCAGTCCTTGTTTCGGTGCTTTGTGCACTGGAGTATGGGGATTGATAATTCAGTTTTGTGGAGCAAAGACTGAGCTATGATGATAGTCGCCATGATTCGTCCAGGAATGTTACTTCAGGGACGCTACCGAGTTGTCTCTCAAATTGGTGGCGGTGGTTTTGGTAAAGTGTTTGAAGTGGATGATGGCGGTACCTCTAAAGTTTTAAAAGTTTTGAGCTTAGAGCGCTTTCATAATCCAACAATTAAACAAAAGGCGATCACGCTATTTCAACGAGAAGCTGAATTACTAGGTCGTTTAAGGCACTCTGGTATACCGCGTGTAGACTCAGATGCGTATTTTACTTGGTCTGATGGTAATAATGCTGAACCGTTGCACTGTCTGGTGATGGAGAAAATACCAGGTTCAAATTTGCAACAGTGGTTGCAAGCCAGAGGAAATCAACCACTCACCACAGAACAAGCTCACGAATGGTTAATTAAATTAGTAGAAATACTTAAGGTACTGCATCAGCATCAATACCTTCACCGAGATATTAAACTACCTAATATCATGCTAAGACCTGACGGGCAACTGGTGCTGATTGACTTTGGTGGTGTTAGGGAAGTCACAAATTCTTATTTAGAAAAAGAACTAGGCAAACAAACTGGAACTGTACTTGTTTCTCCTGGATTTACACCTCCAGAACAAGCTGAAGGTCACGCCGTCCCACAGTCAGATTTTTTTGCTTTGGGGCGAACTTTTGTCTGTTTGCTCACAGGAAAATCTCCTCTCGATTTTCTTACAAACTTGCAAACAGGACAACTGATTTGGCGTGACCAAGCAACGAGTGTTTCCCCACAACTAATAAACTTAATCGACCGCCTCATAGCTCCTTTTCCTGGACAGCGACCTCAAAATTGCCAGGAAATCTTAAATTATCTTCAAGGCAATCAACACGAGTTTCCACTATCTGAAGATGAATCAGAAACCTTACCACCAGATACCTTACCACCAGATACAGGGTTTGTAGTCAGTACTTCAGGACTGAATCGTTCACTATCAAATACATTTCCTTCTCAACAAAAATCAGATAAACAACTAGTTGAAAAACCTAAAAAAACACAGGATAAAATTTATAAAAAATATCAGGGTAAAATTTTCATGACTGGATGTTTAGTTTTGCTAAGTGGAGGTATTACAATCTGGACAATGGCACCCAGATTGGCATATAAAATCAATAACTTTGGTTATACAGAATACAGTAATAAAAGTTTTGATCTTGCCGAAACTTCTTATAAGTTAGCTCTATTATTGAACCCAAAATTATCAGAACCTGATTACAATTTAGGCTTGCTTTATGAAGATAAAAATAACTTAGTTCAAGCTCGGACTATGTATCAAAAAGCTGTGGAGAAGCGTGACGATAAAGCTTACAACAATTTAGCACGTTTACAGATTTTCAATAAACAATATACAACAGCAGTGACGCTACTGCGAGAAGGACTGTCAATTGCTGAGGATAATCAAGTGAAATACGCTATGTGGAAAAATTTAGGTTGGGCATATTTAGAACTTGGGCGTTATCCAGAGGCGAAAAACTCTCTTCAAAAGGCAATCAATATTAATGGCGATCGCGCTGCTGCGTATTGTCTCCTAGGTAAAGTTTTAGAAAAGCAAAATAATAGGCAAGAAGCACTTTCAGTTTGGAAAAAGTGCTTATCTAGCCAATCAAAAACGATAGAAGAAAAACAGTGGGTTCACGAAGCAGCAAAAAAAATTAAGGAAATATAATAATTATCAAGTTAACGAACCTGGAAAAAAATGAAATAAAGATTACAGTTACCCTCCACTTCTAAAACCCCAAGGACTCAATAATGAAGTTAAGTGCACTACCAAAAAACAGGATAGTAAAGAGTACAAAAGCGAAAAATTTCGTTTGTTTTGTTGCTGCTTGCTTCTTGCTTTTGATACTAGTAAAACCAATTTTACCACCAGCATTTAGCACTGAAGTTAGTCAAACACCCATTGCTCAGTCTGAGTGCACAATCGCTCAAAGTGGTGATCCTCGCAGTCCGAATAACCCTGATATTCCCTACATTATCAGTCCCCGCCGAACTTTGCTACTGACTGACAAGCCGAAGCTACGCTGGAATCAAGTTTTAGGTGTCAAAAGTTATGATGTGAGTTTACAAAAAGCTGGTTCGGTTCTTTGGCAAACAAAAGTGAGTACTAATCAAGTGGTGTATCCAGGAGAACCAAGACTAGAAACAGGTGTGGAATATTTACTGAATGTTAAAGCAGACAACGGTAAATTGTCAACAGATGAAAAACCAAATGCACGAGGTTTTAGCCTTCTGTCCAAAGAAGAAGCACAAGTTGTGAAAGCAAGCATGATGCAACTAAATAATCAAAAAGCTTCTGACAAAGTAAAAGGTTTACAAAGTGCTTTTTTTTATATTGGTGCTGACTTAAAATCAGAGGCGATTGAGACACTAGAAGCCTTGATAAGTAGTGGTATTAAAGAAACTTCCGTCTATCGAAAGCTTGGCTATCTCTACTGGCAAACAGGAGTTAATGTGCTAACTGAGACTAATTATTTAAACGCACACAAATTAGCAGTAGCTAATAAGGATGTTTTACAGCAAGGACAGATTGCGGAAGCTTTGGGAAATTTGTATATAGCAATAGATGACCAAAAAACAGGCAGAAATTGGTTCAATAAAGCACGAGACAGTTACAAAACTTTAGGTAATAAGCAAAGAGTAGAAGAACTAAATGAGCAGATAAATCAACTGAAAACAAACAAACCTACTGCGTAAGTTAGAAATCAAGACACTGATTAGTAGCTCAATCTAATTAAGCGTAAAATGTAATTAGGAACGCGAGTGTGTGTTCTCAGCATATAAGGCAAACTGAGTGTAGACAAGGGAGGCGGCTTTCTGTTCGCACTCTTGGCGTTTCCAAGAAAAAGATAAGCAAGTCATTCCAAAGACTCTATTTACCTTTTTCAACGTTGACTTAACTTAGCATCCGGAATGGTGTGATTTCTGTTGGTATACATATATGTCTTTAGGTGAAGTAAAATCTGTTCTATAAATCACCCAACAACAGGAGTATGACAAATGACTGACCAAACATTACACCCGAATCAAGATATTCGTAAAGCTGAAGCCAAAAAACTACTAGAACAAGCTAATCAACAGTTAGGAGAAGCTTTAAAATCTTACCAACAAGCACAAGAACTCTATCAGGACGTGGGTGAAGAGACTGTTGCTACTCTCATCTCCTATCTTATTTCTCAAAGCAAAATTTTGACTGTTAGTAGCACAGATAAGTCTGGTAATTCTAAAATCAACTTAACTGCTGCTAGTGGTATATTGGCTAATCGTTCAAGGATAAGACGTCCTAAGTAAAGGAAAACTTAATAATTCAACATTTTAATGACTGAATGCGATTTTGAGAAAATTTTTACAGGTGCATCTCAATCTTTTGCCATAAAAAATTTAATAACTAAGTGTTGAAGTTGCTTATTTGATTAATAAGCAACTCTTTCTTTTCAAATATATCAAAACTTGATTCATGCACTTATCTCATTTAATTCGCTTTGGTACAATTGGAATTATTTTGTGTTTGTTAAAGGCTTCAGTTTACGAAGGACAACAATCACTTGTAGGTTCTCGTTATCAAATTGTGAGTGATTCTTCTAAAACACTCTTACAAGCAAACAAATATAAAAATCTGAAAATAGAAGCAGATCGATTATCTAACCAAGCAGCTGACCAATATGATAAAGCTCAGTTTCACAAAGCCTTAGAAATCTATCAAAAAGCGCTTGAATTTTATCAAAAAATAGATGATAAAACAAATATTAGTAATACATTTAATAGCCTAGGAGCAGTTTCTAGAGAGCGAGGTCAATATCCGCAAGCACTAAAATTTTATCAGCAAGCGTTGGCCATAAATCGAGAAGTAGAAGCTGGCAAAATTCCTAACCAAGAGGAACAGGAAACAACTGGAACTATATTCAATAATATTGGGTTAGTTTATCAATCTATGGGGCAGTATTCTCAAGCAGTGGGATACTATCAGCAAAGCCTTTCCTTGATGGAAAAAATTGAAGATAAACTAGGAGTCGGATCTGCCCTCAATAGTCTTGGTGGAGTTTATTACGAAACAGGACAATATTCCCAAGCACTCAAGTTTTTTCAACAAGCTTTAGTTAACGTTAAAAAAGCTAAAGACCCTGTAGAAGAAGCGAAGAACCTTAATAATATTGGACTTGTTTACAGCGAACTCGGTCAATATCCTCAAGCCATCAAGTTTTATCGGGAAGCTTTAGCAATTTGGAAAAAAAATGGCGATAAGTTAGGCGAAGGCACAACTCTTCATAATATTGGGTTCGCCTACAACAAGATGAATAAATATTCTCAAGCTCTAAATTACTATCAGCAAGCATTAGCAAATTTTCGAGATATTGATAATCAACAAAAGATTGGCACCACTCTTAACAATATCGGTTTTGTCTATCAACAATTGGGACAGTATTCGCAAGCACTAGAATCTCTTGATCGAGCGTTGAGTGTTCTGCAACAACTGGGTGAGCGTGCTGTCGTTGGGCGTACTCTTGATAGTATGGGAAGCGTTTACAAAGGTATGCGTAAGTATCCACAAGCATTAGCGTCATATCAGCAAGCATTATTATTGAGTCGGGAAATTGGTGATAGAACTGCTCAAAGAATTACCCTGGGAAACATTGGTGATTTACTAGCGCAGCAAAACAAACCACAACTGGCAATTATTTTTTACAAGCAATCTGTGAATGTGACTGAAGCTATACGCGCACAATTGCGATCGCTTCCACAACAAGAACAGCAATCTTACACAGCAACCGTTGCTGATATCTATCGACGTTTAGCTGACTTACTTCTGCAACAAGATCGAGTGCTAGAAGCACAGCAAGTTTTAGATTTACTTAAAATCCAAGAATTAGACGATTATCTGCATGATGTTCGGGGTAATGAAAGAACAGCTAAAGGAGTTGAGTCGCTGTCTCCAGAACAGTCCATTAATCAAGGGTTGAAAGTTATAGCCGATAAACAAATTCAAATCAGCAGACAACTCGGCGAACTGCAAAAAATTCCACCAACGAATAGAAAACCGCAAGACAAAGAAAAAATCGTAGCACTGGAGGCAAATCTTCTCACCGAATTTAACCAATTTATTGATAGCCCAGAAGTGAATGCTTGGTTAGGACAGCTTAGCCCAAAAACGGCACAACAGATTATACCACTGGATAATCTTAACAGCTTGCGCGACAACTTGCAGCGTCTTAACCAAAACGCCGTCTTGCTGTATCCGTTGGTTTTAGACAATCGTTTGGAACTCGTACTAACGACTCCAAATACACCACCAATCCATCGTAGTGTTCCTATTAAAAAAGAAGAACTCAATCGGCTCATTGTAGATTTTCGTAGAGCTTTAGAAAATCCCGAATCGAACGCCATAGTTCCCGCCCAAAAGCTGTATGAATTATTAATTCAACCGATAGAAAAAGACTTAGCAAATGCCGATGCAAAAACAATTATTTATGCACCGGATGGAGCATTACGTTATATTCCTCTAGCTGCTTTATATGACGGCAAACAATGGTTAGCGCAGCGCTTCCGTACTAACAATATTACTGCGTTGAGTTTAACAGAAATTGATACCCAACCTTTACCACAAATAAAAGTTTTGGCTGGGGCGACAACACAGCGTCATGTCGTACAATTAGAGTCTACTTCATTACCATTTAAAGCACTAGAATATGCAGGAGCGGAGGTTGAAAATCTTGCTACTATGATGCCAGGAACTAAGACACTTTTAGATAACGAATTTAGTCGCCAAGCAATGATTCCTTATTTAAGTGTTTATACAATTATTCATATGGCGACTCACGCGAAATTTGTCAACGGTCAGCCGCAAGATTCTTTTATTTTGATGGGTGATGGTAGTTTAATTAAGCTACCTGAAATTCAAAAGTTATCTTTGCCAAATGTAGATTTGGTTGTGTTGAGTGCTTGTGAAACAGCAGCCAGTGACCAAATAGGCAAGGGAGAAGAAATTTTAGGTTTTGGCTATCAAGTACAGCGTACAGGAGCAAGAGCTGCGATCGCATCTTTATGGTCTGTGAGTGATGGCGGTACACAAGCTTTAATGGATGCTTTTTACGCCTTCTTAAGCCAAGGGAAAATGAGTAAGGCTGAGGCTTTACGTCAAGCGCAAGTTGCAATGATTACAGGCGACTATTCAGGGATAACTCAAGATCAAGACAGAGGAATTCTTAAATCTACACGCCAGAATCTACCAGCAAAAGTCGCTAATCGTCTGAGTCATCCCTATTATTGGGCACCTTTCATTCTAATTGGTAATGGTTTGTAATACCAATTAAAATGAAAATGCACTTAGAATCTTATGGATGAGGATAAAAATAATATATGCTTGAATGTATGCTTGTAAAAAAATCTGGAACAATGAAAAAATTGAATGTGATTTAATAATTACTACAAGGACACAGGGATGATTTTTGTTAATTTATGTTTTGAGATTGAATTTTATCTAAAAATAGCTATTAGTTGCACAATTATTCAGCAAATCTTTTATTGGCTATTGCACAATGTCGAACTCAAATTTCTCACTCAGGTGCTATTATACTGGGTTGTTGGTTCTGTCTCATTTTATAGCATTGGTCTTTTCATCGAAAAAGTCATTAAAAAGAATGATACTTTAAGAGAGAAACTGACTGCCAGGGTTAAGAAAGTCAAAAAACAACCATTTCCTTCTTTTACTGCAAAAGGCATCATTATTGGGGAAATCAGAAGTTTAATAGCAGCTTTGATGATCGTCTATCTAGCGCCAGAGGTAAATAGAGGAAATAGCTTGCTCCTAAATCTTGGATGGTTCTTGATGAGAATAATTGCAGCTGATTTCTGTTTTTACGTCACCCATTGGCTATTTCACAGAAAATTCTTGCGGAAAATACATCTTAAACATCATGAGTTTGCCGACTCATCAAGTTTTGTTGCTGGTCATAAGAGTTTGACAGAATATATTATTGTTAGTATTACAGACCTTTTGCCTATCTTTATATTTGGGTATGATATCACCCAGCTATGTGCCTGGACTATTATAGGCAATGCTTACAACCTAGAAGGTCATAGTTCTTTATCAATCTTTTTCGTGCCATCAGATTTTCACGATCTTCACCACACTTGTTTCAAGGGAAACTATGGCATTCAAGGATTTTGGGACAGGGTATTCAACACGCTGAATCCTCCTACAAAGAAGTCAGGAATTATGTTCCCTGTAGCTTCTTTGGAGAATCTCACCATCAAGTCGTCTAGCCGTTTGGATTGAGTTACCAATTCTAGAGATAGCAATCCTCTCAACGGTTGTGAGATAATGGTTATTCAGATTTTTGTAGGGTGGGCAGTGCGTACCCTTGGCTCAAACCCTGAATTTTAAGTTATTGGCACTGCCCACCCTACAGTTATTGAGAATGAATGGTGCAAGATATCAGTTTACATTTTTAGAAAAGTTATTGAGTTTGGTAAAGAATTAACCCAAACCACTGCTGAGAATCTGTCCAAGTTTTCAAAGTTATAAGTCCTTGCGCTGCAAGTTGTTTTTGAATGATTGCCAAATCGAACTTGCGAGAATTTTCGGTGAGAATGCTTTCTCCAGCTTGAAACGAAACTTTTCAATCGAGCATATCTAGAGACACCCAATGATTTTCTTGGCAATGGAGATACATTTCAATTTGAGCATCAGCTTGATTATAAATTGCTTGATGAGTGAATAAATTGAGATTAAAAATTTTCCTTCTTAAGAGTAAAGCTTAAGAGTTCCCTATTTCCTATTGTCTGTTCCCACGATAGAAACACCTTTGTGTTTTTTTGCCCTAACCAACAAACCATGCTTGGGTGCAAATATCATCGCCACGACAAACAACAGAGTTTGCAACACCACAATGCAACCCCCAGTTGCACCATCAATGTGATAGCTAATGTAGGTTCCCATAACACTCGAAAATACTCCAGAAGCCATCGCAATCAGCATCATGTGGTCGAAGTTATCAGTTAATAAATATGCCGTTGCACCTGGAGTGACTAACATAGCAACAATCAGAATAATTCCCACTGTCTGAAGTCCGGCGACGGCAGTTAAGGAAAGTAACGATAGCAAAATATAATAGAGTACTCCTGTATTTAAACCAATAGAACGCGCATGGGTGGGGTCAAAACAAAATAATAGTAGGTCTTTGCGTAGGATGGCGATCGCCACCAAAGTAACAACACTAATAATCACCGTCTGAATAATATCTGCTTGAGAAATACCCAGAACATTGCCAAACAGGATGTGTGTCAAATCTACGCTACTTGGTGTTTTAGAAACTAACACTAACCCCAAGGCAAAGAACCCCGTAAACACCAGTCCAATCACCGTATCTTCCTTAATTCTTGTCTTTGCCTTAATAAAACCAATAGCAATAACTGAACCCACGCCAAACACAAACGCACCAACAGCAAAGGGTATTTTCAAAATATAGGCAATCACCACCCCAGGCATAACCGCGTGAGAAACTGCGTCTCCCATCAATGCCCAACCTTTCAGGGTCATGTAACAAGATAGCACTGAACAAACCATACCAACTAAGGCACTAACGAGAATTGCCTTGACCATGAATTCGTTTTGCAAGGGCGCAGTAAACCATTGTAGTAATTGCATCAAAAACCCTCCATATTTTCACGATCAATCCGACTTTTGCTAAACCCTAAATCACTCAGAGAACCATCAAAAGTGCGAGAGAGATTCTCTTGTGTGAAGACTTCATTCGTATTGCCGTAGGCTAAAATAGTGCGATTGATCAGGACAACTTGGTCACAGAAGGTAGTAATTGATGCCAAATCATGGGTAGAAACCAAAATTGTGTTACCCGCGTCTCGTAATTCCAGTAACAAGTCAATCATGGCTTTTTCTGTTTTGATATCTACCCCTGTGAATGGTTCATCTAACAGTAAGACAGTTCCCTGTTGTGCCAAAGCACGGGCAAAAAAGGCACGTTTCTTTTGTCCACCAGAGAGTTCTCCAATTTGGCGTTCGCGCATTTCCCACATCTCTACCCTCTCCAAACTCTCCCTCACAATCCGTTTATCTGTTACAGAGGGAATCCTCAGTATATTCATATATCCGTAGCGTCCCATCATCACCACATCGTAGACACTCACCGGGAAATTCCAGTCCACCTCTTCAGACTGAGGCACATACGCCACCAGGTTATTTTTTTGTACCATTCTGATTGGCAAGCCGTTAATCAACACTCTTCCCGTTGTCGGCTTCACAAATCCCATAATTGCTTTAAACAGGGTTGATTTTCCGCTACCATTCATCCCCACCAACCCACAAATGGAACCGGCTTTGAGTTGCAAAGAAGCACTATGCAAAGCTACCTTACCGTGGTAAGCGACTGTCACATTTTCAACATTAATACTGATTTCATTCATAATTACTTGTTGGTAGTTCACCTAAATATCCCGATGTTTTGACCAAGCTAGCGGTGTAGAACGAAAAGAAGAGATTTTCTTTTTGTACATCCGAAAGCCACCATGTGCTGTTGTACCCCTTACACCCTTACATTCTCATACCCTTACACCCTTAGTTATTCACTAATATCAAATTCGCTTAACTACTTAATCATTCAGATTTCTTTACGTGCCCGCATCAGCCTTAAATAATAAATATTGAACAGGTTGTGATATTACTACTTTCCCTGCAACCCCTTAATCAGTGTAGTCACGTTATATTCAAGTAACTTGAGATAAGTCGATGCTGGTCCATCTGACGGAGAGAGAGAATCTACGTAGAACACTCCGCCAAACTGTGCACCTGTAGCATTAGCGACCTCCTTTTGCGCTTTATCGCTTACCGTACTTTCACAAAAAACAGCAGGTATTTTATTTGTCTTAATAGTGTTAATCACCTTTTCCACTTGCTTCGGGGTCGCTTGTTGTTCCGAATTCACCGCCCACAGATAAACTTCTTTCAAGCCATAGTCGCGGGTGATGTAGGAAAACGCCCCTTCACAACTAACCATATAGCGTTTATCTGGGGGAACGATTGACACCTCTTTTCGTAAATTTTGGTCAATTGCCTTAATCTTCTGACTGTATGCTTTCGCATTAGCATTGTAAGTGTCTGCGTTCGCTGGGTCTAAATTTACCAGAGATGAACGAATATTTTCTACATAAATTACAGCATTTTGTGGTGACATCCAAGCATGAGGATTAGGCTTACCCTTGTAAGCATCCTCCGCAATTTCCACAGGTTTAATTCCCTTACTCAGAGTGATATGGGGAACCTTCGGAATGCTGTTGTAAAATTTTTCTGCCCAACGTTCTAAACCCAAACCATTATCCAGAATCAGGTCAGCTGATTTCGCCCTCACTAAATCACTCGGTGTCGGTTCATAACCGTGAATTTCCGAACCTGGCTTGACAATTGATTCCACAACCGCCTTGTCACCCGCCACGTTTCGCGCCATATCCGCAATCACTGTGAAGGTCGTTAGAATTACCTTTTTGTCTTTTTTCGCCGGATTCACCCCATTGGTTGTCTCTGGCGTAGCATTTACCTGCGACTGCTCATCAGAAGGCGTGGGACTGCATCCACTGATCCAAAGTCCCAATAGCAGCCCAGATACAACAACCAACGAGGGTACGTGCTGCGGCAGTCGTGCCGGAAAAATATTAATATTTTTTCTCACTTGTCAATATTCATATTTTTCTCATTTTTAAATGAATCTATCATAAAGTGAATCAAAATAAAACAAAAATCAAAAAACTAACAAGACGTCAGATTTTGGTTTTTATTCCAGCAAATCGAGAAAATTCAAGGTTTCTTCATAGAGATCTTCTGATACAAAAATGAAATAAGAATGAGAGCAAAAGGAAACTAATCTAGTAGGAAAAATTAATAATAGGCTTCCATTTTAATCAATCGATTTTGGACAGTACTGGTCATGTTATACTGACTCATGCAGATTTGATTAATCCTGCTAATTTGGGACTTCAGGCAATGCATCCACCAAATGCTCACAATTTTCCTCTGCTACTAGCTAGTGTTTATGCAACGCCAGAGTGATAGTTAAGTTTTATTTTTCCATCTCCCAACAGCCCATTTTTTGGAGCGAAGGTTTACTCCCTTCTATTGTTCCGTTCCAACAAAACAATGTCCATGCCCCTTTCTTTGAAAGAATAAGTAAGAATGTGCAAACCTTCCTAGTCCTTAAGTCGTAAACTCTAAAGCTACTGCAATTTGTTCTCACACTGAAGAGGTCAATAAAATTGCAATATTTAACACCTGTTCATCGGAAGGATGGATACGACCATGCCTAAACCTACGCTCTTAGAACCAGAATTGCACAGAGGTGCAGAGAATGAATGACACAGCAGTTAACCCTAACCTTGGTGTCACAATTTTGTTGTATATTACTGATACTCTGTGGATAAATAAAGCCATCTACCATGCCATAAAAAACACCCTTTACGGGTGTATGAACAAGTCGTCTCATTACTTGTAACGCTTGATTCATCGTATCTTCGTCCAATTAGCTTTACTCCCTCCAAAAGTCAGAGTTCAGATTAAGAATCTGCGTGCTGGGGAATACAAGTGAGATAGTGAATGAATTTCGCCAAACCCCAACAACAAACTGTTATCAGACAGACAAAGAAAGTTGAATTAAAGCGTCTGCAATTTTTGGCAAAATAAAAAATGCTCTCTCCCAAGTAGTCATAACAAATGACACAGGAGAGAGGCAAAACATTCCTTGTTAAGACGTGCTTTCTCAATCATTTAACTGTATGAAACAATACATCTACTATCTATAGATTGATAGATATTGTGTGAATTTTTCTTGTATTTGAGAATACAAAGCGAGTGGTAATGGTTTGTAAATGATCTCTCCCCTGGAGGGGCGCTGGTTTAGCAGATCCCTAAATGCACACAGTTGAAGAAGAACACATAGGTCAGAACGCAGAACTCAGCAATATGATTGTATTGGTATTCAAACAAGGCAGCTTTTGGGTAAAAAGCAACAACCCAAAACGTGCCGCCCCAACCAATTGAATACACCGTATAGAGGGTGGGGTTTTAAACCCAAAGACTTCCGTACCAGAACTCTACAATTTATGCGCTTGTTTTTCTTTCTTATTCTGATTTCTGAGTTCTGAGTTCTGAGTTCTTTTCGATAAACAATATGTTGACTCTCGTTCGCTCTAGATAGTGTAGCCTAAGCTATAGTTATCTTTTCTCTATATTTAAAGCTAAGCGATACTTACTGCTCAATCCTAAGAACTCCTCACACCCATGACAACAACCACAGACTTTCTCAGTCACCTTAACCCCAGTCAACGCCGCGCTGTTGAACATCACTGCGGTCCCCTACTCGTTGTTGCTGGTGCGGGTTCCGGCAAAACACGAGCGCTGACTTATCGCATTGCTAATCTTATTTTGCAACATCGTGTCGATCCAGAAAATATCCTGGCGGTAACCTTCACCAACAAAGCCGCACGGGAAATGAAAGAACGTATTCAAAAGTTATTTGCCGATCGCCTAGCAATAACAGAATACAACGAGCGGTTTGATTTATTGCCAGAAGACGACCAAACCAAGCTCAAGTCGAAAGTCTGGAAAAATTACATCAAAGATATGTGGTGCGGTACTTTCCACAGTCTGCTTTCTCGCGTTCTCCGCTTTGACATCGACAAATACCAAGACGAAAAAGGACGCCAATGGACGCGGAATTTTTCCATCTTTGATGAGTCCGACGCCCAAAGCCTGGTGAAAGAAATCGTCACCAAACAACTTAATCTGGATAATAAAAAGTTTGAACCTCGTTCTGTGCGCTACGCCATTAGTAACGCCAAAAACCAAGGCTTATCACCCAAAGAATTTGAAACAGAACAACCCAATTATCGCGGACGGGTGATAGCAGAAGTTTACAATCACTATCAAAGCCGACTTGCACAGAACAACGCCCTCGACTTTGATGATCTTATCCTCGTTCCTGTCAGATTGTTTCAGCAGAACGAGCAAGTCTTAGGTTATTGGCATAATAAGTTTCGCCATATCCTGGTAGATGAATATCAGGATACCAACCGCACTCAATACGAACTCATCCGTCTTTTGACGACGAATAACGAAACCAAAAAGACTGATTGGGACTGGACAAATCGTTCCACTTTCGTGGTAGGTGATGCAGACCAATCGATTTATTCATTTAGAATGGCAGATTTCACCATCTTGTTGGACTTTCAGCAAGATTTTGGCGATGGTTTACCAGACGACGATACCCGCACGATGGTGAAGTTGGAAGAGAATTATCGCTCTTGTGAAAATATTTTGCAAGCAGCAAACCAACTGATTGAAAACAACACCCAACGTATTGATAAAATCCTCAAAGCAACAAGAGGTGCAGGTGAGGAGATTTTTTGTCATAAAGCAGATGATGAAATTGCAGAAGCAGATTTTGTCATTAAGCAAATTAGTTCTTTGGAAAATCAGCATCCAGAATTGAATTGGGGAAGTTTTGCCATACTTTATCGTACCAACGCCCAATCTCGACCGTTTGAAGAATTATTGGTGCGATCAGGAATTCCCTACACAGTTGTCGGAGGAATAAAGTTTTACGATCGCAAAGAAATTAAAGATGTCCTGGCTTACTTGCGGGCGATCGCCAACCCAGCTGATACACTCAGTTTATTGCGAGTGATTAATACTCCTCGGCGCGGAATTGGTAAAGCCACCATCGACGCACTCGTAAACGCCGCTCAAGAATTAGGCACAACCCTGTGGGAAATACTGATTGATGAGACATCAGTAAACACATTGGCAGGACGTTCTGCCAAAGCTGTTAATACTTTTGCCCAGATGATTCGTCATTTACAAGAACAAATAGAGACGGTTCCAGTTTCCGAACTTGTGCAAGGGGTGTTGGAAAACTCTGGCTACATTAAAGACTTGGAAACTCAGAGTACAGATGAAGCAGAAGACAGGTTGCAAAACGTCCAACAATTATTCAACGCTGCGCTGCAATTTGAAGAAGAGAACGAAGATGTGAACCTGCAAGCCTTCCTCGCCAGTACCGCCCTCAGTTCTGATTTGGATAACTTAAAAGAAGGAGAAACAGCAGTTTCGCTGTTAACTTTACACGCCTCCAAAGGGCTGGAGTTTCCTGTTGTGTTTTTAGTGGGGATGGAACAAGGACTATTTCCTAACTACCGTTCAATGAATGATCCAGCATCTTTGGAAGAAGAACGTCGGTTGTGCTACGTCGGGATTACTCGCGCCCAAGAACGATTGTACATAACCCACGCCCGCGAACGCCGCCTTTATGGTTCTCGGGAACCAGCTTTGCGATCGCAATTTCTCGACGAATTACCCGAAGAATTACTAATGACTCGACAAAAAAGCACTGTTGCTTATACAAAAGGTACTGCTGGTAGCACAGCCCAACGTACAACCAAACGAAACCAAGACACTACTGCTAGTTGGCAAGTCGGCGAAAAAGTTCTGCACAAAGCCTTTGGTATTGGAGAAATTACTCACATTTTTGGTTCAGGAAATAAAGTTTCTTTGGCAATTAAATTTGATAGTTTGGGGCAAAAAATTATCGATCCAAGAGTTGCACAGTTGCAACGGGTGGAGTGGTAATACTAGGATGCTTCCAGTCATGATTTAAAATCATGGTAAAACCCGTGTGAGGAGAAATGGCAGCTACATTAACAAAATGACATTCACCTGAAGGTTGCTGTTGTAGGTTGTGAGTGAGAATGTAATTTACTGTAAAATTATTGTTGTAACTAACTATTGACAGAATAATTAGTGAAAAACACAGCGTCAGAGATTGTATTTCTGATTGAAGAAGATCCTGAAGATGGTTATGTAGCAACCGCATTGGGTGAACCAATTTTCACCCAGGCTTCGGACATGACGACTTTAAAAGAAATGGTTCGTGATGCGGTTCGATGCCATTTTCCTGATGAGGATACCCGTCCAAAAGTCATTCGGTTACATTTTGTTCGGGATGAGGTTATTGCGTCGTGAAGCTACCGCGAGATTTGTCGGGTGAGGATTTGGTTAAGGCATTAGCTATTTTTGGTTATGCGGTAGATCGACAAACTGGTAGTCATATTCGCTTAACTACTCAACTTCAGGGCGAACACCATATCACCATTCCTGCCCACGATCCGCTAAAGATCGGTACGCTAAATGCTATATTACGAGAAGTTGCGGAGCATTTCGGTCTAACGCGTGATGAGCTATTGGAGCAACTATTCTGAGTTTTGTAGAGTGCAAGGGTGCAGCCCGTTCTGAATACTTTTTCGGCACAGATTCATAAATCTTCTATTCTCATGTCATAACCCCCAAACATCTCCATATATTCAAGAATAGAAGTGCCAAATTCGTCCTCAGATACTTTCCCTTTTACTAAAAGATCTACCACTTGATCCGGACCTCTCAGGTGTGCCCCTGCTAAAATGCCACAAAGGGTAACTGTGATTGTTTTTGACTTTCCTTTATCATTAAACGTTTTTTTGTGACCAAGGTAATTATTTACAGACTTACCTTGCTGAGTGAGAAGATCGTTGATATCCTTCCAATACACCCTAAAAGCTTCACGAATCGCTTCTTCTTGAACATTGGGGGTATTGAGAAATTTTAATTTGCTATCAATACCCTTCTTTTTTGTCCATGTACCTCGCCAGTAATTCTTGTCAGCACCACGTCCATAATAAACGTCGGCTTTGTAGTAACCAAGACGAATCAGCAGAATTTCTCCAAATTGGTACTTACCAATAAATGAGAGTGGGTTTTCAAATTGGTACTGATTAGGATTTCCTGATAATAGCCCTGTTTCACGAACTCCAAGTGCTTCCAGCATATCTTGGAAACTTCCTTTGCTGATAGTAGATTGCTTTTTTGGAGAAAGAACAAGTACCATCTCAGATTTCAACCAATTAGAGTCATTTCCCATTAATAAGTCATTACTGTAAGAACTTACATTTGGTAAATTGCCATTTCTATAAAGTAGTTGACAAACTATAAGTAGTAAAATAATTTCGCGAGCTATCTTTGACACAGGTTTTCCTAATTCGCTTGCACTTGGGCGTTCAATATTTTAGTAATGCGATCGCGTGTTTCTAGCAAATGTGCCTTGGTGTACTCATCATTTGAACTCAGTTCATCCAGCTTGTCATTTAGTTGTTTGAGTTTATACCAAGCCAGCGTACGAGCATCTTCTGGGACACGTTCTTTACGTAAAACCATCGCAGTCAATTTGTCAACATATTGCCGCTGCAAGCCTCTACGCAAACTGGAAATGACGATGGGCTTGCCATTTGGTTTAACGACCTCAGTCCAAATATCGTTTTGTAATGTATCAAATAGTTCTGGTAGAGTTAGGGCTTGATCGCGACCAGTTTTGAGTTCGATATCCTTGAGACGGGAGAGGCGATCGCCTGACAGCAAATCCCACAACACTGAACTCTGCATATACAATACCCAATCATGAATTGGAAAGTCCAAACGACCAACCCGAGGAGAACTCCCCCAATGTCGCCAACGCGAAGGTGCTAATTTATTGAGCAATTCTGGGGGAAAACTCAGAGCATCTTCAGCGAATACATACTTTTGTACAAGGTCTAACGCCTGCCGTTGTTCTTGTACAGGCACAGGTTTAAATGGTAATTTTCCTTGAGGATCACCAGGTTGAACCCTGTAGAAAGACTGTCCACCAATGTATTTTGTAATATAGTAAATATTTTTAAAATACTGGTCTAAGACTGTACCAAACTGTTCCTTTACATCGCTGAAAGTTTCGCCAGACAAGAGGTCAACCTTGTTGAGACGTTGCCACATAACCAAGGCATTATCCAACTGCCAATGAGAGTAAATCAGCACATTATTGCTGTTATCCCATGCGTTAACAGTTGGGTCAAGGTCAAACATATCTTCATCTGTGGAATAACTGAACTCAGGTTTGTCAGATTGCTGAGCAATTTTATCCAAAAATGGTTTTTCTGCTGCAGGAGTTGCGGCTGGAATTGGTGCGTATCCGTATTGAATTGCCCACTCATCATAAGGTCCGATCATCTTAGGGAAATAATCTCCCTGCTTAGTACCTCGGGGTGAAAGATTTGGTGGAATATAGTCCATCACTGACGAAATCATACCCTTACGGCGAGTGATATCCGGATTGTTGATCTCTTGGGGAGTAAGCATTGTACTACCACGGAAGTTATGCCTCAACCCCAAGGTGTGTCCCACTTCATGTGCAATAATTAAGCGTAAATATTGATGAATATAATCTTTCATTTGCTCACGACTTGGCGGGCTGTTTTGCAACAGCTTCATTGACAGTGAACCGTAAGCAAATTGGTTAGCAGCTTCCATACCATAGCAAAGGTCATACTGACCTGCCAGTTTTGATAAACGACTCGCTAACCCCTCCATTTCCATACTCTCTGCGGAAGTGTCGCTACTTTCTGCCTCTGTTCTATTGGTGCAAATCAGGTTATTTTGCATCAACGTAGATAGCGACCTCTGATTTTGTGTTTGGTTGAACTGTCCAACTCTAGAATAATCACTCTTGAGTGCCCGGATAAAGCTACCATCTACCAGAATGTCTGCAGCTAAGATTTCTCCAGTCAATGGGTTAACACGGGATGGTCCCATCGCAAAATATCCATCTACTGTGTTAATCCAGCGAATTGTGTTGTAGCGTATATCTGCTGGATCCCATGTTGCATTATCCGGCATTTGCTGTACTTGAATCGCATCTTTGAATCCTGCTTTTTCAAAGGCTTTATTCCACAGCAGCACACCTTCTTTGATTGCATCGCGGTATTCTAGGGGTACTGCGTTATCAATCCAGAAGATAATTGGTTTTTTCGGTGGAGAAAGGGGTGCGCTAGGGTTTTGCTTTTCTAAATTCCAACGGTTGATGTAGCGGACAAATGGATCTCTGTGCTCATCGTTAGATATATCTTGGTAGGCGGTGATAAAATAGCCAACACGCTCATCGGCTAAACGCGGTCGATAATTGTTTTCGCTAAGTTGGGACAGACTATAGTGAACGCGCAAGCTAAAGCCTCGAAGGTCTGCTAGTGTACCACCAAAACGGAGTTTATCACTATTGGCACGAGTGTTAGTGAAGTTCAACACCGACTCAATTTCCATATTTAGGGGAAAAGCTTTAGCAGTCCCAAAATAGGATTTATCTGTCGCTGGCGCAACTCCTAAACTAAGAGATAATCCAGCTAAATCTGTTAGTAGTAGATCTCCCAAGTCGATGAGAATTGTTTTGCGTACTGGATGAATACTTTTAATGGATATTGAGTAGAGAACTGAGTCACTAAAAGATCGGGCGAGCGATCGCTGTTGTGGATCTCCTTCACGTGTCCTAAAATTCACATTGCGAACCACAAATTGCAATTTATTATTCACCCGCTGAAAGTAAAATAAAAAATCGTGCAATGGCATTCCACTGTAGATTCCAGCTTCACCAATCCCAGATTCTAACGTTCCTGTGGCTAAATAATTTTTCTTGAGTTGTTCTGGTTTTATTTCTAGATAAATTTTATTCTTTTCCTTGTCTCGATACAAATTAAACAGCCCTGGTAGGATTTCAGCATCTTTGACAACTTTGTCAAACGCCTCTAATTCCTCCTTTTTTGATGGTTTGGCAATAGCCTCAGTTTTTTCTTCTGGCTTAATCGGGTTCTCTGCAATTTTCTCTACTTGTAAAAAAGGTTGTTCAACTTTTTTATTATCTTCAACAACCCAAGTAAAAGACTCGTGCTGTGCTTCTTGCCTTCCATCAATCACCCAGACTTGCTCTTTTGATAACCCCTGTTTCTCAAAAAAAGCAACATTCTCTGATTTTGATTGATGTGACTGCGATGAGTTAGAGACGAATGAGGGAACAAGAGAAGTTTCCCCTACTCTGTTACTCTTTTCCTCTTTTGCTGCTCTTTCTTCTTGTCCCTCACTTGCGTTGTCAGCAAAGCGCCCACCTTCAGAGATCTTTAAAGCTTTTGACTGAGCACTAGAAGGTGGTATACCTAAAAATAAACAATAAAACAGAATAACAAAATAAATAATTTTTTTCATCCAATACATACCCAGTATTGATTCCTATTTTATTTCCAATATTTGTGTAACAAAGCTAATTCATACTCTCTTTAACTCAGTATTAAGAACTGAACAAATCGTTAACCACTTGCAAGCAGTTACCTGATTCAGTGAACTCAGTCAATTATCGATAGGATTATTTAGCTTGGTTGCAATATCTTACGCTAATAGTTTTCCCAACAAAGGCGTTTGTCGCACAGAGTACGTATTATGAATTTTTCATGAAAGTGCAGATATGAATACCAAAATATGGTAAAATTACATCGAAAAACAACGTCAATATTTTTGAAGTTTGACTTCAAACAACAATTTAAGTAGTATTGATTCACGCAGTTATTAACTGTCGAGGCATAGAACATGTGTGGAAGTACATGCTACTACTGTGCCTAATAATTGACATCCTGCGCTATAAAAGCGTTTCGTGGTTACATCGAACAATAACAAGCTAGATAAAAATACGAGACTGACAAACGAGAAACTTTTGTCTAGCGCCAAGACGATTGTAAGGGAGCGCAGACGCGCTCTTGGCGTATCGCAACAGGTTTTGCTCAGAACTGTCCTAGCAATTGACATTATATTTACAAAAAAATTCCCATCCAAGAATCATTCTGGATGGGAATCTTAATTATCAGGTGGGTAGTACCCACCCGAAGAATGTCTACTTAGATTCAGTGAAATCAGCGTCAATCACATCATCACCAGTGCCAGTGCCAGAAGAGGAGGAAGGACCACCACCAGAGGTGTTAGCGCCAGCGCTTGCAGAAGCTTCAGCACCACCCGCTTGTTGATAGAGATTACTACCAACAGCAAACAGCGCTTGTTGCAGTTCTGGCATAACCTTCTTAATTTGCTCGTCGTCTTCTTTAGAAACGGCGTCGCGCAGGTCTTTTACTAAACCTTCTACCTTGGTCTTATCAGCAGCAGGAACTTTGTCACCTAAATCTTGCAGTTGCTTCTCAGCTTGATATGCCAAAGAGTCGGCTTGGTTCTTGCGGTCGATTTTCTCACGACGGTCTTTGTCAGTTGAAGCATTTTGTTCAGCTTCTCTAACCATCCGATCAACGTCAGATTTATCCAAGGTTGAAGCACCAGTAATACTGATGGATTGCTCCTTACCAGTACCTTTGTCCTTAGCAGTAACGTTGAGAATACCGTTGGCGTCAATATCGAAGACCACCTCAATTTGAGGTACGCCGCGTGGTGCTGGGGGAATTCCATCTAGACGGAAGGTACCCAAGCTCTTATTGTCGTTTGACATCTCGCGTTCGCCTTGGAGGACGTGAATTTCCACGTTGGTTTGACCATCCACAGCGGTGGAGAAGACTTCTGACTTCTTGGTAGGAATTGTGGTGTTGCGAGGAATAATCTTGGTCATAACACCGCCTAAGGTTTCTACACCCAAGGACAGTGGTGTTACGTCTAACAGCAAGATACCAGTAACATCACCACCAAGGACACCTGCTTGAATTGCTGCACCAACTGCCACAACTTCATCAGGGTTAACGCTTTGGTTCGGGTCTCTACCCAACACCTGCTTCACCACTTGTTGGACTGCAGGAATACGAGTAGAACCACCAACTAAGACAACTTCATCGATATCACTCTTGCTGAGTTTGGCATCGCGTAGCGCGTTCTCAACAGGAATTCGGCAACGATCAATTAAGTCAGCACAGAGTTCTTCAAACTTTGCGCGAGTCAGCGTTGTATCCAAGTGCTTGGGACCATCTTGGGTAGCGGTCACAAATGGCAGGTTGATTTCCGCTTGGGTGACGCTAGAAAGTTCAATTTTCGCTTTTTCTCCAGCTTCAGTCAGACGTTGTAAAGCTTGTTTGTCTCTGCGGAGGTCAATACCTTCGTCTTTTTGGAACTGTACAGCTAAGAAGTCAACGATTTTCTTGTCGAAGTCGTCACCACCAAGGTGAGTATCACCAGAAGTTGCTAACACTTCAAATACACCGTCGCCAACTTCCAGGATCGATACGTCGAATGTACCACCACCAAGGTCAAAGACGAGAATCGTTTCGTTGCTCTTCTTGTCGAAACCGTATGCCAGAGAAGCAGCGGTAGGTTCGTTGATAATCCGCAGAACTTCAATACCAGCAATCTTACCAGCGTCTTTAGTCGCTTGCCGTTGGGAGTCGTTGAAGTATGCGGGAACGGTGATCACAGCTTGGGTGACAGTTTCACCAATGTACTTGCTTGCATCTTCTACAAGCTTGCGGAGAACTTGTGCCGAAATTTCTTCTGGAGCAAAAGGTTTGCCGACTTGCGGGCACTCCAGCTTAACATTTCCGTTGCTGTCGCGCTGAACTTTGTAAGAAACTTCAGTCGCTTCGTGCGTAATTTCGTCGTATTTACGTCCAATAAAACGTTTTACAGAATAAAAGGTGTTTTCGGGGTTCATCACCGCTTGGCGTTTGGCGATTTGACCAACCAGGCGATCGCCATTTTTTGCAAACGCAACAACTGAAGGCGTTGTCCGAAAACCTTCCGCGTTAGCAATAACTGTGGGTTTCCCACCTTCCATAACTGCTACGCAAGAGTTTGTCGTACCTAAGTCAATTCCAACTACTTTTGCCATTGTAGGTGCTGGCTCCGTATAACTACAAAAGAACTACAAAAAATGAATGAGAGTATAAAGGAGTAAATTTTTGAACCAACTGGATTTAGAAAGCAGCCAGTTCAGCATGAATACCTTTGGTTTAATTTACTGCTGATATATATACTGAGCCTGTGTAGCCAGTCAATGAAGGGTGGTTTTCCGAACCTTGGTTAGGGCGGTTAAGCCTCAAAAGTTTTTCTTGTTTGTTCATAGACTGAATTTGCTTTCACTTTGTCTAATGTATGAGAATTAATACTAGGAGTAATTCGGGTGAACCGTATCGTCAATGTGGTGTTTGCCGTCAAAGCAGTACTTTTGCTATCAGTCTTGAGTTATCACAAGCGATTTACTTAGGGCTGTTTTAGCCCACAGCTTAGTAGAATAGAAAAGCTTGTACGCCTCGACATCATATATGGTTACGCTATCTCCTGACCTAAAAGCCAAACTCTCGACTCCTCTAAAAATTGGTTCTTTTGAGGTGAAAAGCCGAGTTCTCCAGTCACCCTTGTCTGGCGTGACGGATATGGTCTTTCGTCGCCTGGTGCGTCGCTATGCCCCTGAGTCGATGATGTACACCGAGATGGTGAACGCAACGGGATTGCACTATGTCAAACAGTTGCCGAAAATCATGGAGGTAGACCGCAACGAGCGACCAATTAGTATTCAGTTGTTTGACTGTCGCCCAGATTTCCTTGCCGAAGCAGCAGTAAAAGCGGTTGAGGAAGGAGCGGACACCGTTGATATTAATATGGGTTGTCCGGTAAATAAAATTACCAAAAACGGTGGTGGGTCTTCGCTGTTGCGTCAGCCGGAAGTTGCTGAGGCAATCGTTAGGGAAGTGGTGAAGGCGGTTGATGTTCCTGTAACAGTGAAAACCCGTATTGGTTGGAGTGATAAGGAAATCACAATTCTCGACTTTGCCAAGCGGATGCAAGATGCAGGGGCGCAAATGATTACGGTACACGGACGTACCCGGGCCCAAGGTTACAATGGCAATGCCCGTTGGGAATGGATTGCTCGCGTTAAGGAAGTTCTTTCTATTCCAGTGATTGGTAATGGGGATATTTTCTCGGTTGAAGCGGCGGTGAAGTGTTTGGAACAAACGGGTGCTGACGGGGTGATGTGTTCCCGTGGAACTTTGGGTTATCCGTTTTTGGCAGGAGAAATTGATTACTTCCTGAAAACTGGGGAAGAATTACCATCACCTACACCAATTCAGCGTTTGGAATGTGCTAGAGAACATTTACAAGCTTTGTACGAATACAAAGGTGACAGGGGAGTGCGTCAAGCACGCAAGCATATGACATGGTACTCGAAAGGCTTTGCGGGTGCTGCTGATTTGCGCGGACAGTTGAGCCTGATAGAGAATGTTCAGCAAGGTGTTGATTTGATTGATAGGGCGATCGCACAGCTGGCGAATGGGTATGAGCTGATTGAAGAAAATCAGTTGGCGATAAGCGGAGCTTAAGCATAAAGGCTTATCGCGCAGTAAGTGATGGAATTGGGTGAGATAAAAATCTAAAAAGTATGAAAACTCGCAGCTTTACAGTTATCCTTTATAAGGAAGATGATATGTATATAGCTGAGTGCCCAGAAGTTGGCACAGTAGATCAAGGAGAAACGATCGAACAGGCGATCGCTGGTTTGAGAGAAGCAACACGGCTTTATTTAGAAGAGTTTCCTTTACCTGAAACATCTCCCAGATTTGTGACTAGCATTGAAGTCAGCTATGCCTAAATTGCCACGAATCCCAAGTAAAGAAGTGATTCGTGCATTGGAACGTCTGGGGTTTGAACAAGTTCGACAAACTGGCAGTCATGTCGTGATGAAGAAGGAAACACCAGATGGCGAAATTGGCTGTGTTGTCCCGGTGCATCGGGAACTCAAAGTCGGCACATTGAGCGGTATCCTCAAGCAAGCGCAAGTCACTACTGAAGAGTTCATCGAGAACCTATGACGTTGAGGATTATGTTTCTGCCCAGCTACTGCAAACCAGCCATACTTGACCAGGTTTCGGCGGGTTCATCAATCAAATCCAATACTTCTTGTTCAACAATTCTGGAACGAAGAATGTCCAGGGCATCCTGATCTGCTAGTTCAATAATTTCTGCAAGGCATTGCCGCACTTGTTGGGCGATGTCAGGTTGCCATTGGCGTAGTTTTGTGTCGAGTTCTTGGACTAAAGCATCCATTTCAAGTTTTCACAACAAGATGTAGTATTTGTTCTATGTTACGGTATCTACCAGCAGGCTAACACTACGTTATAGCCAACAGACTCCTAGAGATGAAGATGAGTTAGTCGAAGAGGTAGAAGCTAGTTTTGCTTGATTCGTGAGTTGAGAAAAACAAACGAGGTGAAACCCTCCTCTCTGCTAACCCAATAACTAGCACTATTCCTCTTGACTCTTCTCTTCTTCTTCTTCTGCTTCTAAAAGGTCAGTTGCTTTGCTACCTAGCAATCCAAAGATAGCACCGACGCCTGTTTGCCAAGTTGCAGTGCTGTTTTCTAGAACTCGCACCTGGTACTCGGATAATTTAGGTTGAGAAGCCAGCCATAAGGATGTACCACCAGAAAGAATAGTTAAGGACAGAACAGTGGAGAAGACTAAGTGGAAAGCTGAAACTTTAGAAGTTTTCATTGTTAATTTTTTTTGTTTTGGTTTACAGTTTCCATCTTCTGGTAAATTCATCTAAAGTTCAGTCTGAGCAAGGCTTTCATTCACTATGAGTTTGGAATGAGTTCAATATGACTTTTGTGTGCAAACGCTAAAATGATGACAAGTCTTATGGTTGAGGTATGGTGGGGCGATCGCTCAAAGCATCCCAAGCAGGTATTGACAAAGCAAATTCCGCGCTGAACACTAAATTTCAGGGAAGTCGGGAAAGGTTAGCAGCTCAAGTAAGCACAACGAATAACAGTAAAAATAAAGGCATCACTCTCCAGCCAGTTCATAAGTTTTTTACTGGTAAGACAGTTGATAAACCATACTTCATTGGTATTTGTAAAGCGCTAGAACTGGAATGGCAAGAAATCATTGCAGAGTCAGCCCCAAAAAACCAATCCCAGCCTGAGACAAAGAACCAGGAAAAGAGTTCTGAGAAAATTTCTGATATTAATACAGCAGATTTCAACTTTGTGAGGTACAAAAATACCCCACCCGCGCTATGGCACTTAACTGAAACTCAGAAAAAACCTCTCAAGTGGATGATTGAACAAGTCCGCGCTGGGAAGCTAAATGAGGAGGAAATTTGGTTTATCTGGACTTTTAACGGTACACATGTTGTAGGTTATGGGGGCAGTGTTCCTGAAATTAAAACGACTACTCTTGATGCATTACAGGAGAATGGCTTTCTTACTTGTGATCGAAGCCGTCTTAATGAATATAAATGCGCGTTAACCAGTCGTGCCTATGAGGCAGTCGATTCTGATTTTGGTGTATTTAATTGCAACCAGCTACTTAGTATTCGGGGAGATATGAATCAAGTTACAGAGATTCTAATTCTGTCAGCCAATCCTAAGAATACGAATCCGCTACGCCTAGATGAGGAAGTTCGAGAAATTGAAGAAGGTTTACAACGTTCAAGAAATCGAGAGCAATTTAAAGTCCGATCAAAATGGGCAATACGTCTTAGAGATCTACGTCGGGCAATGTTAGATTATGAACCACGAATAGTCCATTTTTCTGGGCATGGAGAAATGAATGGTCTGGCAGTAGAGAATGAGTTTGGCAATACTGTTTTAGTCAATTCAGATGCTCTTGAAGGGTTATTCGAGTTATTTCGTGACAGAGTAGAATGTGTTCTTCTCAATGCATGCTATTCAGAATCACAGGTGAAGGGGATTAGTAAGCATATTCAGTATGTTATTGGAATGAGGCAAGAAGTTACTGACAAAGCGGCACTTGAATTTGCTGTGGGATTCTATGATGCTTTGGGTGCTGGAAAATCCATTGAAGAAGCGTTTAGATTTGGTCGTAATGCTATTCAAATATACGGCCTTCCTGAACATTTAAAACCAATTTTGTTAAAAAGCGATAATCTTCTTTCAAACTCGTTTTTAGAAGACAGAAAAGATAGCAGAGAATATGTGTTTAGATTTCGATCAGAGTGTGAGCATGATGTAGATGAATTATGTGAAATTCTTGGAAAACGTATTAGGAAAATTATCAAAAGAAATGAGTATCGCCTTCCAGATATGGAAGTAGAGATTGACGTCGCTCTGTCACTTAAGGAGCTTCGTGATGCGATGAGAAAGGTTGAAGATGGTCACGTTATGGTTCAAACTGTAGCACCTAAGGATAAATATACTGGAGAAAGAAACTATTCGCTTTAATTTATGATAAGTGTTGTTATACACTTGCTTAGTGAGCGCAATTTTGTCCATCTTTGAAGTCGGCTGAGTCCAAGAGGTTACTTGCAGCCGTTAACCTCAATTGTCATGCCGCTTAGGTTAGCAATGGGAGCGTAGTCAAGAGGTTATCTGTGGGGCGATCGCACATCCAGCATCAACGCCTAAAATCAAAGCATGACCAGTTATAAGATGAATATGTTAAAAACACTTTGGGCTACCGTTCGGCAAGGAAAAATTGAACTGCTGGAATCAGCGGAACTACCTGAAGGAACAAGAGTGCTGGTAACACTTCTTCCTGATGATGAAGCTGAGTTTTGGCTTCAAGCTAGCCAAACATCACTTGATGCAGTTTGGGATAACGCCGAGGATGATGTTTATGCCCAGCTACTCCAAAAATGATACCATCTTGGTTCGGTATCCCTTCTCGGATTTGTCTAGTTCAAAGGTAAGACCTGCAGTTGTGGTTAATGCACCGCATGTTTCTCAAGATATTATCATCACGCCACTAACAAGTAAAACAGGATCGTTACTTGAGGGTGAGTTTGTACTTTATGACTGGGCTGCAGCAGGGCTTAACGTGGTTACAGCAGTCAAGCGAGGTTTGTACACAGTACATGAGAGCTTAATTGTGACAACGATTGGTAAGTTGGCGAATTCCGATGTGGAGCAGTTAGAGCAATCCTTACGATCCTGGTTAGGGTTGTTGTGAGGCAGCGCTTGAACAGCTTAGATTAGCATAGCCATTAAAATGGAGGTAATCAGTCAAATCAGTCACGGTGAAAATTGGAGTTTAGAGCGATGCAAGAAGATACTATCGAAATCAGTGGTTTTCACGCTCATGTCTACTTTGATACTACCAGCCGTGATGTAGCTGAACGTGTACGCGAAGGATTAGGCGAAAGATTTGAGGTGCGGCTTGGGCGCTGGCATGATAAACTCATTGGTCCACATCCAAAGGCGATGTATCAAGTTGCATTCTTACCGAATCAGTTTGAGAAAGTTGTTCCCTGGTTAATGCTCAATCGTGAGGGATTGGATATTTTAATCCACCCCGAGACGGGCGATGATGTGAAAGACCATACGGAACATGCTCTGTGGCTAGGAGAGAAACTGGAGCTTAATATTGGGTTTCTTCAACAGATTGGAAAAACCTAATAAAAAAAGAGCAGGTACAAAACCCGCCCCTTAAGAAATATTGATTTGAAATCAACAACCTAATTGCCAATCTCCGGCGCACTAAACGATAGCGCTGGCGCTTCTTGATCCGCCAAAGCGGGTACAGAATGGCGTAACCGCGCCGTCAGCTGCACAGTTGTCGCATCATACATCTGAGTCAGCATCTTAGGATACAAACCAATACCAATAATTGGTATTAACAAGCAGGCGATGATGAAGATTTCGCGGGGTTCGGCATCTATGAGTTTCTGGTGAGAAACTAATTCTTTGTTTTCTTCACCGTAGAAAATCTCCCGCAGCATTGACAGTAAATAAATCGGAGTTAGAATCACCCCAACTGCCATCAAGAACACCACAATAACTTTGAAGGTGGGGTTATAGGCATCGCTGGTGGCAAAGCCAACGAATACCATCAACTCAGCAACGAAACCGCTCATTCCTGGCAAGGCTAAGGATGCCATAGAACATGTTGTCCACATGGCAAACATTTTGCTCATTTTCTTACCAACACCGCCCATTTCATCCAACATGAGGGTGTGAGTACGGTCATATGTTGCCCCTACCAGGAAGAACAAACTCGCCCCAATCAAACCGTGGGACACCATTTGCAACATTGCCCCATTCAAGCCCAAGTCGGTGAAGGAAGCAATACCGATCGCCACAAAGCCCATGTGAGAAATTGAGGAGTAGGCAATTTTCCGTTTCAAGTTGCGCTGGGCAAATGATGTCAGGGCAGCGTAGATAATATTAACTATCCCCAAAATCACTAACACCGGGGCAAAATAAGCGTGGGCATCGGGAAGCATTTGGGCATTCATGCGAATAAGCGCGTAACCGCCCATTTTCAGCAGAACACCTGCCAGCAACATATGCACAGGCGCTGTCGCTTCTCCGTGAGCATCTGGTAGCCAAGTGTGCAACGGAAAGATCGGGAGTTTGACAGCGTAGGCAATCAAGAAGCCCGCGTACAGCCAAAGTTGGAGGTTGAGGCTGAAACCTTGGGCAGCAAGCGTTTGCATATCAAAACTGATGGGATTGCTAGAAAACGCCATCGTTAAGCCAGCCAGCAAAATAAACAGCGAACCGCCAGCAGTGTACAAAATAAACTTGGTCGCTGCGTATTGCCGCTTTTTGCCTCCCCAAATCGAAAGCAGAATGTATATCGGCACCAGTTCGAGTTCCCACACCAGGAAAAACAACAGCATATCCTGGACGGCGAAAACGGCAATCTGACCGCCATACATCGCTAATATCAAAAAGTAAAACAGCTTGGGCTTGAGTGTCACCGGCCAAGCTGCCAGCATCGCCAGCGTGGTAATAAATCCAGTCAAAATAATCAGGGGCATAGACAAGCCATCTGCCCCTACCGACCAATTCAAACCGATCTGTGGAAGCCAGCTGTAACTCTCAAAGAGTTGCAAATCTGGATTGGAGAAATCATACCCAGTATAAAAAGCAGTCACAATCAGTGCGAAATCTAACAGCCCTATGACCAGGCTATACCAGCGCACTGTTTTGCCATCTTTATCTGGAATGAAGGGAATCAGCAGTGACGCCGCTATCGGAAATAGAATAATCGTCGTCAGCCAAGGAAAATTTGCTGTATTCATCGCAAGTTGTTAGGCAGCAATAATAATGGTCGGCTATCAACTACTAGCTATTTACTAGCAGTTTTTGCAGGCGTTGGTCTTCATTGTTAGGTTTATTTAATAAAAATAAAGAAAGATGAAGGGAGATCAATACATCCTTCATCCTTTATCCAAATACCACATACTCTTTGGTTAACCCGCCAAGTTTTGGTGTAGAGACGTAGCCCTCCGGGTTCGCCCTTCGGGTATCTCCTGCACCAGACGCTACGCGTTCGCCCTTGGCGTGCGCTTGCGCTTACGCAGTCGCCTAGGTCGGGAGACCCTCCTGCAGCGCTGGACTGACATGCTACGTCTCTACATTGGTAATCTGCTGCGTCTCTAAATCAGGTGACACCGAAAACAATCACTAAACCCAACACAGCGCCAAAGATAATTAAGGCATAGAATTGAGCACGACCGTTTTCTAGGTATTTCAGACCTTCACCAGTGATCAAAGTGAAGAAACCGGTGAGATTTACAGCACCATCAACAACGCGGAAGTCAACTTCCATCACTTGTCTGGCTAAACGCCGCAAACCGACAACAAAAACACGATGGTAAATGTCATCAAAATACCATTTGTTGAGGGAGAACTCATAAAGCGGCTGGATTTTTGCTGCGATCGCCACTGGGTTAATTTTACCCAACAGATACGTCAACGAAGCTAAGGTAATGCCAATCAAGGAAATCCCAACTGAAGCACCTGCCATAATGTAAAATTCTGACGGGTTGAATTCAGCCGCTTTTTCTACGACTTCGGCTAAAGTTTCGCTGGGTGGGAAAATAAACTCCTCAAAATAGTTGGCAAAAGGAGTCCCAAGCAAACCAATCAGTATAGAAGGAACTGCCAAAATCGCTAATGGCAGAGTCATTGTCCAAGGCGACTCATGAGGATACTGACTGTGACCATGACCGTGACCGTGACTGTGGTCATCATGGTGATGTTCCTCAGTTGCTTCCAATTCTCCCTTGGTCATGGCACCAGGACCAAAAGCAGGGGCTGCATCAAAACCTGTAACAATTCCCATTCCTGCTGGAGATTTGAGTTTTTGCCACAAATTAGTTTGATTGCCCCGGAATTTACCTTCAAAGGTAACGAAATACATCCGGAACATGTAGAAAGCGGTAATTCCGGCGGTTAACCAACCAATTGCCCAGAGAAGTGGGTTCGCTGCAAATACCTTCCCTAAGATTTCATCTTTTGACCAGAAACCAGCAAAGGGCGGGATACCAGAAATTGCGACACAACCAATGAAGAAGGTAATTGCCGTAACTGGCATATATTTCCGCAGTCCACCCATCAACCGCATATCCTGCGCCAAGTTGGGATCGTGACCGACGACTCCTTCCATACCGTGAATCACAGAACCAGAACCCAGGAAGAGCATCGCCTTAAAGTAGGCGTGGGTCATTAAGTGGAAAAGTCCAGCGCTGTATGCGCCTACTCCCATTGCCATCACCATGTAACCGAGTTGGGAAATGGTGGAGTAAGCTAAGCCCTTTTTGATGTCGTTTTGAGTGATGGCAATTGTCGCACCCAAAAATGCTGTCAATGCCCCAGTGAAGGCAATCACGTTCATTGCTGCTGGAACGTGTTCAAAAACTGGGTACATCCGAGCAATTAAGAAAACACCCGCCGCCACCATTGTTGCTGCGTGGATGAGGGCGGAGATGGGGGTGGGACCTTCCATTGCATCTGGTAACCAGACGTGCAGGGGGAATTGAGCGGATTTTGCAACCGGACCCAGGAATACGAGAATCGCCAACACGATGGCGAGTAAATTGCTCAAGGAACCGGTTTGGACAAGTTGTGCTAGGCGATCGCCCATCACATGAAAATCAAAGCTTCCTGTTGCCCAGAAAAGCCCCAGAATGCCCAACAGCAATCCAAAGTCACCCACACGGTTAGTTACAAATGCTTTTTGACAAGCATCTGCTGCTGCCTTGCGATCGTACCAGAAGCCGACCAGCAAGTACGAGCACATCCCGACCAGCTCCCAGAAGATATAAACCTGTACTAAGTTGGGGCTAACCACCAGACCCAACATTGAGGAGCCGAACAAGCTGAGATAGGCGTAAAACCGGACATAGCCTGGGTCATGAGCCATGTACCCATCCGTATAAACCATGACTAGAACGGCTACGGTTGTTACAACCACTAGCATCAGGGCTGTTAGGTGGTCAACAGTGTAGCCCATGTTCAGGTGGAAATTGCCTGCTGCTGCCCATTCCAAGGTACGGGTGTAAGGAGCGTGTCCTTGAATTTGACTCCACAGCAAAGCAAACGACAGCGCCATCGCGAGTCCCATTAAGGAGATAATAAATGCCGCGTTGAGCTGTCGCAGGCTGTTCGTCACCTGATTCAACGAGATTAACCCTAGACCGACCAGCATTGCCCCAAGAAGAGGTAATACCGGAATCAGCCAGGCATACTGATAGATAACTTCCATCACTGACGCCTACTTTTAGAATTCTTGACTAATTTGTCGGAACTGTTAATAATTGTGACACACACACTTTAGGATAAAATACCCCACACAATAGTTATTGGGTGGGGTAATTAAGTTTGGTTTTAGATTTGGTCATCAGTCAATCAAGAGGACAAGCGGACAAAGGGATAATGAGTAATTAGCCTGCGCTTATGCGCAGAGCGCACGAACCCGATAACGTTCTTGCAGCCACCCGTGCGCTTTGCGCTTGCACCACTCGTCACTAGAGGTGAATATTCTTGGTACATAGCGCTGGTTCACTATAATCCCTCTTTACGCAGAACGACAACCTAAATCCGCTGTTGTTGGTCGATGGTAAGCTTTAGGGCGGTTGGTGTAACAGACTTTCATATCTTCCAAAGCTAAGAGTAAATCTTCTCGTCCACGAAAACTTTCCAAACGCTGGCAGACTATACCATTTTCGATCAACACTAAAGTTGGCAGTGATTTAAGTTTATATTTTGTGGCGAGTTTAAAATTGTCATCAGCGTTCACCCCTACTAGTTTAATTTGGTCACCGCATTGAGCTTTAAATTGCAATAATAATGGGTGGATAATTCGACATAACCCACACCAAGGTGCTTCAAAATTTACTAAAACAGGAATTGAAGATTCTAAAACTTCTTGAGAAAATGTCCGCTCACTAACCGACAACACCATGACGCCTCTGGAATTTATATGGTTTTGATATCAAAACTAACTGTCAGCTTTGGGAGTCCATTGTCAGGATTTTGTAAATATTATCCATTGCAGAACTGACAAAGAAGCCGGCAAAACATTCAAGATGGTAACTCTCTCAAACTTTTTGGTTTTATAGTCGTTATTGTCAGGGTATCTTTACACCAATCTGCTGTTGACCTGACCTGTGCGACAACTTTCCTCCAGACACCTATAATAACCGTGGGTAGTTTTCTTTGGCTTGGTGCAAAAAGAAATAGTACCATTATGGCCTGTGGCAATGCTGCTGGAACTAGACGCTCTCGCACAAGTATTGAGGATTTTCTCAAGTATTGGTCGCTGTTGGCTATCTTGTTTTATTCACTAAATTTTATCAACTAAGGCTGATTATAGAAAAGAAAATAGCGAATTATCAAGTTTTTCCCTACTTTGGCAATTGACCAGCAATTACCAAATTTAAAATATCAAAACGACTAAGCGCACCCCCACTGACAGCTACTTCAATTAATCCTACATTGATTTGGTGGCAGTGGATGAGATCAAATTAATATTTAATCTCATCAACTTCTGTTGATAAATCCGATTATGTTAAAATCATAATTCAATTTTACTTGTAGCTTCGAGCAATAGAGGGTGTGACCACCAAAGTAATAGCACAAAAATAGCAACCCCCAAATAAGACGGACGTAAAAATTCCTGCCATAAGATAGATTGACGGCCCTCAAGTATAGCAGCAAAGGGCATGATCGAAGTACGCTGTTTTACTTGAGCATAAGCTTCTCCATAGCGATCGCTTAAACGGCGATCCCCATGCCATACTCCGAATAAATGGTGTAACACTAAACCAATTGAAGTGACAAGTGTAAAACTTGTACCCAACCACAAGGTATGAGCAACACACCAGATAATTTGTCCCACCATCTGTGGATGGCGAGTAATGCGAATAATTCCTGTTTCAAAAAGATGTACCTGAGGCTTTTGGATAGCAGCAATTTCTAGGAGATTGAAAGTAGCAGGATACAAAAACAAAAACGAAATAGCTGAGAGTACCCATACGAATGGCTGGACTCCAGGTAAATTTTGGACGTACCAAAGTTGCAAGCCATCGTAGCGGTGGTTAAAAAAATAAATAATTAATATGACAGCCAACGGCAGGCTACTAAATGCAAAAATAATGCGATAGAGTCTACATCCAATATGCTTTTCTGCCCACGGGCGCAGGGCTGCGCCTCCACTATGGACAATTGCAAAACCAAATAGTAGTCCTAGCATGACAAAATGACTAAGGGTCAACCAAGACGTCGGCGGCATCATACACACAAATGAAGTAACTTAAAGAAAGCCTAATTTAGTACAACAAATACCACAAACTATGTAAAAAACCGTATTGCAGGATATCCTGTCCCCATACAGTACGTGCATTGGATGAACTCACGTTGAGTGCCAACACGCGCACCATAAAATAGAATCACCTGATCAAAAAGCGACCATCTGAACTTAAGCCACTTATCATTGACAAGCTGAAGTTAATTAGGACTTGAGAACAGGAAAATTTCTTAGGGGAAGTATATCTGACTGAACAAACTTGTTTGAACGACACAGCATCGATGGTATTTGAGAATGGTAAAGTATCCTCAGATATTAGCTTATAAAAGTATCTAGCTGTGATCACATCAGAAAAAGAGGTACAGCACAAAGCAGTCAGTCGCAATGACCATACTCAGACAACAGCAAAACACAAAAAAACTCCCTCAATAAAATGTAGATTAATGGCACTTTATGGAACAGCTAAACAATTTACTTCTCATATTAATAACCATATTACGAAAGAAGTTGTCATTGGCAAGAACTTTATTAAACTGAAAAAATGGACTTGGGACTTGCGTATCTTTCCCAATTTAACCAGTAAAAAAATATATAATGGCATGGTGCAGAGGATAGAAAACAGGGCACAACCCTGTCATCTGTCCCCTGTTTTTTATGACCATCCGCTGGAAAAACCAAAAGTCTCCCAGTCCAAATGGTCGTATGCTGAATTAGATGGCTTCATCCACTATAAAGTAGTCATGAATAATTCTTCAGCTATAAGAGTGGATGCAGACTGTAGCAGTCAATCTTATCCTTGTGCGGGACATACAAACAAAGACAGTTGTCCCGAACCTTGGATTAACGGTTTACTGTGGTGGAAGTCGTGGATCGCAGCTATGTGCAGATTTGGTTGGAGGGCAAAATGTGGCAATGAAAACGTTGTTACTCCGGCAAGACGCAAGTCAAACGGAAATTATTGTAACAACCTACCCCCTGAAAATCTCTCTATTCCGGGGCAACAAAATCATAGTCTCTCCTTGCAGGGGGAAGCGTAGAGGGGTGCATTGGATTTTGAAACGAAAACAAAAAAGCGTTCAAGCTTTTGAAACCCAGAGTGGAGTTTAGATAGAATTCTCCAGAAAATCTACTACTTATTAGGGTTAGTTGTAGAAAAGAGAACTTTAGTCAAGATGGTATGCTACTGTCTTTTTCGAGTAAAGTCTCCAAATTTAAGATGCAATAAATCGTGCCCTGCTGTGAAGTTTTTTTACGCTGGTTTGTACAAGACTGCCGCTCATGCTCAAAGTTTGTGGGTTTAGCCTTATGTCTGACCTTCCTTTCACTTTAGATCAGTTACGTATTCTCAAAGCGATCGCCGCAGAAGGAAGCTTCAAGCGTGCCGCTGATAGCCTTTATGTATCCCAGCCTGCTGTTAGCTTGCAAGTGCAAAACCTAGAACGGCAGCTGGATGTTCCATTATTTGACCGTGGAGGACGTCGTGCACAACTAACCGAAGCTGGACATTTACTTCTGAGTTACGGTGAGAAAATCCTCAGCCTGTGTCAGGAAACTTGCCGCGCTATTGAGGATTTGCAAAATCTCCAAGGCGGTACTTTGATTATTGGTGCTTCTCAAACCACCGGCACCTATCTTTTACCCCGGATGATTGGGATGTTCCGACAAAAATATCCAGATGTGGCAGTGCAATTGCACGTGCACTCCACCCGCAGAACCACTTGGAGTGTAGCTAACGGACAGGTGGATTTGGCAATCATCGGTGGCGAAATTCCTGGTGAACTCGCGGAATCTTTGGATATTATTCCATATGCCGAAGATGAACTGTCACTTATTATACCTGTAGTCCATCCCTTTGCCAAACTTGAAACGATTCAAAGAGAAGACCTATATAAATTAGAGTTCATCGCTCTCGATTCTCAATCTACTATCCGCAAGGTCATTGACCAAGTACTATCACGCTGTGACATTGACACGCGGCGTTTTAAAATCGAAATGGAACTAAACTCCATAGAAGCTATAAAAAATGCCGTGCAATCCGGTTTGGGGGCTGCCTTTGTCTCGACTTCGGCAATAGCTAAAGAGTTACAAATGGGGGTGCTACACAGTGCTCCCATTGAAGGTGTGATAGTCAAGCGGATGCTAAACCTGGTTTTTAATCCTAATCGTTACAGATCTAAGGCAGCAGAAGCGTTTAGTCGGGAAATTCTACCCCAGTTTACTGCACCAGGATGGAATCTAGAAATGTTAAAAACATCACGCAAACCCGTAATGGTTAGTACAGTGGATGTAGGAGCGCATAATTTTGACGACGATGATTAAGATGTAGTCATTAGTCATTGGTCATTAGTCATTAGTCATTAGGAGGCACTGCATTGGGGAGGACAGTGCCGGGGTGAGGCAGCGCTCTTGGTAGGGGAGCCAGTGCGTTGCGGAGCCAGTACTGCAGGAGGGTTTCCCTCCGTAGGTATCTGGCGTTGGGGTTCCCCCCGTTGTAGCACCTGGCGTTTTCCCGACAGTCAGGCACCTGTCCGTTGAGGCAGTGGGTCCTTGCGGGTTTTCCGACAGTCCCGCAACTGCCGTCCCTTGTCCCTTGCGCGTGTCCCTTTGGGACGAGCGCGTCTTTGAACGCGAGTGCGGGCAAGGCAGGGCTATAGAGATACCCGAAAGGTGAGTAAGCGCGCTGCAGTCCTTGTCTCCCGACTGGCGCTCTTGCGTTAGACGTGCTACAGGCATACCCGTATCTCCTCCACCAGACGCTCTTGCAACGGCGCACGCGTGCCGCAAGCATAGGGCAATTCCTACAGAGGGAACTGGCATCCCCAGCGAACCAAGGGGAAAAACTTCCCCTTGAGGACTCATCCCCAGAGGAAACCCCTCGCTCCCCCATTGTTCGCGTGCCTCCTGTACAAGAGCAATGCTTACGCTGTAGCTGTGGTGGGCAGCTGCAGCAGGAGGCGCACAAGTGATGTTTATTAGTTAAGCGCTCTTGACTATTGAGTATTGAGTGTTGAGTATGGAATTTGAGTATTGAGTGTTGAGTATGGAAATTTATTGTACTCGTCCACGCTGCCCCCGCCCACAAAATTATTTTTCAGATTTAGATGATCATGGGACCATCAGAACAGTGCAGCAGAAATACTGTACTGCTTGCGGAATGCCGCTGATGTTAGACGGACGCTATTTGCCGATAAAGCTTTTAGGACGAGGCGGATTTGGAGCAGCGTTTTTGGCACGCGATCGCCGTACCCCAGGAATGCGCCAATGTGTAGTGAAGCAGTTTCAACCTGCGGGAGATTTAAGTCCAACTCAATTACAACTAGCACAAGATCTATTTGAACGAGAGGCAGTCGTCTTAGAGCAAATTGGACGCCAACATGAGCAAATTCCAGACTTATACGCTTTCTTTCCAGTTATCATTCCCAGCTTACAAGCAGGAGAGCAAGACCAGTTCTTTTATTTAGTACAAGAATATATTGACGGACAAAACTTAGAGGAAGAATTAGCCCAAAAAGGCAAGTATTCAGAACAAGAAGTTTTAGAAATTCTGCAAGAAATTCTCAAAATACTCAAGTTTGTTCATCAAAAAAATATTATCCACAGAGACATCAAACCTTCCAACATCATGCGCGATCGCTATGGCAAACTTTTCTTGCTAGATTTTGGCGCAGTTAAACTGGTTACAAACGCTCCCATTGGTGCATCTGCTCCTTCCACTAATATATATTCTATGGGATTTGCTCCCCCCGAACAAATGTCCGGAGGTCAAGTATTTCCATCTACAGATTTGTACGCTTTGGCTGTGACAATCCTGATGTTATTAACGGGCGAAACAGAGATAACTCAACTGTTCGATGCGTATAGTAACCAGTGGAAATGGCGGGGTCATGTGAGTGTCAGTCCACACCTTGCTGATATTTTAGACAAGATGCTTCTAAGCGCGGCTAATCAACGCTATCAGTCGGCGCAGGAGGTTCTAGATGCCCTCAATGTATCTCAAAACCATATACCTTCTACATACATAAATCCCCGTCAGCCTTCTGTCACCCCACAACCACAATCACAGCAAACACACACTCAACCCCCAGTACAAAAGCAATCTGTTTCTGCGACTGGACCTGTTAAACAACAATTTTCTTTAATGAAATTATTAGCTAGAGCAGCGTTTAGTGGGTTTGAAGGAGCATTGATAACAATTGGTCTTTCAACAATACTACCATCGCCAGTCATCACTTTGGCTGCTGCTTGTGTCATTTTATCAGGGTTAATTTATGCCCAATGGAAGCGATGGATTGGAGGATCTGATTTATTAATTTTTCCTGCAATCACTTTAGGGATTGTCTTATTCTTGTTACGGGTACGGGGCGGTTTTACCATTGAGGAAGTTATTATTTTGTCTGTTGCGGCGGCATTAATGGCGATCGCAGCCACAGCACTATTTCGTCTTATTTACAAATTGTTATCTCTGCTGCTATAAACACCATTCGGTGCTAATACCCATTTATGTCTGATAAAAACGAAACGCTTAGCCTTTTCCTAGCCATCGTTATAACGCTTGGCTTAACCTTTGCTGGCTTATGGTTTCTTATAGAACGCTGGGCTAAAATAAGTAATACAAACCAAGTTAATTCTACTCCTGTTGTCAATCCTTCGGTAAATAATAATCCAGCTAATAGCTCTGCTATTCTAAATTCTACGACAACAAGTTGTAGTATACCAAATCTACCAACGGGGACATTCAACTACGGTGGTAGTACAACATGGGCACCTATCCGTAGAGACTTAGACCCAGTGCTTCAAAGCATCTGCCCTCAGTTTACTTTACGTTACGTTCAACCTCCTGTTGAAAAACCAGGTTCTGGCACTGGTATTCGGATGTTGATAGATAATCAACTCGCTTTTTCTCAATCTTCTCGCTCAATTCAGGGTGAAGAAAACCAAAAAGCACTACAGAAAGGATTTAGTCTTAAAGAAATTCCAGTGGCAATTGATGGTATTGCGATCGCCGTCAACCCAAGCCTTAACATTCCTGGTTTAACTGTCTCCCAGATCAAAGACATTTACACTGGCAAGATAACTAACTGGCAAGAAGTGGGTGGTTCAGATCTACCAATTATACCATACACTCGCAGCAAAGAAGCTGGCGGTACAGTAGAGTTTTTTATCGAAAATATTTTAAACAAAGAGAACCTTGGTAATAACGTAAGTTATGTTAGTACGACTACTGAAGCTCTGAGAAAACTGGCTTCGAGTCCTGGTGGAATTTACTATGCTTCTGCACCAGAGGTTGTGCCCCAATGCACAGTTAAGTCCCTACCAGTGGGGCGTATTTCGGGGCAATTTGTCCCTCCCTACCAAGAACCCTTCATACCTCTGTCTGAATGTCCCGGCAAGCAGAATCAGTTGAATGCTCTGGCATTTCGTACTGGGGACTACCCAATTACCCGTAATTTGTTTGTGATTTTAAAACAAAATGGTCAAACAGAGCAGCAAGCTGGGGATGCTTATGCAAACTGGCTGCTGACACCTCAAGGTCAAGAACTGATTCAAAAGGCTGGATTTGTGAGAATTAAGTAGATACACAACCTCACCCATTCCCCTCTCCTTAGTAAGGCTACGGTGTACACACAAGTCATCGAATTACCCAAAATTCCTTTGGAACCTCACCCTGTCCTCACGGACATCCCTCTCCGCGAGTTCGGAGAGGGAAAGATTTTAGCGCAGCTAAAAGCGAGGGTGAGGTTTTGACCGAGATGTGTGTACACGGTAGCCTTAGTAAGGAGAGGGGTGCCCGTAAGGGCGGGGTGAGGTAGGCAACTGAGTATTAATACAATTATCTTTTGCAGCTGAAGCACTGAGGGGAAATCTAATAATTATTAGCAACCTTACAATATAAAACTATGACATCAGATCAAATAAGTTTATTGCTTCAACTTCAACTTCGCCAGACGCTTGCTTTGGAAAAAATGTCCGATGCTCTAGAGCGTATCAAAGAGGGGAAATTGGCTATTCCTAATAAAAATGTTGGTCCAGTTTCCAAAGCTTACGCACCGCCATATGAAATTGAGATAGGAGCAAGAATTAAAGTTATCAACGAAAAACTCTTTGGTGAAACTAAAGAAGGAATTGTGACTGATGTGCGGCGCGGAGGAACCTCCTGGCTTGTCCAAGTGAATGTTGAGGGAGTGACAAGAGTGGTTCGACCTTGGGATGTTGAGGTACAACGTTAATGGTTTTGGGGTAGTGGGGTGAGTGCGATACGTTAAGCGTATCGCGCTTCGGGATGTAGATAATTAGCTCAACCCAATTACTCCTGAATCACCAGAAGGATATTTATTAAACGAACCGCCAAGACGCCAAGAACACCAAGAATTAAAGAGTAAGTATTAAGTGCAAGTTTTCTCCAGAACTGGTGTTAACAGATTTTTAATTTATTTTGGTTTTGGAACTGGAGGGCGATCGCTAAAGACATTCTCTCGCTGCTCATCGCCAAAAATTGCCCCTCGCTGCTTTAGGTCACGCTTGTTGTCCTCTGTAAGACTTTTAGTTCCTCCAAAAAAGGCATCCACAACAATAGCATCGCTCAGGTCGGCATCGCTCAGGTTGGCACCGCTCAGGTTGGCACCGCTCAGGTCGGCACCGCTCAGGTCGGCACCGCTCAGGTCGGCACCGCTCAGGTCGGCAAAGCTCAGGTCGGCAGCGCTCAGGTTGGCAGCCCTCAGGTCGGCAGCGCTCAGGTTGGCAAACCTCAGGTTGGCAGCCCTCAGGTCGACAAAGCTCAGGTCGGCAGCGCTCAGGTTGGCAGCCCTCAGGTCGGCAGCGCTCAGGTTGGCAAACCTCAGGTTGGCAGCCTTCAGGTTGGCACCACTCAGGTTGGCATCGCTCAGGTTGGCAAAGCTCAGGTCGGCAGCGCTCAGGTTGGCAAGGATCAGGTTGGCATCGCTCAGGTTGGCAAGGATCAGGTTGGCATCGCTCAGGTCGGCAGCGCTCAGGTCGGCAGCGCTCAGGTTGGCAAAGATCAGGTTGGCACGGCTCAGGTTGGCAGCCACGTAGCTCAGGTCACCCACGTAGCGGCTCAGGTTGGCAGCCCTCAGGTAGGCACCGCTCAGGTCAGCACCGCTCAAGTCAGCATCGCTCAAGTCAGCACCGCTCAAGTCAGCACCATTCAAGTCGGCATCGCTCAAGTCAACGCCACTCAAATTTCGCCCCTTAACTGGCTGACTAACAATCTCTTGCACTAGACGCCATTTATCATCTAATTCGTTACTTTCGTCATCATCTGAGATTTCGCTCAAAATTTGAGCATCCTCAACAGGAAAACCGTTTACTTCTGTTAGTTCTCCTGATTTGATGCGAGATACAAGCCGTTCGATATCTTCTTGAGAACCTTCTACAATTAATCTGATACTGCCTTCTTGAATATCAGTAATTGTTATAGTGTCTCCTGAATGTTCTTGTAAAATTAATTGAAGAATTTTGAAGTTGTGAATTGAATTGATATCGCCTCTTAATACAATTTCAGCTTTTATTGTTTTACTTTGTGTATCTATTACAATGACTTGACGGCCAGGTGTTGGCGTTTGCCCCAGCACCTCACTAGTTTCTAAGCTACTGCTATATTTTCTTTCTATTCGCTCAGATTGTTCTTCTTCTGCTATGTCTATCCACTTCAGTTTCAATGCCTCACATATTCTTTTAAATGAATCAAGCTGAATTGGTTCACGCTGAAAAAATTTTGTAACTGTATTACGAGCTAATAATTGAGACTGTGCAAAGTTACTTTTTGAATCAAATCCTAGCCTTATTAAAGCATTTTCTGCTCTCTCTACACCTTGTGGAGACGCGGTGATAGTTATTTTCTTTTTTCTGTTTTGGCTAGGATCTGTCATGGTTTGACCAGAGTTTTTTTTAGCGAAGGAAGAAGATGCAAGAAACAAGGAAGAAGATCAACTTCTATCTTGCTTGTTCCTTTTGACTTCTTTCATGTTAAGGGCGATTGCCTACGGCAGAGCTAGCCCCTAAGGGGGCGCTACGCAAACGCTTAACGCTTGTGCAATCAAAACTAGGGCATAAGGCAATCATAGAAAGGTCACAGGTGATGAACAACACAATCGTTGCGTAGTCAATATTACAGGCGTTTGGCTGCACATTAGAAGTATGAAATTTATTTGCTCTGCGAAATCTATGAATAACAAGCTAATCCCTCACTCTGACTCTCCGATAGAACTGAGTATTGCTCGTGAACGCCTGCGACAAGCACGTTGTAGTTTTAATCTTGCAATAATTTCTACCGCAGTGTCTGCTTTTGTTAGTCTTACAGGTGCTGGGCTTCTGCTGACAGGAAAAGCAAATGAAGGTGCAGTGACTGCTGCTTGTGGAATGATTGCGAGTGTCCGATGTGTTGAACTTGCGAAAGATGCTAATGACAGACTTGATGAAATTTGATCTGTAATGTGATTGCCCCTGAGAAATTCTGACTCTGCTATAGGTCAATACGGTTCAGTTAAGGATTATTGCTAACCATTCCACGTATGTAGAGACGTTGCATGCAACGTCTCTACATTGCAGTCCTGATAACGGTTTTGCTCTTATCTAAACTGTATTATGCTACAGGTAAAGACGAACAGAGTCACTTACCTGTAGCAGGTTTAGTTGAATATTTTTGCTTAGGAAATGCTCGACTGTGCGCACCGCTGCACCCAGAAGTAGCGACAGTACCCCTTGATTTACTTGGTCTTGGTTATTTTTCAGATGAAATAATATGAATATCAGTTTGGTGAAGCGATCGCATCAGTTGGTGAATCAAAGACTCTGTAAATATCATTTGCCATTTTGAGCGACGAGTTTGACCCAATACTACCTGAGTAATTCGGTATGATTTTGCAACACGAGCAATTTCTTGTGCTACGTTTTGACCAGAGACTTGCAAAAACTCACCCTTAAACTCTTGGCAGATTTGCTTGCAAGTTTCAACATGCAGTGCTTCTACTTTTGTCAGAAAATGGTCTGGATTGTTTACAAACAGAACGTAGAACGGTGCGTTCATATAATCAGCAAATATAGCTCCGCGTTGAATCAGTCGCACAGAGTTTGGCTCACAAGAAATGCAAACCAGAATTCGTTCGTGGATACAGTAGACATTTGCCCTGAGAGCTTTAGCGTGAGAGTTTAGTCGAGCAGCTTGCTGAATCTCTTTCTTTTCTATGTTATCAGCTACCTGCCGCAGCGCTAGTTCTCGCAGAGCTACCAAGTTGGAACGCCGGAAGAAGTTTTGTACGGATGGCTCGATTTTTCTTGTTGGATAAATTTTACCTTCCAACAATCGCTCTTCTAATGTTTCTGGTGTTACATCCACAACAACGACTTGGTCTGCAGCTTCCAGTAAACTGTCTGGAATAAGCTCCTGTACAACGATACCCGTCATCTGGGTGACTTGATGGCACAGACTCTCTAAGTGTTGTATGTTGACAGTAGAAAAAACATCAATACCTGCCGCCAAAATTGTCTCCACATCCTGGTACCGTCTGTTGCGCTCTGCTCCAGGAATGTTAATGTGTGCTAGTTCATCAACTAAAACAAGCTGAGGTTGGCGGGCAATGATCGCATCAGTATTCATCTCGGTGAAGATTAACCCGCCCTGTTCTATCTTGCTTGGTGGAATGACTTCTAAACCTTGTGTTTTAGCATCTGTTTCTGGGCGATCATGAGTTTCCAGCCATCCAAGAACAACATCTATACCATCTTTTTTTTGTCGGCATGCTTCATCTAGCATCCTGTAGGTTTTCCCAACACCAGGAGCCATACCAATAAAAATCTTGTGCTTGCCGCGACGAGGTGGACGTAAGTAGGTACTGTTAGAGCAAACAGTATAAGAACTGTACATTATCTGCGCATTAACATTGCTACACACCATCTTACAGTGTTGGGAGCACAAAGCCCACTCCTTCTAGGTGTGGGATGAATGCGTTGCACCGTCGGTGCAGTCTAAATACCTAAGAAAAATTGGCGTTGCTGAATTGAAGTATGAAATTCAAAAATCCAAAATCTCAAACTCTTACTCTCTGCGCCTGGTGCGTCTGTGCCCGAGAGAAATTCATACCTATATTCAGCAACGCCCAAATCTTTTCTTCTCAAGATAGCTTATAGATCAAAACCATATCTCTAAATAGATAGAGTTTATTTTAGATACTAAACATCTATATAATTTAATATATAGCATATTTGATCTTAAAATCTATCTGGAATGCCATCATTTTTTGATAAAAAAGTCACATAATAATATGAAAGTTTAAAAACACTTTTTTTAGTGTTTGAGTTTGTGTTTCAAGAAAAAGATTTTATTGAGCCGAGTCTAATTGGTGTTTTCATTGAACCCAATAGTACTCTATGCGGCGTTTTTTTACCGATATTCCTTTACCGGAAAAATGTGTTCTCTTGGGAATTTTCATAGAAGGAAAAGTCATTCCAGCAACAGAAAATCCCACCATTTATTTTGGAGACGAGATATTAGCAGTTGCTATTCATCCAATGATGACTCCTGCTCTGAAAGTCGCTCTTAAAAGAACCCATCCTATTTACTATGCGCTCAATCAAACATGCTTACTTGAAGCGAAGCCTGGACTCAGCCAAGCTTCTAGTTCATGATTTTAGAAACTTAAACTCTTTTAGCAATTCAATTTTTGTAAAAGTGTAGCCACCTAATATTCTTTAATGACTCGATTTTAAAAAATTCTTGATATTATGATTCCGTTGTTACGTTTAATTATCCCTGGGGCGATCGCCCTTATTCCCTCCCTGGTTAGCCAAGGTAATGACTTTGTTCAACAATACACGATTCAACAGCTTCAAGAAACAAGGAAATGTTTTAACTGTGATCTATCAGGAATGAACTTGTCGGGGGCAAACCTAGAAGGAGTTGATCTGCGCTCAACTAACCTTCAAGCAGTTAATTTAAAGAACGCCAATCTCCGGTATGCAAATTTGGAGTGGGTTGATCTTCGCGAAGCAAATTTGCAAGGAGCGGATCTCACTGGAGCAAACCTCAAGAGTACATTACTCGTTGGTGCTGATTTGCAGCGGACAAATCTAGAAGCATCTAAGCTAAATAGAACTGATTTCAGGAATGCCAATCTCAGCGGTGCAAATCTTGCGAAAGCTTCAAGAACTGACGACATCCAAAATAATCGCTCTGTCACTTTATGCGAAACAATACTGCCAGATGGAATGACATCGGGTCGAAACTGCCAGGGGTTGGCGACTGGTTCGTCCACATTATCAAATTAACCTGTTCTACTAAGTAGCTCAACCTAATTAAACGTAAAATGTCATTGCGAGCGGAACGTAGTGGAGGGAAGGAATCGCAAGAATCGTATTTTATATTTTTTTATGTTGACCTACTTATCTTTTGGTCAAAGTGTTACCAGTACCTGTGTAGCTGTGTGCTGGTTTCACGCTTTCCTATCTGACTACTTACAACGGTTTTCATATGAATAGACCACAAATCGTAGGGTGGGCATTGCTCACAAAAGCCTACGTGATAGATATTTGAGATATTGATGAGCAATGCCCACCTTACAGAAAACCCCTCTAATAAACCTCTTACAAAAGTGAGATTTTACAAAATTATTTCCCCAGTGAAGCCTTCCCAACTTTTGCAACAAGTCTAATACATTAACCTTAAAGCTTCATTTTCCATATCTTTTCTAAAGTTTCAATTTGCTGTTTCCTTTGAGAAGGAACCGTCTCGTCAATTTCAGGCCTTATGTTCTGTATCTTTTGTAAAGTTTCAAATGCTTTAAGGATTTCAGCCTTTCGTTTGGGACGCAGCTTTTGATACCTTTTATACTGAAGTAAACATCCCAAGATAAAGCCGAGCAACACGAAAGTTAGGAAAAATCCTAAAAGATAGTCTATATTATTGTAAGTTTCCTTGTTAAAGTTTGATTGACTCGCCCCAGTTGTCTGAGAAATGCTTGCAACGTAAAGGGATTGCGCACTCAAAGTGGAAAGTTTGTAAATAATTTGCACATCAACGTTGATAAGAGTCATCTCACTTTCGTCCTCAAGTTTTCTACTTTCCAAGTAGCATTCGTCAAATGTGATTGAATTCCGGTGACGCAAGCAATAATTAAAAAAGCAACGTAAGTAACAGTAATTGCTGTAAAAATCCTCCAGAGTATATTACGTAAAACTGCTTGATCTCTTTGATTTCCAAGAGTTGGTGTAGCAGCCTCCGCTAGACACGGATGTAGAAATGTAGCTACTTTTCGGGCAATATTTTTTGCTTCCATTTTGCCGCTCAAGTAATACCAAGCTTGAGTCTCGGGGTCAAAAATTCTGACAGAATCGATGGAGTGAATATTTAGTGCTGTAGCATATGGGATTATTGAAGCAGGTAGATCTTCTTTAAGACTAAACCCGAAGTAAAAATCGTCATTGTCTGTGCTTGTTCTTTCAGGTGGTTTTGATGGAAAAACAACCTGTTTTGGCAAATCATTCAAGTCTGCCAGAACCTCTTTTGCGGATTGATAGCGTTGTTTGGTTGCTCTTTGTAGCAACTTGCATAAAACCTGCTCTAGAGAAGAGCTAATTGGTGTAGTCAAATATGAGCGCCATATCCAAGCATCTTCATTACAATCATGCAGTTCAAATGGCGACATCAGTGTGAGCAAATGCAAGCAAGTGACACCCAGGCTGTAAAGATCGCTGGCAAAAACAGGTTTGCCCTTTACTTGCTCAGGTGCTGCGTATTCAGCACTACCAATAGTGGTTCCGGTTTGTTCAGGAATTATGTTGGCAGAATACTTCGCAACCCCGAAATCTACTAACATTAGTTGACCATAACTGCGGCTACGAATAATGTTTGTCGGTTTAATGTCGCGGTGAATCACCTGATGGTCATGAACAAACTGCAAAACAGGTAATAACTCTAAGAGTAACTGCCGAATTTCAGCTTCATTGAATGCTCCCTCTTGCGCCAATTCTTCTTCTAAAGTTTCTCCGTCAATCCATTCTTGGACTAAATACTGCTGTCCATCCTGCTCAAAGGAGTCTAACAATTGGGGAATCTGGGGATGCTTACCAAGTTGTGCTAAAAGTACAGATTCCTGGTGAAATAGTTTTCTTGCTTTCTGGTGATGGTGTGTAGCTTGATGATTTGGAAATAATTGCTTGATGAGGCAGAATTCGTTTTCTACCTGACGATCTTCATCGACAGCGAGAAAAGTTTTACTAAATCCTCCTGTAGCAAGGGGTTTGAGGATATGGTAGCGGTTATTGAGCAGCGAATTATCCTGATTAAGGGAAGAAATGCTACCATCCTCCAAAGGCTGAAAGGATTTGTGGGTGGAGGGAAAACTGTCGCTCATAGAAATCGTGGTTGGTCAATTTTCATTTGCAAAGAATAAAAATAAGTACAGGGAACGGTTCTTTCCTAGACTTTCCATCCCCTGATGCTCTTATTTCTCTATCTTTCTCACGAAATTGAGGGTTTTAATACATCCAAAGCTAGATTCAGCTTCAACAGGTTGACTCCTGGCTCACCAAAGATGCCCAGAAAGCGACCATCGGTATTTTGAGCAATCAAGGTTTCCACCTGATTCGGCTGGAGTGCTCGCGCTTTTGCCACACGTGTAATTTGCGCTTTAGCAGCTTCGAGGCTGATGTGCGGATCAAGACTGGAACCAGAGGTGTAAACTAAATCGGCAGTAGGTTGCACACCTGCTTTTTTGAGTCGATTGAGGTCACCTTCAGTTTGTTTTTTGGGGTCGGGGTCATTTTTGCCCTTAATACGACTGAGTAAGTCTGGATTACTGGGAGCCAAGTTGCTCGCACCAGAGACTCCAGTTTTGAGAACACCAGCTTCATCCTTTTTCGGGTCAGCAGTGCTGTAGCTGGTGGTGCTGGGGCGACTATTGAAGTAACGATCAGAAGTAAAAGGCTGACCAATTAATGCTGAACCAGTAACCTTACCCTGAGCATTTTTAAGTAAGCTGCCATTTGCCTGAAACGGGAACAAAATCTGCCCACAAGCAATCATTACAAATGGGTAAATGATAGCTGTAATCAGCCAAAGGACTATGGTAGAACGAACGGCTCTACCTGCATCACGTGCAAAACTCATCAGAATCTCTCCGGTACAAACATCACGAAAAACAGATAGATAGAAAGACCAACCGTCACCAGTCCTAACAGTCCTAATGCCCAAGCTTGGGTGGGGGAAAATGTTTCATTAGTGGCAGCGTAAACCACAGGCGCAACCACTAAGTTAAAACACATCCCGAAAAACAGATACAACGGCAGCTTTTGTCTCTTGGCAGAAGACCAGGTTTCAATCACTGCTTCAAACACAGAGTCAGAGATTTGGGGTGGTGGGATTGTAGGTTGTCTACGAAGGAGTTTCATGGGATTTTGTAGTAGTTAGTAAAGTTAATTGCACCAATCGGTGAGTATTTAGGAGAACGGTAGGATAATATCTATCAATTTGATGGCAATAAAGGGAGCAATAATACCGCCAAGACCGTAGATGAGGATATTGCGTCGTAGCAGTTGATCTGCTGTGAGAGGACGGAACTTCACGCCTTTTAAAGCTATGGGAATGAGTGCTGGGATAATTAGGGCGTTGTAAATCAGCGCCGAGAGAATGGCAGATTGGGCACTTTTTAATCCCATGATGTTCAGTGCACCAATTCCAGCCGCCGCAAAAATAGTCGGAATGATAGCGAAATACTTAGCAATATCGTTGGCAATAGAGAAGGTTGTTAATGCCCCACGGGTAATCAGCAATTGTTTACCAATTGTCACCAAATCAATAAGCTTGGTGGGGTCAGAGTCCAAGTCCACCATGTTCGCAGCTTCTTTGGCGGCTTGTGTCCCAGAGTTCATCGCCACACCGACATTTGCTTGCGCTAGCGCCGGGGCGTCGTTGGTACCGTCCCCAGTCATGGCTACCAACTTGCCCTGGGCTTGTTCAGAGCGAATCACTTCAATCTTGTCTTCTGGGGTGGCTTCTGCGATAAAATCATCAACGCCCGCTTCTTGAGCTATAACCTCAGCCGTAATGCGGTTGTCACCTGTGAGCATGATCGTCTTAACCCCCATCCGCCGGAGTTGGTCAAAGCGTTCGCGCAAACCTGGTTTCACAATGTCTTTGAGGTAAATAACGCCATAGAGATCGTTCTCAAAGCAGACGGCTAACGGTGTCCCTCCTAACCGGGAAACTCTTTCATAAGCTGCGTCTAAATCACTAGGAACATTGCCGTTACGGGAACGGACAAACCCCTTAATTGCATCCACTGCGCCTTTACGAACTTGTTTGCCATCGGGTAAATCGGTACCACTCATGCGGGTTTTCGCGGAGAACTCTACTCCCTCTGCTTTACTAGTATCAAAGTCTACCCCAACCCGCTGCCTTTCTGCCAGTCCCACGATTGATTTACCTTCTGGTGTTTCATCAAACACACTGGCTGCTAAGGAGATTCGCGCTACATCTTCAAGGGAATGACCATTCAGAGGAATAAATTCATCAGCCATCCGGTTTCCTAAGGTGATGGTACCTGTTTTATCTAGCACCAAGGAGTTGATGTCACCGCAGGCTTCTACGGCTCGTCCGGAAGTGGCAATCACATTAAACTGGGCAACTCTGTCCATCCCAGCGATACCAATGGCGCTCAACAAACCACCAATTGTGGTAGGGATGAGAGCAACCAGCAGTGAGATCAGGATGGCAATGCTAGCACCAGCGCGTAAACTATTCCCTGCCTCAGCTCCATACACAGTGCTAATAAAGTTTGCAATATAACCAGCAAACGGTGGAATCGTTGATACCACAATCACAAAAACCTGCGTCAGCACAGCAAGCAGCACCGTCAGCGCAATCTCGTTGGGAGTTTTACTGCGTTCTGCCCCCTCTACTAGGGCGATCATGCGGTCAATAAAACCTTGACCTGGATCGGCTGTAATCCGAATCGTCAATTCGTCAGACAGCAACCGCGTACCCCCCGTCACTGAACTGGCAATGTCCGTGCCTGGTTGCTTTAGTACAGGGGCAGATTCTCCGGTGATGGCAGACTCATCTACCGAACCGATGCCTTGAGTCACTTCCCCATCAGCAGGAATCATGTTACCAGCAGTCACCTTTACCAAATCACCTCGCCGCAGTTCGGTGGAGTTGATTTCTTTAATGGAACCATCAGGCAGCATTTTGCGGGCAACGGTGTCTGAACGCGTTGCTTTGAGTGCATCTGCTTGTGCCTTCCCGCGTCCTTCAGCCACGGATTCCGCAAAGTTCGCAAACAGGACTGTCAAAAATAGAATCAAGGTAATCAACCCGTTGAACAGGCGTTGCTGATTGATATCTGCCTGTACAGTGCCAAATAAATTGGGATCAACGCTCACTAGGAAAGTGACAATTGTTCCTACCCAGACGATAAACATGACTGGGTTTTTGACGGCAGTTCGAGGATTGAGTTTGACGAACGACTCCCGAATTGCTCTCTGGTACAATCCCCGCATATCTGCCTTGGGGCTATTCTTACGCGAGTCACGGCTTCCTTTTGGAACACGAGGTGAACGGGAAGATGTAGATTGGTCAGTAGTACTTCGCATACATTAGTCAGTTATCAGTTGTCAGTTATCAGTTGTCAGTTAGCAGTTAGCAGTTAGCAGTTAGCAGTTACCAGTTTGTTCACTGTTTACTGATGACTGTTCACTGATTGGTGTTAGCCAATACCTTTAGCAATTTGGAAAGCTTCGCCAATCGGTCCAAATGCCAGGACTGGGAAGAAGGTGAGTGCGCCCAAAATAAGGATGACACCTGCGGTTACGCCGGTAAACAGTCCGGTATCGGTTCGCAATGTACCAGTCGTAAAGGGAACAGATTGCTTGCGCGACATACTATCAGCCAGCAGTAGCAAACCTATGATTGGGACATAGCGTCCTGCTAGGAGACTAAAGCAAGTACTTAGGTTCCACCACAAGGCGGTTGCGGTAGTTTTTGCTCCTGTTGCGATCGCTATTGGAGACGGTTGTGAATCGCCTAAGCCTTCAAACCCAGACCCGTTGTTGGCTGCAGCTGAGGCATATTCGTAGATGACTTGAGCAAAACCGTGGAAGCCAGGATTACTAATTCCTGCTAGTTGATCCGGGAATGCTAGGGTAATAGCTGCTGGAATCAAAATGGCGATTGGGTGAACCATCAGAAGCAAGAAACTGGCAAGCACTACCTCACGCTTTTCAATTTTGCGTCCCAGAAATTCCGGTGTCCTTCCGACCATCAGACCTGTAACGAATACTGCCAGAATTAGGTAAGCAAACAAATAAGCGGTTCCCGTACCTTGTCCTCCAAAAACAATTTGGAAAAACATATTGGAAAGGGTGACAAAACCACCACTAGGCATAAATGAATCGTGCAAGCTATTGACTGCACCGCACATAGTGGCAGTTGTGAACACAGCATACAGGGCTGATTGTGCCCAGCCAAACCGAACTTCTTTACCTTCTAGGTTCGGTTGCTGACTCCCCAACAAAGCGTTCACAGCAGGATTACCGTTGTATTCACCAATCGCTGTAATAATGACAAAGACCACTAGGATGGCAAACGGTATGCTGTAGACTAACCATGCTTGCTTGATGTTGTTGGCAATGATGCCATAGGTATAAATCAGCGAAGTGGGTATTGAGAGGATTGCGACAAGCTGGATGAGATTGGTCAAACCATTTGGATTTTCAAAGGGGTGTGCTGAGTTAATGGCGAAAAAGCCGCCGCCGTTCTCGCCTAGTTCCTTAATGATTTCAAAATGGGCAACTGGACCGCGGGCGATCGCCTGACTAATATTAGGATCTTCTAAAGTAGAAAACACCGCAGGACCAGCCAGTGTTTCCGGAACACCAGCTGCCATCATAATGATTCCCCCCACAATACTAATGGGTAGTAAAATCCTTGTGATTGAGCGAATCAGGTCTACGTAGAAGTTGCCTAATGGTCTGCCTGTCAACCCGCGAATAAAGGCGATCGCTACCGCTATTCCTGTCGCAGCCGAGGTGAACATATGATACCCCAGTCCCCACATTTGGCTGGCGTAACTCAAGTAGGTTTCACCAGAATAGTGCTGCTGGTTGGTATTGGTGATAAAGGAAATGGTGGTATGTAGTACTGTGTCCCAAGTTGGGGCACCTATTTTGGTTGGGTTGAGGGGTAGCCATCCCTGATTCATAATGATGAAGAAGATGAGCAACCCCATGACTACGTTGCTGTACAAAATTGCCCGCGCATACTGCCAACCCGTCATGTCTTCCCTGGCAGAAACGCCAATTGCGGAGTAAAGCACGCGCTCAACTGGGTTCAAAATTGGGTCGAGAAACGTCCTTTGTTCCTGAAAGACACGCGCCATGTATCGCCCAAAAAAGGGAGTTATCGCTACTACAATCAGCAGCGTTAATGCAATTTGAATACATCCTTGTAGCATGAGTTAGTCTAACTCCAGCATTAATAAATTAAGTTTGATTTTTTCATCTTTTCAGCATTTTTCAATTCATTTCACCACTGAACTTCCTACTTCTTCACCTTCCTCAAATGTTGTCTATTTACTTGAAAATTGCTGTTTAGTCTAGTGTTGCTCGATAATCCAAACATAAAATCAAAGTCTATCGGTATATAGAGGTGTGAACAGGTTTTTAACCGTGAACTAACTGCGAGTGGACTTCAAAGAAAGCCATAAAATCAACGTTAATGTAAATACACCTGCCGTTACAGCCGCTTTCCACTGATAAAGATAAGCTCTTATGGCTTTGTGTCGAGTTGCTCTATAGGAAATTCTATTCTCTTTCATAATTGCTTTGCACCCTATTTTTAGGTGCTTCTCAGATTCATCATTATCATTTTTTTATTCAAAGTTTACAAGATATAATTTATTATTGATGAATTATATCTATTAATATATATCTCTTAAGTTTGATAAAAGTTTAGCGCGTTTAGATAGCGTCTATATCTGTAAATATAGATAGAAATCAGAGGAAAATAAACAACTATTTCTAGTCAAAAGTAACTGGGTGTGGGAAGAATTTGTTATACTTGACACACAGCTTCTATGTTCCGTCTCCAGATGTCGGTTCTCAAACTTGTAAGCCATAAAGATAACCCGCGTTTGAGAACATCTTGGATAATTATTGGACTGTTTACGATTGTGGTGTTATTGGAGTTCTCTACTCCACCAGACTACGTGTTTGGTTACCTTTATATCGGTCCAATTATGATAGCAAACGCTCGTCTGAGTCGAATGGCAACGCTACAACTAACTCTAGTTGCTTGTGTTCTAACGATTCTGAACGTATGGGTTCCAAGCTTGTCTCTTGTTAGAGCTTCCACAATTGCTAGTCGATTGATTGCAGTCTTAGCATTAGTTGTGACAGGCGTTCTGAGCGATACGCGGAGCGTGACGCCCTTGGCGTATCGCAATCGTCTGTATCAAGAAGCACTCTTGAAACAACAAGCCAAGCTTCATGCACAAAACAAGTTAGCTAGTGTGCGAGAAGACTTTGCCTCAACGCTAACTCATGATCTGAAAACTCCTCTACTGGGTGCTCTTGAGACATTACAGGCGTTTGAACGAGAAAATTTTGGTCCTGTTGTTCCTGCCCAGAAAAAAGTTTTAACAACGATGATTAAGAGCCACCAGACTAGTTTGCAGATGGTAGAAACGCTCTTGGATGTCTACCGCAACGATATGGAGGGGTTAAAGCTACAGTTAGCACCTATTAATCTTGTTGAAATTGCTGAAGATGTGGCAATAACTTTGACCGAACTTGCTTCCAGTCGTCGCGTTCATATTTCCTGCAACTACGGTGAGTCAGACTTTCGCAAGTTTCTTTGGGTTCATGGTGATCCCTTGCAGTTGCAACGAGTATTTACTAATCTCCTGACTAATGCTATAAACCACTCTCCTCGCGGTGGCAAAGTGGAGGTTGTGCTGGAAGGAGGTTCTTCTTATCAAACTGCCAAAGTTATAGATACTGGGGCAGGGATAAAGCCAGAAGAACTGCCAAATCTTTTTAAGCGGTTTTACCAGGGACATAGCGATCGCCCTTCTTTGCCCAGAGGGGTTTTTCCAAAACCCCTCTCCCCAAATCTCCGATTTGGGGCAACCAAACGGAGTTTGGTTGGGGCATAGGGCGCGCCAAGGGCGATCGCCAAGCCAAAGGTTCTGGCTTAGGGTTGTATTTGACTCGTCAAATCATAGAAGCGCATGGTGGCAAAATCTGGGCAGAAAATGGATTTCCTAACGGCGCAATCTTTGCATTTTGCTTGCCAGTCTTGCCGTTTCAAATGTCTGTGTCTAACTGAAGTGTTTTTATACCAATTCAAAAAAAATTTGCGACAGACGGAATGCTAAAAGTTATTACCAGTAACTTTTTCACAATCCAAAATTTCAAATATAAAATCCAAAATGGTATTGGATTTCCTTACTTTTTCTTTTGTCAAACAATTTATGCAGGGCGTTTTGGGTGAACATTTTCCTTCCCGAATATGGAGTTTGCCTCCATTTTCACCCAAGCCCTGCAAAAAAAGTGGCTGGTAGTCAAAAGTCGTCGCATTTACTACACTTCTGCCTCGAAAATTCTTCCTCAATATTCTACTTAACCTTCGCTTTTGCGGCAGATACAAGAGCAATTCTTTGCTCCTTACCAAGAATCATTTGTCCTCCCTTCTAAATGTTCTGGTAAGGGCACAAGAAAATTGAACATTGAGGCTTTCCAAAACGGAAAGTACCTAATTGTGTGCAATCTGTTTGTGGTGGTCAAACAGATTGTCAACTTCAGTAGCAAGTGGGTATCCCTTTTGCCAACTTACTGCCAGCTTGGGCAGGGGCATCGAATTCACAACCCTAGTAGGGTTTGTCAAAATTCGCTCTCCACTGCATCCGGTATTGGCTTAGTTGCCTCTGTTAATTGACTCTGCTGGCAAGCAAATGAGATTGTCGCCTTGAGTAAGGATTAAGCCACGTTGACGCAATTTACCCATCAAGCGGGTGACGGTGACACGAGTAGAACCGATCGCGCTGCCAATTTGGGCATGGGTGAGGGGGAAAGGCAGGCAATAACCGCGAATTACATCTGGATCGCTATCGCTCATTGATGGTTCTCCATATTCCTCAATCAACAATGTGAGGAATCCTAAGAGTCGGTCAATCGTGCGTCGTTGTCCCAAGGCACTTAGCCACAGCAGTTTGCGCTGGTGCTGGTACCTAAAGGCATCCATAACTTCGCGGCGGAAGTGAGGCCAGTTGTCCAAATCGTGCCAGTACATCCACAGTACAGCAGTTTGGTCAACATGGGCATAAGCCTGGAGCGTGAATGGCGACTGGGCAACAATTTCAAACGGTTGTCCTGCACCAACAAACCCTAAGAAAGCTTCTTCGGGAGTTCTATTGATGCGTCGAGATGTTAATTGACTTGCAGTTGCACTTACCTGGGCGGTTCCCACCATACGGATCGCACCCCTTTGCACCAAGTACAGCAATCCAGCTCGGGCTGGAATGCGCTCATCTTTGCTAAAGGTGCGGCAGCGGTAGTGTTCTTGAGCCCAATCAAGAATTCGTTGCCAAGTCAAAAAAGGACGTGAGGCCTCAGAGAAAGAGGATGGAGATTGCATAGGTAACAAAGAGCGTTCGGCGGAAGACAAAGACGTCATAAAAAGGTGCAAGGAGTGTCTTCGATGTCGGCACAACAGGCATTAAACCTAACTGTACCACTCATCCAAAAGGTAGAAAGCGTAGCTCCTACTCTTTTGTTATACTTCTTACTGTACAATTAAGGTAGTAAAATTTACTCTAATTTAATTAAATTTTGCACAATTCTAATTTTTCTTTCCGTAAATTTAACTTCTTTCCTCAGACAGATGACAAATATTGAAGACACGACGTCAAGAGTAAAAATACTTAACTTTTTGTGCAAAATAAATCACGTAAACATAAGTATAAAGCAATAAAACAGTTAGTAAGCAGCAAAATAGCAATCGCTTTAAGTACTTATGCTAATTTTCTGCATAGTGAATGCACAAATAACATAAATATTCCTCTATCTCAGGGTGGATATAATGGGACAATTCTTTATATTTCAGGTATAGCTTTGCGGCTGGCGAAATTTGAAAAATATCCCGCTATAGAGATTGCAAATGGCATTACCTCTCATATTTCAACAAACTATGACAAAGATTTCAAAGTTCAAGTCGTTTCCCCTGGTTGGATTCACCTGGAACTGACTCATCCCCTCTTAGCTGCTTGGTTGCAGAATCTTACTGTAGGGGGAGTTATTGAGCAAGGAGCGCTTAGCAGGGAGCAAGGGAGCAAGGAGCGCTTAGCAGGGAGCAAGGGAGACCAAGAAAGAATGTCCATAGGTTCTTTTTCTATGCAGCACCCCATTAAGAGCCCCATTTCCTCTTTTCCCTTTTCTTCCCCAAACTCTGGTTCCTTATTCACTGTTCAATACGCTCATGCACGCTGCTGCTCGCTTTTACGGCTGGGTGTTCACGAGGGATTGATTAAACTGGGGGAATCGAATGTTGATCAGGGTGATAATGTCAAGCAAAACCTTTGGTCAAGTATTTTTACTCCCAATCCCATTCCTTGGCTCAACAGCGATGAAAAACTGCGTTTCAATCACCCAGCTTCCTATCTCCTGATCAACGAGTTAGTGCGAGTGGTAGATAAAGTAGAGGGTTCTGATTTTGGCGACTCAGTTAATTGGGAAAAAGCTGCGTTAGATTTAAGTCGAGTTTTTGAAACTTTTTGGTGTAAATGCCAGATTTTCGGCAAAGTGAAAACTGCCTCACCAGAACTTGCTCAAGCCAAAATAGGATTGGTTTTGGCTACACAGTCTGTATTGAAGTTTATGTTGGAGGAAAAATTAGGTTATTTTGCTCTCGACGAAGTATAAAAATAAAATCTTTGAAAAAATAAACTTTTTTAACAATCATTGACTCGCGATATTTCCTTGGGTATACTATCCAATGTGTGAGGAGCGAACCAGCAAGAGCACCGAGACGAAACACGGCCAGTCGTCGGTGCTCTTTCTGATTTTATTGGTGGTAACATCTAAGTCAGGGTTATACAGACAAAATCCCCTGTGACTACCCACTACTAGCTACTTTTTACACAGTAAAAATCTCTCAATAGCAGCTGCAACTCCATCACACTCCACGTCAGGAGCAACCCACTGAGCTTTAGCCTGCACTGCTGCTGGTGCATTACCCATCGCTACACCTATAGCAGCATACTCCAACATTTCCACATCATTGAAGTTATCACCAATGGTCATGACATTAATTCTTTCTAGTCCCAGTAATTCTTCGGCTAGATAACGTACCCCAGTACCTTTGTTGACAAAAGGGTTAGTCGCTTCAAAAAATGTGGCAACAGATGTGGTGAGATATAGTTCGGCTGGGGTGTATTGACTGCGCAAATTTCCCAGTAACTGTTGAATAATATTTGTGTCATCGCACAATGCCAAAATTTTTGTGGGTTCATTGCTGGTAACTTGGCGTAAGTCTCCCACAGCAATAGGGTTAATTCCACTACGTTCTGCGTAAAGTTCTGTTTCCCTGGTTATTTCACGGACATAAAGCTGATCATTGATGTAGAAGTGAACAGATAAGAGCGTTCGTAACTCCGGTTGTTCAAAATAGTCTAGAAGCTTGTGTGCTAACTCTCGGGAAACAGGCAAATGGCGATGAATTTTTTGGGTAGCTGGGTCTTGAATCCAAGCCCCTTGGTAAGCTAATAATGGCAGGCTAGAGCCAATTTCTTGATGAAAGCGCAAAGCGGAACGATACATACGACCAGTGGCGATCGCCACTTGAATACCCCGTGCTTGTGCTGCAACAATTGCCTGCTTCACGGGTGTGCTGATGCTGTTAGATTTTCCTGCGATTGTGCCATCGATATCTACAACCAGCAGTTGAATGTCAAAAGTAGATGTATCCCCAATGGCAGGTGATGCCAATTCTGTGGCAGACACTTTATGCATAATTGATGAGTGAATATTGAGGTTCCAATAAGAGATTAACAGGCTATCACGCTGTAGAGACTTGCCCTGACTTGCACTGAGCGGCGCCGAAGTGGCGTAGCCGAAGGGCAAGTAAGAGTAAAGAAGACTAACAAGAGAATACAAATAAATTCATCTCGTCATTGTGAACAAATTTTTACACAGATATACAGATGAAACTGTGATTAGTATATGGTAAATGCTATATAGAATTATTTCGACTTACGAGTTACTACTTATATAGCAATCCTAAATGATTTATGAAAAATCTTAAGTATTGTGGGGTGGGCAGTGCTTACCGTATTTTGCTGACTACATCCGGGTTTTGCTAAGCACTGCCCAATGCTCTTATCCTCTGTCGGGAAACCGTCATCAAGTACTGGCTCCCCTACGTGTCGTTCTATATAGAATTATTTCCACTTACGAGTTACTACTTATATAGTTTGAGTAAGTCATGATATAAATCATTTTAATGCTATGAAAATGATTAGCAATACTTTCAACCATTGATCTTATAATTTTTAGCACTTAGAAAATATTTTTTGATTGAGTCTCAACATGAAAAAATCTCAAGTTTTATAGGACTAATATTTTAATTCTTATAAAGAAAATAAAGGTTCGGAAAATACTCAAGTCACTCAATCAAAACCTAAGATATAAAAGAATGAACTCATGTTCGATTACTAAAAAAAGATTTGGATTCCAAACTAATATAGTTCAGAGCAGAATAAATTTCAGTTGATGTAGGCAGTCGCAACCCCAGAAAACCTTTCAGTTGGTGTTGGGTAGAGTTCCTCAAACGGACAGTTCGTTATAGTTAGGGAAAGTGTTGCTGTGTAATTGTCTGCTCAACTAACATCGTTTTATTTTTTTTTATAACTGATCGATATTAGAGCCTAAACAATAGAGTATTTTCCAAAACAAAAAATAAAGGATTTATATGATTAGAAAAAAAATAACAGGACTTTTTGCTGCAACTGCTGCTATCACAAGTGTATTTTCTGCTGTCACTCCTGCTGGCGCTGCCACATTTACTTGGGAGAACCTGACACCCTACGAAGTTAAAGACAAATCAACTGATGATTCAGGGTTTCAATCTCGAATTCCTGAGTTCCAGCAATATGTGCAACAGGAAAGAATTGCAATTCCTGAAGACACATTAAATAAACTAGACGCCACGAAGCTGAGTCTGAAAAATGACCACAATGTTCGCGTTTGGTTCTTAAATGAGGGTGCTGGCTATAAGAACCAGTTGGCTTATGAAGCTATCAACGGTTCTGACTACCAAAAAGGATTGGTTTTTGACAATATTTCTTGTAATACATCAAATGGCGCTAATTCAACGTGTCAGATGGGAGAAGAGAATGGTGTTTTAAATATCGGAGACTATGTTGATTTAGGCACTAAAGCAGCTGGAACTAAACTCAATTTCTTTCTGAAAGCAGATGGGTTTAATAATCCTAACGGCTATGTTTACGGCGCAGATGCCACTCAAAATCCAGACAAACTGAATCATTTAGTAGCTTATGAAACGGATGGTTATCTGTTGGTGGGTTTTGAGGATTTGTATGGACCAAAAGGTTTGAAATCTGATGGAAATGGTCTTTTAACAGCTGATCGCGACTTCAACGACGTTGTTTTCTTGATTGATTTAGGTAGGGACAACATAGCGACTGTTCCAGAATCTGCAAGTGCGATCGCACTTTTGGGTATGGGAGGAGTTGGTGTGGTGTTACAACAGCGTCGCCGTCGCCAAAAGCAAGCCAAAGAAATAGCTTAATTTTCTCTACAGATGGGATTCGTAGTCCAAGTGGCTGGCTAAAATAGGTTTATGTCCCAAACAACACCAAAAAACCAGTTGGCTTCCGATTCCTTAACGACTACTTCTCCCACATTTATCCTAGTGGATGGGCATTCCCTCGCCTTTCGTTCGTACTTCGCTTTTGCCAAAGGAAGAGACGGCGGATTACGGACAAAGACGGGAATTCCCACAAGCGTGTGTTTTGGCTTTCTCAAATCTTTGTTGGAGGTGATGGCGACTCAACAGCCACAAGCAATGGCGATCGCCTTTGATTTGGGTGTGCCAACCTTCCGCCACGAAGCATATGATACATACAAAGCAAACCGTCCAGAAACACCAGAAGATTTTATTCCAGATCTGAAAAATCTACATGAGTTGCTGGATGCTTTCAACCTGAAAATTGTCACTGCTGCTCGTTACGAAGCAGATGATGTTTTAGGAACTTTAGCACAACAAGCGAGCATAGCTGGATATCAAGTTAAGATTGTCAGTGGCGATAAAGATTTATTTCAACTTATTGACACCGAGAAACAAATCAGCGTCCTCTATCTGAGTGCAGATGCTTTAAAAGGTTCTAAAGCAAGTCTTAAGGAATTTGGACCACAACAAGTTAAAGAAAAATTGGGTATTAGACCATCACAAGTCGTTGATTTTAAGGCACTTTGTGGTGATAAATCAGATAATATTCCTGGTGTCAGGGGAATTGGCGAAAAAACAGCCGTGCGCTTGCTTAACACGTACGAGTCAGTGCAGCGAATTTATGGTTCATTGCATGAAATAAAAGGCACACTTCACACAAAGCTAGAAGCAGGGAAAGAGGATGCACAGAAGTCTCGTAAATTAGCGGAGATTGTCCTTAATGTTTCTTTAGAAGTTGATTTAGAAAACTGCATCCTCAAAGGGTTTGATATCAGCGCCCTAACACCTATTTTAGAAAAGCTGGAGTTCAAGTCTTATTTGGGAAAAATTAACGAACTGCAGAAGCAGTTTGGTGGGAAAGTTGAAGAAACGCCAGAAACAGAAACACAGAAACTACTCAGTACTCAATTTAAGCCAAGCACTGATAACGAGGATGATGCTTTGTAGTTTTTTAGTGCGGCTGATGAGTGAATGTTGAAGTCCCAACATAGAGATTCACAGGCTATCAGGTTGTAGAGACGACTAACAAGAGAATACAAATGACATCTCATGCTGTCACCAAAAACAAGCCAAGGAAATCGCTTAATTATCTCTACAGATGTGATTCGTAGTGAAAGTCGCTCGCTAAAATAGGTTTATGTCCCAAACAATACCTACAAATCAGTTGGCTTCCGATTCCTTAACGACAACTCGCCCCACATTTATCCTAGTAGATGGGCACTCCCTGGCTTATCGTTCGTACTTCGCTTTTGCCAAAGGAAGAGACGGCGGATTACGGACAAAAACGGGAATTCCTACAAGCGTCTGTTTTGGCTTTCTCAAATCTTTGTTGGAGGTGATGGCGACTCAACAGCCACAAGCAATGGCGATCGCCTTTGATTTGGGTTTGCCAACCTTCCGCCACGAAGCATATGATAGATACAAAGCAAACCGTCCAGAAACACCAGAAGATTTTATTCCAGATCTGAAAAATCTACACGAGTTGCTGGATGCTTTGAACCTGAAAATTGTCACTGCTGCTCGTTACGAAGCAGATGATGTTTTAGGAACTTTAGCACAACAAGCAGCGGCTGCGGGATATCAAGTCAAGATTGTCAGCGGCGATAAAGATTTGTTTCAACTCATTGACACCGAAAAACAAATCAGCGTCCTCTATCTGAGTGCAGATGCTTTCAAAAGTTCTAAAGCAAGTCTTAAGGAATTTGATCCACAACAAGTTAAAGAAAAACTAGGTATTTTACCATCACAAGTCGTTGATTTTAAGGCTCTTTGCGGTGACAAATCAGATAATATTCCTGGTGTCAGGGGAATTGGCGAAAAAACAGCCACGAAATGGTTAAATGAATATGGTTCTCTTGACCAAATTTATGCTGCGTTACATGAAATCAAAGGCACACTTCACACAAAGCTAGAAGCAGGGAAAGAGGATGCACATAAGTCTCGTTACTTAGCGGAGATTGTCCTTAATGTTCCTTTAGAAGTTGATTTAGAAAACTGCATCCTCAAAGGGTTTGATATCAGCGCCCTAACACCTATTTTAGAAAAGCTAGAATTCAAATCTTTTTTAGGTAAAATCAACGAACTTCAGCAACGTTTTGGTGGGCAAATTGAACAAACACCAGAAACAGAAACAAACGAACCAATCAGCATTCAACTTAAGCCAAGCACAAATAACGAGGATGATGATTCGTGGTTTTTCACTGCGGAAGACACAGCAAATCAACAGCAACCCTCTGTTTCTACAATTAAACCAGACATCATTAACACTCCAGAAAAACTCACCGAATTAGTCAGCCGGTTGCAAACATTCACTGATACTCAGCATCCCGTTGCTTGGGATACTGAAACGACTAGTTTAGAACCACGAGATGCTGACTTGGTGGGAATTGGCTGCTGCTGGGGAACAGAACCAGATGAGATGGCTTACATACCGCTTGGTCACAAAGTCGGGGACAATTTAAACAAAGATATTGCCTTAGAAGCACTACGTCCAATTTTAGAAAGTGCTGATTATCCCAAAGCTTTGCAAAATGCAAAATTTGACCGCTTAGTTCTACGGTGTCAAGGAATTAGGTTGGTGGGAGTTGTCTTTGACTCCATGCTAGCAAGTTATGTCCACAATCCTGATAGTAACCATAATCTGAGTGACTTAGCTCAGCGTTACTTGAGTTTAACAGCAAAAAGTTATACTGATTTAGTTCCAAAAGGGAAAACCATCGCTGATGTAGACATTCCTAGCGTCGCAGATTATTGCGGTATGGATGTTTATGTCACGTTCCAACTCGTGGCAAAATTGCGAGAGGAACTTGAGAAAATTCCAGCTTTACATAAACTACTCGTGGATGTGGAACAGCCACTAGAACCAGTATTAGCTGAGATGGAATACCAAGGAATCTCCATCAATACAGCATACCTACAAGAACTTTCACAGCAATTAGAAACAGATTTAGCCAAGTTTGAACAGAAAGTTTATGAAATTGCAGGGGAAAAATTCAACTTGGGTTCCCCCAAACAATTGAGCCAGATATTGTTTGAAAAATTAGGGTTAAGTACGAAATATTCCCGTAAAATTAAAACGGGTCATTCTACAGATGCTGCAACACTGGAGAAACTACAGGAAGGTGATACAACTGGTATTATTGATGCCATTATTGAGTATCGTACCTTATCGAAATTGAAATCAACTTATGTAGATGCTCTGCCAAAATTGGTTCGTCAGGATACTCATAGAGTACATACAAGTTTTAACCAAACGGTAACATCTACTGGTAGGTTGTCATCTTCTGACCCTAATTTACAAAACATCCCTATTCGCACTGCTTTTAGTCGCCAGATTCGTAAAGCATTTGTGCCAGAATCTGGTATGTTGATGGTTGCTGCTGATTACTCACAAATCGAGTTACGGATTTTGGCTCATTTGAGTCAAGAGCCTGTTTTAGTTGAAGCTTATCAACAAAATGAGGACATTCACACTGTAACAGCACGGCTGGTTTTTGAAAAAGAAAATGTCACATCAGAAGAACGACGCTTAGCAAAAACCATCAACTTTGGTGTGATTTATGGAATGGGTTCTCTGAGGTTTTCGCGATCCACTGGTGTGGATAAAGCCAATGCGAACGAATTTATTAAGCGATTTAACAGTCGCTATCCCAAGGTGTTTGAATATTTAGAGGGAGTCAAAAAACAGGCAATATCCCAAGGTTATGTCGAAACAATTTTGGGGCGTCGTCGTTATTTCGATTTTACCAGCAACAACATACGCAAATACAAAGGCAACAAACCAGAAGATATTGACTTGAAAAAACTCGGTAATGTAGGTGCTGAAGATGCGGGGTTACTTCGTGCAGCTGCCAATGCTCCCATTCAAGGTTCCAGCGCTGATATTATTAAAATCGCGATGGTCAAGCTGCATGAAGTTTTGCAAAGTTATCAAACGCGTCTGTTGTTACAGGTCCACGACGAATTAGTGTTTGAGGTTCCACCAGAGGAATGGGAAGAATTACAACCGCATATTAAGTCTGTCATGGAAAGTGCGGTGTCGTTGAGTGTACCCTTAATTGTGGATGTTCGCGTGGGCGACAATTGGATGGAGACTAAGTAGGGAGTCTTATCAGTTATCAGTTACCAGTTATCAGTTATCAGTTACCAGTTATCACTTACCAGTTATCAGTTATTAGGTAGGAAACGGACTCGTTCACCCCTTGTTTACCCTATGGCTAACGCCACGCCTTACGGCTATCGGGTATGCGCAAAGCGCACACCTGAGGGCGAACGCCAAATACCTAGGTCGGGAAACCCTCCTGCAACACTGGACTCACTGTTCACTGTTTACTGTTTACTGATTCCGTTAGTCATCAATCTCCACTTTATAGATCGACCCATTCGGCTTCACGTGGACTTTTTGCTTCTGATTCCCGTTCTGGAACTTTACTTCATAGTGAGTCTGATTGTTATCGTTTTCTTTCTCCGCCGAAATCAGCTTCGCCGACGGGAAGCGCTTCTGTATCGCTTGGGTGACAGTTTTAGGCAAATCGGTGAGGGCGATGTCATCAGCCAAGGAAGGAAACGCCCAGAAACCAACGACAGTAACAATCATCCAACCCACAAACTTAGTACGCATGGTTTGCATATCTAACTCCTGAAAATATCATTTTAGTTCTGGCAAAAATGTTAAATAGTTGTCAGTCTAAAGTTGCCAGATTGCTTGTTATTCTAGGGTGTCTTCGCTACGTTGTGCGCCTACCTCGTGGTGTACGTTTCTTTTACAGGGCTTATTCTTATCGTTAGATGATGGACTATGGTGAGATATGCTTGGCCAAATCTCACCAAAAATCCTAAACAGCAACCGTATTGCCTTTTAAACAGGTTTTTTACCCATCAACCGCAAGAAAAGTTTTTCCAGTTCAATCCACACAAACATCAAAGCACTAAAACCAATGCAAATACCCAACTCAGTTGGACTCAGCCAGTGAGTACCAAAGAAATTGCGTAGGGGTGCCACGTAAATGAGCATTAATTGTAAGATTGTTGTGACGACAACAGCCCCTAATACAAAGAGATTTGAGAAGGGATTCATTTCTATAGTCAGTCGGGTATTCGAGCGAATTGCAATAGCATGACCCATTTGCGCAACACATAGGGTAGTGAATACCATTGTCTTCCATCGTTCTGGGTCTAGTCCGGGACCAGTGACTGCTTGAACATGATGATATGCCCACTCCATGAGAATAATCGAGATGATGGCAAAGATAATACCAATCCGAATCATGTAAGAACCCAACCCCCTAGCAAAAATACTTTCGCGGGGACTGAAGGGTGGACGCTTCATCACGTCGGGTTCAGGAGGTTCTACAGCTAAAGCCAGTGCTGGTAAACCGTCCGTAACAAGGTTCATCCAAAGAATTTGCAACGGCGAGAGGGGAACGCCTCCCAGTCCGAGAATTGGTGCTGCTGCAATCGTGATCACCTCACCAATATTACTTCCAAGAATGTACTTGATAAAGCGGCGAATGTTGGTGTAAACAACTCTACCTTCTTTTGTGGCAGTGACAATGGTAGCAAAGTTGTCATCAAGTAACACCATATCACTGGCTTCCTTGCTCACGTCGGTACCAGTGATACCCATTGCAATACCGATGTCAGCTTGTTTGAGGGCTGGTGCATCGTTAACACCGTCACCTGTCATGGCAACAAATCTGCCTCGACGTTGTAGTGCTTGGACAATTCGCAGTTTATGTTCGGGGGCGACACGAGCGTAAATGCTTACTAAGTCAACGTTTTGCTCCAAATCTTGGTCGCTCATCCGTTGTAACTCTTGACCTGTAATGACACGATCGCCCTCTTGTGCAATGCCCAAATCTGTGGCGATCGCTCGTGCTGTCAGTTGATGGTCTCCAGTAATCATCACTGGTCGAATACCCGCATCCCGACATTCTTGCACTGCTGCTCGTACCTCTGGACGTGGTGCATCCAGCATTCCGATCAATCCCAGCCAAACTAAGCCTTGCTCGGATGTCTCATCTGACCCTTCGGGCGGAATTTCGGTGAGGGGTTTGTAGGCAAAACCCAGCACTCGCAAACCTTTACTCGCCATTTGGTCATTTTCTGCTAATATATCGCGGCGTTGCTGATCATTCACAGGTGTTGAGCCAGTGCCTGCGTGAAAGTGGGTACAACGTGCTAAAATTAACTCTGGTGATCCTTTGGTGAACATCAAATACTTTTCAGATTGGAGCAAGTTGCTGATCACAGGGTCTGGTGATGTTAACGACGATACACCATCGTTCACTCCTTCAACCCGACAAATCACGCTCATGCGTTTGCGTTCTGAGGAGAAGGGGAACTCGCTAACGCGAGGTAACTTGCTGTCCCACTGGTCTTTTTCTATCCCTCCTTTCCCAGCTAGAGTTACCAAAGCCCCCTCTGTGGGGTCGCCCAAGATTTTCCATTCTCCTTGTTCCTGTTGTAAAAAGGAATCATTACACAACGCACAGGCAACTAATAAAGTTTGGATTTCTGGAGATTGGTTTATAGAAATTGTTTGACCATCTAGCTGAAACTCGCCTTTGGGTGTGTAACCTTCTCCAGTCACACGAAAAGTTTTGTTGTTCGTGTAAGCGGATTGGACAACCATCTTGTTCTGAGTTAAAGTACCAGTTTTATCAGAACAAATAGTGGTGACAGAACCTAGGGTTTCCACTGCTGGGAGTTTGCGAATCAAAGCATTGCGACGTACCATGCGCTGGGTTCCCAGTGCCAAGGTAACGGTAATAACTGCCGGTAAGCCTTCTGGTACGACAGCAACTGCCATACTTAGAGAAACTTCCACAAGGTCTTGAAGGTTGCTAAAACCTTTTCCTTGCATCATGTTTTGGATGACACCGCCCCCAACGACGATCGCCACCAAAATCAAAGAACCTGTGACGAGGACATTACCAAGTTGAGTCATCCGCTGTTGCAATGGAGTTGGTTCACTTTCCACCGCTTGCAACATGGAAGCTATTTTGCCAAGTTCTGTCTTCATCCCAGTGTTTGTCACCAGAATCTTGCCTCGTCCTTGGACGACTTCAGTGCCTTGATAGACTACATTAAGGCGATCGCCCAATGATGTTTCTTCGGGCAAGACAAGTTCTGCCCGTTTGTTAACCGCTTCAGCTTCACCAGTGAGTGCCGATTCTCGTATTTGCAGGTTAGATTGTTCTATGAGGCGTCCGTCTGCAGCAACCTGTACCCCTGCTTCCACGAGCATCACATCTCCTGGTACCAAATCTTTACCAGCAATTTCCACTGGTTTGCCATCGCGAATAACTCGCACGTTGGGAGAGGAAAGTTTTTTTAGGGCTGCTAAGGCTTTTTCTGCACGGCTTTCTTGAACATAACCGAGTATGCCATTGAGGATAACAATCGCTAAAATGGCGATCGTGTCCTTGAAGGGCACCTCACCAGGTTTCAATTCGCCTTGTTGCCAAGATATGAGATCCAAAGCTCCAGAAATTATGGCTACGGCAATCAGCATCAACAACATAATGTTTTTGAACTGATCCACCAAAATTTCCCAAGCACTGCGTCCTGCAGTTTCTTCTAGTTCGTTGGGACCATATTCTTGCAACCGCTGTTGTACTTCTTGGGATGTTAAACCACTGTCTGCATTTGTTTTAAGCAGTTCCAATGATTTATCAACCTCCAAACTATGCCAAACAGCGGCGGCTTTTTCAGGTAGAGAGTGAGCAGACATCGCGATAGGTCACAGGGAATGGTTACAAAATTCGATCATAATTTAGCAATGGCTGGAAAACCATCAACACAAGGTTACATTAGGTTGAGCACCAAATTGTACAATGCACGTAAAATTCTTGACAATTCCGCATTTTTTCTTGCGAATAATCTTCCGGATAATATGGGCGTGCTACTCGATCACGAAGACTTCCATGACACAAAATAATATTGATAATTATGAGTAACACAAGTAGAAAACTCCGTCACCAAGACATTCTCTGCTTCGATTCTAAGTACGACTCATCATTAATACGGTTCGCAAATCAAAATTATGCCAAAACAGGAAAATGAATTCTCTCGTTTTGCCAATTCTGAACCTGTTTGATAGTGACATGTACTAAGTGTGCTATACCCTTGATGAAACTAGTTTATATATGACTTTTACACTTCCCAGTTTTCCATCTACCAGCCAAATGCTTGGGAAAAGGACAATTCGACCCCTTGGTGCTGCAACCCTTTGTGGCATTGCCTTTATTGAAGATACACTCCTCGCTATTGATACTGTCAAAGGGCATTTGTTGCAAATTAACCCTCACTCTGACAACACCCAAATTCTCAATTCCCATCAAGTCAAAGATTTTATGGATGTCACTGGGATTTCGGTCTGGAAAGATACTCTTTGGCTGACTAGAGGCAATCAAGTTTATCTGTGCAACCTAAATTCGTTGGGTTTGGAACATTTTGTAACCTTACCTTATACAGCTGATGGGATTGCTGTTTGGGAATCAACTATCTACGTTAGTTGCCAAAAGCAGGGAGGTATTCTGATTTTTGATCGCGATACGCGAAAACAAATTACTAAATTTTATGCCCCTGGGGTTGGGGTAGAAAATTTGGCAGTGGATGAAGAAACACTTTGGGTCAGCGATACAGTGGAACAAACTGTGTACTGTATCGACAGGGCTACTGGGGAAGTTACATTTGCTGTACTAACACCGTTTGATTCTCCCACGGGGATAGCGATACATAAAGATAGTCAGACGGGCAAAAAAACTCTTTACGTTGCCTATGCCTCTGAAGAACCATATGTCCGGGATAATCCCAATGCTGACCCGAATCATGAGCTATCTTACCGCGATCGCACTTTCATTCACCCGCTCAATTACTCTCACAATCCTGATAAACGTTATACCCTCTCCAATGGCTATCTTATAGAAATGTCTTATATGGAAGAGATAGCGCCATTAGAGGATGTGTATTTACCAGAGGTAGAATGGCGTATTGCTTTGCCCTCAGAAACTGAGCGTCAAAAGATCAAACACATTGAACCGATTGGTCTACCTTTTACAGAAGAAATCGTACAAGGGCAACGTGTAGCTGTTTTCAAATTTGATGCCCTCACTCCAGGAGAACGGCATATTTTTGGCTGGAAAGCAGTTTTGGAAGTCCGGGGAATTAAGTATCGTATTACCCCCACAGATGTAGAGAATATACCTGAATTATCAGTAGAACTGAAATCCCGCTACCTAGTGGATGATGATGATTTGGCAATGGATACCAGCATTGTTCGCCGCGCCGCCCGTGAAGCAATTGGAACTGAAACGAATCTGCTGCGGAAAATGTACAGTATCCGCAACTACGTCTACGATGAGTTGTCCTATGGTATTAAACCCCATATTGACACGCCAGATATCGTTTTAGAACGAGGAGTTGGTTCCTGCGGCGAGTATGTAGGCGTTTTACTTGCTCTATGCCGTTTAAATGGCATCCCCTGTCGTACAGTAGGTCGTTACAAATGTCCTCCCTACGCTGAATACCAGCAAGTTCCTCTGCAACCTCAGTATAATCACGTTTGGCTGGAATTTTACGTACCTGGTTTCGGCTGGTTACCGATGGAATCCAACCCTGATGATGTTGGTAGGGGTGGACCTTATCCTACAAGGTTTTTTATGGGCTTATGCTGGTATCATATTGAAATTGGTAAAGGAATCTCCTTTGAAACCTTGATGAGTCAGGGGGCTAGACTCACCAAAGAAGATCTTTCAATTGGTGAGTTAGCGATTAATCACATTCGGTTCACAATTTTAGAGGAATTGCCACCTGCTTCATAAGACTAGGTATGGGGTGTGGTGATATTTTCCCTACACTCCGCACCCTCTTGAATCTTATTTTTTGTATGCTGTAAATAGCGGCACCAAGTACGACATTTGGTTAGTCAACTTCTGGCGTGTCTCTCCATTACGCGTTTCCTCAACTTGAATATCGTAATAATGAGATGGCTCGTAAGCTAGCGTTCGATACGATAGCGAGGTGCTAGAGTCTCTACTAACAAATGCTGGTTTCTGCTTATCTTCAACAGAAAAATATTGTGCTGGCTGAATCAATGCTCCCAGCAATTCGGTTTTAGCGCCATTGACCGCTTCAATAACGGTGCCAGCGCGTTCGGTCTTAAGACCCAGAATCCACAGATTGCCGCCATTATTCACTATTTTGGTACCGCCATATTCATCATTTAACTGTCGTGCCCAAACGTTCTGATTTGGTTGAACCCGTAACGGTTCAATATTCACATCCTCAAGGAACAAGTCGCCTGCACCAGGACTTGAGGTGTATTGGTAGACACCATCCTTGAGCGCTACTGGTCGCGATGAGTTTTGCTCGACTTTCACTCCATAGCCAAATTGCTCGATAATGAGCGGATCTGAACTATCCCCCTCGACCACAAACTTAATGCCACCGCCATTTATACCATCAGGATGCTGATTGATGACCGATGAAAACCCGACGATGCGTTTGACCGATGCGGGTACGGTAACCACCGTTTCGTTGTAGGAGAAGTATTTGTCAAAGGGGAAGTAAATCGTGGACTTGCCGGAGTTAAGCAACGACTGCAAAGAGCTCATATCGCCGTACTCTTTAGACTCAAAGCGTCCCCAATTCGCCATATTGTTATCTTGGTTCTCTGGAGTCTCCTTAATTGGCAAGTTGAGAGAGTTCTTCGGACCGTCGAACAACTGGTAGGTATTCGAGGCATATTCGGTCTGCGTTGTGCCAGGGACTACCGTGCCTTTGTACTGAATCGCTGACTGATAGCCAGTGGTAGTAAGGTTACGTGCGTAGAGTTCACCTTCGGTTTCAATTGCGCTAACGTTCGGTGCACCCCCTTGGAGGTCAGCGTCTAGTAAGGTAACCATACCAGCCCAGCTCGTTCCCTTAATCACTGGTACACTGTTGGTACTGTGGAGTCCGCGAATCGTAAGTGCCCCATAGACGTTGTTAATACCTGCTAAGCGCTGATTCTTCAGGGTTATATCCTCGAAAGTTGGACCATATTCACCCGAGGTGACTCGAATGCCATAGTCAAAGCCTTCAATCTGGACATGCTTGATTAGACATGGACCTGGCCAATTGCGATCCATTGCCAGACCAGTAAAACCCTTGCCGTCCTCAGATTTAATCGTGACATCTTGCAATGTGCCCATGTTGTTGGAAATGTAGTCAATACCGATTGCCCCAGCATTGCCGTTTCCAGTGTTAACGGTGAGGTTCCTGATGTACTGGCGGAAAGACATATTCCCATCTTGGGTTTGAATGACTGACTTGGGGGCATTAGGGTTATCGAAGCCAGCTGCATTGTCCTTAAGACGGATGGTGGTAACGCCATTGCCCTGACCTTGAAGAGTGACGTTGCAGCCAATCCAATTGAGTGTACCACTCACATCGTAAGTACCTGCTGGCAAGTAAAGTGCTTTAGGGCGACCGTTGTACTGATCAGGTGCACCATATATTGAGTTGCCATTAGCATCGCGCCGTTCATCGTCAAGCGCTTTTTGGATAGCGGCAGTATCGTCGATGCCATCGTTAGGCTTTGCCCCGTAGTCTTCGATGCTTTTCATGAAACCTTCTGGAAAATTTATTAGACCTCCTAGAGTTGCATGGTAAGTTCGCTGCGTTTGTGGTTGCAACGATGACACTGATTCTATTTGACCGACTTTATACTCTAAGTTCCAATCGCCTCCTTGAGCAGCATCCCCTGTTAAATCAGTGGAAGCAGCAATATCGGCTCCTGTTAGTTCGCTTAGTTTTGTGACAAAACGGCTACCTTGTTCGCCTTGAGCAACGTTACAGCCGTCTATGAGAATATCAGCATTATCAGTAAGAGCTTCTGCCCAACTTTGGAATTGTTGGCTGTATCGGTTAACGGTAGCAGAGTCTAGGGAGGTTTGTCCTAATTGCAGACGCCCTGATGCCCCATGAGAAAGAATTTCTACTTTGGAAACGACATGATTGTAGTTGGACAATTCCCTCGTGATTTGCTCGATACCATCCTTGGAAGGATCTAGGACAACCACCTTCGCGGATGGTGAGATACCAGCAACCAGACTTTGATAATCTTCTAAATGAGGGTCAATAAAAACTAAACTCTCTTGAGCCGCCTTTTGCGGTGAATTTCCTTGAGAGTTATGAGCCAGTAATTCATCCTTGCCCTTGCTCAAGTCGCCCGCTAGTCCAAAGTCATAATGGCTGCTGCCTACTAGGTTATCGAAGTCTTCGGAGTCATTGAGCAGTGTATCGCTCTGATTCACAACAGGCAACCTGCTAAAACTTTCAGCAAATAGGTTGGTAGACGGCGAATTAAGGTTGTTCGTATTGACTGCTGTTATGAAGCTATTGGCAATGTTGGTATATGCTCCCTGCTGAGTATTATCTGCGTCTAATTGAGGGTTTGTTTTCAAACTAGATACAACATCATAGGTTGTATAGTTTGAGGTTTGGGAAGGAATTTGTAGCGACGCGTCAGCAGAAGTCATGGAGTCCCCTTCCTTTTTTTATGATGTTTCTGAAACCAGATACTACACTGAATCAGGAATCAACGTCAAGATTAGGTAAAAATATGATTTTTATTTACAAACTTTTTAAAATTGTTATATTTACGCTCTCTAGTTTTGCAGTGGTAAATCTTTGAATGTAGAAAATTCACATATTTCGTTAAACGGACAAAAGCGGCAGTGAGAGCCAGGATTTGGTTGAAAAATTTTACTGAAGTCACTGCTTTTTTCTTGATATTTTTGTAAATCTTGCTGATGTTTTTTGGCAATTTCAGCTAATTCCCATTCTATGATGTCTAATTCATCCTTAGAAGGGCTAATTATCTCCGATTTTTTGCAAAGTTCTAAGTTATAAAATGAAGCTACTGCTTGATGTCTGGGGTAAAGGTAACGAGCAGCTAGCAAATAAACTAATGCCTGTCTTCGGTCAAAGGCAGATTTCCCAGTTTTAAAATCTATAATATGCAAAATGCTATCAGACTCAATAAATACACAGTCCATCACTGCATACAAACGAAAGTGATAACGTTGTTGTGAAATCAAAATCGGTTTGGGAAAACCCTCATCTCCGCGAGTTAAAAGGATGATACGTTTGCCTAAAAGTAAGGGTTCATCGTAATATTTTTTCAAAATTTGTAAGACACGTTGCTTAACTTCATCAGTTGAGTTGCTTAATCTCAAAAGCTGTGCAACTTTTTCTACACCATCAGATTGGTTCAACAGATGGATGTGGTGATGAAATTCGTAAATGCCTTTTTGTGCTAGTAAACCAATACGCTGCGATGCTGTCGCTTTTGTCAAAAGCGCTTTGACTTGTGGTTCGTGTTGTCGCGCTTTAATAAAACCTCTTCTCATCTGGCAATGCCAACGTTGTTGCCATGCGGCTGGGGCAACTAAAGACCAAAGGTGATAACTGGCAAACGGCTGATCAAGGGATGACATTGCTCAGAATTGGTGACAGAAAATACGGTGGAAAACAGTTGTGACTACATTCGGTTAGCGGTAAGTGTGTTGGTTGTAGTATTCAGGATGTACGAGAAAACTAGCAACAATCGGTGTTAGTAGTCATTCGAGTTGACCCTGAGCGTAGCCCAAGGGTCAAATAAAATTCAATACAAGGGATAGTTGAACATGATTCCTGTTAAGTTCACTTCCATTCTAAGTGCAAAACGTGACAAGAGCGACGGGCGATAAGCCGGAGGCTTGACGCTACGCGTATCGCAAGTTGTCTTCAAACAGTTTAAAACAATCACTCGTGAGTGATTGTTGCCTACGATACTTGTTTTCTCACTCTTACATTTGCTTACATAGCAACCCAAGTCAAAGCTTGGCTTGAGTTAGAGGTAAAATCACGCTATCAAGATTGCCCCACACCAGTTATCATCAATAACGCCCGTTACCTAAATTTAGTTAGGGCGATAATGTTCACCGCAAAACCTATAATCCAACACTATGTTGTGGGATAAAATATATCCGACACTGTGCTGGTTCAGCCGATGCATCTAACCACGGAATATCGTAGTGTTTCGTAGTCAAGCGTAGGAATAGCCGTCTTTGCAGTGCAACTTTTTGAAATCTGACAATTGAGCGCCGATTCTTTTCCCGTCAATCCTGATT